>Ga0105044_10002058_pt1 | contig 27358 bp, 24 predicted proteins | sample MAT01_FD_78092 | JGI IMG/M metagenome (GOLD analysis project Ga0105044, IMG submission 78092) | Freshwater microbial communities from Lake Fryxell liftoff mats and glacier meltwater in Antarctica - MAT-01 | ecosystem: Environmental > Aquatic > Freshwater > Ice > Liftoff microbial mat | place... | reverse complement strand
GGGAGAATCAATCGATCGGAGAAGCCGCTTCTGTCGATTCGACCGGGTGCGGCCATTGTGGCTGTGCGAGCCAACGTACCCTTGGTCCCGATTTGGATTGAGGGAGCACCGCGTGGCTGGGCGGTTTACAGTGCTCTCTTTATGCCGGCTAGGGTGCGTATTATCGTCGGGTCGCCGGAGTGTTTTGAAGCCGCTCGTGCGGCCTCCAACACATTGACGAAAAACGAGAATGAAGCTGGAGAACTTGAAAATGCGTCGTATGATCGGATCCAGTCAAGAAGCGATGCGATCGCTTGGATAACGCGGGTCATGCGAGAGTCGCTCAGAATGGGTGGACACTCGCCCGATGAAGTCGACATCGCCGGACGCAAATGGCTGGACGATTGAGTCAGCGCCTGATTATCTTCCCAAAAAAGCCTAATCCAATAACCGCCTCAACCTTTTGGAGTACATAAAAGCCGTGTCGAAAACAAAGATTATCTTAGCTGCGATTGTTTGGTTGATCGTATTGGCGGTGGGGGTTTCGATTTGGAAACTGGTAATCGATCCCATACGAGCCGGGAGTAAGGCGGAAACAGCCAAGAAGCAAGCCGAAGCGGCGGTTGACGCGACCTCGGGAACGAGCCGATTCAGTCAGGAGATTACGTTGGGTCTCGATAGTTTTTCAGGATATGCGGTGTTTCGAGCTCCGGAGTTTCAGAATCAATTGGCCAACCGAGGGATCAAGCTCAAACTGGTCGACGACGGAGCAGACTACACTGCTAGGGCAGCGGCCCTCGAAAAGGGGACGCTTCAGTTTGCCACCTTCCCTGCCGATGCGTTGATCAAGACGTTCTCGAAGCTTGATTTTCCGCCCGCGACAATCATCGCCATCATTGATGAAACCCGAGGTGCCGATGCTATGCTGGCCTACAAAAAGCGGTTTGAGAATGTTGACCAGCTGAATTCGCCGGAAGTTCGATTTGTTCTGGTGGAGAATTCACCCAGCGAAACGCTAGCCCGCGTCGTCATTCAAGATTTTGGTCTCCAGCAGATTTCCAAAGATGCAATCCTTTCGGTTGCTTCCCCGGAGAAGCTCATGGAGCACTACAGAAATGCATCGCCAACAACCAATGAGGTATATGTAATCTGGGAGCCGTTCGTCAGTCAGATGTTGAAGAACGAGGCTATGCATGTACTCACCGACAGTTCCAAATTCACTGGCTATATCGTGGATACTTTGGTCGTCAACCGTGACTTCTTGTTGAAGCATGAGCCAGTAGCTGAAGTGGTGTTGGAGAGTTACTTCACCTCGTTGTTCAGCTTCCGGGATTCGAGCAAGCTCGCTCGATTGCTGTTGGATGACGCCAAACTCACCAAGCTACAGATCGAACCGGAGCAAGCGGCCAAGATGGTAGAAGGCATCCAGTGGAAGAACACGCAAGAGAATTTCGCTCACTTCGGGTTGCGTCAGGGGGCGATTATCCACATCGACAGTATCCTGGAGCGGATTTCCAAGGTGTTGGTTTCGACAAAGGCGATCGATCGCGAGCCAGCCGAGGGCAAATGGAATCGACTTTATTTCGATCGCCCGATGAAGCAGATCATGTCAAGGAATTTCTACCCCGGGGTTCAGTCCGAAGCCATTCGTGAGGAAACTGCATTGAAGGAGTTGACGGACACGCAGTGGACAGAATTAACAACCGTCGGCACATTGAGTGTGCCGGAGCTTGTATTTTCACGTGGAAGCTCGGTTTTAACGGAGCGAAGCCAGCTAATTTTGAAGGAATTGGCGGAAAAGCTACAAGCCTGGCCACAGTACTATTTGATGATCCGCGGCAACGCGTCCAATGTCGGAGATGTGGAGGCGAACAAGCAGCTGGCTGCCAAACGTTCCCAGGGTGCATTAGAATACTTGCAATCCGCTGGCATACCCAAGCCGCGAATGCGAACGATCGATGGACAGATCACTGGCGAAACGCGTGTTACCTTTGGAGTTGGCGAGTTCCCTTATTGAAATGGGTATAGTCATCATTGCGAGAGTAGAACATTGAAAGACCTCCGGTCACGAATAGTTAGTGAATTGCTATGGGCTCCATCGGTGGCATTACCCTTGGTGGCAGGTGCATCCGCTTGGCTGATATCGTGGGCCGCCAGCGGCGTCCTATCGCTCAACATTGCGGGTCTCGCGCTGACCCTGGGTGGAATTGGTTGGCTGGCCACGCGGGTCATTTTTTTTACCGACGACATCGCGGAGAAGTTGGTGCGTGAGGAGGCGGAAAAGATTGTCCAAGCCGAAGAGGACAAGCTCGATATGTTACAAAACCGTTTGCGAACCGATCGCGACTATCGAACCAAAGACTATTTGACGTTGCTGCGAACTTGCCGCAGCGACTTTGAACTATTCGCCAAGCGGCCTGGGATTGCAATCCAAAGCCAAGAGATCGTAAAGCAAGTGCGTCAACTCTTCTGGTCGGCCACGGATCAGTTAGAGCAGTCCTTAAAGCTGCATTTGCTGGCCGACAGACTCTCGGGCGAAGAACGCAAAAAGAAACTCGCGCAACGGGAGCATGTGCTGGAAGAAATCCAAGAGAGCATCGAACACATGCAGACCGCCGTTAAACACTACCAAGAGCTGATGAACAAAGAGCAGCAAAGCGACTTGAGCAGTCTCCGGGACGATTTGGACGCTTCGATTCGAATCGCCAAACGTACGGAAGAGCGTATGCGCGAACTGGAAGGCAACGTGGACGATAGGCTAAAAGAATAGTTACTTGCCACAAACCGGTCTAAGGATTGGAAATCAAGAGCCGGAGCTTTTCTTTCCTTTTGCAATGGCTTTCTCTAGTGCACCGGCTGGAATTCCGGAACGCCATATGTCCACCACTTTCCCCGACGGATCGAGCACTAGGGTTGTGGGATAGGAGAAACCACCAGCGGTCAGCAATTGGCTGATACGCGTTCGAGAAAACTCGGCCGGATCCCAGTAGACCGGTAAGTTCGCCACATCGGTCGAGGCCAAGAATTTGTTCGTGTAAAAGCCAAGCGAGTCGCGAGTATCGTCGCTGCGGTCACTGCACGCAATACTCACAAACAAAACGTCCGTGTCCGAGGAAAACTGTTTCTGAACACGAGCAAAGTCCGGGAACTCTATCGCGCAGTCTTTGCACCAAAAACCCCAGAAATGCAAGACGACCACCTTGCTTCTCATGTCCTCTTCGGAAATTGGTTTGTCCGTGTTCAAAAGTGGTTGGATATCCAGTTCGGTAACCGTTTGGCCAATGATGCGGGCCTTTTCGCGGCCGATGAGCAGCAGGGCGCATATACCTACCACCATAAAGAGGCCTGCCAGCATCAGAGGTACGATTGCAGGGGGCGAACGGCTTGGGACCGGTTCAGGAACTGGGTTCGTTTCCACATTACTCATAGGTACTAACTGTTTTCGAACTGGCTTTAAAGGAACGTGAAAGGGAGTATGGCTACCGATGCGTCGGGTCGATTCTTTCGAGTCGATGCAGCTACTTCTCGTCTTGCATCATGCCTTCGGATCGGGCGATGAAGAGTGCGGCCACCACGTCTGCGGTCGCGTTGAGGGTAGTTCGGCACATGTCCAGTATACGATCGACGCCAAGGATGATCGCAATACCCTCGCTGGGGACGTTCACGGTGTTGAGAACCAATGCCAACAGAGGCAGGGAACCACCAGGTACGCCAGCCGCTCCGACAGCCGTCAATACCGAAAGAATCACCACGATCAGTTGATTGCCAATGGAAAGGTCCACACCGAAAACTTGAGCTAAGAAGACTACAGTGACTCCTTCAAATAACGCTGTCCCATTCATGTTCATGGTTGCGCCGAGGGGTAGCACAAAGCCCGCGATCGAACTTGGAACACCCATTTCTTCTTCGGCGGTTTTGATCGACGTGGGCAACGTGGCACTGCTGGAACTGGTAGAGAAAGCAGTGATCATGATTGGCTGAGCCTTTCGAAAAAACTTCATGGGACTATAGCGCGCCAAAACCACGAGCAAAATCGGCATAACGACAAACATCTGAATCGCCAATCCAATCAAAACGACGGCCACGTACCAGCCGAGCAACTGCAATAGGCTGTAGCCAAATCTTGCCGTAATGGAAAAGATCAAAGCAAAGACACCGTAGGGTGCCAACCTCATCGCCCAACCAATGATCACAATCATCAGATCGTTGATCCCCTTTAAGACCCTCTGGATTATGGAAGCGTGCTCCGGTTGGATCCGCGTCAGAGCCAGGCCGATAAAAAGTGCAAAGCAAACCACAGCCAGCATGTCCATTTCAACCATGGCTTTCAACGGGTTGCGAGGGACGATGTTGGTGAGCGTTTCTATCCCGAATGAAGTCGCGGGCTTGGCGCTCGTCGAAGCCTTTTCTCGATACTTTTCTTGCAACGAGGTTCTAACCTCTTCGTTCAAGCCCGAGCCGGGTTTCACAGTGTTGACGAGAACCAAGCCCAGCATGACGGCCAAGCTCATGGTGATGAGGAAGAAGGCAAAAGTCTTAAGCCCGATTCGCCCGAGATCCCTGCCACCTCCCAGTTGTGCCACGCCTAGCGCTAGCGAAGAGAACACCAAGGGAATAACTGTCAGAAACAGCATGCGCAAAAAGATCTGGCCAATCGGTTCGAGTCCATACTTGATCAACGAATCCAACCATGCGGGGATCTCGCCCTGGGTGATCCAGTTCACGAACACGCCCAGCGAAGCTCCAAAAACAAGCGCGATCAAGATCTTGGTATGGAGCGGAACACCGCGTTTCTGGGAGGTCGAGCTCACCGGTAAATGCATTTCCGCTGTCACGCTACTTACCTCCGCCCGTGCAGTAAGTATCGAGCCAAGCAAAAATCTCTTTGTGCCAGTGGATGCTATTGGCTGACTTGTTCACCCAGTGTCCTTCGTCGGGAAAGTTCACAAAACGGCTTGGGACTTCTTGTCGCTGGAGCGCTTGGAAAAGCTCGTGGCCTTGACCGATGGGGCACCGGAAATCGAGATCGTTATGGATGACTAGCATCGGGACTTTGTATTTTCCCAAGTTGCCTGCCAGCGTGTGAGGACTAAACTCTCGGTACTTGCCCGGTAGCTCCCATGGTAAACCGCCGTGCTCGTATTCATCGAACCAAAGTTCATCCGTTGTCCCCCACATGCTTTCAAAGTTATAGACACTGCAGTGGGTAACGAGGCAGCGGAACTCCTTTGCGATCTCGTTGACGGCAAACCAATCCTGCATGTATCCTCCAAAACTAGCTCCGGCTGACGCGATGCGGCCGGAGTCGACATACTCTAGGGACTTGACGAGCTTGAGGCCAGCCACCAGGTCGCGATAGCACTTGCCACCCCAATCGCCGCTGATCTCATCGCAGAACTTTTGTCCAAAGCCGGTTGAGCCTCGAGGATTGGGGAGTGCTACGACGTATCCCTGAGCGGCCCAGAGTTGTGGGTTCCAGCGAAAACTCCAGCTATCTTCCCAAGCACCTTGTGGGCCGCCGTGTATCAAATAAACGACCGGCCATTTCTTCTTGGGATCGAATCCAGGTGGCTTCAAGATCCACATTTGCATTTTGGACTCCCCCTCAACTTCGACCATAAAGCTCTCGGGTTTCGCGCGATCGAGCTCGCTCAGAACAGCGAGGTTGTGTTCCGTTTGCGATTCCACTTTACCGAAACTTTTTGTGGAAGTTCGATAGAGCTCGGTCGGTTCGTTCAACGTCGCCCGGGCAAGGATGACTTCTTCGTTTCGGGAGGTGATGCCTGTGATTTGGCCGTTGCGATCGCCTGGCAAGCCAAGCTTAACGGGAGTGGGTTTCCTGGAAGCCGAAACGCTGTAAAGTCCGCTGGAGCCAAGCTCATCGGCAGTGAAGAGTAGTTCGGTTGCGTTGACCCAGACCAAGTCGCTGACCGAACGATCCAGCTCACTGGTCGGGAGGGTTGGCTTTCCGTTGAAAGTGCCATCTGGATTGCATGGTTGGATGACAAGATTCCATTTGTCCGCTTCATAGCCAGGTTTGCTCTGTGTGCGATAAGCCAAGAGTTTTCCATCCGGACTGAACTTCGGATAGCTATCGGCGGCGGGATTGTTGGACGTCAGGGACGGCCATTCAGGGCTGGTATTGTCGAGGGAAACACGGCAGATATCGTGGTTGGTCGACCAGGATTCGCCTGCCGATGGGACGGCTGTAAACAGCAGGAATTTGCTATCTGGCGAAAAGGAAAAGTCATCCCCGACGCTGAAAGTAGTGCTCGTTGGATATGCATCGCGATCACCCGGGGTAACATCTCGGCATTCGGAGCCATCTGCGTTGATAACGAAGAGATGATTGCGCTTATCCTCGACGTAAGAGTCCCAATGTCGGTAAAAAAGACGGGTGAATGTCTTTGCTTTCACAGGATTGGCCGAGGCTGATTCCTCTGCTTCCTTATTTTTTGCGTCGGAGTCAGCAAACGGGAGTGAGCTCCATTTGGGATTCACCGCGGAATAGAACGCGACCTTTTTTCCGTCCGGAGACCAGATACCGCCGCTAGCGCCCGTTTCGATGTTGGTCACTTTGACTGGCTCACCACCCGACGCCAGATCCAAGATGTACAACTGTGACGAACCGCTGCGATTGGACTCAAAGAGGATCTTTGTACCGTCCGGCGACCATCGGGGGTGGGTGTCGGACTTCCCGGAATGCGTTAGTTGCCGCGGTTTCGTTTTGCTATCGGCTATCCAAAGCTGGGTCGATTTTGCGTTTTTGACCGGGTCGGAATAGGTGGTCGCTTGGTAGACGACTTGCTGGCCACTGGGATGAAGCTGTGGATCTGCGATCCTAGCCAAGCGGAACAAATCGTCGATTTGCATTGGTCGAGGCTCTTTGGCCATAGCGATCGGCTGGTAGAAGAAGGGAAGCGTCCATGCAAACGCAAACGTGATGAAACCTAAGTGACGGAGCATAGCTTATCGTGGTGTAGAGAGCGCGAATGGGACCATTCTTGGTGAGGAAAGGCCCACCCCTAGAGGAAGATAAGCATCATACTAGCTCCAGATGCCGCTCGCCACTGTCCTGAAAGGGCAACTTTACCTAACGAAAAAGCTATCGCTCGAGGCCAGCGGGCAGTGGATCCAGTGGTAATGGAGATGACCAAAGACTGCGTTGCGAACGACGGCACGAGCCAATGCTATTTGAAATGGAAAAATGAAATGTGCTGGATGGACACTAAGCGAGGATACTGGCCCTTAGATCGTGAAATTCGTAGACCTACGGCTGAACGGCCAGTTAAGATTCCGAGCTTGAGCACAATCTGCCTTACCGTCAGATCTTGCCAAGCTTCGCTAACTGGGAAACGCCTAATTCGCTGAATTCATGTTCCAAATTCGCCGATCCACCTTTTGGGTTACTGTTGAGTTATCAGCCAAATCGCGATTTGCTGGAGTCTATAAGAAGTGCCGCGTCTCTCCATCCTTGTTCCACACCTTCACGATGATTCCGGTCTCGAAGCAACTCTCCTCTCAATTCTTGAGAACCGCGAGATCGATTCCGAAGTCATCATCACTCACGACGGAAGCTACGGCGATCCGTTTGGACTTGGTCAAGACGAAGTAGTGCTTATCGAAACAGATGCAGGCGCCAGCTTTGCCGCACAACTGAACCTGGCAGCGGCCGCGGCCTGTTCGCCAGTCATTCAAGTACTTCTGCCTGGATCTCAAGTGGTTGGCGAGTGGTACGTGGAAGGGCTGGAAATTCTTCGCAACAAAAGAGTCGCAGCGGTTTGTCAAAGCGTCGGTGATTCGGCTTCCGATAGCGTCTACATCGGGCTGTCGAGTGAGTCTTTGCCACATCGTCGGGTAACATCATCGCACCGAAACGTGGCTGGACCACTTCTTTGCGGTGGATTCTTTCGCAAAAAAACGCTCAAGCAAACCGGGGGTTGGTTCGATTCCCATTTACGCGAAGTCTCCGAAATAGAGTTTGCGCTGTTGGTTTCTGAACTGGACCTGAAAATCGAGGTCGCGCATGAGGTTACAGTTTTCGCGCCGAAGAAAATCGCGGCAGGATGCGAAGCGGGCTATGAAATCGGCCGAACATGCGGACAACTCGCTTGTGCCTACAGTGAAATCGAAGGGAGCGTCCTGGAAGTGGATTCGGTCGCCAAACGGCTAGGGCACTTGGCCAGCGGCTTGATGAGCCCGAAGACGGTGGCTGAGCGGCTCGGGTGGGTCATGGGAATCCGAGATCGGTCACTGGTCAAAGCTATCCAATCGCGCGTGCAAACTGTTTTGGAGAATTTGGAAACGGAACGCTCCACGATCGCGATCCCGTTAGCCGGGCATTCGGATCGTCGCCGCGCTGCCTAGGGTTTTGCGACCGCTTTGTTCAACAACTGCAAATGGACTTTGGCTACATCCGCCATATAGATTTCAGGCTGCTGTTCTACAGATTTTTCAAGCCATTTTTTGGTGTTGTCTTTATCTTTGAGAGCATCGTAGTAGAGGCCAACGTACAGGTACCCGTAGAACTTCGCCAAGCGTTGGCCGCTCGAGCCTGCGCCGGATTTTTCACAAGCTGCTATGACGTCATCGGGTGTAAGCTTTCCCTGAATCAATTGTTGCACTTGCATCAGGGGTGCTCGATTGTCTTTCCCCGCTAACAAGACATCCTTTTGGGCAGCTTCGAGTCCATGGAGTCGCACATTGCATAGGAAATGCCAAAACGCGTTCTCAACATCATTGGGGTTGACCTTGCGATGGATCGCAAACTGGTCCAGTCCATCTTGGAAACGCTCCGCGTAATAAAGCGCTATGCCTCGCTGCCAAAGATAGGCCCGGCTCTCGGGCGCCGCATCGATACACTTGTCAAAATCTTCGATCGACTCCTTGATCTTACCGCTCCGAAACTGGAGCGACCCCCGTATGATATACAACTGAGGGTTAGCAGGAAGACTGGCAATGACGGCATCCATTTCTTTCAATGCATCGTCCGCCTTCCCGTCTTTCAACGCTTGTTCCACTCGCTGGTTCCAACCTTCCAACGATCGCTGCGCTCCAAGCTTGGGTTCTTGAGCGAAATCGGTACTGGGATTCATCACCATTACAAGGCAAACGACTGCAAACGCTAAACCGAAGCGAAGGAGTGCTTTTCGCTGTGTGGCCTTGGCTACGTTCAAGTTTCTAGGCATGGTTGGCCCCATCGGGTGCGAGGAATAGCATAGGCTTCCAGCCTGCGGTCTGCGTTTGTTTGCAGGCTGGAAGCCTAAACAATGGTACAAAAGTGAATGTCGCTCGCCCAAGTATACGTCGGGAAGCCCTGAGCTGCATCCGAAGCCCTTTCGCTTTCTTGGCAACGCATGCCAGACCCGAATGGCCTGACTGGGAGCCTATGCCACTTTTTTTCCCCACCTGTTGTGAGCATCGCATCTCGGTAAAGTGATCTGATAGTATTAGATTCCCCTCGGTCCAATGTTCCAGTGTTGCAGAGAAAAACCATGCCTTTTACCTTGTTGATTCGAAATGCCACCGTCATCCTGCCCTCGGGGAGGGCAGAAACTAATGTTTTCGTGGCTGATGGGATCATTGCGAGCGTCGACGCGGCCGACACCACCACGGCGGACGAAACCATCGACGCAGAGGGGCTCGTTCTGTTCCCAGGCCTGATCGACGACCAAGTCCACTTCCGCGAACCAGGGCTTACTCACAAAGAAGACCTTTGGACCGCCAGCCGCGCTTGCGCTGCTGGTGGGGTTACCTCGTTCTTGGAGATGCCAAACACCAAGCCATCCGCGATCAACCAGGAGTTAATCGAGGATAAGTATCGATTGGCCGCTCCCAAATCGATCGTGAACTATGGTTTCTATATCGGTGCCACATCAAACAATGTGGAGTCCTTGAAAAAGGCTACGGGTGTTCCAGGTATCAAGATCTTTGTCGGGTCCAGCACGGGGGATCTTTTGGTCGATGAGCAGGATGCCTTGGAACGCATCTTTGCAGAGACATCGCTGCCTATCTGTTCGCATTGCGAAGACGAAACGACCGTGCGCAGCAATCAGGCGCGATTGGGAGAGCGACTCACGATTGCCGACCATTCCAAAATTAGGAATGAGGAGGCTGCTCTCATCGCTACACGTCGAATGCTGGATCTGGCGAAACGGCATAGTCATCGTTTTCACGTCTTGCATGTGAGTACAGCCGCCGAAGTTCCCTTGTTGCGGGCCCATGAGAACTTGATCACCGCCGAATTGTGCCCTCACCATTGGCATTTCAACGTAGACGATTATGCCAGACTGGGTTCGCTGATCCAAATGAATCCGTCTATCAAGACACGGGCGGACAACGTGGGGCTATGGCAGGCGCTCCTTGCTAACGATATTCAAGTGGTCGCGACCGATCACGCCCCGCATACGTTAGAGGAAAAAAGAGAGCCCTATCCCAAATCGCCGAGCGGGCTACCGGCTGTAGAAAACTATCTCGCGCTGCTCCTGGACCGGGCATCGCGTGGCGAATGCACTTGGGAGCAAATCGCGAGATGGACCAGCGACGCCCCGGCTCGCGTTTGGGGGATTGTGGGCAAAGGGCGAATCGCCGTGGGCTACGACGCCGATTTGACCTTGGTCGACCCCAACTTAAATCGGACGATCGAAAATGAAAAGCAGTTCACGAAGACCAAGTGGTCGCCGTGGGCAGGTTCCACATTCCGCGGCTGGCCAACGCGCGTCTTTGTTGCAGGACGCACCGTATTCCGCGATGGTGCGATCACGACGGACTCTCCCGCCCGCCGATTGCAGTTCGATCATGCCCTGGGCGGATACTGGCATACAGAACATGGCGTCGGTCCTCGTTCCTAGCATCTAAATGGCTCTTGCTGCCAAACTGCTTTCGTTACTCCATAAGTTGGAAACCTGTGCCATGGATGCACTCATTTCTCTATCGGGATAGTTTGTTTGAAGCGGCTCAGAGCTTGGTTGGCTTGTCGATTCCACAGATCGACTTCCTCCAGTTCGCGGTCCTCGGCGGCATGCTCGAGCATCTCCAGTTTCGACAAGAAAACTTTCAGCCGCATCTGTTGAAAACGAGTCAGGGGTTTACCCCGCAAATAACTGCTCACGGTTAGCTTGTGAGCCCAGTCTTCTTGAACCGGAATCCAAAACTCTAAACCATCCCACTCTCGACTCGCAGCCGCGGTGAACATCTCGGCTTGAACCTCCGTCATTTCCTTTCGTATCTGGCTGACGGGCGGATAATAGAGAAAGCATGCTCCTACGCTTGCGACGACTAAGCCGACTAGTGAAACAGCTGCAATGACCCAGTTCGGTAACACGATATCGAACTGCGATTTAGATTGGGCGGCCAAGGCTTTTGGGGCGCAGATCGCCGCCATCCATTTGTCCGTGCGATCGAATCGAACTTGGATCCATCCGATGAGCAGCAGAAGAAGTGCGAAAACCCCTGAAGCAATTTCTTCTGGTTTCCATGCATCCCTAATGAGACGAACACTTGTCGCTGGCAGATCGACGGCTCCATAACCAAAAGGATTGCAGTAATTATCAAAAGCATGCGTATGATCTGCTGGCTCCACTCCCTTCGGAAAAAGGGGGCCATCCACTCCGTAACCAATCGCCAACACCACGATCAGCAGGCAACCTAACCAGACCAATGCGCGGCGCCATTGGTAATGAACCACGATCCAGTAAAGAAGTCCAAGGTTCACACCGGTCCCCAGCACCAGCAGTGTAAATGCTGCACCAATCGAGTTTCCATGTTGAAACATGGATGCAACCTGCACGATCGCCACCATAGGTGTTACATATGCCAAAGTAGCAACTCCTGCCATCGTCAGAGGCGCAAATGGATCGTGCTTGTTAGCCGAACGTTGCAAAATCCCGGCAGGCAATACCATGCTCAGCAATCCGACGCCAACGATCGCTAGGAGCATGTAAAAGGTCGAGCGGCTATAGGCCTGCTGGCATATCGAAAGAGCCACTGCCGCAACGCGTCGGAGCCCATACGGAACCTTGGGAAGCTCCTCACTCTCGAGCCAATTCCTGGGAAACAACCAGTCCCAAACCACTCCCATGACGGTAACGATCGTGAGCGAAGCCATACAAAAAATAAAGAGCGCAAACGGATCTGATAAAGTCAAACCATAGAGAACCGAGATGGGATTAAACAAAGGAGCTGTTAACCCAAAAGCCAGAATCGTTCCACCAGCGATCCCGCTTTTTCGCATCTGGGCCATGACCGGGATGACCCCCAGAGAACAGACCGGAAGCAACATCCCCAAAAGCCACGCTTGCGGCAGCTGACGCCAAGTGTGACCGCCAAACAACTTCAATGTCCCATTGCGTCCCAGAATGCGTTCGAAAACCGCAGCGACCAACCAGCCCACCACAATGGTTGGGCATGCTGCGAGCAACGCCTGAGACATGCGAACAATGGCTCCCCAAATCAAAGTATCCATTACAGCGATTCCAGTCTTTTCTTTTCAGCACCAACGAGCTCGTTCAATTGCACAATCGCTTCCGAAAGTCCTTCGCTTTTCAACATGCTATCGAACTTTAATCCTTGTTTCATCTGTTCTTCCAGTACAGGAAGATACTTAGAAGACCAGCTGTCGATTCGATTGAAGGCGTCCTCCTTGAGATCGGTGTCGGCGGCTAATTCCGGCATCCACTTGATCAAATCCACAAGTTCTCTCTCAATCGAAACCCTTTCTGGTTGAGCATCACCGATAAGGCCGGATTCCAAGGCCATCAAGCGATCGCTGGCAGCAAAAATCGTGGCGGGCCAATGCGCTGGATGGTGGTCATGCTGCTCAGCAGCGGGCGAGGATGAAGAAGCGACACCGGTTGCGACATTGCGATTGCAACCGCACGTCAACAGCGTCACCAACAACGCAAAGCTCCCTAAGGACCAAACCAGCTGAGAGCAGGAGGGTACCGCGGTCACGGTCGTTCGTTCCAAGGAGTATCTCTTCATCGGTTTAACCTTTGCAGGAATTGGATTGGGATGCATTGAGCCAACACGGTAAAAGCCAACACGGTAAAAGCCAACACGGTAAAAGCCAACACGGTAGTTAGGAACGTCCACAGATTTCCGTTCACACGCGACTCGGAACAGGGACCGCATTCAATACACTATCGATCGCTGATTCGACACCGCCCATACTACCCGACAGCCGCACCGACAGTACCGGCAGGGCGACATCCTGGACGTCATCGGGAGTCACAAAATCTCTCCCGAGCAGCATGGCGCGAGCTTGAGCCACCCTCTGCCATTGGATCAAACCACGCGGGCTCAGGCCTAGAGAGAAGGAGTGATTTCCGCGTGTCGCTTCTGCTAGGCTGACGAGGTATTCCTGAATCGGTAAGAGCACGGCCACGTCGGTCACTGCCCGTTGCAACTGGTCCAACTCACCTGGCCGGAGCACTTCGATGGCGACGGTTTCGGCCATGCTGCGACTGCTTCTCGCCAAGAGCTCCAATTCGTTCTTGCGATCCGGATAACCGATGCGTAGCTTCATGGCAAAGCGGTCTAGCTGGGCTTCCGGCAGCGGATAAGCGCCCAAACTCTCCACAGGATTCTGCGTTGCAAGGACCAAGAAATTGTTGCTCAACATCCGGGCTTCACCGTCGATGGTAACCTGCCGTTCCGCCATCGCTTCAAAAAGGGAGCTTTGCGTTCGAGGGGTCGCACGGTTGATTTCGTCAGCCAGCAAAACATCGCTGAACACCGGCCCACTTCGAAACTCAAACTCACGCGATTTTTGGTTCAGGATGTTAAAACCGGTAACGTCGCTGGGCAACAAATCAGGAGTGCATTGCACTCGCATAAACTTGCCACCAATCGCAACGGCCAACGCCTTGGCTAAAGTCGTTTTGCCCAGTCCCGGCAAATCGTCAAACAGCACGTGACCGCGAGCCAAAACGCATGCCAAAAGGTGTTCAACGACCTCAGGCTTGCCAAGCAAGACTCGATTGAGTTGCTCCCGAAGCTGATCCAACGCGGTGCGAAGTTCGCTAGTTGTCATGCACGGAGGGTTGTGGAGCAAAGGAGCGATCCTAAATGGTAAACGAACAGGTTGGAATGAAATGCATGGAATAGTTAGCGAAATCCCCGTCGGACTCAGCGTTTCACCCATCTGGAATAGGGCACAAGGAACGCTGGCTGAAAAAGCAAATCGATCCAACCTCGAGCAGCGATGGACCAGCAAATCCTTCGCAACTCCAGCGAATGTTTGTTCAACCATGGTTGAGAAATGGACTGTGGCGCGTACGCGATTCGATCGACGGCCTGAATGTAAACAGTCCGGTCTACCGCTGATAATCGCGAATGATCCGCTAGATGTTTTGCCAACCAAGCAGAGACGGTAGATCTAGCTGGGTTCGGCCGATTGCGCAACCAGTCTCGCCACCGCATCAAGCGCAACGTCCACCGAACATTGGACTGAGAAGGAATCATGGCAATAGCAGCTACGCACAAAGAAAGAATGGCATCCGCGAAAACCAACCGGCACACGATGAACGTTGCCAGTACCAGGAAGCCTATCGCGCAGCGCAGTGGATAGTGCAGCACCCCATCGCGAATGGTCCACAACACCACCACCGCCCACTGCTTCCATGAACGGTACTCATTGGGGACAGCGTAACCCGGGGTCGGCTCGATCGGCAACCATGCACCATGGCAGTAGACCTCAGCCCAAGTATGCAAGTCCTCAGGCAAAATCTCGGTTTGACCGGATTTGGTATCGAATCGTTTTGGCGAGGCGTAAAAACCTGTAACCAACCGACATGGGATACCCAAGCTTCGAACCAAAGTGACAGCGCTGGTAGCAAAAAGATAGTCTGGGCCGCGTTGCTTGTCCAAAAAATAGTGAACCACATCCAAGCACTCCTCAGGCGCAGACGCAAGCCGATCGTGGACAAACTCATTTCTAAACGATCCCACAATCCCTTCGATCCGCTGCCAATCCGTTAGCGAGGAAAGCGATCGATGCCAGTGTTTTTCGACCAGCGCTTTGGCCTGTTGTCGCAAAGACTCGGACTGCAGAGAATTCAACTGCAAGTAGTTTTTTTTCCATCCGAGCGGATCACTATCGGCTACCGTATCCGAGACCGTCAATGCACTCAAAGGATCAGCAGCGTCTCGGAGTGAATGCAATTGCGGAGTCTGATAGAGCTGATGCACGACCGTCATGGAAGGCACTTGTGTTTGCCCGGTCATCATCAACTGGCCATCATCGGTCCAACCAAAAAAGTCTGGCTTATCGACCCGATCGATGTGCGTGTGTGTCAATAAGCTAGGAGTCAATAGCCTCACGGACTTCATCGCCATGACTTTGACGGTTTGTCGTTCTCGGACCGGATGCGCGATAGCGCTGGGAATCTTCTGGAGTTCGATCCAAGGCTTGCCATACAATTGTATTAATGTGGGAACGGATTTCACTTTTTGAAGTGAATGCCCATCCGAATGACTCCATTGGATGCCATCGAACGCGTCATAGCTCTCCATACGCAAGTGCTGCGGCACCTGACCGATCAGATGCAGCACCGCTCTGCTATCGGTTCCCTCTGGTTTCCTGCCATCGGTCGTGCTATTCGGCCTGCGCACCGCTGAAAATTCGCGACCACTCTTCTTGGACTCCGTGGCCTGTTGTTCCGACTCTTGGATCTTGCTATCGAGCGAGATCGCTCGCATGTGCTCTTTTCGCATAATCGGCTCGCCATACGCATCGCTGACCAAATCGTACAAAGAGGGCACGGGCGAATCGAGGAAAAGATCACTTTCCACTGGTCCAAACGTGAACGCTTGGTCTTTGGCTGCGACCAACATATCCCCATCCCCCACACCCTGCCGAGCGGCTGGATCCGACCATTTTTTGCCTCCGGATGTCGGCATAAAGCCGTCCAAAGCAGTAGTCGTCGCGCCTGCCGTCATGGCGACTAGGCCGATCCCGGTGGTTAGCAATAAAGCAAATAAGATGGCCCCCAATCGGAGTCGTACCATGGGTACGCTCTCGTTTGCGATGAAGCCCCCCTGGATACTCTGCCAATAGCGGCTCATCAACCACCAACCCGCTAACACACCAAAGAGAACCACGATCACGACCATGCCGCTTCGATCCGACGAAGCAAGTCCGAACAGCATGAGGAAACAGCTCAGCAGAAACGAGATCCATTCCTCTTTCGTGCTGGACGCGATGGCCGATTGCCAAAGGGCCGCGTACTGGAGCATCGAGAGCCAGACCAACTCGGTCGCTTCTCCACCTCCCCCTAACAGTCGAACTTGAAACAACTTGCTCAGCAAAGGCAAACAAATGCAAACTGTGCCCAAGGCAAGCCCGCCTGGGGTCAGTCCGCCGGAGAAACGCGACAACCCGATTTGCTCCTGCGATGCGTCCCGGAAAATCCCAAAACCGCGAAACAAACCAACGAGACAGATACCCAGCGCGAGGGCGCATTCGCCCGCAAGCCAACTCGCATTTTCAGTGGCTTGCAATCGCAGCAGGCAAACAGCAAAGGCTGCGAGCAACGCTAGGACAAAAGGGGATCTATTCGGCATGGGATTTAGCTCAACTGCGATGCGCGTTGACAGGCTCGCTTCCATTGTTGTTGGAATTGATTCTCCCGGTCCGAAGCATAATCCAGGTATAGATTCCCCGTGTTCCGATCCGGGTCTTCGCTGGAAAAAACGTTCTTTGCCTCACCTAGCAATATCCATTGGATCTCCATGCCGCTGGAGTGGCCAAATTCCTTTCGAATCCATTCCACGCGAGAAGCAGTCGCGATGACAATCGTCTTGGAACCACCGATCATTTCTGGCGACAAACTGTCGCCTAAAAAACTAGGGTTGGGGGTCCATCTGGCCAAGCGATCAAACCATTCTTGGGTGGAAGACTGGCTGGCATGAACGCTTTGCCATCGCCCATCCAATCCTGCTCGAACCTCCCAAGCGTGCTTGGTGAAATGGTGCGTGACGGAGGCCAAGGTCCGAATCAGCCATTCGCGAACTTCTTTCTCGCATTCGACGGTAGAAGTGGGATCAAGCCAAATCGAGACACTTTGGCGCGATCGAGCCTGGCGTTCGAAGACGACCAAACTATCCCGCCGGGCCGTTTGCGCCCAATGCACTTGGCGGAGGGAGTCTCCCGGCCGATAAGGGCGGACCCCCATCCACTCACCTTCATTGCCCAACTGCGAGCTGACCGACCCGATCGAGGACCGGCGACTACCCGATCGTTCTGGCACGTCCGATAGCCTTACCATGCGCGGCCACACAATCAACTCTCTGGCGACCCGAAGCTCCCGATGGCATGTCCAGAGACCAAAGGGAAACGCAGTCGCCAGACGGACTGGCTTTTGTGGGTAAACGCCTCGAGCGGCCGGCTGACAAAACCATTGAAATCGACTGCGGGCCAAGGCTGCCGTGCGACTCAAGCTAACAGGCTGCTGCGGTGCATCCACCTGTTTCGAAACAGCATCGTCTGCTTCGACAATCAATCCCCAAACAGGCCAGGGAAATCGATTGGTGAGGATGAGTGTCGTCTCAACCGACTCACCCTCATGGCATCGCAAATGGGACCATTCCAGCTGGCCTCGAAGACCCTGCATCGCGATCCAAGGCCACAAGCAACCAATAATGCCAAACGAGAGAATGGCGGCGGTCGCCAAAAACGCCTGCGGTGACACGACAATCCCGAGCAGAATGGAAGCCGCCAGCGACAGGAACAGCCAGCCGATCGGCTTCTTGAGCCAATACACATAATCGTTCGCCCACGGACAAAAATCGTAATTCAGAGATTCTGAGAATCTCCCCATCCATCGCTCAGCCATTGATAGAACTCAATCCTTGGGAAGCCAAAAAAACTCCACGCAGAGAGCCTGGCCGTCCGAGTTGATTACATCGGTCCGGTCGGTCCGCTCCGGGGGAATCCGTTACGCAGGGCTTCGGAGAGCTGGTGGACCGCGGCAGAAAATCCTGGCGTCCAGAAGAAAAGTGGGAGATGAACCCGCTGCAGAGTACACAAAATCGATCGGTTCGCATACCAAGTTCATCGACTCAATCCGGCATGACCCGCTTCCTAAAGACGCCATCAATCTGCAGACTTGGCAGTCGTCACTGTGGCCAGCCAATGGGTCGATCACGACGCAATCGGACTTCCGCGACTGGGAAAACGCCGCTTTATTCGACGTTTCGCAATGTGTTGCGTGCGAGCAGCAGCAACCCTTTGAGTTGCCCCTAACAGATGATTGTACTACCGGTTCGTGTCCAGAGGCCACCGGTTCGTGTCCAGAGGCCACCGGTTCGTGTCCAGTTAGCCCAATGGGATTCGCTGCCAAATGTGGGTGGTGGTGGCCGCAATTCGGAAGCATGTGGAGCGATTGGCCTGCGAATACAATGATGCCGTAAGCGATCGAAATCGCCCAAATCACTCCCTTTCGGTTTTGAAATCGCACCGTCGCACCTGCTAACCATCAAACCTGCTAAATCGACCGTACCTGCTAAATCGACCGTACCTGCTAAATCGACATCATTCTCTGCACCAGCAGCGGGACCGGTGGGTAGAATGCTCTACGGACCGGAATTTTGCCAGTTCATATCTTCCAGAAATTCTATTATCAAATTACCGTACTAGTGTGTCAATGAATATGTGCGAATAAATTGCATTTGTTGAACCTAGTGTTTTGGCGTTACCGCCTCGTGGGATGTGATCGATGAAAAAATTCATGAAAACCACCTGTGCAACCCCGTCTGCAAAGAACGCGTTCACGTTGGTCGAGTTGCTCGTGGTCATTGCCATCATCGGCTTGCTCGTCGGCCTGCTGCTTCCCGCCGTGCAATCCGCTCGCGAGGCAGCTCGCACGATGCACTGCAAGAACAATCTCCACCAAATCTCGTTGGCTGTTGAATTGTTTCACGGCGCTCAAGGTGCTTACCCACCGGCTCGCTACCAGCCCCGACCCAACGACCCAGCCCCGGTTGCATGCGGTGGCAAAGAGACGACCTGGCTGGTACGCATCATGCCGTTTCTCGAAGCCACTACTTTGGAACAACGTTGGAATTACTCGATTCCCTACGGCAGGCATGACGAGAGTGTTCGTACTAAGACGCTTCCCGCCTATTGCTGTCCAGCTCGTCGATCCGCCAGTGACGCCATCGGTGTTGGGCAATTGTTAGGGGCCGGCACCGTCTGGATTACACTACCATGCGGTTGCAGAATTCCGGTTACGGTGGACTCCGCGGCAAACGGCGCCGTTGGAGACTATGGCGGCAATCATGGCGATTTATCCCCAGGCGCTGCCGGTTTGCCGACTGACTATAACTTTGGCGGCAACGGGAGCGGTATCATTATTTCGAGCAGAGCTAAATGCGAAGGCAAAACTCCTCTCGATTGGATCGATCGAGTGAAACATGCCAGTGTGACCGACGGACTCAGCAACACCTTCTTGGTAGGCGAGATGCATGTGCCGATAGGCAAATTGGGGCAATCGCCTCAGGACGCCTTTATCTTCAACGGTGAAAATGCCTTCAACATGACTCGACTAGGTGGACCAACTATGCCCATTGCCAAAGATCTCCGCGGCGAGGGAAGCGATCTGGTTCGATGGGGTAGTTGGCACGTGGGCATCTGTCAATTCGCCTCCGCGGATGGCAGCGTCCGTGCGATCCACTCCAGCATTGATACCGAAACCTTGGGCCGACTCTGCAATCGACACGATTCTCAAACTGTGGGGCTAGATGAGTAGCACGCCCTGGACCCTGAATCGAAGATCGCGTTGGCTTGAAGTAGGCCTTGTGCCGATAGTGCTGCTCGGCCAAGCCGGCTGCGATTCCAGACCGAGAGCGTATCCGGCCAAAGGCAAAGTTGTTTTTGCAGATGGTTCACTCGTGAAAATGGGCACGGTAGAAACCAAATCGACGCTCCACGGAATTCAAGCTACCGGAGCGATTGATCGTGACGGCTCATTCGTCTTGACGACGTATCGAGATGGTGACGGGGCTGTCGCTGGACCACATGACTGCGTGGTCGCCCAGTTTGTCCAAGCAGAGAACATTGCCAACCACAAACCTTCGACCGTCGGTGTGGTGAATCCGAAATTCGGCTCCTACACGACCTCGGGTTTAAAGTTCCAAATTTCCGAAAAGGAACCGAATCTCCTCGTCCTGCAAGTAGAGGGCATCGCGTCCAACAAAACGACCGAAGCGAAAAGCGATCACGTCAAAGGCCAGGGGGGGCACGAACCCCAAAACCAAAGCTCCAAGGGCCGCTAAGCCAAACCGGAGATCAGAGAGAATGCCAATGATGTGCTGTCGTAATGTATTCGTGCCAGTCTGGGCATTACTGATTTGCGCGTTTGTTTGCGCTCCTTGCGGTTGCGGTTCAAAGCCCCAACCAACGGAAGTAAAGCCCAGCGAGTCCATTCATGAGCAAGTATTGGCTGTTCAACGCGGTGACTCTCGCGAAGTTCGGTCGTCCATACCAATGGATGACGCGGGATTCGAACAGTTTCGGGGTTTGAACAGACTTGAAATTCTTTCACTAACGCATTTGAACGCAAACGACAACATTGCGGATTTATTGTCAAGCCTCCAAGGCCTCCGACAAATCCGACTTGAGAAGGTACGGATCGGCGATCCATCGGCCAGAGCGATCGGAAGTCTTCCCAAATTGTCTTCGATCAATTTGCCAGACTGCTTGGTCTCCGACGAAGGAATAAAGGATTGGCCACTATTGAGCGAATTGGTCCTGTTACGAATAGGAAGCCCGAATTTGAGCGACTCTGCCATGGAAACCGTTGCGAGAATGAAGTCCCTTAAGTTTTTGCACCTTATCGACGTTCCAATTTCAGACTCAGGTCTCAACCATCTGCATGGTATGCAACACTTGGAATCGTTTTATCTAGACGGCGGTCGTGTCACCGAAGAGGGTTTGACGGCACTGCTTACGGCACTGCCAAAACTACATTTCCATCGAGATCAACAGCATCTGCCAAGCGATCCGCGCGCAACGGATCACGGGAAACATTAATCCCTCTTTTTCCATGGTCCGTGTTCCTGGTATACTGTGTTCTGAAGAAAGCAATCTATTGGACAAACGAGCAAATCGCTTGACCGATTGCACAAGAAATCTAGAACCCCTCCCTCCCAGCTAAATCCTCACGGGATTACTCCAACACAAGAGCTTAAACATGAGTGTAAAACGATTCTTGTCCGCGTTTGCCTGCGCGGGTGTTTTGTGCGTATATCAATTTGGTTATAGCTTTTACAAAGTTGGCGGAGTAACCGAAAAGGCGGCAATGGCAGCGACTGCATTGATCGCATCGTTGAGTGATGAGCAAAAAAGCAAAGCGATTATGCCCGTCGAGAGCCCAGAACGACAAGATTGGCAAATTATCCCGAAAGACAAACGTAAAGGTCTGCAGCTCAATGAAATGAACGATAGCCAACGTCAAGCGGCAACCGCTTTGATGCGAAGCGTGCTGAGCGAGATCGGCTATCGCAAATCGACTCAAATCATGAATATGGAGAATTTTTTGAAGGAACTGGAAGCTGGCAAGACAAACAGTCCCTTGCGAGATTCGACGAGATATTATTTTACTGTCTTCGGAACTCCTCAAGCAGGCAAGAAGTGGGGGCTGAGCATCGAGGGGCATCATCTATCGCTAAACTTCTTGATGGATGCGGATCGTGTTGTTTCTTCGACACCGCAAGCCTTTGCGGCGAACCCAGCCATTGTGCGGACAGAAAACAAATCGGGAATCGCGGTCGGCACGCGTATGTTACGACTCGAGGAGACTTTAGCTTTTGAACTTGTTCAGTCGTTGTCCGAACAACAACGCAGCGTCGCTGTCATAGCGGACAAGGCGCCTCGAGAAAATAGAACGCTGGGAGTTCAACAGCCACCCAAAGAGACTCCCGTCGGTATCCCCTATTCGAAGCTTTCACCTCCGCAGCAGGCGTTACTAAAAGACCTTGTCAACGAATACATCGACGCAGTTCCGGGCGACGTAGCGGATGATCGACGACAAGCCATTCAAGGTGGAGGTGGTTGGGACGCGGTTCACTTTTCGTGGGAAGGTGCGTTGCAAGCGGGTATTGGTCATGCGTATCGAGTTCAGGGGCCATCGTTCTTGATCGAGTTCATCAATACACAGCCCGACGCGGCTGGAAATATTGCCAACCATATCCACAGCATTTGGCGCGATAGTCGCGGCGACTTTGGAGTAACGCCATAAACCCCAGGTAGATCACTAGCGGTTTGGTACAATTGCGATTTGCCCAATCCAATTCAGCTCCGTTCGGACTCAAGCCATCGCGTATGACCAACCAACCGCTCAACCAGCAAACGCATCAACTTTGTCTCGATGCCTTGGCCCAAGCCGATCGCATGCGGATAGTTAGGCATCAACGGACTAATGGGGCTGTCGTATTGGATTTCGGCGTCCACGCGCACGGTGGACTGTTGGCCGGTCAGTTGCTTGCGCGCATTTGTATGTCCGACCGCGCGCAGGTTTCCATCCACCCAGCCGACCATTCCCTGGGGCCTTGGTATACCGTGCAAGTTACGACGGACGATCCCTTGCACGCTTGCATGGCTTCCCAGTACGCCGGCTGGCCCGTGAAGCAAGACAAATTCTTCGCTATGGGGTCAGGCCCCATGCGTGTCAAAAGGGGCAAAGAGCATGTATTGCAAACACTCGGCGTAGAGGATTCGAGCGATTGCGCGGTGGGCGTGCTCGAATGCGACTCGATTCCGGACGATTCTATCTGTGAACTCATTGCCAATGAGTGCGGAGTCGACGTCGCAAACACCATCGTGTGCGTGGCTCCTACCCGTTCCATCGCCGGTACGCTACAGGTGGTCGCTCGGTCGATTGAGACGTCGATGCATAAACTCTTTGAATTGGGTTTCGATCTCGGCTCCGTGGTCTCTGGGGCCGGAACCGCTCCTCTACCGCCAACTGCTTTGGAATTCGTGCAGGGAATCGGGCGAACCAACGATGCTATCCTGTACGGCGGACACGTGACTCTTTGGCTCCAAACCGAAGACGAAACCATCCGCAAGATCGGACCAAAGGTTCCCAGCGTCGCTTCTCGGGATTACGGTATCCCATTCGCGCAAACGTTTCGTAAATATGAATACGATTTCTACAAAGTCGATCCCGGGCTGTTCAGCCCCGCGATGGTCACCCTAGTCAATCTCCGGTCGGGTCGATCTTTTCGATACGGCTCACTGCGACCAGATATCTTGACTCAGTCTTTTGGCGAAACCTATATCTCCACTCCATTGGAAACGCCGTCGTAATGACCGACATGGTTAGACCCCTGTCAGATGGCGATCTGAGAGTCGGGGTATTGGGCTCGCCCACCGGATGGTACATGAAGGACTTGATGCGAGCGGCCGCCGAGATGCCAGGATCGCGCCCGACACGGATCGATTCGCTGTCCTTTGCAAAGCTGAGTGTCAGCCCGGAAGAAACCACCGGCCGACCTACCACAATGACTTGGACGCAACCCAACGAACTGGCTTCGGAAACCCTGAAATGCAAGCTGACGGACTTCGATTCGGTGTTGGTACGTTCGATGCCATTGGGGAGTATCGAGCAGATCATCTTTCGGATGGACGCTTTGCATGTCGCAACAGCGAATGGAGTGTCGGTGCTCAATCCACCCCGATGCCTCGAGATCGCGATCGACAAGTGGCTTACGCTCGACGTTGCGCAGCGCAGCGGATTGCTTACTCCCCGAACGGTTTGTTGCCAGACGCGTGACGACGCGTTGATCGCCTGGGAAATGCTGGGTGGTGACTGCATCGTCAAGCCTATCTTTGGAGGGGAGGGCCGCGGCTTGGTTCGCGTGACCGATAGCGACATGGCTTGGCGGGTCTTTAGCACGTTGGAACAGCTGCAGTCGGTCATCTATGTCCAAGAATTCTTGCAGAGCACCGGCTACGACTTGCGACTCCTCGTGGTCGGAGAAGAATTGTTCTGCGTAAGACGAGAAAACGGCGGCGATTGGCGATCCAATGTTGCCAGAGGCGGACATGCAGTCCCACACGATCCAACATTTGAACAGATCTCCATCGCCTATCGAGCATCCCAAATGATCGGCGGCTGGATGATCGGCGTCGATGTGTTGCCAACGCTAGATGGTCGCAACGTCTTGTTGGAGTTGAATGCGGTACCGGGCTGGCGAGCCACCGCCGGAGCTCTCAACGTGGATATGGCTCAATTGATTCTGCATCGCTTGCACGAGAGCGGGAGTAGATCGTCAAATTCGACGTCCGAAAAACTTGGATCATCATCATGATGAGACTGCATTGGACGGTCGATTCGATAAAGCAACCCATCGGGTTTCGTATAACCGCATTCCACGTCGAGATTCCAACTGTGGGTTGGTACTCTTGGATGATTCGCAGCGTTTGTTGGTCTATCCAGGGGGGAGACATACCTGACTATAGTCGCTGTAATCAGCAACGCAACGAGCCAGAAAACTCTTCCTCGAGGTGACTGCCCCGCCACTACAATCGCGGTGAATAGTAAAGCGAAAAACCAGACCGCCGCGAAGAGCTGGCAGGACACTGGCATAAGCTATAGTCGGTTCCATGCTGCGAAGCGCAGCCGAAATAGTCGCAAGAAATACGGCCGCCATGCTGGTTCCGTTTAGCAACCGCTGAATGCAGAGTCGATGTTGTTGAGGACGATCACCTGTTACTAGAATGCCCAGAGGTGCAATCCATTGGATAGACCAGAGGGACGAAACCGCGACGCGATGTTCCATATCACAAAGCAGCAAAGAGCGAGTGTACTTAACATCGCGAGCCGAAATGAAGTTGGCATACGTTGGTTTGGTCCCCACGCCAATAGCACCAGAAGAGTGAGGTAAGGCGCAAACAGCATCGTCGTTGCGACGCGACTTGTGGTTTCTGATTCCGCAACGACGCTTGCAAATCGCAGCACCACCCCAAACCCCCCATAGCAGTGCGATCCACTGTAGGATCCTGAACCAGCGCACCGTGGCGTTAGTGTCGGCACCGGGATGGGCAATTCTGGGATGTATCGACAACCTAGCCCACCAGCGACTTCAGCTTCTTGAGCCAACGTGGAATTGCGACGAGCGGATCTTCTTCCGCTTCGTACTCGAGCGCAACCCAACCGCTGTAGCCAGCTTTACGAAGGATCGAGAGCACTCGGGCTAGATCGGTTTCCTCGCGTCGGTCGTTGGGGAACATCTCCACTTTGATTTGCGCGTTAACCGCAAAGGGGGCGATCAGCTCAAGCTCAGCATAAGGATCGGAAGTCGATCGGAAGTTTCCCGAATCAAAATTCACACCAAAACTCTTCCCCTGAACACTTTGGACGATCTCCAGTAAACCTTCGGCTTTGGCTGTCACGCCGCCATGATTTTCGAGTCCCAAATAGACCCCTTTCTGAGCGGCATACTTGGCTAATGTTTCGCAAGCTTCAACGCATCGCTTGATCGTGGCTGGCAGTGGCTCATCCTTTGGCTGGCCTCCTGCAAAGATCCGAATCACGGGAGCTCCGAGGGTCGCATAGTAGTCGACCCATTGTTTGGCGTGCTCTATGTCTTCTCGAACTTTGGTAGGATCGCTTTGGCAAAAGTCATTTCGAATCGCTCCACCCGAAATCGAAATGCCTCGCCGATGGCAATGCTGTTTCAATTCGACCAGATATTCTTGGGTGACTTCCTTGGGGAAATAGTAACTGGTCAACTCGGCGCCTGCGATTCCTTGGTCATGGCAGTAGTCGACGAACTGAAAGAGGTCCATTCCTCCGTTTGGTTTAGTCAAAAGATTCCTCAGGGAGTAAGCGGCGAGACTCAACCTAAGTTGCCCAGGAATCGGGCGTACGAATCGATCGACAGCCAGAGACGTCCGAAAAATAGCCACGGAAGCGGTTGTAAACGCAAGCGTTTGCATGAGTCTCCGACGCGTAAGGTCCAGGCGAGGGTCTAGCCGAGCAGGAGGGAGGGATGACGAATGGGATTGCGATGCGAGAGTGGGTTGAGTCATGGCGAGTTTCGGTGGGGGAAGGATGGTCTACGACGCGGGTCGTGGCGTCTGGAACTTTTGCTATACTTTCCAAGGGTCTACGCATGATAGTGGATCGATTCGCCAACCACTACTCACCCGCAACATATCTGAAAACAATTCGCTTATGGATTCGATGGCTGTTGAACTCCGCGGGGTTTCCAAAAAATTCGGCAGCCAACAGGCGGTCCACCCGATGGATCTGTCGGTTCCAACCGGCTCGATCTACGGCTTCATCGGGCCCAATGGATCTGGCAAAACGACTACGATGCGCATGATTCTGCGCATTTACCAATCCGACACCGGTTCGGTCCGAGTTTTGGGAAAGAATGATGGAAACTGTGCAGACGATCGGGTCGGCTATCTGCCGGAGGAACGCGGACTCTATCGCCGAATGACCGTCAAACGCGTTCTCCGATACTTTGCACGCATCAAAGGGATGCAGAGACCCGATGCGAGTATCGAACGCTGGTTGAAAGAACTGGGTGCAGAGGATTGGCAGAGAAAACGGGTCGATCAGTTATCTAAAGGGATGGCACAAAAGATTCAGTTCATCAGTGCGGTCGTCGCCAATCCGGAACTGGTCATTCTCGACGAGCCCTTTAGCGGGCTAGATCCTGTCAATATGGAAGTATTGCGAGACTCTGTCTTGCGTTTGCGGGATAACGGCACAACTGTGATTTTCAGCACTCACGATATGTCTATGGCGGAGCAGCTTTGCGATCGTGTCTGCATGATCTTTGAAGGAAAGAAAGTTGTCGACGATTCGTTGGAACAGATCGCAACCCAATACGGAGATGCGCGTTTGCGAGTCAGGTTGTCGGGCAGAGACCCATTTCCATTGTTCCTTCCAGGGGTGGTCGAGAAGATAGACCACGGTCAATTTCAAGATCTTGTTCTGTCCCGAGACGCAGATCGCAATGAGATACTACGATCACTCATGGTCGCCGGGGAGGTAGAGCATTTTGAGATGGTCAAGCCGTCCTTGCATGACATCTTCGTTTCCATTGCCAAGCCCGTATCCGACGAAAAAAGGGTCAGGTCTCTTTTTTAGGAATTGGCTTGGACTGCAAGGTCTTTCTTGGGCGTCCTCGAGGTCGGATAGTTGATTCGAGGTTCATTCGTCGAGCTATGGACTCGGTCCATCCCTCGTCGCCAAAGGGTTGTCGCGATGCTCGCATCTTCGGACTGCTTCGAGTTCTTTGTCGTTCAAAGACTCATTGACGCGTTGCGTCCAGTTCGGAAGTCGCGATATTGGCCAAGCAGACAGTAGCTTGGGTGTCGGTTCCGGTTTTTCTATCCATCGCCACAATGAACCCCATCGCC
>Ga0105044_10002054_pt1 | contig 27374 bp, 16 predicted proteins | sample MAT01_FD_78092 | JGI IMG/M metagenome (GOLD analysis project Ga0105044, IMG submission 78092) | Freshwater microbial communities from Lake Fryxell liftoff mats and glacier meltwater in Antarctica - MAT-01 | ecosystem: Environmental > Aquatic > Freshwater > Ice > Liftoff microbial mat | place... | reverse complement strand
GGTTGTCCTTGGCCTCGCAAGCGAATTTTTTTGCCCGGCTCGATACCTGCGGGTATCTTGACCGTGATCGCTTCCCGTTTGCCATCATGTTCGAGTTGGATGCGGGTTTCTCCCCCGAGCACAATGGTTTTAAGAGGTACGGAAATTTCAGCGGAGATGTCAGCCCCTCGCGATTGAGCCGAGCGTCGGGTTCGGTTGGGGCTGCCGCCACCTCCAAACTGACCAAAGAGATCTCCGAAGTCTACTCCACCTGCACCCCCTCGGCCGAAGATATCACCAAAGTCAACGCCCGCGCCGGGTTGTCCTCCGCGGGCCTGTCCACCCCCGAAAGGCCCCTTTGCATACTGTTCGTAGTCGGGGCCGAACTGATCGTACTGTTTTCGTTTCTCGGCATCGTTCAAGCAATCATAGGCTTGCTGAACTTCTTGAAATTGTTTCTTGGCATTCTTGTCTTCCGGGTTGAGGTCGGGGTGGTATTTCCTGGCCAGTTTCCTGTAAGCCTTAGAAATTTCATCCGCCGACGCTGCTCTTTCGACCCCTAAAACCTGATAATAATCGTTCGCCATTGTGGATTCCGTACGTATTGCTCTCCTCGGACCAAAGGTACACTTGGCTGAGGGTTTGAATGCATTATGACCATTTTAGCGGCATTTCTCAGAACCCCCAGATCAAACCGAGTTCGAACAACCATGAAGTGCCGGTCGACCCATTTTGCATCAAAACCTACGAATCGCTGGCTGGTTTGGCTTTGGAGCGGCCTAATTGTGGCTTTTTTACTGGTTTCGAGGGGACTAGGGCAAGGATCGGTGGATTTGCAGTTCGCAGACCGGGATAGCGGACAAGCAGTGTCGGCGAGAATTCGGTTTACGAAACCGGCGAGGAAGGTAAATCGTCCCAAAAAGCTTTTGGCCGAAGGCGATCAGTGGTTGGTCGAAGAAAATGTACGGCTAGCGTTGCCTAACGGAGAGTTCGAGTTCCAGGTGGAACGCGGCCCTGAGTTTAATGAAATCAAGGGTGGCTTCACGATTGAGCCCAGAGCCAAGGATGTTGTTTCGGTCGATGTACCACGATCCGTCGATATGCATGCGGAGCATTGGTATAGCGGCGATCATCTTTCGAGCTTGCCTAGGAACCAATTGAGGCGGTGGCAGATGGCAGACGCGGTCGACTTCGCGGTATCGACGGCTCCAGCCCCCGAGTCTCCTGAAAAAATGGTTGGGAACGGTGTCGCTGTAACGTCGGAACTTGCTCAGTGGCCACAGGGTTCTGTGTTATTCCATGGCGAGAATGCAGGGTCGTCGGAACACGGCTCTCTTACCGACGGCGTCCGCGTGTACGAGCGGCTTGAATCCCAGAATCAAGACTCCGAATCGTTTGCAGAACTCTTGCGACCCTGGACACGCGATGTCCCGTTGCTGTTGGCCAACCCATCTGTTCGCTCGGTACAGCTCCTGTCGGGCTACAACCGACCAGCGGGAGATGATCGCTTAATGGTCTCGAAAGATCGCACCTCTGGGGCGTCTTGGCGAGTCTCAGTCACCCATGGAAAAGAGAAGTTGGCCAGCGAGGTTTTTGCGCCGATCGATAAAGAAGAGGAGTCGCGTTTTCGAGATGCGCGTGGGCTGGGGAAGCTCAGCGAGTATATCTACTGGCAAATGCTGGAAGCCGGCTTGCGATTGGCTCCCACCGCGGGTAGCGGATTTCCAGGAGCAGAGACGCACATCGGCTATAACCGAGTCTACGTTTTTTCAGAAAATCAGGCGAATCACGCGGATTGGTGGCGCGCGATTCTAGCTGGCAAAACGATGGTGACCAACGGTCCACTTCTCCGAGCTAGTGTCAATGGAATGTCCCCTGGCAGCATACAAGCGAGTTATCGCGGTCAACCTGTTTCGCTTGACATTGCTGCTAACCTAGCCGTGAGAGAACCGGTAGACTATCTCGATGTGATCTTCAATGGCGAAACGCTCTATAGCGCAAAGCTGGAGGACCATTTCTCGCGAGGCGAATTCCCCTCCCTAGAAATAGATAGGTCGGGTTGGTTGGTGATCCGCGTCGTAACCGAAAGGCAAACAGGCTATTGTTTTGCCACGACGGCTCCGTTCTATTTCGAATTCGATGGCAAACCGCGAGTGTCCCGGAGAGCCGTTTCGTTTTTTCAGCATTGGCTGAAAGCGTGCGCGAAAGATTTAGAAAGCAAACCCGATGAACTTCAACGCTATGGACCATGGCTTCAGCAGGCCGAGGTATTCTGGCAATCGCGTCTCCATGAAAGCAACTCCGAATGACTAAGCAACTTCTCCTGATGCGGCACGCAAAAAGCGATTGGAACGACGCGGGTCTGATCGACAAGGAACGTCCACTGAATGCTCGCGGACGAGAGACAGCCCCGGTCATGGCACAATGGCTGGCAGAACACAAACAGATTCCTGATTTGGTTTTGTGCAGCGCGGCGATTCGTACCCAGCAGACTTTGGATTTGATGGTGATGAAATGGACGGCCCTGCAATCCATCACGCCGGGAATAAGGCTCCCTGAAATTCACTTGGAAGATCGTTTGTATTTGGCGTCGGCTTCGCTCATTTTATCGATTGCCAGCCACTCCATAGCTAGCCAAATAGCTAGCCAAAGAAGTAAAGGAGAAACGCTTATGATTTTGGGGCATAATCCCGGTATGGAGAATTTAGCCAGCAATCTGAGCGAAGCGGAAATTGCTATGCCGACGGGTGCAATAGCATGCTTCGCCCCCGGCGCTGGCGTCGATTGGCCGGCGGATTGGAGCGACGCCAAGCAGTGGAAGTGGCGTGGTCTGGTGAAGCCGCGAGAGATAGGGAATAAAAATATCTAGTGAAATGCACTCTGCTTTTTTTCGACTTGCGCAAAGTGCAACGATTGTTCGGACGATATTGATTGCAGGAACTGGATGTGGGTGTGCGCGACTGTAGCCAGGGTGCTCGATCGTGCGATTGCGATGACCAAATGGAGTAGGTGGAAATGAATCAAGTTAGCAGAGCAGAAATAGCACGATGGATCGGTTCTGGCGTTCGATGGATGGCCTCGACAACCTTGGTCGGCACTATGTGTATAGGATCGGGCGTTGCTGCTGACCGAGATCCGCAAGTCGTGAAAGCGCTGAGCTACACTCCACGCCAAGCCAACGTGGGCTACGACAAAGTGGCGGATAACGACATCGAGTCGTGCACCAGCAAGTATGAAACGCGGAGCGGTTTCGAGGGACTGGTTATCTATAGTGCCGGTGGGCAACCGCTGCGTCGATTTGCAGACGGCAATGGGGATCGCCAAGTAGATCAGTGGTGCTATTACAAAGATGGTATTGAAATCTATCGCGATATCGACAGCGACTACAATGGGGCGGCGGATCAGTATCGATGGCTCGGCACCTCGGGTACCCGTTGGGGACTGGATAAGAACGAGGATGGCAAGATCGATCAATGGAAATCGATCTCTGCGGAAGAGGTTACGATGGAAGTAGTCGAGGCCATCAAGGCCAAGGACGACGAACGCTTTCAGAAGCTGCTCGTTTCCGAATCTGAGCTGAAGCTGCTTGGACTAGGCGAAGACAAAGGGGATCAACTGACGAATCGATTGGAGATCGCTCGCAAGGATTTCTTGGAGTTCGCACGTGGCCAAAAACTGATCACACCGGCCACAAAATGGGCTCACTTTGCTGCGGATAAGCCTGGAATCGTGCCTGCAGGGACCGAGGGTGCGTCGCAGGACATTATCGCTTATGAAAACGTGATCGCCATTGTCGAGAACGACGGTACCAGCCAGCAGCTGATGATTGGGACGCTGGTTCAGATTGGAAGCGCATGGCGTCTCGCGGATCTCCCTCGGACTATCACTGAGGGCTCCGTTCTGGCCGACAGCGGATTGTTTTTTCCGGCGGCTGCGAGCAATCGAGTTGGTTCTGCCGCTTCCGAGGGTGGCATGACGCAAGAGGTGCAACGTCTGCTGTCGGACCTGGAAAAGATCGAAAGCTCTCTCAAGGATGAGACCGACGACCGTGAGAAATTGCATGAAGACCGGGCTCGCGTCCTACAAAAACTGGTGGTTGCCAACAAAGGGACCGACCAGATGGAATTGTGGGTCAAGCAATTCGCAGACTCCATCAGCTCGTCGGCGCAAGCGGGCGAATACCCCAACGGTGTTGAGAAGCTCCGTGGTCTCGTCTCTCAATTGAACAGCATGCCCAAGGGGAAAGAGCTCGTACCCTACGTTGCATACCGACTTTTGAGCACCGACTATACGCTCAAGAGCATGGTTGACAAAGTTGACTTTGCCAAATTGCAAGTCGAGTACATGGACAAGCTTGAAGAGTTTGCTACCGACTTCCCCGATAGCAGCGACGCGGCGGATGCGATGATTCAGATTGGGTTGAATCACGAGCTGGCAGGTGACGAGTCTGAAGCAGAGAAGTGGTACAGAAAAGTCGCCTTACGATTCCCAAAGACGGTGCAGGGAGATAAGGCCAATGGAGCGATTGCACGACTCAGTCTGGAAGGTCGGCAAATCGGCTTGGTAGGGAAAACGCTGGATGGCAAAAATTTGGACAGCAAAACGATGGCCAAGGGGCCAATCCTGGTTCACTACTGGGCTTCTTGGTGTAGTCCATGCAAAGCGGACATGGCCGAATTGCGAAAAGTGCAAGCCAAGTATGCTCGTCAGAACCTTCAGATTGTGGGTGTCAATTTGGATACTGACGCTCGGGTTGCGATCGAGTTCTTGAACAGCGCCAAATCGTTCCCCTGGCCGCATTTGCATGAACAGGGTGGCTTCGAAAGTTCGCTCGCCATCCGTCTTGGAGTGTTGAGCGTACCTGTCACCATATTGATCGATGGAGAAGGCAAGGTAGTGAAACGCACTTCGCACTTCAGCAAGGATATGGAAACGGCTTTAGAGGACCTTTTGGAGCAGCCGGCAGCACAACAGGCAGCGAAACCCGCTGCGCCGCAAAAGCCCGCTCCCATCAAGCCAGCCCCAGCGCAACCTAGCCCGCGAAAAGCTCAGCAAACCAGTGCCCCGACGAACAATCCCAACGCACCTCGACCGCGATAGAAACTCGGCGGAAGTTGATCTCGGCACATTGTGCCGAGATTCCGAGATCAGAGGCCCGGAATGCCGTGGGACAGGTTATTTCAGCGTACTCAAGTAAGCAAAGAGGTCGGCAACGTCTGCGGGGGATTTCTCGTCTAACAACCCCGAGGGCATCAACGATTCCGTCGAATAGCCCTTGTCTTCGATGTCTTCCTGATTGATTCGAACGATCGAGCCGGTTGCTGTTTGAAGTGTTGTCCCGTCGGCTGCGTTGTACACGATCATGCCGGTAAAGATCTCACCATCGGTGGTCAGCACTCGAATCGATCGGAATCGATCCGAGATATCTCGGCTGGGTTCGAAAATCGCTTTGGATAGATCCGCTCGCGAAAATCGCATGGCCACTCCGGCGAGGCTAGGCCCAAGGGAGCTTTGGCCGCCGTGACAAAGAGCGCACTTCTCTTGATAGACGATTTGCCCATGTTTGCTATCGCCGGTGAGTGAACTCGACGCCTGCAACAACGCTTGCCAGTCGACGGATGTTTGTGGACGGGACAGGCTTTCAAAAACCGAGTCCACGAGCGTTTCCTTGAGAAACGGTTCCCAGTCCTTCCATGAGTCGCCGGTGGGTGCATCGACGAATTGCAGCTTCGAGGCGATGGATCGAGCGCGTGTCAGGACCGTCGCTTTCGTCAATGCACTATTGCTATTGATCACCGCGGCGACGCTGGGCGCGATGGCCGTCCACTCTCGGCTCGGGTCTGTAATGGGCAAACCGCTCAACCCTTTCCAGCCTGCTGGCCACTGATTGCGATCCTGGGACTCTAGCGAAGTTACGAACAAGTCGTAGTCAGCCGGCTGGGGATCCGCCGAGAGCAGATCGATGGCAACGGGGCGCAAAATGGCTAAGTCAGCAGCATTGCGGATGGCTTTTGCAAGTGTATCATCCATTCCCGCTTGGCTGGCATATCGCATGATCGCAATCGACCACTCGGTGGGTGGCGACGATACCAAATGATCTCGCATTTTCCGCCTAGCAGACGCTTGCACATCTAAGGGGAAGGCGTTGACAAGTACCAAATCTTCTGGGCAACAAGGGACGGGGAGTTCGACAAAGGCTGCAGCGAGGCCAGGATCTCTTCTTAGCAGAGCGGCCACGAGTTGCTGAAGTCGAAAAGGCCACTGATTATCGGTGTAGAGTCCACGCGTTTTCACTTTTCGAACGATACCTGCAAGAGCCGAAGCTGTTTGGCGGGTCATCTCTGGTGAGCGTGATGCGGAGCAGTTTGCAGCGCAGCAGAGGGAATGAATGTCGGATGTCGGATGGCTTTTTTCGTCGATGCTCGTGAGGAGATAAACAACGGAATCAACGTCTTTCGGTTCCAGCATGGCTAATGTGCGCGTCGCCTCTGAGAACAGAAGTGGGCGATCGGTTTGGATCGCTTCCTTGGCCAGGAACATCGTCCAGCCAATCCAAGCTTTGCGGACATTTTCAGGAAGCTGTGCCGAACCGAGACCTTTGTACCCATCCAGGACATCGGGTTGGGGCGGATCCTGCTGTTGCGGCAACGCATGATGCCGGTCTCCCAATGCGGCTTGCAAAACCGTCAGGAATTCCAACTCATCCCGAGTCTTCCAGCGCGGTTGATTGCGGGGTATCCAATTTGCCATGGCATCCAACAACGGTGAGTTGAGGGCGGTTTGAGTCGAACCGAACAACTGTTTTGCGATGAGTGCGTCCATGAGATTGTTGTCCGTCTTATTAGCCAGGGCTGAACCGGATCGCGACAGCGCCCAAAGCCAAGTTCTCCGCAGTGCGTTGCCAGTATCGCTGTCTGCGACCGTCGGGCTGTTTGCCATGCTGAGCGACCACCTGCGTGTACCAAAGGCTTCCCACCGCAGCCGCTGGTCGGCAGGCCCGAGATGCAGCTCCCAATTGGATTGATCTTCCTTTCCAACTTCCATCGCCGACGCCGAAAAATCGAAGGCAGCCGTAGCGGCAACGGCGTTCAGATCGTTGGGATTTAGGGAGACATTTCCGCGTCCCATGAGCCACCAGCTTGCTGCGCGTGTGGACCGCGACGGGGAAGTCAATGCTTTTTGAATAATGGAAAAAGAAATCGGGGCATTGGAGCTAGTGAGGATTTGAGCGCACCTGAGTTTCGCAGCGGCAGCGACTTCGGTAGCGACACACAATGGCATCTCACCGGTTGCGATGCTCAAGATGGCGGGCATGCCCGCCTTCTCTGCATCGCTAGTCCAGTCCGAGCGCGACCAACCCTCTGAAAAACAGTTTGCGGAAAGAAGGCGTTCAAGTGCCTCTGTCTGAACACTGGTCAATTTGAAAGTGTCGATAGAGGTTTTAGGCAACCAAGGTTTGGTTGGCTCTCCTGTTGGCTTAGAATTTGCCAAGACACGGTAGATTCCGCCGGTCGTGCCGCGACCTCCTACGCAGATCAGCAAGCTACCGTCTGGAGCAACACAGATATCGGTTGGCGCAAAGCCGGTTGTTCCGCTCGATTGCATGAAGACTTCTGCTGGAACGCGGTTTGGAATGCGTTGCGCTTCTTCGAGATTGCCGGCTGGATGCAGTGCTATGACACGTCCAAATGTCCAATCCAAGACGAAGACTGCATCGTGGTACTTTTTCGGGAACGTTCGATGCTGGTAGACGGCTACGCCCGTAGGTGAGCCACGTCCCAATTGAGCTAGGACGAGAGGCATAGTGATACGATGGTCTTCGTCTTTCCAGGATTGCCCGCACCAACCGGCATCGGATCCCGGCCCTAAAACCATAACTCGCGTGGGTCTGTACCAGGGCAACGAAGCTTCTCGCTCGCAGTCGCTGTCGAACGTAACGGCTTGGCCATCGGGCAAAAAATCGAAATCATAGCAATTTCGCATTCCATGCGCCCAAACGGCTCTTTTGGAGAAATCGGGGCTGATTCGCCAAAGCGTACCGCTACGCGAGCGCGGGACGGGGCTGTTGGGGTCATTCTGCAGCTTGGCTATGCCCTTGGCAAAGTTGCCTGCGATCAAATACCAATAGCCGTCCGGCCCACGCCGAATGGCATGTGCAAAATGTTCTCCACCAGTCGCAACCTCCAGCACCTTTTTCGGATTGGGATCTCCGATCAAATCACCATTCGCATCCTCGGATTTCCAAAGCCCCCCGTCGCTTACGTAATAGAGGGTCCGTCCTTCAGACCAAAGGCCTTGGGCTCCCTGTTTTACTTGATTGGACCAAAGAAAACTGCGGTCATACTTGCCATCTTCGTTATCGTCGACCAAGGTCCGAATGTAGCCTGGCCCAGAGACGACAGGACGGCCTCTGCCATCCAGTGTCATACAAAAGCAATCGTGAACCATCGAATCGTCCGCGACCAATTGCACCGAAAATCCGTCAGGTACCGTGAACGGCGGAGCCTCCTCTGCAGGCAATGCTGTTCGAATGCCTGAAACGCAAGTTGTCAACACAAACACTACACGCAAACAACAATTTATCCACCGACTCATTGTCATCACTGACAAAACTCCAAAAACGGTTGCATTCCGACGAAAATTAGACCAAATACTATCCACTGCACCACGGTTGTAGTATCAGCAGATTTGTATAATTTAAAAGCCCGAATCGTCGAACGATTGACAAAATCTAAAGCTGGCTACATTTTGCGTCGCTTCCTAAACACAGTCGCCCACCTTTCCTTTCCCTCTCGTGCCCAAGGCAAAATACTCATGTCCCTTCAAATCCGACCCATTCCGTTCATGGCTTGCTTGTTTACGCTATCGCTCATCTCCTCTGGTCGTGCGCAGGAGTTTCAGGCCAAGCGAGAAACGGATCGCGTCGATCTCTTTCAGAATGGTAAACTCATCACAAGCTATCGTTTTCGTTCAGGAACCAAACCAATTCTCTGGCCACTGATCGGACCGGGTGGAACACGCATGTCGCGTGAATACCCGATGTCGACCGAAGGAAAGAAAGAGGAGCACGATCACCCTCACCATCGCTCGCTTTGGATGACCTTCGGGGAAGTCAACGAGCTGGATTTCTGGGCGGAAGGCAAGGGAAAAGGAGAGGTAGTTCTTTCCGAGCTTAGCGGCGTTGAGCAATCGGCCGATTCCGCATCGGTCCTAGCAAAACACGTGTGGCAAACCACCGCAACGGTTGAAAATGCCACTCCCAAAGCGGTCTTGCAAGAACTGTGTCGATACACCGTTTCGGGGACCGAGGAAGAACGGATCATCGATTGCGAGTACATTCTCAAACATGCCGACGCCAATGCGAAGGATGCAATTCACTTTGGCGACACGAAGGAAGGGATGTTTGCGATCCGAGTCCCTGAAGCGATGCGAGCGGACAAAGCAGGCGGCCAAATTCTGAATAGCCAAGGGCAGAAGAACGACGACGCCTGGGGACGAACGGCCACTTGGGTCGATTACACTGGCAGGGCAACATTCGATAACGAAGATGTGTTTGGAATTACCATCATGATTCATCCCAAGAGCTTCGGACTAACAGGATACTGGCACGTTCGAACCTACGGCTTGTTTGCCCACAATCCGATAGGAGTGAAGCACTTTTTCGAGAAACGCCCCACGGAGACACCCAATAAGCCTACTGGAGGCTATTCGCTGGCGCCTGGGCAATCGATGCATATGAGCTACCGCGTTCTTTTGCATCGGAACCGTTGGACCCCTTCCGAGGTACAGGACCGTTATTCCGCGTTCGAACGGGTTCCGATGAGACTAAACTAACGGAAAGCTGAATTTCCATCCGCGCTTGAGGTTCGTCACTTTGTCCAACGCCAGTTCTGATCACCTAAGTTTCATTTGTCCAAAGTGTCAGAAGAGATTGCGGGCTGCACCGTCGTTGGCCGGCAAGAAGTTGGTTTGCCCGAAATGCAAGGCTCCGATTCGGGTCCCCGGAATCGTCGATGTCGCCAAAGATGAGAACGAATGGTTGGATCTCGACCAAGCCGAGTCGACCACCGAGAACGCTGGCGACGAGATGAAGCTTGGTGCGCGATCGCAACTGGGTCGAAGCGTTTTTGATGACGATCTGCCAGACTTGATGCCACTGCAAGATCAGCCCGCGCTGTCGCAACCCGTCCCCCCCATCCCTTCCGACCCAAAAGCAGTCCCGGACAAGCCGACGCGACCAAGAACATCCGATACGAAACGATCGAAACCGCAGGTCGATTTGGATTTGCCTGACATCCCGCTGGCAGCTCTCAAAGACCCTGTGTCGCCAAGTCATGTTGCAAAAAAGTCGTCTACCTCGAGTGGGAAAGATGCCAAACGAAGCCCGATGTTGGTTGGCTCTCTGGATGAGATCATGCTCGAAAGCGAAGCGCTTGTTGGCGCGTTGGCACTGCCTGCTGACGACGAAGTGTTCAGCTTTCCATGCAAGGTTTGTGGTTCGCTGTTGAACACGCGGCATTCGCTGATCGGCACCAACACGCGATGCCCGGATTGCTACTCGCAGTTCAGTGTTCCGAGCCCGAACAAAAAAAGACAGCAACCTCAACTGAAGATCGATGCTGAAGTGGCTCGAGTCACCTTTGCCCCCATCGATTCGCAAAGCATCCACAGTCCAACTTCGGACAGCGCAAAAACGAAGGAGCTTTTGGACAGAGCTTCCGAGACCGTGGATCGTGAACGAGACGAGTTCGATTCCTATAGCGGGAGCTTCGACACAAAGCGTTGGATGGGATTCCTGTTTGGCTTTCTGCGCGATCGAGCAGTGATTCTGGCGATAGTCTTACTGGGACTGGTCACCGGCGTTTGGTTCTTTTCGATGGCCATGTTCGGAACCTTCATCGAGATGGAGAAAACTCCGGCCTTGCTCCTCCGGATTGTGCTGTTTTGTGTTTTTTGCGTCCCCGTTTTCGGTGCCATATGTATGTGTGGAATCGGAATCCTGACGATGGCCGCCAACCGTGCCGCCACGGTTCGGGACTGGCCGTTTGGAAGGATGGGAGATGCGATGGGAGAATCCGCTATGGTTCTTAGTGCACTCCTGATGGCGAGTATACCAGGCGGAATGATCGCAGCTGTCATGACATCAATGAATGCGCATCCAACCGTATCGTTGGCGTTCATGCTGCTCGGTGTCTGGGGGCTGATGCCGATATTGCTGTTGAGCATGATCGACAACGGTTCGCTTTTTCAACCGTATTCGCGAGCTGTTTTTAGCTCGATAGTCACGCAAGGAGAAGCGTGGGGAGCCATGTACATGCAGACAGCAGCGGCGATGCTGTTCTTCCTGATCGCCAATGCCTTTGCAACGCTATCGAGTCCCTACGGCGATTTTGCATTAGGGCTCATAGTGCCGTGCTTTTGTTTCTTTTTGTTCAATCAATTCGGCGTTCTGGCTGGTCGCCTCAGCGGGATAACGTCGCTAGGATTCGAAGGCGATTTCTCGGAAGACTGACTATTGTCCGTAACCGTTCCAAACATTATTCTGCATGCTGAGAGGTTTGATTTTGTTGCGTTTGGCCTCGGGCACTGGGTTCATGAAACCGCGAGGTCTACCACCGACGATCTCGGGGCCAATGTCGTTGAGGGGATAGGGGTCGTACACCGTGGCTCTCGATTTCTGCTGTTCGATGGTCCCCTGTCCTTCCGGACCAGCGCCCCATCGATATGCTCCAAGCCGTGACCCTTGGCAGCCGGCGCATAGAAACGCGACCACAATCACCAAGAGACCTTTGCCGCCAAGTGGGATTCGTTGACTTCGCATGAATAAACCTTCCTGGTTGCATTTGGACGCATTCCTTGCCCCGCGATTGCGTTCGCTTAGTAAAGCTATCGATTTCGCCTATCCGGTTGCTAGACTGATTCCATGGAATAATGGCTGATTCCGGTCGAAGGTGGTTCAGTATTGTAGACAGACTGGTTTTGGCGACAGGACAAACTGGGAGGATTGGGTTGGGATGGCAAGAGTTGTGGATTACGGTGATGCGAGACACGGATTGGATCGATCGACCCTGATTGTGATGGGATACAGTGTGCGGGCTGCCGTCCAATGCGCCCATCATTGCGGCGTCGATACGATAGCTATCGATCTTTGCCAAGATCGCGATTTGACTTATCTCTCCAAAAAACACTACTCGTTGTACGACCCTGACTGGCCCGCGATGGTAGCTCAGTCCAATCCGAACGCAACGCTGCTACTTTGTGGGGGTATGGAGTATCGTTTGGAATGGATCGATCGCTTGCGGGACGACGCCGGCGCAATGTCTTGTGTGTTTGGTCCTACGAGTACTCAGATTGCGGAAATGAGAAAAATCAGCAACTGGGAGCAGTGGGCGCTTTCGAGCGGACTCGGATGGCCAAAGACCTTTTGGCCCCTTCGACCTCCGATAGACGTGACTCCAGGTCAACGATGGCTCGTCAAAGCCATGGATGGCAGCGGCGGTACAAACATCGAGGAATACGACGCGACGATTTTCGAGGGTGATCGCTGGTTTTCGGTGAACCCGCATCGCTACCTTCAGCGGCACGAGCCGGGGGATTCTCTCGGCGTGACGTTTCTGAGTTCCGCGCATGGGAGCGTTGTCGTGGGGGCTGCATTGGCATGGCCTCCCAGCCCGGAAGCATCCTCGCACAAGTACCTTTATCGCGGCTCTTATGGCCCAGTACCTTTGACGACGCAACAGTGGTCAACCCTGCACCGATTCGCTGACGAAGCTGCCATGCAATCGGAGTTGCACGGGCTATGGCAAGCAGACCTGTTGTTGCATAACGGCGAACTGACGTTGTTGGAAATCAATCCACGATGGAGCGCTAGTATGGATCTGCTGGACGTCGCATTAGATTTGAGATTGGTGGACTGGCACCGCGATTCGGTACAGTCAAAAATGACTTTGGAAAACTTTGCTGCGATCCGTACTGAAGTAAATGAACGACGATCGGAGGCCCAACAAAATCTTCTCGGTAAACGAATCGTTTACACCAGGGAACCGTTCGTCGTTTCGAAAGAGCAAACGGATCGTTGGTGGTCGCATCGGTGGCAAGGAAGCGGGACGACGGAATCCCAATGGGATGAGTACGGTTGTTCTTACGCCGACATTCCAAATAGCGAAACTGTGCTCGACGTGGGATCCCCAGTACTAACGTGCATGGCGGCAGCCTCCTCGCCCCAACGATTGTTCGAAAGACTAGCGAATGCGGAATCATCGCTTTTGTGTGGTTGTCCACGCAATTGGTAGGCGGCGTGTGCATGAGCCGTTTCTTTTTTTGACACTTCTCGCCGATCACCACCACACAAGACTACTCATCGAAGATTTTGCTTTGCAATTACTTGAGATCTGGAGCCTAAGGCGCCAGCCGAGCCATGCCGCAAGAAATCGGCTAGCGCCTCAGGCTCAAAAAGAAAGCATTTCACAGGGCAAAACGCTAGGACGCTATCAAAAATCGTGTTGTTCGTCGAGTAGTGTCCTTTTTTCCAACTCTTTCCCCAGGACCGGTTTTGGGAAAGTCACCTATGGTTTACAATGAAGGGCTGGCGAATCGAGTACCAATAAGGGGGGCTAGTCCATTCTTAACCTTGCTTTCGATTGGCCATTTTTGCTTTCTTCATCCCCACTGGAGTCAATTTCCCATGGCAACCGCGCCGAAAACCCCACGCAAGAAGAAGGCCGTCAAGGAAGTCGACCCGAATGCTCCGCCACCAGAACCCAAAGTAAAGAGGACTCGCAAGGTTGCCGTTGAGCCTCGAATCAAGCTGTACTGGGGTGTTTTTAATCAAAATTTGAAGCGAGTCGCGGTCTTCGAATACGAAGACTTGAAAAAGGCCGAAAAGCATGTCAAAGAACTCACCAAAGTAACCGGTGACCACTTTTTGCAAAAAATAAAAGAAACCGTCGTTGTTGCATAGTCAACCGATTTAGTTTTTGGTTTTGTTACCAAGTCCATCGACCGTAGGCCGTCGATGGATTTTTTTTTACTTGTTCGTCGCCGTATACTGTGACTAGCGGCTGTTAACCCCATTCGATGCGACCGGTTATCCACGAATACTATGAGTTGCAAACTCCACAAAACCACTTTCGACCAGGTTAGATCCATGCATTACTTTTTCGTGCAGCGGCTCTTTTTCCTTGTTATTGTCGCTTTCCTCCTGCCTGGAAACCTGCCTGCCGACTCGCCAGATGCGAAAACGAGGATCGAGAGCGAAGCGGAGATAGTAAGCAAAAGTATTCAGCGTCAGTACGCAGCCCTTTGGGAGGGCATGTCCCAGCAGGCCAAAGCAGGCTATCGTAATCTTGTCGAGAATGTCTACCTCCCTTCCGACTTTGACGAATCAGTCCTGCATGAGCTCGATGCAGTAGAGCATGAATGGCCGCTCCGCGACGATCCACTCCATCGCGGTCAGAGGGAGAGTACTTGGAAGGCATATGGGCTTGCCCCTCGCCCGGACGATCCTTCGAAACCACTTCAATACGTCGTGACGGAGGACCAACGCTATGTCATGAATTGCTTTGCTTGCCACGGAGGTAATCTTTTTGGAGCGACGTATCCTGGTGCACCCAATACTACTTACGCTCTGGAAACTCTGACGGATCAAGTGCGCCGCATCAAGATATCGCTGAAGAAACCGTTGGGCCACATGGACGTAGGTTCGATGTTTATGCCTCTTGGGAGAACGGTTGGGTCGAGCAATGCGGTGATGTTTGGCGTTGCCCTGATGAATTTTCGCGACGAGGATCTCAACGTTCATGTTGATCGCATTCCAGCTGAAATGGAACATCATGACATGGATGCACCGCCATGGTGGCATTTTCATCGCAAGCACCATATCTACATTGATGGTTTTGCACAGAAGGGCCATCGGGGTCTGATGCAGTTCATGCTGGTTCGACAGAATGGACCAGAAAAATTCAAGGCATGGGAGGAAGATTTTCGCGAGGTCTACGCTTTTCTGTCAGAGCTTCGCCCCCCCAAGTATCCTCTTCCGGTTGACCCATCTAAATCGCAACGGGGCGCAGAGATCTTTCAGGCCAATTGCGCATCGTGCCACGGTACCTATGGAAACGACTCCGAGTATCCTGAACTCAGGATAGCCATCGACGATATTGGTACCGATCGCGTCCGGTTGGAGGCATTGAGTTCGGAGCATCGAATGCACTATGGAAAAACCTGGTTTGGACATCATGGGGAACAATTGACGCTCGCGGACGTAGATGGCTACGTTGCTCCGCCACTGGATGGCCTTTGGGCCTCGGCACCCTATTTTCACAATGGCAGTGTTCCAACCCTTTGGGACGTCTTGTATCCCGACGATCGCCCGATCATTTGGCGACGGACCCAGCGCGGGCTTGATAATGAAAAAATGGGCTTGAAGGTTGAGTCCTTCGAAAAGCTTCCTCGCATCGTCAAGCCGGCAGAAAGGCGATGGTACTTCGATACTCAGCAGCCAGGCAAATCGGCGAAGGGGCATGATTACCCCAACGCGCTGAGCGAATCGGACAAATCAGATCTGTTAGAGTATTTGAAAACCCTCTAGGTGGCGCGGCCTGTATCTCCGAGCTTCGTGGATGGACTAAGATTTTGGGATTTTTTGTGCCTTGAGTACAACTTGAAAGGCAGTCACGATTTTATTCTTTTGGATCGTCTTGATGGTTTCCGAGGCTTTCTCATCCATCTTGGCCAACTCCTTCAGAGTAATGACGGACTTGAAGTGCTTGCCCTTGCTGCAGCTTCCGCCTCGGAAATAAAGGGTCTTCGATTTTTTATCGAAAACATAGCTGCCCGAGTTCAAGGCCCCAGGCCCGCTTGATGGGTCCTCAGGAATAGCTACGGGGGGCAATGAGATGACCTCCCCAGGGGTGCTGCATGTTTCTTCTACAGGAGCACAATACATTCCCTCGGGAGGATTTCCGCCAGTGAGCACCCATCTAGAGCCATCGCATTGGTAAGTGCAAGAACCTTCAGTTCCCTTTTTCATAACAAAAAACCTTTGTGCAGTGGTACTAAAAAACGAAGAAACGGTTCGACACGACTTTTTCAATGCAAACCGCTCAGGATCAACCTGATCCCGATCGCCGGGCCAGGAGTTGCTGCCTGGGAGATTCCAGGCAACGCGTTGGATTGGCTAAGCTTGTCTTGCATGAAACCGCCGGCATTATAGAGAATCTGAAGGGTTGATGTTTGCTCGTTCGGAATTTCTCCACGGGAAAAACGAGTCAGAGTCCTTTCAGCCATAGATCCTAACGAGTTTCTCACTCCCCATCGATTCGGAAAGACCTTTGCAACCCGCGACACTTCATTAGCCGAATACGCTTCAGAAAAGAGAGTTTCTTTTTCGCCGAAGAAGCGTGATGTAGCGGTACCGGCCCGGCTGGCAAACTCCCATTCCGCCAAGAATGGCAATCGATATCCGGCATAGGAATCGATGTACCCAGGCGTTACTTCCACGTTGTCTGCAATGCTTGATTCAAACTCGTTGCGTTGCTCCTTACGGTTGAGCCAATTGCAAAACCCTAAGCCATCGCTTAACGTGACATTGGCGATCGGGGCATCGCTCGGCTCGGTCCGATTGTGTGCTTCTCGATATAGCCGATACTGACCATTGGATACCTCCTCCATTCCGATCGCATAGGATTTTTCGATTCGTTCTATGTGGCCGTTCGCAAAAGCGGATTTCGATAGAACACCTTTTGGCAATCCCATCCAAAACTCCGCAGGGCACTGGATGATCACCATTGGCATTCCGATGGCGTTCATAAACCAATGTTTGTCTGGCAACAAGCCTTCGGCAATCAATTGTTGATCTGCTGACTTTCGGAATTCGCGCTGGCCCCATTGCTCCAGCATGAGTCCACACATGCAGTGGATACCTGCGTCCGGATGAATACGATACGCGCTCTGGACCCATTCTTGGTACTGTCGAAATAGTTTTGCATCCATTTTGCCGCTGTCCGACTCAGCTAACGCGATCATCACACCGTAGAGGACATCGGCGGTAAGTTCATTTCGGTCCAACTCGAGAAGAAGGTTAGTGCTTAGCCCAGCTTCTCTAAACTGGTGTACCACGTAGGTGCGAAGCCGAGGGTCTGGCGAATCCGCGAGCGCTTTCAGAAAACAGTCTTTGTCTCCGTGAGCCAAACGCAGCAACACTCGGTTCGCCTCCGCGCGGCATGTTTGTTCAGTATAGACTAGATTCCCGTCTTCCGACCGAAGTACATTTCGATCAAGACATAAATCCTTTGTGATGTCAAAATCATCGTTGAGTCTTAACGCTCCGGACCAAGTCGTCAATTCGTCCGGTTGTGCACTATCGATGAATACAATTAAGCGGGTTTTGTCTCTACCGTGCAGCGCAGCCAGGAGTTGGCACAATCCCTTTCGCTTGGGTGCAATCCCCTCGGCTCGGTAGCATGCTACCAACTGGGCATCGATACGCGACACAATTGGCTTTACCAGTCCAAGCCAGTCACCACTGTTGGATTCGTTGATGTTGGTCTCGATCCAATGGATCAAGCTCGTTTGTTTGGTTGGATCGTCAAGCCGTTGTGGCTCCAACAGGCACGAGATCGCCACATGTGCTTCGAAATCGGAGTTGCTTCGCTTCTTCGAATCCTGGCCTCGCAATGCGTTATCGAGCAACAGAACGAAGTCAGAATGATACGGCGAGAGGGGATCCACAAAAGGGATAAGGTCGGTGGGTGTTGCACGGATCAAACTATTCAATAACGAATCCGGAGATTCCAAACTCTTTGGCAAACCCGACATCCATAGCGATAAGTCGCTCTGAGGAAAAATCGCGAAAGGTGGCGAAGGCGGTCTATACGTGCCATTGGATCGCTGGTTGAACCACACCAGGGTGATGGCGAAGAAGAGCAGGATAAAACTTCCGGCGACGGCGAGAGTGTTGACTCGCTGGCTTCGCCAGTTCGAACTCCATCGCTCCCAAAGGCTTTTCGGTTTGGCCAAAATAGCATCGCCAGCCAGAAATCGTTCAATGTCGTCGGCGACCTTGGATGCTCTTGCATAGCGAGAGGCTGGGCTCAGCATTAAGCAGCGATGGCAAATCGTGGCTACGGGCTTGGGCAACTTAGGCACGGCTAGATTCGGCACCTCTTCCCGTCCAATCCGATCGATGATTTCTGCTGGGCTACCGGCAAAGGGTGTTCGACCGGAGAGCAATTCATAGAACAAGGTCCCGAGGCTATAGATATCTGAACGATGATCCGCGGTGCTCGATTGCCCAGCGGATTGTTCAGGACTCATGTACGCCGGCGTACCCAGAGTTTCACCCTCCTTGGTTAGCAAAGTCGCTGAGTCCAGCAGCCTTCCGATTCCGAAATCCAGAATTTTGATCGATAGTCGCATCGGTTTGTCTGGTTCGGCCGTTTCGTTTTCTTCGTGGAGTAGGACCATCACGTTGGCGGGCTTTAGATCGCGATGCACGACCCCTTGATCGTGCGCATACTGGAGAGCTCTAGCCACATCCACTATGAGCCACAGTTTTTGTTCTAGCGTGAGGGCGGGGCCGTTCCTCAAGTACCCACGGAGATCGATACCGAACAGCATCTCATAGACCAAAAACGGTCCATCGTCGGATTGGCCGGCCTTCAGGAACCTTACGATCTTAGGATGCGTCATCCGTTCGGCATTGCGAGCCTCGCGAAGGAATCGCCGATTGCTATCTTCACAAGCGGTCTGATGAGCATGCGGGACTTTGATGGCAACCAAAGATGTGTCCTTTGGTTCATAGGCCGCGTAGACAACCCCGGACGAACCTCGCCCCAGCACGTACTGGACGGCGTAAGATCCGATTGCCGCCGGAATCTTGACTGGAAATCTGGAGGTTTCCTCCACACCCGTTCGCGTCGCGCTTTCGGCCGAATCCGTCGAGGGATTCGCATGGAAAAACCGCCGCTGTTTCGACAAGAATTCTCGTTCGGTAATGAGCAATTCCCGCAGTGCGCGACTGCGCAATTCCGCCGATACTCGCTTGGCGAAATCGCCGACAGCAGGTCTCTCGCCTTTCGACAAACGTTCTAAAAACGTGTCGTTGACAAGATCGATTTGTCGATTGGGAGGCTGCTGGGTTAGGTCTTCCGGATCCATGGCTTCTCTACACAGAATCAGGTTCGGGATGCTGCCACGGTGCGCGGTATGGTCGACGGAGCAATGCGGTTGCTTGTTCATCATGGACAACGACATGCTTGACCGGATCCCAAGTTAGCGATCGCCCCAGCTCCATCGACATGTTAGCAAGAATACAAGAGGTGGTGGAAATATGCCCTTGTTCGATGTCCGCAATCGGCTTCGACCTGTCTGCAATCGCCTTCAAGAAGTCGAGCATATGCACCCGAATAGCTGGTGCAACATGCTTTTCTAGATCTTTTTCTGTAGTGTCTTCTGGGTACTGCTCCAGCTCCATGACGACATCGCGATGAATGGGTTTTGCACCGCCACCTCGTGGAACAAAGTCGTAGCCATGCACACTCATTCTGAGCGTACCGTTTTCGCCATAGAGTGTGATACCCCAGGGATAGTCCTTGTCAGGTGCATCTCCCCACGTTCGGTGCGTCCAAACAACCGTTAGCTCTGGAAACTCAAAGGTTGCAGTCTGGGTATCGGGAATGTTGGCCTTGGAGTTCTTATCCATAAAGATCCCGCCGTGAGACGAGATCTTGGTCGGCCAACCTAGATTGAGTACCCACCTGACCGTGTCGAGCATATGGATACACATATCCCCTACGATACCATTTCCATACTCTTTAAACGCTCGCCACCTTTTCGGGTGGCAAAGTTCATTGTAAGGTCGCATAGGTGCAGGACCGGTCCACATCTCATAGTCCAACGAAGCCGGAGGAGCCGCATCCGGTGGATTCTCTTTTGCTCGCATATGGTAGTAACAGTAGATCTCTGCATGCGATACTTTCCCGAGTAGCCCTTTTTCTACGATGTCACGTTTGGCTTCGATCAAGTGAGGGGTGCTGCGACGTTGCGTACCGACTTGAACTACCCGTTTGTATTTGCGAGCGGCAGCCAACATTGATTGCCCCTCGACGACATCGACACTGATCGGTTTTTGGACATAAACATCCATACCTGATTTCAACGCTTCGATAGTCGGCAGAGCGTGCCAGTGATCTGGAGTGGCGATCAAAACGATATCCAGGTCTTTTTCCGCCAGCATCTTCCGATAATCTGCGAACATGCGAGGCTGTTGGCGTGATTTCTGTCGAGCGGAGACCATATCCGCGGCACTGGACAGCATTTTGCTATCGACATCGCAAAGCGATACAACTTCTACCGGCGCCACTTGAATCAATCGAAACAAGTCGCATTTGCCGTACCAACCTGTCCCGATGAGACCGACACGTTTAGCGGGTCCATCAGCCAAGGCGGCGAGCGTGGACTGATGGTTGGCCATTGCCAAACTGCTTGCAGCCACAGAAGCAGAAAGGAAATCGCGACGATCCATGGTGTAAACCTTTAGGAGGGGAAAGTGGGGGTGTTGTTTCCAAGTGACGCCCTATTGTATATCGGCTCCATTGTACATTGGATTGTGTGTGCAAGCGGCCTAGTTGGGCCGTTAGAGGGCAAGTTCCCCGAGTCGTTCGTATCGATTCTCGATCGGACGATAGCTCAGAATCTCCTTGGCGGCAGAGATGTCAAAGAAATGGTCCACCCCAAGCTGAGACGCTACGAAACGAGTCATAGGTGGTTCCTTTTGCAGGCGAGCCACGCCGTAAACCCATTCCAGCAGACTCCCTAGTCCATACGCGGCACGGAAGGAAATGCTACGCGTAGGTGGGACCATTCCATTTTTTTCCAAAATGCTACGAATCCATTGCCAACATTCGACTGGTTCATCATCGGAAAGAAAGAAAGCTCGACCACTTGCGCGAGTATCCCGGTCGAGCATCCGTTCCATCGCCAAGCGATGGGCCTGAGCGGCGTATTCGACATGCACGGTGTCGATCAAATTTCTACCGTTTCCGACCCTTCGCAGTTTTCCCGTCCGACAGCGTTCGACCACGCGAGGGACCAAATGCGGGTCCCCCGATCCCCAAATCAAGTGTGGCCGAAGTGAACACGTCGCGAACGTCGAAGGGTCATTGGCGTTAAGAACTTTTTGCTCTGCGATCGCTTTCGTGCGCGGGTAGTGACAGAGCCAACGTGTTGGGTAGGGTGCGCTCTCGTCGATGTAGCGCTGTGCGGTTCCGTCAAATGTAACGGAAGGAGAGCTGGTGAAAACGAATGCTCCGATCCCCCGTCGACGGCACGCTTGCAACAGATTCTCGGTGGCCGTCACGTTCGCCTCTTCGTACAGGTGAGCGGGCCCCCAAACCCCTGCTAGGGCAGCTGTATGAATAACCGCATTCACCCCCCGGCAAGCCAATTCACAGGCATTCGGATCGGTCGCGGTGGCTTGGATGCAATCGACCCCTAGTTTAGCTAATGCTGGATAGGAATTGCGAGCCAGACCTTTTACTAGGTAGCCATGTCCGAGGAGCTCGCGGCATATGGCACTCCCTAGAAAACCGCCGTAACCGGTTACGAGAACTGTTGCTGGCACGAGAAAATTACAGCCTAAGAGTAAAAAGCACACGGCGGTGGCTCCGCGATCGGTTGGCCCCGTGTAAAGTATTACGCACATCGCCGACGGACGCGAGTACCACCCCAGTAACATCCAGTACCTACCCCACCCTCTATGACAACTTCTCTTTCGACCCCCTCGATCGGAAAATCCGCGGTTTGGCTCATTTGCATTATGGCGGCAATCGGCTTTGCATTCGACATTTACGAACTGCTTATGCTGCCTCTGATTATCAAGTCAGCCATATTCTCGCTTTCGGATGGGAAGTTTATCCCTGGTTCAGTCGAGTATCGAGAGTGGGCCAGAACGCTGTTCTTTGTACCGGCCTTGGTGGGTGGCATTTTCGGTCTGCTCGGGGGCTATCTCACCGACTACTTCGGCCGTCGCCGTGTCCTCACCTTCAGTATCTTGTTGTATGCGTTTGCAGCCTTTGCCGCCGGATTCTCGACCAATCTATACCAGTTGCTCCTGTGCCGCTGCTTGGTCTTTGTAGGGGTATGCGTGGAATTTGTGGCGGCAGTGGCCTGGTTAGCAGAGCTCTTTCCCGACCACAAACAACGCGAGCGAGTGCTCGGGTTCACCCAAGCTTTCTCGTCCTTGGGCGGCATTATGGTGGCTGTCGCCAACTACCTTTGTGCTGAATTCGCGGATTCCCTCCCCGCCATCCAAGGTGTCCACGAAGCGTGGCGTTACACCTTGATCTCCGGTGTAGTACCCGCCCTGCCATTGATTTTGATCCGTCCTTGGTTACCTGAATCTCCGGTTTGGCAAAAGAAAAAGGACGCTGGCACCCTCAAGCGACCGAGTGTGGTCGAGCTCTTTGGTCCGGGGCTGGCCAAGACTACCATCATCACTACTCTCATGTTTGCGGCATCGTATGGCATTGCCTTTGGTGCGATCCAGCAGCTAAGCCAGATTCTGACGGCTCCCGGCGTCGGTCATAAACAGATCTTGGCCAACGGCACCAAAGCTGTAGTAGAAGCCAAGAAGAAGGCCAAGGAAGAGGGCAAAGAACTGCCTGAGGCCAAAATAAAGGCCATCGCAGGTACAGCCAACGACAAAGCAGCTGCAGAAGTCGCAAGCTACCAAGAGATCGGCGGACTAGTCGGTCGCGTGCTCTTCGCTATCGCGGCTTTGTTTGCGATCTCCCGCCGCGATCTATTCCGGATGTTCAATTGGCCGTCCTTGATCTTTGTGCCAATTCTATTCTGGTGGATTTCGCTCAATCTCAAGACCGATTCGCTCGCCATGCTGCAGGTGGGGATCTTTATCGCTGGCTTAGTGACGGTGGCCCAGTTTAGCTTTTGGGGGAATTACATTCCGCTGGTCTTTCCCGTCCACTTGCGAGGGACCGGCGAGAGCTTTGCCGCCAACATCGGGGGGCGGGTCATCGGTACCTTCGCGGCTTGGTTGACACTGACGTTTTCCGACACCATCCCGATTCCGCCGGCCACTGTCGCTGCCCCAGACCCGTCCAAAATCGCGCTCGTCGGCGCCTACGTTGCAGGTGGATATGCGTTGACGGGAGCCATCTTGAGTTTCTTCTTGCCTGAGCCAACTCAGCAGCTCGATCACGAATGAGTGTGACAGTGTCCCCATTCGTTCATCATCTGTTTTCTTCGATCGAACGTTCCCGCTCCATCGAACAATTGCTCCAAGAACCGCTCAGTTCTGCGCTCTCGATCTGGTCACTGAGCGGACTGGTACTCATGGTCGCATCCAAAGGTGCTTGGAAGCGTACGATACAGATCGGCAAGATCTCGGCCGAGCCGCCCGACTGGAATTCGGCAAGCGAGTGCCTGGATACTCGGCGATCCAGCCAGTCCAACCTTTGGAGCTACATCCCCATCCCATCGGCTCTGAATAAGAATCTCGTTCTGTGTTGCCAACCTGTGCTCAACCCACAGCAACTCGAGTCGGTTACCGAACAGCTCGGATTGGTTGCGTTATCGATTGATACTTGGCAACGCCAACAGCAATCATCGCGAGATGTAGTGCGACTGAACCAGATCCTGAACGTAGCCGCGGATTGGCATTCGCACCAGGATCTCGACCGACTGCTCCAGGATATCGCTCAAGCGGCGACGCGTTTGTTGCGTTGCGACCGCGCCAGCATCTTTCTGTGGGACAAACCGGCTCGCGAGTTGGTCGGCCACCCCGCCCTCGGAATGGAGGGCAAGCCGCTTCGTATAGCAGATGACAAAGGGCTGGCGGGCGCCGTGCTCAAAAGTTTGCAACCGCGCAGATGGGATCGATCCGACCCGCATGATGAAGTCGATCGTCGCGTCGATTCGAGCAGCGGTTACCGAACCGATTCACTGCTAGCTGTTCCTTTGATAGATACCCGCAATAAACCGATGGGCGTTTTCGAAGTGATCAATCATGCCGATGGTAGATTCGATGTCCAGGACGAAGTCGACTTGATTGAACTCGCTCGGCACGCGTCGGCAGCCTTAGCCAACACGCAGCAGATGCAACGTCTCGTGCAGACGCGGGATCGCCTGACGCACGACGCGTTGCAACAAGTTCAATTGATCGGCAACTCGCCCGAAATGCAAACGCTCAAGGTCACCGTGACACGTGTTGGCGAGACCGATCTGGCGGTCCTGCTGCTCGGCGAAAATGGTACCGGCAAAGAAGTGGTTTCTCGCCAAATCCACTACCAAAGCAAAAGACGTTTCGAACCCTTCATCGCGGTCAATTGCGCTGCCATCACCGAAACGCTTCTCGAAAGTGAACTATTCGGTCATGAAAAAGGGGCGTTTACGGACGCGCACGAAACGCGGACCGGCAAATTTGAGCTAGCCTCCGGTGGCACCTTGTTCCTCGACGAAATCGGGGATATGAGTATGGCTGGACAAGCCAAACTACTCCGTGTGCTTGAGGAAAAAGTGGTCGTGCGTGTGGGTGGTTCTTCCTTGATTCCAGTCCATGTTCGCGTCATTGCAGCGACCAATCAAAACCTGGTGGAGCTCGTTCGGCAAAAGAAGTTTCGCGAGGATTTGTACTTTAGGTTGACCGTCGTCACGATGCTCATGCCACCCCTCCGCAACCGGGGGGAAGATGTCTTGGAGTTGGCGGATTTCTTTTTGACCATGTTTTGTACAAAAATAGGGCGTGCCAAGCCCACTTGGTCTCCCGGTGCGCGACGGCGACTTGTCGCGCACGATTGGCCAGGTAATGTGCGCGAATTGCGCAATATTGTGGAGCGGATCGCCTATCTTACCAACAGCGACATCTTGGACGAATCTCAGCTGGATTTCGTAAGTTCCCCCCGCTCGGTCACCGTTGCAGGCGATCTATCTTCCCTTGATCTCAATCAGACTCTTGGGGACGCAACTGCCGATTTTCAAACCCAATACATCGAGGCCCAGATCAAGGCTTGCGGGCGAAACGTCACTCAAGCGGCCGAGAAAATGGGGCTGCAAAGATCGAACCTCTATCGCAAAATGAAGCAGCTGGGAATGAAAAGCGAAGAGTGATATTGGACGTGTACCGGATCCGGAATATACTTAGGTTCACGATGGTGATCTGGTGGGAGAGATTTTGAGCACCTTTTTTGGGTCTGCTCAAAACGCCGAAGGCGCAAAGTGGCCCTGAACCGCTCAGGCAAAAAGAACCGCCAGCACAACAATCGTCTCTGGAGAGCGATTCGGCAGCGTTTACGCTGTTTGCGAATCCACCGAAGGGGAAAGGCGTCACGCCGAGATCTCTCAGGTAACAAGGACAGAGGGGCAAGCAAGTTGAGAATGGTAGTTTGGCGTTCGTCCAACCATTCCCCACTTAAGGCTCCTATCTACCCTTCGCAACCCAAAAGGTCTGACCGATGAACCTACCTGCTACCCAACCAACGGCGTTATCCTCCTTCGTTAATCGACATATTGGCCCTCGTGAAAACGAAATCCAGTACATGTTGAAAGAGCTCGGATACGGCTCACTCGACGATTTGACCCAGGCCGTCGTGCCGGACAACATTGCCGACAATGCACCCATGGATCTCCTCCCCGGGATATCCGAAGAACAGGCGCTCGCCGAACTTCAGCAGATCGCCAACAAGAACATCGTTCTTCGCAGCTTCATTGGCCAAGGGTACTACGGTACACATACCCCGAAGGTCATCCAACGCAATGTGCTTGAAAATCCGGCTTGGTACACGGCCTATACCCCTTACCAACCTGAAATTTCGCAGGGGCGACTCGAAGTCCTGTTCTACTTCCAGACCATGGTTTGCGAACTGACCGGAATGGATATCTCGGGTGCTTCGCTTCTCGATGAGGGAACCGCGGCGGCCGAAGCCATGACTCTCTGCCAACGCTCCTGCAAATCCTCCGCCAACCGTTTCTTAGTTTCAAGCCTCTGCCATCCGCAAACCATCGAACTGTTGCAAACACGGGCTGAGCCGCTCGGAATTGAAATCGTCTTGTTCGATCAGCGCGAACCCGCTTTGGATTGGAGCAAAGCCTTTGGTGCTCTCGTACAGTATCCTGCTACGGACGGATCGATTGGCGATTTTTCAACGATCATCCAGGATGCTCACTCGCATCAAGCCATGGTCGTCATGGCCAGCGATCTACTGGCACTCACGCTGCTGAAATCACCTGGAGCCCTGGGGGCCGACGTCGTGGTCGGAAACACCCAACGCTTCGGTGTACCGTTTGGTTTCGGTGGTCCACACGCCGCCTTCCTGGCCACCAAAGACGCATTTAAACGAACTTTGCCTGGCCGCCTCGTCGGGCAATCGGTCGATTCGCACGGCAATCCTGCATTCCGATTGGCATTGCAAACGCGTGAGCAACACATCCGACGCGAAAAGGCTACTTCCAATATCTGCACGGCCCAAGCGTTGCTGGCCATCATGGCCACGCTGTACGCTGCCTATCATGGTCCCGAAGGATTGAAGGGCATCGCCCGACGCGTTCATGGACTCACCATGCGTCTGATGCGCTCGTTAGAAAAACTAGGACTCAAGTCCACAAGTCAGCATGTCTTCGATACCCTAGCGATCCAAACCGGCGAACGGACGAATAGCTTTCTCCAAGCTGCTGTCCTCGCTGGTTACAACCTCCGCCGCATTGATGAAAACAAAATTGGTATCTCGCTCGACGAAACCACGACGGAAGCGGATCTCGTAGCATTGGTCGAGCTTTTCGGTGGATCGTCTGTCGATCCCGTTGAGGAATCGTCCCTTTCTTCGGATCACTTTCGAAACGATGCCTACCTGACGCAGCCCGTTTTTCATCGATACCGCAGCGAAACCGAGATGATGCGTTACCTGCGTAGACTCTCCGAAATGGATATTGCTCTCGATCGCTCGATGATCCCGCTCGGTTCCTGCACCATGAAGCTCAACGCAGCGACCGAAATGACGCCAGTCACGTGGCCCGAGTTCAATTGCATTCATCCCTTTGCACCCGCCGAACAAACTCTCGGCTATCGCGAGATGATCGACCAACTCGAATCGATGTTGTGCAATATCACTGGCTACGATGCCATTTCGCTCCAGCCCAATGCTGGATCCCAAGGCGAGTATGCGGGCCTCCTGGCCATCAAGCAGTACCACGAGTCTCGAGGCGATCTCGATCGCAACGTTTGCCTCATTCCGAGCAGCGCCCACGGTACGAATCCGGCCAGCGCTCAGATGGCGAACATGCAAGTGATCGTGATCAAGTGCGATGAATCGGGCAACGTCGATTTGGCCGACCTCGAAGCCAAGATCGCGGCTAACCCCAATCGAGTCGCGGCCGTCATGATCACC
>Ga0105044_10002053_pt1 | contig 27378 bp, 11 predicted proteins | sample MAT01_FD_78092 | JGI IMG/M metagenome (GOLD analysis project Ga0105044, IMG submission 78092) | Freshwater microbial communities from Lake Fryxell liftoff mats and glacier meltwater in Antarctica - MAT-01 | ecosystem: Environmental > Aquatic > Freshwater > Ice > Liftoff microbial mat | place... | reverse complement strand
GCGTGAACGCTGCGTCGGTGGGTTTGTGGGCGCACTCACTTGGCTTCGTTTTCATCCTAACCTACCTGCCCTAAACACCTTCCTCTACGCCATCACAGATTGAACTTCGGCGTTCGGGTTTAAAGAGCCTCAAAAGTCTCCGGCGGCTTTTACATCGAAAGGAGGGCCGAGGTCTTTTGCCGCATCCGTTCCTATCTCGTCATCTCGGCACCTACAAAAAAACCAGGTTGACCTCTTCGCCGGCATCGTCCAAGGACTGAAAGCTCGGCCTTGGCTACAGCCTAAAACACCGCCAAACTCAGATCAGGCAAAAGTTTCCGCCTGAGCAGTTGCAAAACAACTTGCTTTTCCGGGGGGGGATTTTTTTATTAAAACTACTTAACCCAATCGTCCTATCGACTAACCAAAGGGAAATAAAAATATGTCCACTGAATTGATTGAACCACTGGCCGAACCCGTTCCCTCCGCACCTGCGGAGGCAGCGCCGACAAGCATCGAGATCATCCGCCGTTATGTGCTGTGGTCCATGGCCGCCGGGTTAGTCCCGTTTCCGTTTGTTGACCTCGCGGCGGTCACCGGCACGCAGCTAAAAATGATCTCGGCTCTTGCCGCGCATTACAAAACACCCTTCGACGCCGATCGCGGTAAAAGCATCATCGGCTCTGTGCTCGGCACACTGGGTGCCATGGGCATCGCCCGAGGCGTGTTGGGTAGCTTGGTCAAGAGTATACCGGTTGTAGGCACGGCCGGCGGGATTGCCCTCGTGCCGGCGATGTCCGGCGCCGCTACCTACGCCTTGGGCAAGGTCTTCGCCGCGCACTTCGAATCGGGCGGCACCTTGCTGTCGTTCAACGCCGCAACGATGAAAGAGGAATTTGCCCGTCAGCTCAAAGCTGGCGAGGAAATCGCCCACGAGTTGAAAGACAAAGTCGCCGCAGAAATCAAAGGTTCTTAAGATAAACACGCACTAACACATGACCGCATACATCGTCTCTATCATCCCGCTTGCTCTCATCGCCGGATTTATCGGTTACCTCGGTAAAAACCGCAAATTCGGTTTCTGGGGCAACTTCTTCGTTTCCCTGATTTTGACCCCGTTGATCGGCTTGCTCGTGTTTTTTGCGCAGAGCCCGAAAGACAAGCCCGCGGCCTGAGTCAAATCTTCCGCGCATCGTTACTCTTCACTGCAACCGCCCCGCGTCCGGGGCGGTTTTTTTTGCCCAAATACGACCTATGCGCATTTCTTCGTTTGGTTCGAGCCCGCCTCAGGCCAACCGAAGTCACCGCACCGCCGGCGCCGACCGCCACCTCGCCTCCCCTGAACATTGATGCTTTCGCGCGTTTCTTTCGCGCGGTCGTCACCGTAAAAACCCGGTCATTTCCGGACCCGCCACCTTCCCGCCGGAGGTGCCGCCGCTCACGTCAAACGCGAGCGAAGCGGGCTAATTTTGAAACGCGGTTCGATTCAATTTGAAAATCCTTCCTCAACACCTAGACCGTTCCCGATGAAACTTCCTGCTCCTCTGCACGTCGCTGGATTTGCCCTCGCCGTGCTTTCCTCCCTCGCCGCCCATGCTGCGGTCGAAACGATCGTGCTGGTGAACGGCACGACCTTGGTCGGGGAAATCACAGGGGAAACCAATGGCACGCTCACCGTCGTGGATTCCGTCCTGGGCACAATCACCTTGAATTCGGCTAACATCAGGAGCCGCCAGTCCCGCGGAACGGCTGCGCCTCCCCCGCCAAGCGCAGTGAAAGTGACGCCGGCCGCAACGCCTCCCGCCCCGGATCCAAACGCCCCGGTCTGGACCCGCACGCTGCAGCTTAACTATAGCTATATGTCCGCCCCAGCCCCCGCTCTCGGGATTGGCGTCAATCAATCCTTCGGCGGCACGCTCGGCCTCGAACGCGCCACGCCCAAGAGGATCTTTTCATTGAACGCCTCGCGCAATCGCAGCCGTAGCGAACCTCATCCCGCCTCGGTGGATAACCTGACGGCCGTTTTTCAGTATGACCATATCATCTCTCCCCGATACCGACTGATCTCACGGACTACATTCCTCCGCGATGAGCCGAAAAAAATTAACCACCGGATCGAGGAACTACTCGCATTTGGCCTCACGTTTACGAACACCGCGAAGTCATATCTCATGGTCGCTCCGGGCATCGGCTACTCCAAAGGACAAAAGGAGTATGTCGGAGGCGATGATCAACGCCACGTGGGTTATGGAGCCCAGGAGAGTTTCCGCTATTCGTTCACCCCTGCTCTTTCGATCGAACAAAACTTCTTCGTTTTCCAGTCCTTTCAAAATGGCGACTATTACGTCTTCAACGGCTATGCGGGCCTGCGGGGGCAAATCACCCCCAAGCTAGCCATGACGATCGGCTTCAGCATCACGCACGACAATCAGCTACCGCCTGATGTGAAGGAAACCGATTATCAGGTAAACTCCGGTATCCAGATCAAGTTTTGAGTTCGTCCGTTCCAGTCTTGGACGGGCCGTCGGCATCGCTGCGCCCGTCCATCCTACTGACGCCGAGTCCGTGGTTGCACTGTGTCAAACCCGAGCCGAACGCGCGGATACGCCTTTATGCTTTCGCCTTCGCGGGTGGCGGCGCATCCGTCTTTTTTCCATGGAGTAAATTGATCGGCGACGGCATCGAGCTCTGGGCAATCAGGCTGCCGGGCCGTGAGACTCGGCTCCGGGAAACGCCGCTCACGTCGTTCCCAGAAATAATCACGGCACTCCGCCGCGAGGTCTCTCCTCGGCTCAAGGCTCCTTATGCGTTCTTCGGACACAGCTTGGGAGCCTTACTGGCGTATGCCTTGGCCCGTTCCCATGCGGAGTCCGGGAATTCCGAACCCCGCGCCATCATTGCGGCGGGAGCGCGTGCACCCCATCTTCCAAATCCTGAGCCGCCCATGCGGGGACTCAGCGACGCCGCCTTCATCACGCTGCTCCGCGAACGTTATAACGGCATCCCTCCTGCTGTCCTCGCCCACCCCGAATTGCTTCAGTTGATGCTGCCAACCCTCCGGGCCGATATTGCCCTATATGAAGATTATCAGCACCAACCCGGCCCGCCGCTCCGTTGTGACCTGGCGGCGTTTGGTGGCGACCGCGATCCCCTCGTTAGCGCCAGTGACCTTGGCGCGTGGCAATCCCTTGCCGGTGCCGGCTTTGCCGCCCGGCAATTCGCCGGTGACCACTTCTTTCTTCAACAGGTCACACCTGAAACCGTTGCCGCGGTGCGTTCCGTGCTGGACGTCGATCCCTAGAGATCGGGATCCCATCCCCGCACGGTAAGCCCCGGCGCGTCCGGACAATCCCGTGCAGCCAAGGCGGCCGAATAGCCGGCGGCGACCTCCAACTGCCATAGACGCCAGCGTCCGCTATATTCACCTCCACCTGACCAAGCCAGCAATCTGGGCTCCTCCTCGGGGGAAGCGCTGACGGAGAATTGATCCAAGGGAAAACTGAGTCCCACTCCCATCGCTTTCAACACGGACTCTTTTCTCGTCCACACCGCGAAAAAAGCGTCGGCCCGCTCCTTCGGCCTCAAGGCCGCGAGCGCCGCGCGTTCGTCCGGCGAGAAGCAATGGAGCGAAAGTTCCGATCCATCGAGATCCCGGTGCTTTTCCACATCGATTCCCACTGCCAGGCCCCAGGCAAGCGCCAGCAGGACGTATTCGCCACTGTGGGTGACATTGAATTCCCAACGCGGCGCCGATCCCGCGAGTTCCGGCTTGCCGTTCGTCCCCGTGATCAGGGGAACGGCCGTCGCCGCAACCTGAAGGCACGCGGCCAGTCGCTCGCGCAAGGCGGCTCGGCCCACGGCAAAACGCAGCCGATCCTCCAGCCGATGAAAACGCTCCGCCCGCGCGCGTTCCTCGGGCAACAGGCGCGCGAACAATTCAGCAAGTGCTCCGGTCGCCTGCGGCAACCGCAGGCGCCATACCTCGATCATCGTCTGCCCCGGACCTCGCCACGTTGATCCCGGCCGCCAATCCTTTTCAGCCAAACGCCAGTTCACGTGGCCGGAGTGTCCATCTTCTGCCGCAGGCTGAGCGGCCGCATATCGGTCCAAACTTCCTTGATGTGGTCGAGGCACTCCTGCTTGAGCCCCTTTTTGCCTTCCGCGCGCCAGCCGGCCGGCAGCGCCCGATAGTCGGGCCAGATGGAGTATTGCTCCTCGTGGTTAACCACCACGAGGTAGATCGTCTTGTCTTCGGTTTCGTTGTTCATGGGAAATTCTCGGTTTAACGCCGCCACCTGCTTGCCCTGCCGCGACGCGACGCTATCTCTGGAGCATGACTGCGCCCGCTCCTGATGCCGCCGCGACCCGCGCCGCGAGCCGAAGCGTCATTACCCGTCATGCGGCGATGGCCGCCGGCGCGTCGCTGATTTGGATTCCGTTCGCGGACAGTCTCTCCGTCACGGCCGTGCAGCTCGAAATGTTCCGCGCCCTCGCCCGGTTGCATCAGCGAACCGAGAACGACCGGGAACTCTCTTCGGTGCTGGCCTCGATCGGCGGCGGCGCGCTGAGTTTCTTCATCGGCCGCAGCGGGCCGGCGATGGCGTTCAAGGTCGCCTCGCTCGCGATCCCGGCCGTGGGTCCGCTGATTCGTTACGGCACCGGCCCGGCCATCATGGCGGGCTACACGTGGGTGCTGGGCGAGGCTTTCCGGCGTCATTTCGCCGCCGGCGGTTCCGCGCGGGATTTCACCGTGCGACGCGTTCGCGAGGTCGCACGCGACCTGATGCCGGCCGGGTTGCTGAACTGAGTTCATCGGCCGCTCCTCCCGACAAAATCCAGGATGGCGTCGGCCGCCCGCGCCGCGCCACCCGCCTCGCGTGATTGCCGCGCCAGCTCCTGCGCTCCCGCCCGAAACGTCCCGTCGGCCAGCACGCGTTCCACTGCGGTGCGCAAACTCGCCGGCGCCACCGCCGCCGGCTCCAGCATGAGGCCGGCCCCCTGTGCCGCGAGTTGGGCGGAAAGGATTTCCTGCTCGTAGGTCTGCGGCACCGCAATCATCGGCACGCCCAGCCACGCCCCTTCCCTCAGGCCTCCCCCGCCGCCGTGCGTGATGAACGCCGCGGCGCGCCCGAGTAGTCGCAGTTGCGGCGCCGTGCGTGCGGCCAGCACAAAGAAATTCTCCGGCACCGCGCCCAAGTCGCCCGCCGCCACGCCGGGGCTCAGCACCAGCACCACCTGCGCCCGCACGCCCCGCAGCGCGGCGACGCACGTCTGGAAAAACGCAAGGCCAGGATCGTGGATGGTGCCAAACGACACATACACCAGCGGCCGGCCATCGAGTCGTTCGAAGGGAAAGTTCGCCGGTTGAGCCCGCGCCGGCGTGCAGAGGCCGACGAAGGCGTGCGCGCCGTCGAAGTGTTCCGCATAGGGCTGCATCGCCTTCGGCAGATAAACGATGTTCAGCGGCTGCCGGTTGCTAAAGATTTCGATCAGCGAAATGCTCCGCGGCAGTCGATACGTCGTTTGCAACTCTCGCCGCCAGTCGCGGAACAACGTGAGCCCGGATCGCGCTTCCGCGATCAACGCTCGTCGCCGCGCCCGCAGGCGGGGACAACCATGCAGGCTCTTCGCGCAAAATCCCGCCGTCGCGACTGACGCCACCGCCGGCACGCCCAGCACCTGCGCGATGATCTTGCCCCAGAGACACAACGAATCGTGCACGATGTAGTCCGGCCGTTCGGCCCGCACCGGCTCGAGCAACTGCGGCACCCATTCCCGCGCACACCAGGCACTCACCGGCGCGAGGTAATACTGATTCGCCCCGCCCGATCCGGGATACGGCCGGATCGGAGGATAGGATCGAAACTTCGCGCCAAACGCCTCGATCTCCGCCTGGAACGGCGGCACCTCAAAATAGGCGATCTCCTCTCCACGCGCCACGAGCTCCGCCACGACGCCGAGCGTCGGAATGACGTGCCCCGCGGCGGATACGTTGAGAAAGACGCCTTTGCCCATGTGAGCCGACCGCCCGGTTTAACCGAGCAGGATTTCCTTTTCGCCAAAGAGCCGCTCCGCCGGCAAACCGCGTGCATGGCAGTCGGCCACCAGCTGGTTCGACGCCTTGATCGGGTTCGATTCCGCCGTGTATTTGATGCTCATCACGTAGTTGAGCCAGGGCTCCTGCCCCATCGCATAGACGTAGGCCTCCTTGCAGCCGAAGCGTTTCACGATGTCGATGCCACGCTCGTAGTTCGACCCCGCGAGCCGGCGCGAATGATCCATCTTGCGGTCGAGTGGCTTGGTCAGCAGCGGGCCATACATCCACGACATCGGCGCGCCATCGCACTCCATCCCGAGAAAGAGCACGTCGATATTGCCCGTAATTTTCTGCACGTGCTCGTAGAGACGCGGCTCGGTGTTGCACGAATCCGCCGCGAACAGCAGGCGGTGCCCGTGCAAGTCCAGCAGGTAGGCGCTCTTCGTCCGGATCGCGAGGTCGCCATGCTCGCCAAAAAACGGCAGGCCGGAAATCATGCCATCGGGCGTCATGATTTCCTCGAACTCCTCGATCGAGATCACGTTTTTGAAGCCGACCTTCTCCAGCATCATCTTGAGCGACGGATCCTGTAGGGCACCATTGCCGTTGCGCGGCACGACGATGTTTTTCACGCGACCGCGCAGCTGCAGCATTGTCTCGAACAGGATGTGATCCTGATGATTGTGCGTGATCAGCACGTAGTCGATCGTCTCCGGCAGGTCCTCATAGGTGAACCGCGCGACCTGATGGTCATAGGTGTAGCTCAACACCGGATCGAGCAGCACCGCTGTGCCGCCCGCCTCGACCAGAATACACGCGTGGCCGAAGTAGCGCCAGCGCGCGCCCTTCCCCGTGTAAGGCGAGTAACGGCGCGGCGCCTCGGGCGTGAAGAGTTGGGCAAAGGCGGTGCGATCCTCCGCACCCACGCCAAGTTTGTCCGCGATCGCTTCGACTGAACCCGGCTGCCATTTCATCGCGAAGAGCTCGTCGATCGCGGGATTCGCAAACGGCGTCTGCACCTGCACGTCACCGGGCGTGCGCAAACGCGGTGTGCTCAAAATGAACGGCCGGTCGTCGTTGGTGATGAGCGAGAGCAGGAGGCTTTGGCGTGAGGGATCGTAGAACGGGCTGCGGTAGAGCAGCGGCTCCACCAACCGGAACGACGGTTGGTTGTTGAGATCATAGACCAACTCGACGTAGCCCCGAAGGATGTCGGGCACCTTCGCGTAGAGTGGTTCAAGCGAGAACCCTTTCGCCTCCATGCGCAGCATCTGGTCGAGCTGCTTGATGGCCTCGCTGAACGCGATCATCTGCGCCTGTTCGCGCTTCGTCTTATCGATCAGCGCCTGAATCTCGTCCACGCGCTTGCCGTCGTAGTCAATGAACGGCCCGCCGAGCATCGCCGGATTTTTCACGGCGGCGGCATGCACCTGCGGAGACTGCACGTAGGACTGCATGATCTTAAGGTGGCGATCGACGATGTTCATCGCCGCCGTCGCCGGCGAAATCAGGTGCGACCACGCATACCACGATTCGATGAGCGGCTCGACCTGCACGTTCTGCCGGAAATAGAGCAAGTTGTTCATAAGGCTGTAGCGGTTTGAAAGAAAAAGGAAATCATCGGGATGGCTGATCGTCTAACTGTGCGGTGATCTGCAGGGCGAGCCCCGCGACGTGAGGCGGCCGGAGCATACTGTTATGGTCCCCCCCCGCGTCGAGCACTACGACGGGGCCGCGAACGATCTTCTCCCAGCCGGCCGCAGGCTGGTCCACCGTTTCCGCCGCGAAGCCGATCGTGCGCACCAGCGTCAGTCCGCCGCGCAATTCGCCCGGCCGATAATGGAGGAGCGCGTGCAGGTTTGCCTGATAGACCCCGACGAGACCAGCGATGGCAGCCACGTCCGCTCCCGGCGGTGCGATGCCAGCGGCGCGCGCCTGTTCGAGGAAGAACTCCAGTCGCCCCGACTCGGAGCGGCCGGCCATCTCCTCCGCGGGCAACGCGAACTCTACGCCGAAGTGCGCCCCGATCTGGTGCGCCATGAACTCGAGTGCCTCCACGTCCGTCGGCTCGTGGTCGATCTGCGCGCGCGCGCGATCCGGCGCGACGTGGTCGAGGAGCACAAGCGCCCCGACCTGCCCCGCTCCTTCCGCCTCAAGCTGCCGTGCCATTTCGAAGGCGACGCTCGCCCCGAACGAATGCCCGCCAAGATGGTAGGGTCCACGGGGAAACTGCTCCCGAATCGCCGCGAGATACGCGGACGCCATCGCCTCGACCGAACGCAGCGGCGGTGAGGATCCATCGAGCCCCGGCGCCTGCAAGCCATGGAACGGCCGGTCCTCCGGGAACTGCGCCGCAAGGTCGAAGTAAGACAGCACCGAGCCGCCACCCGGATGCACACAGAAAAATGGCGCCCGCGCGCCTTCCGGCTTAAGCACGACCAAGGGTGAGGACATCGCGCCTCGTCCCGATTCAATCGCGTGCGCCATCGCTTCGATCGTGCCGTGCTCGAAGAGCGTGTTGAGCGATACTCGCTCACCCAGGCGCGTTTCCACCTCCGCCAGTAATCTTGTCGCCAGCAGCGAATGCCCGCCCAGCTCGAAAAACTGATCGCGCATGCCGATCGACGGGACGCCGAGCACTTCCTGCCAGATGCGCGCCAGCCGCGCTTCGAGCGCCGTGCGCGGTCCGAGTCCGCCTACGCGCCCGTGGAGCATCTCATCGGGCTCCGGCAGCGCGCGGCGGTTAACCTTTCCGTTGCGTCCCAGCGGCAGCGCGGCAAGCCGCATGAAGGCGGCCGGCACCATGAAGTCCGGCAGCCGACCCGCGAGAAATTCGCGCAGTTCCGCCGCGCTCGGTGGCGCATCCGCGTCGGTTGTGAAATACGCGGCGAGCTGTTTGTCGCCTCCGGTGCGGTGCACCTGCGCCACCGCATCGCGCACCCCGGGGTGCCGTCGCAGCGCCGACTCGATTTCCCCCAACTCGAGACGGAAGCCGCGCAACTTCACCTGCTGGTCCATCCGGCCGAGAAATTCGATCGTGCCGCCCGGCAGCCAGCGCGCGAGATCGCCCGTGTAATACAGTCGCGCGCCCGGCGACGCCGAAAATCGGTCCGGCCTGAAGCGCTCGGCCGTCGCATCCGCCTGCCGGAAATAACCGCGCGCAAGCCCGATGCCGCCGGTCACCAGTTCGCCGGGCACGCCCACCGGCACCGGTTCGCCGTGGCGATCGACCAGATACACGCTCGTCCCGGTCAGCGGTCGTCCGATCGGCACGCTCGTGATCAGCGTCGCCGCCGCGCTCACCGTGTGACAGCAGGTGAAAACGGTGTTCTCGGTGGGACCGTAGCCGTTGACGATACGCAACGCCGGATAGGCCGCCGCCAGCTTGCGCACATGGGCAACCGACAACGCATCGCCGCCCGCGAGCACTTGGCGCAGCCCACCGAACGCCGCCAGCTGATGGTCGATCATCTGATGAAACAACCCCGAGGTGAACCATGCCGCCGTCACGCCACCCTCACGCAGGGTCGTCGCCAGTTCCGCCAGCGACGCCGCCCCCGCCGGCATGATCTCAAGCCGCGCACCGTGCAGCAGCGGCTGCCAGATTTCCCAGGTGGACGCATCGAACGACAGCGGCGCAAACTGCAGCACCACCTCGTCCGCGCTCATCGTCATGAAATTCGGCCGCGCCACGAGCCGCACGATCGCGCGATGCGGCACCGCGATACCCTTCGGCGTCCCGGTCGAACCCGAAGTGTGCATGAGATACGCAAGATCATCCGGCCCGTTGACGGCCGGCGGATTGTCCGCGCGTTCGTCCGCAAACGCCGCCGCGTTGGCATCGACCGCGAGCACGTAGGCGAACAATTGCGGCAGCCGGTCCAGCAGCTGCTCCTGCACGAGCACCACTGGCGGCTGCACTTCGTCGAGCAACTGGCTCACGCGCTCCAGCGGATCGTCGGGATTGAGCGGGACGAAAAACCCGCCGGCCTTCAGCACGGCTAGCATTGCAATCACCACCTCGAACGAACGCCCCATCATCAATGCCACCGGCACGTCCGGCCCCACGCCCATGCCACGCAGGCGCCACGCGAGGCGGTTCGCCCGCGCGTTGAGTTCGGCGTAGTGCAGCACGGTGGAGCCCTGCGAGAGCGCCCCGCGGGCACCGTGCGCCGCCGCGGCCGCCTCAAATTCCGCGACGACCGTCGTCGTCGGCACGGGCAGCCGAGCCGCCGCATTCCATTCCTCGAGCCGGCGTCGAATCTCGGCCGGCGCCTGCAACGGCAGGTCCCGCAGTCGCGCGGCGGGCCGCGCCACCGCCGCCTCCAGCACCGTCGTGAAGTGCCGCCCATACCGCGCCACGGTTTCCGCAGTGAACAAATCCGTGCTAAACTCCCACGCGCCCGTCATGCCGTCCGGTGTTTCCTGGAGGAGCAGCATCAACTCGAATTTCGCCGTTTCCGCCGGCAATGAAATCTCCGCGATCTGCAAGTCCTCCAGCGCCAGCTCTGCCGGTGGCAGGTTGAGCAACACGAGCAGAACCTGGAACAGCGGCGTGCGGCTCAAGTCGCGCCGCTCGACGACGGCCTCGACCACCGCTTCAAACGGCAGCTCCTGATGCGCATACGCGCCGAGGCAGATTTCTTTCGCGCGGCCCACGAGGTCGCCAAACGCCAGCTCGTCATCCGTCTCGATGCGCAGCGCCAGCGTATTGACGAAGAAGCCCACGAGCGACTCGAACTCGCGCCGCTGGCGGTTCGCCACGCTCGTGCCGATCACGAGGTCGTCCTGGCCGGTCTCGCGGCGCAGCCAGGCCGAGAACGCCGCAAGCAGCGCCATGAACAACGTCGCGCCCTGGGCCCGCGCCACGGCGTTCAGCGCCGCGGTCGCCTCCAGCGACAACGCAAACGGCACCCGACGTCCTCGTCCGCTCAATACGGCGGGCCGCGGGAAATCCGTGGGCAACTCCAGCTGGGGCGCATCGACGAGCCGTTCGCGCCAGAATGCCAGTCGCCGCTCGAGCTCCGCCCCTTGCAGCCAGTTCCGCTGCCAGCGCGCGTAGTCGCCATACTGCCACGCGAGTTCCGGCAGCGCGGGCTCCGGCAGCGCGGGCTCCGTCCGCCGCCGATACGCCGCATAGAGCGCTCCCAGCTCGCGCACGATCACGCTCATCGACCAGCCGTCGGAGACGATGTGATGCGTTGCCGCCAGCAACCAATGTTCCCTGGCATCGAGCTTGAAAAGCCGGCCGCGCAACAACGGCCCGCGGCCCAGATCGAAAGGCTGTAATGCCTCCGCCCTCGCGCGCGCCAGCGCCCGCCCCTCGCGTTCGCCGAGAGCCAAATCCGTGAAGTCTTCGCACGGCAGCGGCAGCGCCTCCGCCGGCTGCACCCATTGCACGCCCCGGCCCTGTTCGGTGGCGAAAGTGGTCCGCAGCGCTTCGTGCCGTCGGCGCAATTCCCCGAGCGCGCGCGCCAGCGCATCCCCATCGAGTTCGCCCGTCAGTCGCAAGAGCACCGACACGTGATACGTCGCCGCGCCCGGCGCGAGCTGTTCGATGAACCAAAGTCGTTCCTGCGGGAAGCTCAACGGTATTGCCCCGTCGCGCGCCAAGACCGGCCGCGGCTGCCAGGCGTCCGCCTCGTCGCTCATGGCGGCCAGCGCCTCCGCCAGGGCCGCGACCGTCGGTTTCGCGAAGAGCAGCGCCAGCGGCAGCTGCCGGCCCGTGACGTCGCGCACCCTCGCCACCACCTGGGCCGCCAAGAGCGAGTGCCCACCGAGCGCAAAGAAATCGTCATCGATGCCGACGCGCGGCAGTCCGAGCACGTCCGCCCAGATGCCGGCCAGCATTTCCTCCTCCGGTCCGCGAGGCGGCGCGTAGGCCGCCTCGGTCGCCACGATGTCAGCAGCCGGCGGCGGCAGCGCCTTGCGATCGATCTTCCCGTTGACCGTCAGCGGCAGGTGATCGAGCAACACGAAGGCCGCGGGCAGCATGTAGTCCGGCACGCTGCCCTTCAAATGAGAACGCAGCGCGGGCACCAACCCGCGCGCCAGTTTCGCCTGCAACGGATTATTCGCGAAAAACGCCAGCGGCTGCGTGCGATCGCCGCCGCCCCCGATTTCGGGACTGGAGGTCGGCGCCACGGGCTGTGTCTCCGGCGTCGAAAGTGCCGCGCGAAATTCACCCACAGTCGCCGCCCCGCTTGGGCCGCGACCTTCAGTCCACGCCAACACCCGCTCGTCGGCGGCCAGCGCCGCCGCCACCGATGGGGCGAGGCGATAAGCGCTCGCGGCAGAGCGTTGGTCCACCGACGGCACTGCGCCCACCCGCAGCAACACATCGTAGCGGAACTTCGTCAGCTCGTTGACCGCGGCGCCGACCCGTGGCCGCAGTTCCACGGCCGTGATCGCCGGGAGCAGGTTCCGCAACGCGTGAAAGTAATCCGGATCGATGACGAGCTCTTCCTCGCGCGCGACCTGACGACGCACGCGCTCGGCGAGCTCCTCGCGCGGCACGGCGGCATCGGCCTGGAAAAACTGCACCGACGCGTGATACGCCGTGAGTAATGGCAGGCTGCGCCCATCGCCGACGAAAATCGTCCCGCCCGGTGCCGTCGCCACAACCGCGCCGCGAAGCACCGCCAGCAGATGCTCCGGGCCGGAGAAATACTGCACCACCGAATTGATCACAACCAGGTCGTAGCTGCCGGGGGCGACGCCGGTGAAGTCGGCCGCTTCGCCGTGCCGCACCCGCACTTGCGCGAGCCCCTGCGCCGCCGCGATCCGGCCGACCTTCTCGACCGTTGCCGCCGAAAAATCGCTCGCTGCATATTCCGCGCAATGCGGCGCGAGGGCGAACAGGATCAGACCCGAGCCGCAGCCGACCTCCAGCACCCGCCGCGGCGCGCACTCACGCAATTGCGCCACGGTGTGATCGAGCCATTCGCGAATCTCCCGCGCGCTCATCGGCTGGCCGTCGTAGCTGCTGTTCCAGCCGATGATGTTAAACGTGGGATCGTCGCTCGTCCCCGGCTGCCGGTAGTTTTCCTCGAACATCAGGCGCCACTGGTCAACGTGCTCCGATTGCCAGCGCGCCGCCTCCGCGCCGGTGCGCGCGCGCTCCGGCTCCGGCACCACATAGGCGACGAGCCGCTGGTCGCCGGGCCGATCCTCGCGCAACATCACGACCGCCTCGCGCACCGCCCCGTGACGGGCCAGCGCCGCCTCGATTTCGCCGGGCTCGATCCGATGTCCGCGCAATTTCAACTGGTCGTCGAAGCGGCCCAGAAATTCGAGCACCCCGTCCGCGCGCCGCCGCACGCGGTCACCGGTCTTATACATGCGAGCGCCGGATTCCGGCGCGAACGGGTCCGGCCGGAAGCGATCTGCGGTCAGGTCCGGCCGAAAGCGGTAGCCGCGCGCGACGCCCGCCCCGGCGATCCAAAGTTCGCCCGGCACGCCGGCCGGCAACAGCTCGAGGTGCGCGTCGAGCACATACAACCGCGTGTTCGCAATCGGGCGCCCGATCGGAATCGCGTCGCCCGCGAGATCCGCGTCGGTCACCTCGTGCACACAGCAACCGACTACGGTTTCCGTCGGCCCGTATTCGTTAATCAACCGGGTCGCCGGTGCGTGCCGGCGCCAGAACGCCACATGTTCCGGCAGCAGTTGCTCGCCGCCGATGACGAAAACACGCGCCCGCCCCGCCGCCGCTCCCGGCGGCACCAGATCGTTGAGCACCCGCAGGTGCGCCGGTGTCAGCTTGAGCGGCGAGGCATTGGCGCCGGCGCGCAGCGTCGCAGCCAGTCCGCCAGCGCCGGTCGTCTCCGGCACGATCCGCACGGGTTTACCCGCCAACAGCGGGGGAAAGAGGCTCGTGATCGTCAGGTCGAAGGCGATCGACGAGTGCAGCGGCGCGCCCTCGCCCGCGGCCACCTCGTAGGCGTCGATCGCCCAGAGCAGGTAATTCAACAACCCGTCATGCGGAATCTCGCTCCCCTTCGGCCGGCCGGTTGAGCCAGAGGTGTAGATGACGTAGGCCAGCGTCCGCGGATCGATCGTCGTCGGCAATCGCGCCACGTCTGCCGGATTCGCCGGCGCCGCCAGGACGGCCGTGAGATCGATCCAGCGCCCGGCCGCCGCGCCGTCTGGCGCGGGCCCCTCGCCCAGCACCCAGGCCGCGCCGCTGTCCGCGACCATGTCGTTGAGTCGTTCCGGCGGATGAGCGGGATCGAGCGGCAGGTAGGCTCCACCGGTTTTGAGCACGCCCATCAGCGCGGCGATCAGCGTCGGGCTGCGCTGTAGCCAGACCCCCGCGATTTTTTCCGGCCCGAAGCCGCGCGCGCCCAGTTGCGCCGCGATGCGCGTTGCCCGCTCGTCCAGTTCGGCAAAGCTCCATCCCGTCCCTTCGTGCAACACGGCGGGCGCGGCGGGCGAACGACGCACTTGTTCCGACCAACGCTGCACCACCGTGCCGGGCACGAGCATCGCGCTGGCGGTGGCGCTGCTCGCCTCCATCACGGTGTGCCGCTCCGCCGCATCCAGCCAGGGTATCAGCGCCAGCGGCACGTCGGCCGCTTGCACCGCTGCGGTTACGAGCTGAACCCAATGCCCCGCGAGGCGCGCGATCGTCGCGGGCTCGAACAGTCGGCGGTCGTAGGCGATGGTGCCGGACAGCGCGCCCGCGTGTTCGCCGATGAACACCTCGAGGTCGAAGCGCGCCGTCTGGTCGTCGTCGATGCGTCGCACCGCCAGCCCGGGCAACGTGAGTTCGCCGCCGGGCGCGTTGAGGTAGGCGAGCGACACCTGGAACAACGGATGAGCGTTCGGTCGCCGCTCGGGCGCGAGTTCCTCAACCAGCAATTGAAACGGAATCTCCTGCCATTCGTGCGCCGCGAGCGATCCGGCGCGAACGCGTCGGATCAATTCGCGCATGCCCGGCCGGCCCTGCAACGAAGTGCGCACGACGAGCATGTTGACGAAAAATCCAATTAGCCCTTCGAGGTCGCCGTGATTCCGGTTGGCCGTCGGAATCCCCACCGCAATGTCCGCCTGGCCGGTGTAACGCGCCAGCAGCGCCTGGAAGCTCGCAAGCGTCGCCATCGCCAGCGTCGCGCCTTCGCTCTCGGCCAGCGCGCGCAATTCCGCCGTCACCGTCGAGGAAAACGCGAAGACGTGGCGGCCGCCGACGATCGCGCCCGCCACGACCGGGCGGGGCCGGTCCGACGGCATTTCCAGCGTCGGCAGATCGCGCAGCTGCGCGCGCCACCAGTCGAGGCCGGCCTGCAGGCGCGCGCCTTTCAGCCGCGCCCGCTGCCACGCGGCGTAGTCGGCGTAACGCACCGGCGGCAACGCCAGCGTCGGCGGCCGATTCGTGGCAAACACCGCATACCATTCCGCGAGCTCGCGGGTGAACACGCCAATCGACCAGCCGTCGCCGATCACATGGTGCAGGGCAATAATCAGCACGTGCGCCTCGGCCCCCGCCCGCAGCAGGCGCGCGCGCAACAGCGGGCCGCGGCGGAGGTCGAATGGCCGCATCGTCTCCTCGCGCACGCGCGTCGCGATCACGGCGTCGCCCGCGCTCACGGCCTCAACGGGCAGGGAGAATCCGCCGCCGACCGCCACCACTTGTTGCAAGCCGTCCGGGTCGGAACGAAACGTCGTGCGCAGCACGTCGTGCCGCTGCCCGATTTCCGCCAGCGCGCGTTCCAGCGCCGGCACATCGAGCCGGCCTTCGAGCCGCAAGGCCGCCGACATGTTCATCGCCGCCGAATCGGGATCCAACTGATGCACGAGCCAGAGCCGCTCCTGCTGAAACGAAAGCGGCCGCCGCGCTCCGTCCGCCAGTCGCGGAATAACGTCGCCCGCCAGCCCGCGCGCCACGCCATCCTCCGCGAGCACCTGCTCCAACAATTCCAGTTCGTCTGAGGGGGCAGGATTCATCGCGAATAGGTCATCGAGTAACGGTGGGCTTCGCCGTGTTGCGGCGCGCCAGCGCCGCCGCGCGTTCCTCCGGCGACATCGCCCGGATGCGCAGCAACGCCGTCGCGGTCTTAGCCGCGCGGCCGGGGGTGGCGTCCGCGCCGGTCAGCGCGATTGCGACCTTCTCGGGCGTGGCTGCCTCGAAGAACGTCCGGAGCGGCAGCTCGACTTGGAAAATTTTCCGAATGCGCGCGAGGGCCTGCGCCGCGAGCAGCGAGTGGCCACCCAATTCGAAGAAGTTGTCGCGCGCCCCCACCCGGTCGGCCTTCAGCACTTCGCGCCAGAGATCGGCGAGCACCCGCTCGATCGCGTCGCGCGGCGCGAGATAGTCGGACGCCGCTGCCTCCACCCCTTCGAGCGCCGGCAACGCGCGCCGGTCAAGCTTGCCATTCGGCGTCAACGGCAGCGTCGCGAGCGGCACGAAACCGGCCGGCATCATGTAGTCGGGCACGCGCGCGCGAAGATGTTCGCGCAACGCCGCCACCGGCGTCTCGCCCAGGCCGACAATGTAAGCCACCAGCCGTTTTTCGCCCGCGCTGTCTTCGCGCACGGCGACTGCCGCCGCCCGCACCGCGGGATGAGTCCGGAGTGCCGCCTCGATCTCCCCGAGTTCGATGCGGAAGCCCCGCAACTTAACCTGCTGATCGATCCGGCCGAGAAATTCGATGCGGCCATCGGGCAGTCGGCGCGCCAGGTCACCGGTCGCGTAGAGGCGCGCCCCCGCCGGCCCGCGAGGATCGGGCACGAATTTTTCCGCCGTGAGGTCGGCGCGGCCGTGGTAGCCCCGCGCCAAGCCTTCGCCGCCGATGAACAACTCGCCCGCGATCCCGGCCGGCAGGGCGTTCATGCCCGGGTCGAGGATTTGAAGGCTCGTGTGTGCGATCGGCCGGCCGATGGAACGTGCGTCCTCAGGCACGACGACCGGCTGCGTGGCCGACCAGATCGTCGTTTCCGTGGGCCCGTAGAGATTCCACACTTCGCACCCTCGCGCGAGCAACGCCGCGGCGAGATCGGGCGGCATCGCTTCGCCACCGCACCAGGCGCGCAGCGGTGCCGTCGGCTGCCAGTCGTCCGCGAGCAAAAGCCGCCAGGTGGCCGGCGTCGCCTGCATGACCGTGGCCCGCTCCGCCGCCAACAGGTTGCCCAGCGCGCGCGCATCGGCGGCGGCTTCGCGCCGGGCCAGGACGAGTTTCGCCCCGGTGACCAGCGGCAGGAAAAACTCCAGCGCGGCGATATCGAACGACAGCGTCGTGACCGCGAGCAGCGTGTCGTCACCCCCCAAGCCGGGCGACGCGGCGAAATGCGAGAGGAAGTTCGCGAGACCGCCGTGCGTGACCTGCACGCCTTTCGGCCGGCCGGTGGAACCGGACGTAAAGATCACATAAGCCAGCTCGTCAGCGAAACTGGCATGCATCACTGACGACACGGGCTGTGCGGCGATCGTCGCCGCTTCGGCATCAAGGCACACACAGGTCACGTCGACCGGGAACAATCCGGGCAACGCCGCCAAGGCCGTGTCGGTGACCGCGAGTGCGAGCTCGCTGTCCTCGCGCATCATCGCCAGCCGCGCCGGCGGGAACGCCGGATCGAGTGGCACGTAGGCGGCGCCGGTTTTCAGAATCGCGAGCAACGCCATCGCCATCGCCGCGGAGCGTTCGAGACAAAGCCCGACGAGCCGGCCGGGCGCGGCCCCGCGCGCGCGGAGAAAATGGGCCAGTTGATTCGAATGCGCCTCGAGTTGGGCGAAGCTCAGCGTGGTGTCGCCGAAAACGACGGCGGGCGCACGTGGCGTGCGCTGCGCCTGCGCGGCGAAACGAACGTGCACGGGAGCGCGTTCCCACGGCGATCGCGCGGTGGCGTTCCACGTCGCGGCCGCGCGCGCCGCCGCCGCCGGCTCCTGCAACACCAGTGCCGCCACCGGGAGATTGGCCGCGTGCGCGAGCGAGCCGAGCACCCAGGCGACCTGCGCGACGAGGGCCTGCATCGCTTCGTCGGTGAACCTGCTCTCCGCGTAATCGAGCCGCAGCGTGAGGCCCGCGCCCGGCAGCACGTAAAGGTTGAGCGGGTAATTCGTATGCTCGAACGATTCGACCGGACCCAGCTCGAGGCCACCGACCGGCGCGGCGAGCGGCGCATCAACCGGATAGTTTTCGAAGATGAGCACCGACTCGAACAGCGACTGGCCTCGCGGCACTTCGCTCCAACCCTGAATGTCAACGAGCCGGCTCGATTCGAATTCTCGCAGGGCGGCGGTCTGCGCCTGCAGGCGCTGGAGCCAGGCGGTTGCGCGTTCGCCCTCCGGCACCGGCACGCGCAGGGGCAGCGTGTTGATGAACAAACCGACGATCGACTCGATGCCCGCGACTTCGGGTGGACGTCCGGATACGACCAGCCCGAACGCCGTCTCCGCCACGCCGAGATGGCGCGCGAGCACGAACGCCCACGCCGCCTGCGCGCAGGTGCTGAGGGTAAGTTCGTGCGCCTGGGCAAATTTCTTCAAGGCTATCGTGGCTGCGGCGGGCAATTCCGCGCGCGTGGAACGATGCGCCGGCGATATCGCGCGCGCCCCGGTGGGGGCGAGTCCGATCGACAACGCGGGTCCCGGGCGATAGCCGGCGAGAGCGGTGCGCCAGAATGCCGCCGCCGCCGCCGCGGGCTCGCGGGCCGCGAGCCACGCGAGATACCCGCGATACGACGGTGCCGCGGGCAGCATCGCGCCGCCCGACGCGTAGGCGGCAAGGACGTCGCGAAACACGAGCGGTAGCGACCAGCCGTCGAGCAGCAGATGGTGATGGCTCCACACGAGGCGCCAGCGCGCGGGCCCGAATTTGATCAGCGCCACCCGCCAGAGCGGCGCGGCATCGAGCGCGAAGCCACGCCCACGGTCGGCGGCGAGCCACGCCGTCCAGCGCCGCGCCTGTTCGTCGTCGGTGCAACCGCTCCAGTCGAGCGATGCGAAGGGCACGTCGATCTCGCGGCGCACGATCTGGCGCGGCGCCGTCATTTCCTCCCACGCAAATTCGAGCCGTAACGCCGCATGACGCTGCGCCGTCGCCCGCCATGCGCGGGTCAGCGCCACGGGATCGGGTTCGCCGCGCAACTCGAAGGAAATCTGCTGCACATACATGCCGGCGACGCCGTCGTGCAGGGCGTGCACCAGCATGCCTTCCTGCAGGGGCGCGAGCGGCCACACGTCCTCCACCTCGCCGCGTGCGAGCACCCGGGAGACTTCGTCGGCGGAGAGCCGAGCGAGCGGAAAATCCGCCGCGATGGCGAATTGCCCGCGGCCCGTGCGGAACTGCGCGAGCAAGGCGCGCACTTCGGCGGCGCAACGTTGCACGACGCGCTCGATCGTGTCGCGCCGATGAGCCCGCTCGCTGAAAATCCATTCCAGCCGCAGGCCATCGGACGTCACCGCCGCCACGATATCGATCAGGTGGGCGCGCGGGGTCTCCGGCGCATGCTCGCGACCCGCCGAATCCGCGAGCGGCCGGAAAGGACCGCCGTCCTCCAGCGCAAGGTCGAGGCGGCCGAGATAGTTGAAGCTGATTTCCGCCGGAGTCGCACCGGCGAGCGTCGCATCGCCCGCCAGATGGCGCAGCCAGCCGTAGCCCATGCCCTGCCGGGGCACGGCCCGCAAAATCTCCTTGATGCGGCGCAGCCGGCGCACGGGATCGGCCTCGCACTCGCTCGCCAGACGCACCGGATAGAGCGTCGTGAACCAGCCGAGGGTGCGGGAAAGATCCGGCGCATCGGGCGCTTCATCGCGCCCGTGGCCTTCGAGATGCACGCAGACCGCGTCCGCGCGCGTCCATTCCTGCACGGCGGCGAGCAACGCGGAAAGCAGCACTTCATCAACCCGGCTCCGCGCGACCGCCGGGGCGGCCCGCAACAGGAGATCGGTCTCATCGACGCTGAACACCACCGCGACCGATGCCGTGACCTCCTCGCGATTTCCCGACCTTCCGGCGGCGAAATCGAGCGGCAGCGGCGTTGCCGGCGCCGTGACCACGCCGCGCCAGTAACCGGACTCGGCGCGGGTCTCCGCCCTCGCCGCCCGCGCCGGCAAACTCGCAGCCCAGGCGGGGAACGAACAGGTGGGCGGCGGCAGCTCCGCGTTTTGGCCGCGGGCGAGCGCTTCCGCGACCTGGGCAAATTCCTCGAGCAGCACGCGCCACGAAACCCCATCGATGCACAAATGGTGCGCGACGCACAACAGGCGGCCAGCCACGTCGGCCCCCGCGTCGAAGTAAACCGCGCGGGCCAGCGGCCCCTGCGTGATGTCCAGCCCGGTCTGCGCGGCATCGACCGCCCGTGCGATTTCGGCCGGATGATTTTCCGCGGAAACCGTGCGCAGATTGACGACGTCGAAAGGCGGCAATGTCTCGCCGGGCGGCGCCAGCCGCTGCGTCCAAGCGCCCGCTTCCCGGCGGAAGCGCAGCCGGAAGGCGGCGTGACGCCGCGTGACGAAGCGCCACGCCGCCGCGAGCGTCGCGGCCGTGAGCCCCAGGCGCGTTGCGAGGAAGACGGCTTGGTTCCAGTGGTGCGGATTCGGCGCGCCCAGCGCGAAGAACTCGCACTGGATCGGCGTAAGCGGCAGGTCGCCGACCACGTCCACGATTGGCGCGATCTCCGAAACCGCCACGGCGACGCGAGCGAGCGCACCCAGAGTCGGATGTTCGAAAATCTGCAGCGGACGCAGCTTCCAGCCGGCGCGCGCGGCGAGCGAGACGACGCGGAGACTGAGAATCGAATCGCCGCCGAGTTCGAAAAAATTGTCCTGCGGGCCGACCCGCGGGACGTTGAGCACTCGCCGCCAGATTTCGGCGAGCGCCCGCTCGGCCGGAGTCGTTGCTGCGGCCGACGTGACCGCAACGGGTGTGACGGGAGCCGGCGCCGGCAGAGCGCGGCGATCAAGTTTGCCGCCGGGCGTAAGCGGGAGCCGCGCCAGCGGCACGAACGCCGCCGGCACGAGCGCCTCCGGGAGCCGGGCGCGCAACCATTCCCGGAGCGTGGCCGAGTCCACCTCGCCGTTTCTCGCCACGACATAGGCGACGAGTCGCAACGCGTCCGGTTCCTGACGCGCGATCACCGCTACCCGGGCAATGTCCGGATGCGTGGCGAGCGCGGCTTCCACTTCGCCGGGCTCGACGCGGTGGCCGCGGATTTTCACCTGCGCATCGACGCGTCCAAGATAAACGAGCGTGCCGTCGCCGAGTAGTCGCACCCGATCGCCCGTGCGGTAAAGGCGCCCCCCGGCCTGCCACGGATGCGGCACGAATTTCTCGGCGGTGAGTTCGGAGCGGCCAAGGTAGCCGCGGGCGAGCCCGGCGCCCCCGAGGTAGAGCTCGCCCGCAACCCCCTCGGACACTGGCTCCATCCGCCGATCGAGCACCAAGGCTTCGAGATTCGCCACGGGGTCGCCGATGGTAACCGGTCGTTTCGCCGCGCAAACGCTGAAAGTCGCATCGATGGTGCACTCGGCCGGTCCGTAGAGATTCACGAGCGGCACGCCGGGCAGCACGGTATGGAAACGATCGCACGTGGCGGCCCGCAACGCTTCGCCGCCCGCAAACACGCGCCGCAGCGACGCACAGGGCAACCGGCCGGCCTCCTCGATGAAAAATTCGAGGATCGAGGGCACCAGTTGCAGTGTGGTGATGCGATGGGTGCGGACCGCCTCGGCGAGATAGGCGGGGTCGTGATGCCCGCCCGGCTGCGCCATCACGAGGCGTGCACCGGCGAGCAGCGGAGCCCAGAATTCCCACACGGACGCGTCGAAGCTGCTCGGCGTCTTCTGCAATACGGCGTCGTCCGCGCCGAGTGGAAATGCCCGCTGCATCCACGCCATGTGATTGACGATCGCGGCGTGCGAGATGGCGATGCCCTTGGGCCGCCCCGTGGAGCCGGACGTAAAGATGACATACGCCAACTGCGCCGGGCTGACCTTAAGCGCCGGCGCGACGGTCGCTTCACGCGCGATCTCGGGCCAGCTGTCGTGGAAACCCACCGCACCCGGCGCGAACGCCGCCGTTTCGGCCAGCACCAATTTGGCGGCACTGTCCCCAAGCATCGCGGCAATTCGTTCCGCGGGATAACCGGGATCGATCGGCACATAGGCCGCGCCTGCTTTCAGCACGCCGAGCAATGCCACCACGATCGACGTGGAGCGTTCGAGCGCCACGGCGACCCGATGTTCGGACCGCACACCGCGCCGCCGCAGCCAGTGCGCCAGTTGGTTGGCGCGACGATCGAGCTCGGCGTAACTAAGCGTTTCGTCCGCGGCCACGACGGCTGGCGCCGCGGGCGTGCGCGCGACCTGGCGTTCGACGAGCCCATGCAGGGAAAAATCCGCCTCGGGGAAAGCGACGATCTCGCCACGGACAGAGGCTAGCCCGTCCATCGCCAGCGGAACCGATCGCCAATTCGCAGCCGGCGCGGCCACGATGGCTTCAAGCACTTTGAGATAAAGCGCGGGTAACGCCGCGATCACGCGGGCGTCGAGCACGCCACGATCGCAGGCGGCCGAGCCGCCGAGCGCGCCGGTTTGCGGATCGACTCCGAAATTAATCGCCAGCGCGAAATTGGTTTCCTCACGCGCGCGCGTTCCGAGGCGCTCGAGCGCGCTCAAGCCGCGCAGCGCATCATACACGTGGAAGTGGACGAAATTGAAATCAGTCGTGAACAGCGGCGCGCCGCCTTGCCGTTTCTGAATTTCGGCGAGCGGCAGCCGGCGATGCGGCAACAGCGCTTTTTCTGCCGCGAACACAGCCCGCACGAGGCCGGCCCAGTCCGGGGCCGCGTCGAGGGCAAGGCGGAACGGCACCGTGTTGAGGAACAACCCGGCAAGGTGCTCGGCGCCGATCACCTCGGGACGTCCGTTGGTCACGAGGCCGGTCACGACATCGTCGCTTCCACCGATCGCGGCCAGCACCCGCAGATGCGCGGTGAGCAGCACCGCCTTCAGCGGCACGCCCAGTTGCCCCGCCGTGCGCGTGAGCGCGGCGGACAGCGCGGCCGGGACCTCGATCGCACGCTGCACGCAACCCGCCGTCGCCGGTGCGCCCGGCTCGATCGGCGGCAGCTCCAGCAACTCGGCGCCGGCCAGAGTTTCCGTCCAGAAGCGGCGTGTGGTCTCGTCGGCCAGCGCGGCGCGCTCGAGCGCCACATAGTCACGGAAACCCACGGTCGTCGCCGGCGCCGGTGCGGGCGTCGCGCCGCGGCCGAGGCGGGCGAGGTAGTGTTGGAACAGCTCGGTGAGGAGCGTCGCGAGCGTCCACCCGTCGACGATCGCGTGATGCAGGGCGAGCGTGAATTGGAATTCGTCGGCGCTGCGCCGGTGCACATGGAGTCTCGCCAGCGGAGGCCGGCTCCAGTCGAACGGACGCTGCGCCTCATCGTGCACGAAGCGATCGAGCCACTCCTCCTGCGCCGCGGCGGACAAATGCGAAATATCGCCGGCGACGAGCGGCCACGCCGCGTTGGCGTGGACCAGTTGGAGCGGTTCCGAAAACGCGGCCACGTGGAACGCGGTGCGCAGCACCACGTGACGCTGCACCAACGAGTCGAGTTCGCTTTGCAGCGCGGTAAGATCGAGCGGGCCGCGCAGGTGATGACTGAAAACGTCGTGATATAGCGCAGTGCCGTCGGAACCGTGGCTGTGAAACAGCATGCCCGCCTGTAAGCGCGTGACCGGATAGGCATCGTCGAGTCCGGCCGGGAGCCGCGCCCGGTCGTCGGCGTTGATCAATGCGAAGGATTCGAGCGTCGGCGCAGCGGTGGCCGCCGGGGTGATCGCCGCCGCGGTCGTCGGCTCGGCCGCGAGCGCCTCGACAGTCTGCTTTTCGAATAAATCCTGTAGCGAAAATTCGATCCCGCTTTCGCGCGCACGCGAGCAGACCGTGATGCTGGTGATCGAATCGCCGCCAAGCGCGAAGTAGCTGTCGGTCACCCCCACCCGCGCGGCACCGAGCGTCGTCTGCCAAATCTCCGCGAGGATGCGCTCGCGCTCCGTGCGCGGCGCGACGTATTCGGCCGAAACTTCGGTCAGCAGGCCGGTGGGCTCCGGCAGCGCGCGGCGATCGACCTTGCCGTTCGCCGTAAGTGGCAGCTGCTCGAGCACGACGAGCGCCGACGGCACCATGTATTCCGGCAGGCGCGTGAGCAGGTGCGCGCGCAGCACATCGACCGTCAGGTGCTCCTCGCCCCGCGGCACCACGTAGGCAACCAGCCGTTTTTCCGCACCCGGCGCGTCCTGGCGCGCCAACACCACGGCCTGGAGCACGGCGGGATGCGTCGCGAGCACGTTCTCGATTTCGCCGAGCTCGATGCGGAAGCCGCGAATCTTCACCTGGTCGTCGATGCGACCGAGATAATCGATGTCGCCGTTCGGCAGGCGGCGCGCGAGGTCGCCGGAGCGGTAAAGTTTCCCGTTCACCGACACGCCAAATGAATCTGGCACGAATCGCCGGGCCGTCAGCTCGGGCCGGTTCAGATAACCGATCGCCAGACTGACCCCGGCGATATGCAATTCACCCGGCACGCCGATCGGCGAGAGGTGGCCGCGGGGATCGAGGACCAGCATCGGCGTATCCGCGATGGGCTGGCCGATCAGGCTGCCGCGGCCCTCGTCGGCATCGGCGCGGCGCAATGGCCGATACGTCGTGTGGACCGTCGTCTCCGTGATGCCATACATGTTGATCAGCTGCGGGCGCGAATCGCCGTGCCGCTCGAACCACGAGCGCAGGCTGGCGAACTCCAGCGCCTCGCCACCGAAAATCACGTAGCGCAACGAGAGCGCGGCCGCGTCGGGCGTGGCCTCCTCGGCCTTCATCAGCTGCCGGAACGCGGACGGCGTCTGATTGAGCACGGTCACCCGCTCGCGGACCAGCAGTTCGCAAAATGCCGCCGGCTCGCGGCTCGTGAAATACGGCACCACGACGAGGCGCCCGCCATAGAGCAGCGCACCCCAGATTTCCCACACCGAGAAATCGAACGCCGCCGAGTGGAAGAACGTCCACACGTCACCCGGGTTGAAACTGAACCAAACTTCGGTCGCAGTGAAGAGGCGCAGGACGTTGCGATGCGTGACGATGCAGCCCTTCGGCCGGCCGGTGGAGCCGGACGTGTAAATGACATACGCCGGATCCTCGGCTTCGTTGACCACGGCGAGCGGCGAGACGTCTTCGTCCGCGCCGGGCCGCAGCGATGCGGCGTCGAGTTCGAGCCGCATCACCATCGGGTTGCTGAGTCGGATCGAAAGCTCGCCCGACGTGATCACCACCGGCACGGCGCTGTCCTCGATTATGTAGTCGAGACGCTCGTCGGGATAGATGGGATCGAGCGGCACGTAGGCGCCGCCCGCCTTGAGAATGCCGAGCAGGGCGACGACCAGCGGCGCGTCGCGTTCGAGGAAAAGGCCGACGAGCGTGCCGCGTTGGACGCCAAACGCGCGCAGGCGGTGGGCGATGGCGTTGGAGGCGCGATGGAGCTCGGCATATGTGAGCGTGCCGCTCGCGGCGGTCACGGCGGTCGCATCCGGCGTGGCGGCGGCCTGACGGGCGAACCACGCGTGGAGGCTGCCATCACGAAGATCTTCCGCCGGCGCCACCGGCGTGGAAGCGGCCAACAGCGCCGCACGCTCCTCGCCGGCCACGAGCTCCACCTGGCCAAGGCGCACGTTCGGTTCACCCAGTGCGAGCAGCGCGCAGCGAATGTGCCCGAGCATGCGCAGCACTGCGTCGCGATCGAGTCGCGCCGTGTCGAACGCCGTGCGCAGCGTCAGGCGCGGGCCCGGCAGCACATCGATCGTGAGGGGATAACTCGTGCGCTCGACGAACCGCGTCGCGCGCGGTTCCAGTTCGCCGAAGCGCGTGGCCAGCGCGGAATCGACCGGGTAATTGATGAAAACGAAAAGGCTCTCGAACAGCTGCTGGCCGCGAGGCACCTCGCTCCAGCCCTGGATGTCGCTGAGCCCCGTGTGGCCGTGCTCCTGCAACGCGAGCTGGCGCTCCTGCAGCGCTTGCAACCACGGGCCGGCCTCGGCGTCGTCGGGCACCGGCACGCGCAGCGGCAGGGTGTTGACGAACAGGCCGACGATGTTTTCCACCCCGGGCAAATCGGCCGGCCGGCCGGAAACCGTGACCCCGAAAACGACGTCGTCCGTGCTCGCGTAGCGCGACAGCATGAGCGCGTAGGCGCCTTGCGAAAGCGTGTTGAGCGTGACCTGGAGATCGCGGGCGATCTGCTGGAGCCGCGCGGTGTCGGTCTCATCGAGCGCAAAATCGATCACTTCGAAATCGCTGCCGACCTTGCCCGGCCGGTCGATGGTGAGCGGCGTGGGCACGGCGAAACCGCGCAGCTGCTCGCGCCAGAAATTCTCGTCCGGCGCGGCATCGCGTTTTTGCAGCCACTGTAAATAACTGCCGAACGGTCGCGCCGGAGGCAGCGCGGGCACGCTGCCCGCACTGAACGCGCCATAGGCGACCCCGAATTCACGGAGCAGCAGCGGAAACGACCAGCCGTCGAGCAACAGATGGTGGTGGCTCCAGACGAGTTGCCAGACGGTTTCGGAGAGGCGCAGCGTAGCCAGCCGCATAAGCGGTGCGCGGTTCGGCACGAATCCGCGACGACGGTCGGCGGCGAGATAGGCGGTGAGTTTTTCCGCCTGTTGCGCCGGTGTGAACGCGCGCCAATCCTCGCGCTGCCACGGTATCTCGAGGGTGCGATGCACCACCTGCACGGGCTCGCGCTGGCCCTTCCAGACAAACGCGGTGCGCAGGATCGAGTGACGCGCCACCAGCAGGCGCCACGTTTCGGCAAACGCCGCCTCGTCGAGACGGCCGTGAAGCTCGCATGTGAGCTGCTCGAAATACCTCCCCGCCCCCGGCGCATAGAGCGTGTGGAACAGCAGGCCCTTTTGGAGCGGACTAAGCGGATAGATTTCTTCGATGGACACGGCTTTGCTCTTGGTGGGCGTAAGTTCAGTTCGGCGCCGGCTCGGCGAGGTCGTCGAGCAATGCATCCAGCTCGCGCGCGTCGAGCTGGACATGGGTGAAATCGGACGGCGTGAGCCCGCCGGCGGCGGGCGAAGCGCAGTGCGCCAGCAGCGTGCGGACGTGAGCGAGAAATACCTCCGCCTCCCGCACGATCGTCGCGCGGCGATGGACCCGCCCGCTGTAGATCCAGGTCACGCGCAAACGCCCGCCCACCACGATCGCGTTGATGTCGATCAAATGCATGCGGTGGCCGCGCGGACTCGAACTGGGGCCGGTGGGCGCATCGACCATCGCGAACGGCGCATCGGCGCCGAGCGTATGGTCCACCTGTCCCAGGTAGTTGAAACAGAGCTCCGCTTGCGGCAATGCGGCGAGCTCGCG
>Ga0105044_10002051_pt1 | contig 27393 bp, 21 predicted proteins | sample MAT01_FD_78092 | JGI IMG/M metagenome (GOLD analysis project Ga0105044, IMG submission 78092) | Freshwater microbial communities from Lake Fryxell liftoff mats and glacier meltwater in Antarctica - MAT-01 | ecosystem: Environmental > Aquatic > Freshwater > Ice > Liftoff microbial mat | place... | reverse complement strand
GGAGCTTTCTTCCTTGGGGTTGTTTGAAGGTTTAGCGTTGATGAATTTGGGGATAGTTTGGATGGTGTGAAAGACGATGGGTGTCACACGGCGGCGAAGAATTCTTTAGACTTGATGGGATCAGGATTCATCGTTTTGTCGCCGGGGTGCCAATCAACGGGGCAGACTTCATTGGGGTGAGACTGGACATGTTGGATGGCTTGCAGAACGCGCAGGGTTTCATCAACGCTCCGACCAAAGGCGAGGTTATTGATGGTGGCATGTTGCACGATGCCATCTTTGTCGATGATAAATAGGCCGCGTAGAGAAACACCTGCTTCGGGATCGAGCACGTTGTAGGCGGCGCTGATTTCTTTTTTGATGTCGGCAACGAGGGGATAGTTAATATCGCCCACGCCTCCATTTTTACGCTCGGTTTGAATCCAAGCAAGATGGGCAAAGACGCTATCTACAGAAATACCTAGAATTTCGGTGTTGAGGGCTTTGAACTCTGCTGTGCGATCGCTAAAGGCAGTAATTTCTGTGGGGCAGACAAAGGTGAAGTCTAGGGGATAAAAGAAGAGAACGACGTATTTTCCACGCCAGTCAGAAAGCTGGATGGTTTTAAATTCTTGGTTGACCACGGCTTCGGCGCTAAAGTCTGGAGCCAGTTGACCAATTCGTAGAGACTCGTTATAAATCATGAGCTATCCTCACTAATGCGCGACCAATGCGCTGAAAATGACGGCTTTCAAAATTGTTGATCGGGGGATGATTGCACTCATCAACCCAACGCGGCTACTGGGTTTAAGCAACCCACCCAAGGGGGTTACTTGGCAAATTCCTTGGAACCCACACAGCGAAACGTGCTGCCTAGGCGGGGCGAATGGGATTTGACCGACAAGATTGAAGAAAATTTGCTATCTACCTTTTTGCTATCTACGGTTGTGTGGCTAAGTGCCGTGGCTGGGTGGCGGGAGGTGCCATTGGCGATCGCCCCATCCTTATAATTGAAAGGCGTTAATTTGAAAGGCGTTAATTTGAAAGGCGTTTAGCGGAACTGGATGGGCGCGTGTTTTACAAACCGTTACATCTACAGTATAAGTATATCGTCCTAGGGTTTTGATGGACTGGATGTTTTAGGCGACTGGCTGCAAACCGCCCAAGGGGGCTAAGTTCCCTTTGATCCAAAACGGTGGGACACTCAGAAATAGTAGGTTCTGGTCATCGGGAATGGGATTCTCGCGGTGGACATCATGACGAGAGCCAGTAGACCTGTGATAAGAGGCAAACCGCTATGGCAGAGTTAGATGTACGGGAGTGGCTGCTGACCAATGGGTTGGGTAGCTTTGCCAGCGGCACGGTTTGTGATGCCCATACCCGTACTTACCACGGTTGGTTGGTGGCAGCGATCGCCCCTCCGGGGGAGCGCACCCTACTGCTTTCCCATATTGATGCGACGGTGACGGTGGCGGGGCAATCCTATGACCTAGGGGCACATTTTTGGGAAGATGGGGCGATCGCCCCGATGGGGTATCAGTGGCTACAATCTTTCACCATCGAGCCGGTGCCGACTTGGACGTGGGGCACCGCCGACTGGCAACTGACGCGGCAACTGCTCATGCCCTATGGCTTGCCAGACCTAGAAAAACCCCTGGGTGAGGCACTCCAAAAAATGAGCCAGCCGGGGTTGCCAGATGCAGAGGCCGATGGTCATCCGCCAGCCCCGACAGCCGGGTTCTTGAACCAAATTTTGGTGCGGTATCACTGGCAAGGGGCTGCATCTGCCCAGCTTACCCTGCGACCGTTGATTGGCGATCGCAATTTCCATACCCAGCAATCTGGAGCCTCGGAGCTTTGCTTCCATGGCATTGTTGAACCGCAACGGCTGATTTTACAATCGAAGCAAGGCCAAACCTCTGGCACCGCCTGGCAACTGAGTTGGAGCCGAGGGCACTATCATCCTCAAGATCAGTGGTATTGGGGGTATCGTTACCCTGCCGAAACTGAGCGGGGGTTGGGCGATCGCGAAGACCTTTATAATCCGGGGCAATTGGTTGCGGGGCTTGCCCCTGGCGAAAGCCTGACCTTAGAGGCCAGTGTGCGATCGCCCCGCCCTACCCTCAGCGTCCGCCGCGCCCACCACATTGCCCAGACTCCACCCACCGACGAGACCTTTGACCAGGCGTTGCAGCAAGAGCACCAGCGCCTACAACGGGCGATCGCCCCTGCCCCCCCGGTTCTGGCAACCACCGCCTACCCCTTACTCAAGGCTGGAGAGCAGTTTTTGGCCTATCGAGCCTCTATCCATGGGCCCACGATTATTGCGGGCTATCCTTGGTTTAGTGATTGGGGGCGCGATACCCTCATTGCCTTGCCGGGGTTGGCGATCGCCACAGGCCGCCACAGCCTAGCGCAGGGGTTGCTCCAAACCTTTGGGCATTATTGCCAACGAGGCTTGATCCCCAATAGCTTTCCAGATGGCAGCGAGCGCCCCTCCTACAACAGCATTGATGCCGCCCTATGGTGGGTCGAAACCCTAGGGTTATACCTCGAAGCCTCCCAAGATTGGGATTTTTTGCGGGAGCAATATCCCATCGTGCGGCAAATTTACAAAGCCTTTATGGCCGGAACCCAGTTTAATATTCGCGTCGATGCCCTGGACGGCTTAGTGACTTGGGAGTACCCCGGCTGTGCGCTGACCTGGATGGATGCGGTGGTACAAGGCGACCCCATCACCCCCCGCCAAGGCAAAGCCATTGAGATCAATGCGTTGTGGTATTCTGCCCTCTGCTGGGCTAAGGCCTGGGCAGAGCGCTTGCAAGCCATGGAGACGGCTGCACCGCCGCAGCCCCGCCCCGCACTCAATGGTGATGCGGCGATCGCCCCCCCTAATTTTGCTAAAAACGCTTACCATTACGGCCAACAAGCTGAGCTTGTGCGGCAGTCGCTACAGCGGTTTTGGAACCCCACCACCGACTACTTTTACGACCTCATCACGCCGGATGATACCCGCCATGCCGCCATTCGCCCCAACGCAGTGATCGCGCTCTCCCTCTCTCACTGTGGCTTTGAACCCGAACACGCTCAGCGGGCTTTACGCATTGCGCGCGATCGCCTACTCACCCCCTATGGCTTGCGATCCCTTGACCCCAGAGACCCCGCCTACGAGGGGCACTATGGCGGCGGCATGAGGGCGCGCGATCGCGCCTACCACCAAGGCACCGTTTGGAGCTGGCTCATTGGCCCATTTATCCGAGCATGGCTTCGCTGGCTCCCCGATGAACCCCTGCCCTGGTCACCCGATGCCCTGCTGACCCATCTTCAAGATGAGACCTGCTTGGGTTCTATTTCTGAAATTTTTGACGGAGACCCGCCCCATGCACCTCGGGGGGCGATCGCCCAAGCTTGGTCGGTGGCCGAGTTGCTGCGCCATTGGCCTGATCTCACGCCCCCATCCTCTTGAGCGCCCAAATGAGTCAAAGTATGAACCGCTGACTGAAAGCCCTGAATGCTGATCTGGAATTTTGCGGAACCATGATTTTTGCAGAATCATCCTACTATTCAGCAACGACTTTTTGGATGTGCTGAAGGTAAGGATTGAGTCCCCCAAACACCAGCACATCGTGTAAGCGCCCGGTAATATAGAGCGGCTCATTCTAAAATTTGACGGTCACTTATTGCTTGTGCGACTAGCCTGAGAAACGCTGTAAATGGACATCATAAAAGGATGACCTATGCTAAATTGTTCAACGAGCTGGGTATAAAGTAGAACGCTATCTTGAGGATTTTAGATGAGTGACCATAAGGCTACGGTTAAAGAGCAAAGCAATTCTAAACGTGATCATAAATTGAGTAAGTCAGACAAAAAAGCTCAGAAGACGACAAAAAAATTACACAAAAAAGGAGCTGTGAAGCTCAAGTTACAAAAGAAAACAACAGAGGATGAAGGTAGCTCTAAGCTATCGAATAAATACTATGAGAAGGAGTTAGCGAAGCTGCAATTAGAGCTAGTAAAAATGCAGTATTGGGCTAAGTTTACGGGTGCTCGAATTATCATTTTATTTGAGGGGCGCGATGCTGCTGGGAAGGGGGGCACGATCAAGCGCATTACAGAACCGCTAAACCCCCGAGGTTGTCGCATTGTGGCGCTAGGGACACCCAGCGATCGGGAGAAAACCGAGTGGTATTTTCAGCGCTATGTCGCTCATTTGCCAGCGGCAGGGGAAATTGTGTGCTTTGACCGCAGTTGGTATAACCGTGCTGGGGTGGAATATGTGATGGGCTTTTGTACCGAGGCAGACTATCAAGAATTCATGCAAGCCTGCCCCGAATTTGAGCAAATGTTAGTGCGCTCTGGCATTATCTTGTTGAAGTATTGGTTCTCTGTTAGTGATGATGAGCAAGAGCGTCGCTTCCAAGCTCGAATGACAGATCCAGCCCGACGTTGGAAGCTCAGCCCGATGGATTTAGAGTCGCGCGATCGCTGGGTTGACTATTCCAAAGCAAAGGATGCGATGTTTGCTCGCACTAACATTCCAGAAACCCCATGGTTTACCGTTGAAGCCGATGATAAAAAGCGTGCCCGCCTCAATTGTATTCACCATATTTTAAGCAAAATTCCCTATGTAGATATGACGCCAGATCCGCCGGAGTTACCGCCTCGGAAATCTGCCGACAACTATGTGCGGCCTCCCCTAAATGAACAATTTTTTGTGCCTCAGATCTATTAATCTAGAGCTTTTTAAAGCATTCTCAACCTGTCCAATTGAAGCCCTTTCATGGAGAGTGTTTTAGGGATCAGGTTTAGGGATCAGGTTGGCGATCGCGCGCTTCCATAATCCAAGAGTCTGTGTCAATGGTGCGGCGGGCGTTGGGGCTAACAATTTCGCGCAGGCGATCAGGAGACTGGTTGGCTAAATCCGCAAAGGTCAGGATTCCGGCGGCATAGAGGCGCTGCTCATAGGCGGAACCAATGCCAGGAATCGCCTGAAAAGAATCAGCCTGAGCCGGGGGGCGGCTCTTTTTTCTGGCTCCCGTTGCTGTGCTGCCTTTGGATGGCGTGGACGTGGCCTGACTGAGCGCCGCTTCGAGGTGCGCTTTTTCGGCCTCCAGACCTTGCACCTGGGCTTGCGCGGTTGCGAACTGAGCCGCCGCCTCGGCTTTAGCAATCGCCATTTCAGCTTGCAACGCTTCGAGGCTGGAACGGAGGGTGATCCGTTCGGATTCTAAGCGGGTGAGTGTCGTTTGGGTTTGATCCCAACTGCCTTGGAGGCTGGCGATCGCCATTTCCAACGTTGCTTTCTCAGATTGGGCAGCGGCAAGTTGAGTCTGCAAAGCTTCTAGGGTCGTCCCTTGGGCGATCGCCGCTTGGGCATGGCGATCGCGCTCCTGCTGCAAGGTCTCTAGGCGGCGATGCAGCGCGTCTCGATCGGCAGACAGAGCCACGACCTCGGCCTCCTGATCAGTTTTGGCTGTTTGGGCATCATCTAGCATCCGGTTGAGGTGATCCTGAGCAGCTTCTCGTTCGGCTAACTCGGTGCTGATCACACCCATTTGCGCGTGTAAATCGTTGAGTTCGGCTTCGCGGGTATCGGTCTCGGCTTGCAACGTGGCGACCTGGCCATACAAGCGATTGAGTGATTCTTGGGCATGGGTATAATCAGCCTCTAGCCCCCCTAAGCGCTCCCGAAGGGCACGGCTTTCGGTCTCAGCAGCCACTTTTTCGAGGCGCACTGCCTCTAGGTGTTGGCGCAGGTCGATCGAGTCTTGCTGAATTTGATGGCGGGCGGCTTGGGCGGCTTGCAACTCAGCTTGGGTGCGCGCTAGCATCGCTGCCGCTGCCGTTCCTTGGCTCTCTAGCTCGGTTGATAGCTCCTCTGATTGGGTGGCGAGGCTGTGGCGCTCGGCTTCTAGCTCCGTAATTTGCTGCTGTTGTGCTTCATGGAGTTGGCGCAGATGTTGGCGATCGCCCTCTGCCTCCTCCACCAAGGCTTGCAACCGCTCTAGGCCGACCTTGGCCGTCTCAATTTCGGCACTAATCGTAGCAATCTGAGCGGTCATCAAATCGCGCTCGGTCTCTAACTCCGCAATCCGCTCCTGCTGCGACTGGCCCGTTGTTTCAGCGGCCTCCAAATCCATTTGCGAGCGATTTTGGGTAGCCTGCCATTCTTCGCTTGCTGCGGTTAGGGTGGCAATTTGAGCCAAAAATGTGGTGATTTGGGTCTCAGCCGTAGCATGAGACAGTTGGAGGTCTTCAAGGCGTTGCTGCAAAACGGCTTGATCCTGCTCTGCCTGCGATCGCACCTCTGCCACCGATTCTTGCATCCCCGCTAACTCTAGCTCCGCTGCGGTTTGCTGAAAGGACGCCTGTTCAAGGTGCGATCGCACGCCATCCAGTTCCGTCATCAGCCGCATTTTCTCGGCCTCAGCATACTCCAACGCCGCTAACAACGCCCCCGTTTCGCTCTCTTGAATGCTCTGGGTCAGCCGGGCGATCTCCGCGATCGCCCTGTCTTGATCTGCCTGCTCCGCGCTCAGTTGCTGCTGCAAGGTCACCGCCGCCGTCGCCGCCTCGGCATCCCTTTCTGCCCACCGCTGCGCCGCCGCCGCCGCCTCAGCTTGCAACCGCTCCAACTCAGTCTGAAGGGAACTGGCTTGGACGGTGAGCCGAGCAGTCTCCGCTTGGGCCTGCCCAAGGGCTTGCTGTAGTGGGGCGATCGCCGCCTGTTGCGCCGCCGCCATACCCTCCGTCTGCGCGGTCAAGGCTCGCCGCACAGCCTCAAGTTCCTGCTGTGCGATCGCCAGAGCCGCTGCCTGCTCTGCCAACCGAGGATCTGGTACGTCTAGCGCTAGGGCTGGGGATACTTCCGCAGATGGCGCTAAATCTTCGGTTTCTAAATCTTCGGTTTCTGAATTCTCTGGTGCTGAATCCTGCGTAGCGGGAGGGATCAATTCAGTGTAAGAGGCATCGGGGGCGATCGCCGCTGCCATCGTTGCTGGAGTAGATTCCGCAGAATCTTGATCAAAAGTGTCTTGATCGAATTCCCCCAAGGCCACCGAGTCACCGGGTTCATCCAAAGCCCCAACCTCAGAATCTCCAGCACTTACGTCTAGGGATTCTAGAACGCCTAGGGATTCTGCAACAACTTCCCCTTCAGAAAAATCAAGAATTTCGAGACTATCTTCAGAACTATCTTCAGAACTATCTCCGGGACTATCTGCAACCGGATGCTCAGGCGAACTTGCGATGGAATTTGCATAGACCTCTTGATCCGCAATTGGGTCTGGCTCAGCTCGATCTGAAGGAGCAGCGGCGTTCTCCCAAGGATCGGGGACTGCGGGGCGCGTTGCCTGGGTTGTGCTGGGAAGCGAGCTTTTTAGGGCTGGGCGGGAATCAAGCTCTGGCGGATCAGAGAGATCGGCGTCAGGGGGAGACGCAATGGCGAAATCCTTGGCGAGATCCGTCGATTCAGGCGTATCCAAGGATGGCGAAGATGGCGATCGCCCTTTTCTCAGCCACAGCACCCCTGGAATAGCTAGCAGGGGCACCCCAAGCAACAACAGCCAAGGTGATAAACTCGCGGCAGGCTGGTCTTTCAGCCCACCTGGCACCTGCGTAACGGTTTGCGGTTCTGCTCGGGGATCAACCGACTCCATCGCATCCGCTGGCTCGCGCTGGGGCGAAGCTGAGGTCGCGGCATTGGGATCAGGGTTCACGGGAATCTGGGGATCAGCAGAGGCAGGCAGCAGAGACTCGGTTTGTTGAGCCAGGGCGATCGCCCGTTGGCCTCCGGCATGGGTGAGAAATCCCAAGAAAGCGCGGGTATCGATGGTGAGATTAGAGTCTTGGTAGGCGAGGCGGCGGGTGAGGTCGTAGGGATATGTCGCCAAAGACGGCAGCGTGTCTTGGAGCACTTGCAATGGCACTGGCCGCAGCGCCGTTTGTTGAGCCAATTGGCTGGCGATCCCATAGCCAATGCCATCTCGCCCCAAACTGCGGGTCAGGGCTGCGGGGTTGTTAGCCTCCACCATGACGCTAGGCACCAGCGGCACAGCGGGGATGATGCCAGCTTGACTCAGCACCAGCCGAGTTTCGCTGGTGGGGCGCTGTTCAACCACCCGAATCGGCTGGTCAATGCCCCCTACCTGTGCCCAATTCGTAATCGCGCCCTCAAAAATATCAGACACCTGAGCCAAGGTAAGGGCATCTCGAAAAGGATTGCGGCTATTGACCACAAACGCAACCGCTTCGGTGGGTAAGGAAAATTCTTTGAGCCCCAAGGCTTGCTCGGCGGGGGTGAGCGATCGCCCCAATGCCACCAACTCCAGGTCATCGGCCAACAACGCCTCCAAAGCCTCTGTGGTGTCTCCGGCTTCAATCTGCACAGATGCTTCGGGGAAAAGGGCTTCGTAGGATTGCTTCAAAGCCCGATTGAGGGCGGCTAAACTCGGTGATCCCTGAATCCGCAGCGGCTGCACTGGCACCGCTGGTAGCGTCTGGGGGATCGCTGGCTCCGTTGGCACCGGCTCCAAAAGCACCTCAGATCGATCCCCTAGATTCCCGGATGGCTCCTCGGAGAAATCTTCAGCCAGATCTGCTGTTAGGGCGAGGAGCACAGCTTCAGCATCAGCGCGGCTTAAAACTTCTTGCCCAGCAGTTTTGAGCGGAGCGGCAGTGGCGGACAGCCCCACGCCCCAAAGCAGAAAGGGCAGCAGGGCAAGGGCGCACAGCATACGCCCAGCCCGTTGCCAGATTGGAGCCTGCACTATGGAGGAGAACCGGGATCGCTGTGCCATGCCCATAACCGTTATTGCTACTACGTTATTGCTACCACACAGGTGAAGATACCCCAGAGCTAGGCTGCTGTATAGATGAGGCGAAAGAGATGCTGCAAAACCCTGAAAGCTGGGGTAAACATCTTGATCCTCACATCTGCCCTTCGCATCTACCCTTTACACGTCACAATATCGGTGATTAGAGGCGGCTCATAATAAGAAGACTAACGGGATTTTGCGGCAGGGATTTTGCGACAGGGATTTTGAAAGAGGGAATGGGCGATCGCTCCGAGACTGGGCAGAAATCAGCCAGTACCATTCCACCTCGTCCCCCTAAGTCTTAGCAGGCCGCTGTGCTGCGATGGCACAGCTTGCCAGTCAGTAGGCCATTCTTGTATCGTAGAAGGGCATATGCGCCATAGGGGGAACGGGATCAATGGGCGGAAAAACTGATTTAGAACGAGTGGTTGCCTATGTTCCGCCAGAGTGGAAGCAAGAACTAGAGCAGTGGGCGGCATTGGAAGAACGCTCCGTCTCTTGGGTGGTGGCCAAATTGATCGACCGGGCTTTGCAAGAACGTCATCATTCTGCGGACACTCTCAAGATCGCAACACCACTCGCCAATACAACCCGGTAATCCAAGGAGAATCAGCATCAATGCATAGGAGATGAAGGCGCTGGGTATCTTCTCTGGATGTCTTCTTTGGATTAATGTACCCTACCGGGACATTCTCACTGGATAATGTGCTAGACATCATCGCTAGGCATCGGTTGGACGAGGGATTAGATTGAATAGCACGTTTTCATTTCAAGTTCAGGCACAATGTTCTCAAACCGGAGCGCGGGCAGGGTGCTTCCACACGCCCCACGGGATCTTAGAAACCCCGCGATTTATGCCCGTAGGAACCCTCGCCAACGTTAAAACCTTGACCCCTGCCCAACTCAAAGGCACAGGGGCACAGATGGTACTTTCTAATACCTATCATCTACATTTGCAACCCGGTGAGAGTATTGTCGAGCGGGCGGGCGGTTTGCACCGCTTTATGGGCTGGGATGGCCCCATCTTGACGGATTCGGGTGGTTTTCAGGTCTTTAGCCTGAGTGAAATGCGAACCATTACCGATGAAGGCGTGACCTTCCGTTCTCCCCGCGATGGGCAGATTATCAAGTTCACCCCTGAGCGTTCCATCGCCATCCAAAATGCCCTGGGTGCCGATGTCATTATGGCGTTTGATGAATGCCCGCCCTACCCCGCAGACTGGGAGGCCGTAAAACAGGCGACCGATCGCACCTATCGCTGGCTAGAGCGCTGCATCGCCGCCCATCATCGCCCTGACCAAGCCCTGTTTCCCATTGTGCAGGGGGGTGTTTATCTCGATTTACGCCGAGCGGCTGCCCAGCAGATTGCTCAACTCGATATGCCAGGGTTTGCCATTGGGGGCGTGAGCGTGGGCGAACCGGGGCCGTTGATTCGCAAAATTGTGGAAGCCACCACGCCGCTATTGCCTCCTCATAAACCCCGCTACCTCATGGGGGTGGGCACCTACCGCGAGATGGCTCAGGCGATCGCCACTGGGATTGATATGTTTGACTGCGTGATCCCCACACGGCTAGCACGCCATGGAGCAGCGCTGGTGAAGGGCGATCGCTGGAACCTTAAAAATAATCGCTTCCGCGAAGACTTTTCGCCCCTCGATGCCGAATGCCCTTGTTACACCTGCCAAACCTTTAGCCGTGCCTACCTCAGCCACCTCATCCACGCGAAAGAATTACTAGCCTTCAGCCTGATCTCGATTCACAATATTACAGAGCTAATCCGGTTTACCCAACGCATTCGAGAGGCTATTTTGAGCGATCGCTTCCCAGAAACCTTTAGGCAATGGCTGCAAGCCGACCCAGATTTGGCCACTATAGGAGCCGAGTAGCTGAGGAGGTGTGCGCTTATTCATACCTCCACCCCACTGCAAAATTGGGAATTTTTGCGAATTAGATGAGTGGTGTACCAGGGCAAATTTTACCTGCGCTCAACCTGCCGAGATCGTAGGATGGGCGCAGTCGAGGGTTGAGCGCAGTCCTTCATGCCGCATCGCTTGCAGGGAGAAACCCCGTTCGTTGGGTTATTTCCGCCAGTCTATTAGGCCATGATTCCTGCGGGTGCCGTCTTCTCTCGCAACTGGTCGATGATTTCCTTCAGGCCATCTTCATTGAGGCGATAGCTTAAAGGATGGGCAATCAACCGCGCTGTGCTTTCAAACAGGGTTTCAATTTCGATCAGATTATTTTCTTTGAGGGTGCGCCCAGTGGCCACCAAATCTACAATGGCTTCTGACATGCCCGTAATGGGGCCAAGCTCCACAGACCCATAAAGCGGCACAATCTGCACCGGGATATCGAGGCTCTGAAAATAGTCATGGGCACAGCGCACAAATTTAGATGCGATGCGGCAGTGGGGCGGCAAATCTAAGGCCGAGCGATAGGGGCTAGAGGCTTTGACCGCCACCGACATTCGGCAATGGCCAAAGCCTAAATCGGCCATGTGTGCAACCTGGGGCTGCTTTTCGCGCAGCACATCATAGCCAATGAACCCCACCTGCGCTTGCCCATATTCCACATACACAGGCACATCGTAGTTGCGAACTAGCAACCCTCGGGCACGGTGGCTTTTGTCTAAAATTTCGAGTTGGCGGTTGGAGCTATCTAAGAAGTCGCTAAAATCAATCCCAATAGACTGAAGCAAGCGGATGCTATCTTTTAATAGCCCACCTTTGGGCAATGCCACCGTAATCATGAATTACTTGCCAATCGTAAAAACAAATCAATTTTTATTTTATCAGATCTAGTCTTTTAATTAAGAACTTTGCATCAACAACGGCTAAACGTCATCGATCAGGATTAGTTTTTCGGTTTCTTATAAATTTTCATAAGGCAGCTTAAACATAAAGCCGACCGCTACTTAGAGCATTTCTGAAAAAAGAAAAGAGTGAAACTTACCATTGTTTGGTGGGATGTTGGGAGAGTCACAGTCAAACGATCCTTTCTTTTTCCAGTTAACAACCTCAGGCATTTTTTAGGAGTTGCTAGGATTTAGAATTCCTCTACCTGTGAGTAGGAAAGTGAGCAAAAAATAAGCACAAAAGTCCTATCCCGATCGCCCAAAATCAAGGATCTAGATCATCAAAATCCAGGTCAACTCCATGTATCTAATAGCCGCTAGAACCACAAATCTCAACCAAGGGATAGTGACAATTCCCGGGAGACGGATCGTTATCTGAGATGATTTGGAGGGATCGCAGGTTTTGACGTGATGGGTACACCGTGAGTGAATGTGAATACTGAGAGGGGAAATGGATTGCTGATGAGTCTGGCGGTGGTGGGGCGATCGCCCACTGGGCTAGCCAATTATGCTGTAAATTTAGCGCGCTGTTTGCCCATGTCAGGCACTACGTTTCTGACCCCATTTGCCATTCCAGAACTGATGGAATCGGATGCTGGGACAACTAGCCCCCCTCACTGCATTCCCATTCCTGCCAACCTCAGCGCCGATGATGGCAAGCGCGGCCATCTCAATCGGCTCACTTGGACGCAGTGGGGATTGCCCCCGATCTATCAGCAAAGCCAGACCAAACTCCTGTTTTCCCCGGTGCCAGAAGCGCCCTTGGGTAGGGGTTGTCGCTCCGTGGTGATGGTGCATGACTTGATCCCGCTGCGCTTTCCCCGATGGCGATCGCCCCTTTACAGCTACTTTCGGTTCTATGTGCCTGCGGTTTTGCGGCAGGCTCGCCACATTCTCTGCTATTCCACGGCCACAGCCACCGAAATCATGGACTGGTACGGCCTTTCTGCGCGGAATATCACCCCCATTCCATTAGCCTACGATGCGCGTAATTTTCATGTTCCAGCCGTCGCTGACCTTGCCTACCCAGGATCGGGCGATCGCCCCTACTTTGTCCACCTAGGGCGGCATGATCCCCATAAAAATGTAGGCCGTCTGATCGAAGCCTACGGAGAGATGGCGGGGCAACTAGGGGAGCGCGATCGCCCCGATCTCTGGCTGATTGGCCCCGCCGATTCGCGCTACACCCCAGCCCTCAAAGCCCGCACCCAAGAGCTAGGCATTGCAGAACGGGTGAAATACCTCGGGTATGTGTCCTACACAGACTTGCCCAAAATTTTGGCAGGGGCGATCGCCCTCCTGTTCCCCAGCCTATGGGAAGGATTCGGCTTCCCCGTCCTCGAAGCCATGGCCTGCGGCACCCCGGTTGTCACCTCCACCGTGTCGGCCTTGCCCGAAGTCGCCGGAGATGCCGCTCTCTTGATTGATCCCCGCGACCCCCATGCCCTTGCCGCCGCCATGGCCGATCTCGCCAGCGACGCCACCCTCCGCGCCCAACTCACCCAAACAGGCTTAGCCCGCGCCGCTCAATTTAGCTGGCATAAAACCGCCCAGCAAACCGCTGAGGTTCTTTCTCAGTATTTAGTTCACTGATCGAAATTTACATTCAATCTACGAGAGTCCTCGGTTAAGACTCAGGATCTAAGAATCAGGGATTAATGAACTGTTTAATGGGGTGATTTTCTTGATGGTATTTAAGGTATTTAGATTGTAGATCTTGAAACGCTCCCAAACAGACCGCCCTTGCGGTAGCACCTCAGGGCAGAGTCTCAAAAATGAGTTTTCATCGGGCTTCAACGTCTTAGCGAGGGTCAGGAAGTGGAAATGGAGACTTTGCCATGGGTATCTCTGGGGCAGGTTGGGCGATCGCCCGATCCATCGCCTCCACAAATTGGCTAACCCGAATGGGGTCAATGGGCTGGTCAATTTTTCCGCGCCGCTTCAAGGAACTAGACACAATCACACCATCAGCGGCCTGAATCAACCGTGGAATATTTTCCCAGTTCGCTCCGCTACCAACAAAAACAGGGGTTCCTTCCGCCGCTGCACTGGCAAGCTCTAGATCCTCTAGGCTCGGTGGGCTACCGGTCGCCCAACCCGAGAGAATCACACCATCGGCAAGCCCGCGCTGGATCGTTTCTTGCACCGCTGTCGTCAAGTTGGGCGACCCCAACGGGCGAGCATGTTTGACTAAGACATCCGCTAAGATTTTGACATCACTACCCAACTCACGGCGATACCGGAGCAACTGGTGCGCTTGGCCTTCGATCAGCCCTTGATCGGTAGCCATCACCCCCGTCAAGACGTTGACTCGGATGAAGTGCGCGTCAACGCAAGAGGCGATCGCCATGGCACTGAGGGCATCATTGCGTAAGACATTGATCCCCACAGGCAAAGTCACCAGGTTCATCAACCGATGCACGGTGAGACTCATGGCGCTCACCACCGCCGGATCAACGGAATCCTTAGGGAACGGTGAATCAAAAAAATTCTCGATAATGAGGCCATGCACACCGCCAGAGGCTAATGCAACAGCCTCTTGCTCAGCGCGCTCAATCACGGCCTTCAGGCTGCCTCCCCATCGTGGCGATGTGGGAAGTGGCATGAGGTGGACTACCCCAATGATTGGACGATCGGTTCTAAATGTTTGCTTCAGGTCCACTTGACTGGCGCTTTGGACTCGGAAAAAGGTGAACGTGTTAAAGGAAAACTATCCCTAGGAACTCCTAGCGCTGTCGCCCTTAACCCTACCACTTTAACAGGAAGAGGGACGCGCTACCGCCAGAGCCAACGCATCCATCCATTCTCAGCGCGAGAATGATGCTCACCCACTTTGTTGTGCGGCTCAATCTGCCGCCTTGCCGCCCAGCATTCGGTGAACACTGCCCACCCCACTCAACTTACTGGGGCAGGATGTATCCATATTATGTGCCCCGAATTGTATGCACTGAAATATCTTCAGGGCAACTGTCTTCATGAAGAGCCGCCCTAAAAGTGCAGTTCCAAACCCCATCCATTACGCAGCCCCCTTGCCCACTAAACCGTTCAGAGAATTTTGATGCGCTTTCCTAGCGTCTTTATATAAGAGGATTGATTTTTGGTTTTTGACAATTTAAAAAATCGAGTGCCGCCTCAGCGCTTCCAATCTTTCTCTGAGCACTAACTCTGAGCACTAACTCTGAGGAGTAACTCTGAGGAGTAACTCTGAGGAGTAACTCTGAGGAGTAACTCTGAGGAGTAAAATGATGGATCTATGACCGCATGTGAGGCTTCTTCGGCCTGTGTTCAAGGTTCCTTGGAATAGGTTTGTGGAACGATGATTTTAATTAAATTTAAAAATGTTTAGTTATGTAATAGCTTTCTACGCTATGATGGCTATCAGTGGTTGAATGCGGTTGCAATTCTCAGCCTTAAGAACGTCTGAAAGCTACGATCAGCAAAGCTTTAAGATTATCTGGGTTTAGGGGCTTGGCAATTTTGGTGAAATCTCTGATTCGCGATCGCTTCGACTATGGGTGAGTAAAAGCTCACTGAAACCATAGGAACTTTCAGGATCTAGCCAAGAATTGCATGGGGAATAAGCCGACTATCGCCGTATCCCATCTGGGTTGCGAAAAGAATCGTATTGATACTGAACATATGTTAGGGCTGCTAGTAGAAGCAGGCTATTCTGTAGACTCTGACGAGGATTCAGCTGACTACGTTATTGTAAATACTTGTAGTTTTATTCAAACTGCCCGCGAAGAATCTGTTCGCACCTTGGTTGAGTTGGCTGAGGCCAATAAAAAGGTGGTTATTACAGGTTGCATGGCGCAACATTTTCAGCAAGAGTTGCTCGACGAGATTCCTGAGGCTGTGGCAGTCGTAGGAACCGGAGACTACCAAAAGATTGTCGATGTGATTCAGCGGGCAGAGAGTGGGGAGCGGGTGCATGAAGTATCGGCTAAGCCTACTTATATTGCGGATGAGACAGTACCCCGCTATCGCACGACCACAGAAGGGGTTGCCTACCTACGGGTAGCGGAAGGGTGCGACTATCGTTGTGCTTTTTGCATCATTCCTCATTTGCGTGGGGATCAGCGATCGCGCTCGATTGAGTCGATCGTGGCTGAGGCCAAACAGTTGGCAGCGGAAGGGGTGCAAGAGATTATCTTGATTTCCCAAATCACTACGAATTATGGGCTGGATCTATATGGTAAACCCAAACTCACCGAACTCCTACGGGCGTTAGGAGAGGTTGAGGTGCCCTGGATCCGGATGCACTACGCCTACCCCACCGGGCTGACCCCAGCCGTGATAGCGGCCATTCGCGAAACCCCCAACGTTTTGCCCTATCTAGACTTGCCTTTGCAGCACTCTCATCCAGAAGTGCTCAAGGCCATGAATCGCCCGTGGCAAGCCGATGTTAACGATCGCATTTTGGATCAAATTAAGTCAGCGATCCCCGATGCTGTGTTGCGTACCACTTTAATTGTGGGGTTTCCCGGCGAAACCGAGGCTCATTTCGAGCACTTGGTAGAGTTTGTCAAACGCCATGAGTTTGATCATGTGGGTGTTTTTACCTTTTCACCTGAAGAGGGAACGCCTGCCTACAGCCTGCCCAATGCGCTGCCCTCAGCGGTTATGGAAGCACGGCGTGATGTCTTGATGGCCATTCAACAACCCATTTCGCTGCGGCGCAATACCGCTGAAGTGGGCAAGGTGGTGGATGTGTTAATTGAGCAAGAAAATCCAGGAACTGGGGAGCGAATTGGGCGATCGGCTCGGTTTTCTCCAGATGTAGACGGTCTGGTTTATGTCCAGGGCGAAGCTCGCTTGGGTTCTGTGGTGCCCGTCTTGATTGAAGCAGCAGATCCTTACGATCTGTTTGGCCGGGTTGCCGATTCTAAAGCACAACTGCGGGGCGCGCTCAGCCGTGTCTCTGCGGAAACTCGATAAGGAGATACAATGACCCTTTCTTTTTCTAGCTTAGGCTTGTCTGAAGCGCAAGTACAGCACCTCGAAAAATTGGGCTATGATGCCCCGACGCCGATTCAAGCGCAAGCGATCCCCCATCTACTTTCAGGGCGTGATGTTGTCGGTTTGGCTCAAACCGGAACTGGCAAAACAGCCGCTTTTTCTCTGCCCATTTTGGAGCAGATTGATCTAGATAATCACTCAGTTCAGGCGTTGGTGTTAACCCCTACGCGGGAATTAGCAGTTCAGGTCTATCAAGCCATTCGGGCCTTGAGCAGCGATCGCCGTCTCTGGGTACAGGCGATCTATGGAGGTCAAGCGATTGATACCCAAATTAGCCGCCTGCAACGGGGTTGCCATGTGGTGGTGGGTACCCCAGGGCGTGTTTTAGATTTGCTCAGCCGGGGGGTGTTGAAGCTCAATGCCTTGAACTGGATGGTATTAGACGAAGCAGATGAAATGCTCAATATGGGCTTCATCCAAGATGTAGAGCGGATTTTGAGCCAAGCACCGGGCGATCGCCAAACAGCTCTATTCTCTGCCACCATGGAACCCCGTATCCGGGAATTAGCCGCGAAGTTTCTCCATACCCCCATTACGGTCAACATCGAGCAGCCGAAAGCTGCGCCTACTCGGATCAACCAAGTGGCCTACATGATCCCTCGCGGGTGGACGAAGGCACGAGCGTTGCAACCCATTTTGGAACTAGAAGACCCTGAATCTGCTCTGATCTTTGTAAGGACTCGGAAGTCTGCGGCAGATCTGACCCGGCAGTTGCAAGCAGGGGGATACAGTGTCGATGAATACCATGGTGACCTGAGCCAAAGCCAACGCGAACGGCTGTTGCTCCGCTTCCGTCAGCGCCAAGTGCGCTGGGTTGTGGCTACCGATATCGCCGCTCGTGGGTTGCATGTTGAAGACTTGACCCATGTTGTTAACTTTGACCTGCCAGATTCTGTGGAGAGCTATGTTCACCGGATTGGCCGCACCGGACGGGCTGGGAAAGAAGGGACGGCGATCTCGTTGGTGCATCCCCTCGACAAGCGTAAATTGCGGGATATCGAATACCACATTCGGCAGAAGCTAGAATTTGGTGAAATTCCCTCCCGTGCCCAAATCGAAGCTCGCCACCTGACCACCTTGCAAGGGAGCTTGCTCGAAACCTTAGCGGGCGATCGCCTCGCTTCCTTCCTCCCCATCGTGACCAATCTGAGCGAAGAGTATGACATTCGGGCGATCGCCGCTGCCGCCTTGCAAATGGCCTATGACCAAACTCGGCCTGCATGGATGCGTAGCGACCAAGCCTGGGTTGAAGATACCATGGACAGCCCGAAGCCTCGGAACAACCAAGGTCGCTCTGGCTCTGGCTCCAACTCTGGCTCCAACTCTGGCCCCAAGCCTCGCCCCTCCAAGCGTTCACGGCCTTCCTCTGCCCCCCAACAGTCGGCCTATAACCGCCGCTAAGCAAGGGACTGAAGGGGCTTCTACTTAGAAGACGACAAACTTTCTGGTAGTTCTTAGTCCTAACAGGCAACCCAAACCCCTAAATACTTCGTAGGATAGCCCTCGAAGCGTTTAGGGGTTTCATTTTGAGGGCGACGAAAGCGCGGCTTAATCAGACGGATGAGGAAAAATCCTTGGGGGCTTAGGATTAAATATGAACCTAGGTCAACCGTCTTTTAACAAGACGGAGGTGCTGCTTTCATTCCCGATCTGCATGATGCCACTCCAAAACCAAACCTTAGATGGCCTATGCTATTGAGGTTTATCCAGCTAAAATTGGCATTTGCTATTGGATTTCCGAGAAAAAAACAAACCCTATATAGAATGGATCGGGCTTCATGCTATCCACGGATCTTTTGGCACATTATCGACAGATTAGCCAACAGTTGCTGACTGTTGTGGATGTAGAAACCACCGGACACCAGCCTCGCAGTAGTCGTGTGACGGAAATTTCGGTGTTGCAAGGGCGCTTAGGAGAGGGCATTCTTCAACAACAAACAAGCCTCATTAACCCAGAGATACCGATCCCTGATGCTATTGTGCGCTTTACAGGAATCACCTCAGACATGGTCGCCGATGCTCCGATCGCCCGCGAGGTCTTACAAAATTATCGCCCAGTGTTGATGGCTGGAGTGTTGACAGCCCATAATTTGTCATTTGACTATGGCTTCTTACAAGCTGAATATGGACGCTTTCAAGCATCCTTTGAGCGCCCCAAAGCCGAACAATTTTGCACCGTCGAGCTATCGCGCTTGATGTTAGCCGACTTACCTTCCCGCAGTTTGCCTGACCTCGTTCAACATTTTCAGTTTGCCGTAGGGCGATCGCACCGCGCCGAAGCCGATGCCCAAGCCTGCTGGATGTTAGCAGAACGTCTGCTCACAGAAATTCAGACGGAAGCCGATGAAACCCTCTTGCATCGCTTTGGCCAGCAATGGATTCCCCTCAAAGTAGCGGCTCCCCTGTTGGGAGACACCCAGGCTGAGGGGCGATCGCGCCTCGAAGCGGCCAACATTCCCTTCCGCTTGGGGCGCGGCACTTCGGGTAGCCCCTTATATCGGCGGAAAGATGTAGAGCGCGTTGTTGCTGAAACTGGGGATCAGGGCGATCGCCCAGCCAAGCATCCTACTCAAGAAGCCACCCAACTTTCCCTGTGGGGCTAACCCTGAAACGCCTCAATAGCACTCATCGCAGTACCTTAACTCCCAGATGGCAGAGACACCTATGCAAAGGAGTTATAGCGATCTAGCTGCAACCAGATCGTTCAGAGCAGTCACCATCGCGTTATGCATTGTGGATGTGGGAATACACAGAAAATACTTTATTTTCGTGGAGAAAATCTTATTGCTTTACCCACATCTTCTGCCCACAGTTTTTGAGCCAGCCCTGCTATCGAGCAACTAGAGAGAGCATTGGCGACTGAGCAGACGCTGCTAAGACCCTAGCCCTTGGAAAAGGAGCCACGAAAGGAAGAAGTTACTCACAAAAATAGCGAGTAGAGCCGTGACAACGGCGGTCGTCGTAGATTGCCCAACGCCCTTGGCTCCTCCGGTGGTAGTTAGCCCCCAACTAGAGCCGATAATAGCGATCAACGCTCCAAAGACAACAGACTTGATGATTGAACTAGTCAGGTCTGAAACCGATAAAAAGGTTTGAGCAGAGTCAAGAAATACTGTGGGAGAGAGGCCAAAAAGCTGGTTGGCAATGATCACGCCACCTGTCATTCCGGTGACAAACGAGAGCAGCGTTAGCAATGGCAACATTAAGCAACAAGCCACCACCCGTGGGATCACTAGGTAATCGATAGGGTCAGTGCGGAGCATATACAATGCGTCGATTTGCTCTGTAACCTGCATCGTGCCGATTTCAGCCGCGAAGGCTGAACCCACTCGACCTGTGACAATTACGGCGGTGAGCACAGGCACAAGTTCTCGTGCTAGCACGAGAGCCAACACCCCTCCAATCGCTGTACCTGCTCCTAAACTAATGAATTCACGCGCTACTTGAATGGTAAATACCATCCCCACTGTGGCGGCGGTGAGCAATGCAATGAGGAGGGAGCCTGGCCCAATCATGGCCATTTGAGCCCAGGTATTGCGGCGATGGATTTTGCCAGCGAGGAGGTGAATTAACACTTGACCCCCTAAGAAAACCGCAGCGATTAACCGCTGAAACCATCGTCTAAAACTAGATTGTTCAAGTTCCGTAGCCACTCTCTTACCTGCGGGGAAGATTTCTTGATTTTAGTGAAAAGACTTTTAGTGAAAAGACTTTTAATGAAAAGACTTAGTTTAGTGAAAAGATTATCGTCAAAACGCTTCAGTGAGTTGATTGTATCGCCAAACCCTGCGGATAGCTGCATTAGAAAAAGTGTTAAGTAGGAAGATGTAATTATTTGTAAGACGCATTTCGACTGCGCTCAATGCTCAACCCCTGACGAGAATAGGGTTGAGCGGAGTCGAAATCCGGGAACTAAGCTTAATTTAATTCAGCCCACCTACGTAGGTGGGCTGAATTAAATGTAAGATGTTGGGGTAGCCCGATCGCCCTCAAATGCCAGCTCCAATACGCATTATATTAACCGAGGAAGAAGACCGCACTTTAAGCGAACTGCGGGAAGCCCAGACAGTCCCTTATCGGACTCGCGACCGGGCACACATGCTGCGGTTGAATGCCCAAGGATTCAACGTTCCGGCCATCGCTAACATTTTTGAGTGTCATCAACATACCGTTAGGGCAACCCTGAGACGGTGGGAGAGTTATGGATTGGGTGGCCTGTGGGAAGACCCTGGACGGGGTGCGAAACCCAAATGGCAGCCCTCAGATCTGGACTATCTGACTGAATGTGTGGATTAAGAAGGCCGCACGGATACCAGTGCGCAACTCGCTCAAGCGCTCAAGCAAGAGCGTTTAGTAGACTTGAGCCATGACCGATTGCGACGATTGCTAAAAAAAGATATCGGTGGAAGCAAAACCCCGTCCAGAAAACCCGCAAACAGGCCGACTTAGTCACCTTAGTGCTCGTATCGGAAGCGGGTCTGATTGACCTTAAGTATCTCGATGAAGCCGGGTTCTGGCTCTGGAGTTCTTGGCTACAGCTACCGTCCCATCGGAGAGCAGAAGCGCATGGAGCAAACCCCTACACGCTATGGCCGCCGGATTAGGATTTTGGGGTTGTGGCAACCAGCAGAAGGGTTCGAGTATGCCCTGGATCAAGGTGGCTTCAAGGGTAATAGCTACATTGAGGTGATGCATTGAGTGGCTCAGAAGGCCTCACAGACCTTAGCCCAAACTGAGCGTATTGCTGTGATAGTGCAGGATAACGGCTCACTTCATACGAGTCGTCTAGTCTGGTAACCGTGACCCCGGTGGCAGGAACAGGGGTTGTTTATTTTCTTTTTAACGCCCTACTGTTCAGAGATGAACCCGATAGAAACCCAATGGCGGCAGTTGAAGTGTCACGAAATTGCTGGTCAGATGTTTGATCACGAATATGACCTAGCCATGACCGTTATTGACGGGATGAAGGCGCGCAGTCGAGCCGGGGATTATCCGCTAGAACGTTTTATATTTAATTGCGCCTAGCTACTGACTATAGCCATAGTCACGCTGGTTAGGACATCAAGAAAACGTTTGAACGTTTGAACGTTTGAACGTTCATTTGGAAAATGTCTCAACCAGACTGGCTACAGCTATAGCTGGTAACTTTCTGCCAGGGTGTTCCTCGTGAATAGCTATCCGTGGATAGACAGGATGGACAGGGGTTGAAGGTGGCTACATTCGATCTGCTGAAGCGGTCGTCGGGTGGTATGAATATCGTTAGCCTATTCTGATGAAACGTCTGAGACAGCCTATCCTTAAGTAAGGTTAGAGGAAGATGAAGGGTGATTAGGCTGAAGCCATGGGCAGTAGATTCCGAAATGGCGATCGCCCAGCTTGTGTTTATATAAGATCTGTTTACAGTGAAGCGTTTCGCTACATTCAGTGTCTTCCTATCGTCGGTGTTTTGTTGCCATGAGGGCTGATTGCCGTTGAGCAGACTCCGCTGGCCTTTTCCTTGCAGCAGGCGTTTCACCGGGATGATTCTAGACCAGTTTTTGTAAACCAGAGGGCGAAGTATGGCGTCTCCGCAAAACTCACCTCCTCCGCCTCCCCCCCCTAAAACATTGCTGGGGTCTATTACCCAGGCTGTTCAATCGGCACGGGTTAATTTTTCGCGGCTACGAGTAAAATCTAACGCTCGCGTGCCTAAGCTCTGGGTGGAAGACCCAGAAACGGCTCAAAAGGATGCCTATCCGTTATTGGGCGATCGCTATCTCTTGGGGCGTAGTTCGCGCTCTTGCGACATTGTGGTGCGCAACCCCGTTGTTAGCCAGGTTCATCTGTCGCTGTCACGGGATGGCCAAAAACCCGGTTCCCCATTCGTTTTGCGCGATGAAGATTCCACCAACGGCATCTACCGGGGCAAGCGCCGCCTCCGCAAACTGCCCCTGCGCCACGGGGATGTGTTGACCCTCGGCCCCCCAGACCTAGTGGATGCGGTGCAGCTCGTATACGACGACCCGCCCCCGTGGTACGTGCGAACGGCTCGCTATGGGCTTTATGGCTTCACGGGCATTGCTGCGGTGACGGCGTTGTGGGTGGGCACCCAATGGACGCGCTTCTCGGTGCGCCCGTTGCCCCAATCGGTGCAAGGCCCCGTGATTGTCTATGCCCGCGATGATGCAACGATTCTCAACCCCCAACGCAACCGAGCGCACCTAGAGCTAGATCGGCTTTCTGATTTTTCGAGCGATCTGCCCAACGCGGTCATTGCCTCCGAAGATAGCCGCTATTACTGGCATCTGGGAGTAGACCCCCTAGGAATTCTACGGGCGCTGCTCACCAACATTCGCGGGGGTGGTCTAATCGAAGGAGGTAGCACCCTCAGCCAACAACTGGCACGCAACCTCTTCCGAGACTACGTGGGCACCGATGATTCTGCCGGGCGCAAACTGCGGGAAGCGGTGGTGGCACTCAAGCTCGAAACCCACTACAGCAAAGACTTTTTGATGCTGACCTACCTCAACCGAGTGTATTTGGGGTATGGCAACTACGGGTTTGAGGATGCCGCTCGATTTTACTTTGGTAAATCAGCCACAGATTTGACCCTTTCAGAAGCCGCAACCCTGGTCGGAATTTTACCCGCTCCCAATACTTTCAACCCCATTCAGGATTACAACACCGCCGTAGAATTGCGCGATCGCATTCTCAACCGCATGGTCACCCTAGGGATGGTGAGCAGCGAAGACGCTGCGCGGGCACGGCGATCGCGCATCGACATCAACCCCGAAGCCATCGAAGAACTCCAGAGCAACATTGCCCCCTACTTCTACAGCCAAGTCTTTGCCGAACTCGAAGATCTCCTGGGCAGTCGCCTCTCGCGAGAAGGTAACTTTGTGGTTGAAAGTACCCTGAACCCCAGCTTCCAAAGTGTGGCCGAAACCACCCTCCGCTCCACCGTCGAAACCACTGGAGCCTCCGATGGCTTTTCCCAAGGCGCTCTCGTCACCCTCAATTCTGAAACGGGGGAAGTGTTGGCCTTGGTGGGCGGTGTCGATTTTTTATCCAGCCAGTTTAACCGAGCGAGTCAGGCGCTACGGCAACCGGGTTCCACCTTCAAGGTGTTTGAATATGCTGCTGCCCTCGAAGCTGGCATTTCCCCTTACACGGAATTTTCCTGTGAAGGCTTGAGTTGGGAGGGGCAATCCTTCCGAGGCTGCGAGCGCACCGGGGGCGGCAGTGCCAATATGTTTACTGGGCTGGCGCTTTCCGAAAACGTCATTGCCCTGCGGGTTGCCCAAGAAGCAGGGTTACAGCAAGTTAGCCAAGTGGCTCGTCGCCTGGGCATTACCACCGATCTCCAACTCGTGCCGGGGCTAGCCCTAGGCCAAAGTGAAGTGACACTGCTCGACCTCACCGGAGCCTATGCCGTGTTTGACAATAACGGCGTGTTGCAGCGCCCCCACACGATTCGGCGCATTTTTGACAGCAGCGACTGCACCAACCCTGACGACTACAGCACCTGCCGCGTTATCTATGATGTCACCCAGCAACAGGCATTTGCCGGCCAACCTGTGATTGCTGCCGATATTGCCGATACGATGACCGATATGCTGCGGGGGGTCGTGCAAGGGGGCACGGGGCGGGCCGCAGCCATTGGCATGGGCGAAGCCGGTAAAACCGGAACCAACAATGACAACCGCGACCTCTGGTTTGTGGGCTATGTCCCTAGCCGCAACATCACCACAGGCATTTGGTTTGGTAACGACGATAACACCCCAACTGGGGGCAGTAGCGGCGATGCAGCGGCATTGTGGGGCACCTACATGGGGCGTATTCTCCAGTAGTACCTCATTGCGATAGGGCTAACCCGCGATTGAGGCATTTACCATCCTTAATAAAGCCTGTGATCTCACAGGAAACTCATCTTCTTGTCATACTTTGAGCAGTAGCATGTCTTGAGTGTGTAAACGAAGGAGTTTCATCATGGCCCCTATCAGAGTGGCAATTAATGGATTTGGCCGCATTGGTCGCCTAGTTCTGCGCTCTAGCTTTCAGAACCCCAACATTGAATTTGTGGGGATCAATGACTTGGTGCCCCCCGAAAATCTGGCCTATCTGCTGAAGTATGACACCACCCATAAACGCTATAACGGCACCGTCGAAGCGAAGGCAGACGGCATTGTAGTGGATGGGGTGTTTGTGCCCTGTTATGCGATGCGAAACCCCGAAGAATTACCCTGGGGCAAGTTGAATGTAGACTATGTGGTGGAATCGACGGGGTTGTTTACGACCCATGAAGGAGCGTCGAAGCATATTACCGCCGGAGCTAAGCGGGTTGTGATTTCGGCACCCACGAAGGATCCTGATCAAGTGCGGACAATGGTGATGGGGGTGAATGAGGATGAGTACAACCCGGCGACGGATACGGTAGTTTCTAATGCGAGTTGTACGACCAACTGTCTGGCCCCCATTGCGAAGGTGATTCACGAAAACTTTGGCTTCGCAGAAGGGCTGATGACCACCGTGCATTCTACTACGGCGACCCAACCCACCGTCGATGGCCCCAGCAAAAAGGACTTCCGGGGCGGTCGCGCCGCTTCCCAGAACATCATTCCGTCTTCGACCGGGGCGGCGAAGGCTGTGACTCTAGTGATGCCTGCCCTCAAGGGAAAACTCACGGGCATGGCCTTCCGAGTGCCCACCCTAGATGTCTCTGCCGTTGACCTCACCTTCAAAACGGAGAAGGCGACCTCCTATGCTGAAATCTGCGCGGCGATGAAAAGCGCATCCGAAACCAGCCTGAAGGGGGTGCTGGGGTATACCGATGAAGATGTAGTGTCATCGGACTTTATCACCGATAGCCATTCCAGCATTTTTGATGCCGGAGCAGGAATTGAACTCAACGCCAATTTCTTTAAGGTGGTGTCTTGGTATGACAATGAATGGGGCTATTCGTGCCGTGTGGCGGATCTCATGATTGAGATGGCGAAGAAAGACGGCATCTTGAGCTAATACGCTGTTCCCGTTATTTTGGGCAGTGAGGCGATCGCCCCTCAGACTTATGAGGGGCGATCGCCCTTTTAAACCCGCTATCAATTGCCCTAAAATTAAGACCATCCTCGGCATCTTGAAGCCCAGAAAATTAAGGACGCGACACCTCGGAATACAGGAGATAATGAAAAGATCCCGTTGACTGGATAAACAGGCTGTTTGATAGGCTGTTTGATAGTCTGTTTGATAGTCTGTTTGATGAAGATGGATGCATAGTCTGAGCTATGAATTAAGCGCTTCACATCTCCGCTTTCTATTGTTCAAAACAGAGCATTTCGCGCATGTTCAAAAAAAGCGTTTTGCTCAGATTAAACTCTTGAACTCAATTCTTGAACTCAATTCTTAAACTCAATCTTTAATGCCCTATGCGGTTAGGAAAAATTGTTAAGTCTAATTCTCACTGCGATTATGTTGTGCAGGTAGATGATACCTATGACACCAAAGAGGCTCCGAAGCCAGATGATTTTGGCTTTGGCACGTTCGTCAAGTTGATTGATCCTAACGGGCGCTTGTGGGCGGTCGGTTTAATCTACAATTCACAGTTGTTTAATCCAGCCTTCCCCACCAATGGCCCCCGGCTATCGAGCGAACCCGACCCGATCTTTACCCCCGACCTCATCCGCGAAACCCTGACCTTGCTGGGGGTCGTGCTGGTGGGCTGGATGCAGGAGGGCGATCGCCCCTGTGGAGTACATGGTATTCCCAAGGTGGTGGTGCCCATCAATACGCCTGTTTGCGCGATGACCCCAGATGAAGTGCATCGCTTCCATTGTTGTGAAGATGGCCGCCCCCAGTTTGCCTACGTGAGCCACCTGTTGCGGAGTGGCGGTCTCTTTGCGGCCTCCCTGGCTCAGCAAGTGGTGAAAGAATTGGTCGAAAGTGGCCTGTTTTCGGGCGCCGATCGACGGGCACTCGAAATTTTGTTTCGAGAAATGGCCTGGAAGAATAGCCTGGGGGCGATCCGCTAACCGTTGGGTAATGCCATCTTGAGGAGGGTTTCGCCCAATGACTCGGGTAGCAGCAAGGGTTTAGGGATGGCTGGTTTTACGGAGTTGCCACAGAGTTGTCACAGAAATGCTATAGCCTGAAGCATCCGGCTCAATAGGCAAGCTATTTAATGCAAGCTGTTTAAGTTGCAAGCTATTCCAACGTTTTCGGGGCGTTGCCAAAAAAAAATCCGACGAGCACCGAAAGGCACTGCCGGAGAGTTGTGTGTTCCCTGTTGATGACTCGGCTAGAGTTGAGTCTTTTTAAGTATGTCGGTGAGTGGTCAGACCCAACAGGATCTAGATCATCTAATCTGGTGATCCTGATCACTGCGAGATTGGCGATCGCCCTTGATCTAACAAACTTATTTGTATCCCAGGATGGGGGATAACCTGAAAACGGGGGATAGCGAAAGGTCTTAGGCCACTCTTTTGAGATCAGCCTAAACGCCACAGGCTTGGAGATGGGTTAAAAAAATTCGTCCGCCCCGCGAAATACCGGTGTATAAGCTGCCAAAGAAGGGTAAAAAGCCCCGAGGCACTCGATTAGATAGGGATTCGACCGGGCATTGTTGGACACATCCCCATAATTCATCGCGCGATCGCCAATGGGAATGGCTGGCCTCGCCGATCACCCGCTGCCCCACCCGGCTCTCTTGTCGCAAAACCCAGCCCACCTGTTCACAAAACTGGCTCCAGGCT
>Ga0105044_10002050_pt1 | contig 27396 bp, 21 predicted proteins | sample MAT01_FD_78092 | JGI IMG/M metagenome (GOLD analysis project Ga0105044, IMG submission 78092) | Freshwater microbial communities from Lake Fryxell liftoff mats and glacier meltwater in Antarctica - MAT-01 | ecosystem: Environmental > Aquatic > Freshwater > Ice > Liftoff microbial mat | place... | reverse complement strand
GTCTATTCGCTGCTCTACAACGTCGGGCAGTTGTGCTGCCTTGTGCCGATTAGCCTCGTGTACAGTCTTGTCATGTGGCTGCTGGTCGGCCTGAGCGTGCTGGATTACAGCGACTCGCACCGCCGCGCCGATCTGTACCATTTCGCTTATCAGTGGGATCGCGCCCGCAGCAACGCCAATATCCTCAGCGGTTGGCTCATCCGTGTGCTGGCCGTCAACGCTCTGTGCGCCCTGCTGCTGCTGATTCCGATCCTGGGGTGGGTGATTGCGCCTGTGATCATCTGGCCGACGCAGGGGATTTTGTTGGGGGAGTTGGGGCGCTTGCTGGATGGGCGGATGCCAAGAAAAAAGGAACGTTGAGGCACGCTCCTTTTAGCGATGGTGGTACTTTTATAATCTGAATTTTGGCTAGTACACGTTGGCGGAAGTTCACAAGCATTTCGTTCAGTTTCTTTTAGCTAAAGTTCGCTATTTGAATTGCTTATCGACTTCCGCAAAGCTGTACTAGGTTTTTTGCTTTTCACCCTCACCCCAACCCCTCTCCCACTTCGCGGTAGAGGGGCTTTTACCCCACTCCCATCCTCGCCCCTTGTGGGAGAGGAGGCCGGCTGGTGAGGGGTAATCTGCAATGCTATCCAAAACTGAGATTCTACAGAGTTTTAAACCCGCGTGATGCTTCCGCTGACACGTGAGCCGAGGGATTCTTTCAAAAACAGGGTGGCGAGATCGACAGGCACAGCAAAGCTCACCTGTGGCCCTGTGATCAGCGTGTTAATTCCGACCATCTCTCCCTGTGGCGTAAAGACAGGCCCGCCCGAATGACCGGGACGCATCGACATATCGAGCGCCAGCCAATCGCGGCCATTCATCTGCGGCAGTTCGCGGCCTGTGCCAATGACGATGCCCGCCGTCAGCGCATCCGGCACGCCCCAGGGATGCCCCAGCGCCATTAGCCACTGCCCCGGCATGACATCGCGGGAACGCCCGACCTGAATTGCGGGCAGATTGTTGACATCGATGTGCAGCGCGGCGATATCCTGCTCCCGATCCAGCGCGATAATCTGCGGGATGGCGATTGTGCCATCTGAGAGCAGGACGCGCAGCGAGCCTTCCGGCTGCGCGGTGATGACATGAGCACTCGTGAGGATGAGACCATCCTTGTGCCAGATCGTGCCTGCGCCAATGCCGCCCTGTGAGCCGCGAATTTGCACGATGCTGCGCTGTACGGTTTCCACCACCTGCCCGGCGGCCTGGTTGATCGCTTGCCAAATAGAGGCGGCCATCGTCGTATCCTTCTACTCAATGTGTGTGGTGTTGCCCTCACCCCCGGCCCCTCTCCCATAAACGGTAGAGGGGAGGATAAGGACTTGTTAGACATGTCCCTACACAAGATATGTTTTGTAGGGGCACAGCACGCTGCGTCCTTGATCGAGATCATCATTTTGGGCGCAGCGTGCTGCGCCCCTACAAATGCCCGTTGCTCTCCCCTCGCCCCTTGTGGGAGAGGAAGGGTGAGGGGGTTCTTACTGCCGTTCGCCAATCGTGACCGACATGTCACGACGTTCGCCGCCGCGCACAATCGAGGCACTCACCGCTTTGCCCACGCGATCCCCGATCAGCATCGACATGAGTTCGTCCAGGTGTGTCACGGTATTGCCATCCAGTGCCACGATGATATCACCCACGAACATCTTAGCCTGTTCTGCCGGGCTGCCTTTTTCAACGGACATGACGAGCAGGCCCGTCTCCTGGCCGAGCGCTGTTCCCACCGCATCGGGCAGACGCACCGGCTGCACGCCCACGCCCAGGTAGCCCTGACGCATCTTGCCATGCGCCAGCAAAACCGTCATTGTGGTGCGAATGGTGGACACCGGGACAGTGATGCTCACGCCGCTGCCAAAGCCGGAGGTGTTGAGGCCGTAGACCGCGCCATCGCCGCCCAGCAGCGGGCCGCCGCTGAAGCCGGGATACATCACGACATCGGTTTGCACGTAGCCATCGAGCAGCGCACGGCCTTCACTGCGGCCGCGTTTGCCCTTGCCTTTGCGCGAGTCGCTGCTGGTTTCAACGCCCGGCACGAGGGCGCTGACGACGCCGAGAGTGGCCTGTACCTGTGCGCCGGGGCGTCCCAATGCCAGGACGAGATGCCCGACCTGCAAGCCTTCCGCTGCGCCAAATTTGGCGGGGGTCAGATTGGCCCCGGCCACGCGCAGGGCGGCGAGATCATTTTGCGGATCGCGGCCCACGAGGGTCGCGGCATGACGTGAGCCATCGTGCAGGACGATTTCGATGCCTTCATCCTGTTCAACCACATGATGGGCGGTGACGATGAGATCGCTGCTCCAGACGATGCCTGTGGCGGCCTGACGACGGCGGCCTTCGACACGCACGAGCGAGGGGCTGATGTTCTGAACGGCTTCGGCCATTGAATCAGAGAGCTGCTTGAAAATGTCGGACATGATCTGTCACCCTTTTTGTGTGAGATGGTCGGCAGGGTTGTCCTGCCTCTATGTCCTCTATCATCGCAGAAGTGGGGGCGGCGCGGCATTCATCCTTTGGGCAGGATCATCCTAGACAGATGGGGAGGGGAAGCGTTGGAAGTGGATTATAGAGCATAGAAATCCTCAATCTTTTACGTAACCAATGGTGCAAGTCGTAGATTTCAGGTGGGATTGTTGTAGGGGCGCAGCGTGCTGCGCCCAATAATGTTGGATGCCTATATCAAGGGCGCAGCCCGCTGCGCCCCTACAGGGATTTTTCTCATAGACAGGTGAATAGATATAAGACGCGATTGTCTTTGTGCAAAGCCCCTCGCCGCTTGTGGGAGAGGGGTTGGGGTGAGGGAGCAGATTCTACCCCCCGATGTGATACATCTGCACTTTGGTGCGTGGCTCGGTGAGTGAGGTGCGAATCTCGGAGTAGCGATCTTTGCGCTTCTTCCAGGTGCCGCGCAGCACATCGCGCAGACCCTCATCATCGACGCCCGCCCGCAAAGGCTCGCGCATATCAATGCCCGACGTGCCAAATAAGCAGGTGAACAACATGCCTTCGGGCGACAGGCGCAGCCGCGTACACGCCCCGCAAAATGGTTGTGTCACCGACGCGATCACGCCAATCTCGCCGCCGCCATCGACATAGCGCCAGCGTTCAGCCACCTCGCCATAATACGTCGGATCGGCAGGCTCAAGCGGCAGTTCGGCGTTGATGCTGGCGATGATCTCTTTGGCGGGCACGACATCATCCAGCCGCCAGCCGTTCAACGTGCCCACGTCCATATACTCGATGAAGCGCAAAATATGGCCGTTGGTCTTGGCCCAGCGTGCCAGCTCGACCAGGGTATGATCGTTCAGGCCGCGCTTGACGACAGCATTGATTTTAATCGGGCCAAAGCCGGCTTTCTCAGCGGCGGCGATGCCTTCCAGCACCTTTGTCGGGCTGGCTTTGTGACCGTTCATGCGCTGGAAGACCTCTTCATCGAGCGAATCCAGGCTGATAGTCAGGCGCTGCAAGCCCGCATCGCGCAAAGCCTGCGCCTTTTGCGGCAGAAAAACCGCATTGGTCGTCATAGCGAGGTCTTCCACGCCGTCGATCTGCGCCAACTGCGCGACCAGTTTTTCCAGTTCCATCCGCATCAACGGCTCACCACCCGTGAGCCGCAGCTTTTGCACGCCCAAACCCACCGCCAGACGGGCCACGCGGGTGATCTCCTCAAACGTGAGCAGGTCGGCACGCGGCAAAAATTGATACGCCTCACCGAAAATGGAGGCGGGCATACAGTAGGGGCAGCGAAAATTACAGCGATCCGTGACGGAAATCCGCAGATCGCGCAGGGGCCGTTTGTGGGTATCCTGGAGCATAGTTGTTTGTCTCATCTCAATTCTGCTTATGATAGCAGCAATACATTACAGAGGGCATAAGACCACTGTGATCCATGCGCCGGAATCGACTCCTAGACCCGCACGCCGTGCCCCATAATCAAGGCGACTCAATCTGACAATCGTTAATTCACTTTACAGTTATAAACTGTTATAATTCAAAAAACGCTCATTAATGGATTACATCATGACACCAAAACCTCCTGCTTGTGTCTATCGCCTTCTTGAGGGCGGGATTAAAGAATTTGTCCTGACAGAAGTCTCGCGTCGTGCGGTGGATGAATTATTCGATATCGCCGATGCGCTTTCGAGAAATGATATCTCAACTTTCAGTCAGCCTACTCTCATCGACAGCCGCGTTGGTGTGCCACCGGTGAATCACTCTTTAGTGCGTTTGCGGGCGATGATGGCGAATGCGCCTGACGTGGGAAAAATGTCAGTTGCTCTCATCTTCCCTCAAGACCCTTTGTTAAATGTCGTGGCCTTCATATCGCGCTCTATTCTTCCAGTGCGCCTCTATAAGCCGAATGAGCGCGATATGGCTTTGGAGTGGCTGCGCTCGACGATAGAAGCGCGGCGCTAATGCCCTAAAACACAAGGGCCACCGTTTCCGATGGCCCTTGTTTGGTTCCCCTCAAATGTCGGATTTACTGCGTCACCCGTACATATTTTGCCGAGACATAGCCAGAGCGCCCGCCAAAATCAATCACCCACCAATCGCCCGCCTGCCCGGTGATGGTGTAGACCGTTCCTGGGCTGATGCGTCCGAGCGAAGTGAAGTTTGAGCCGGGGCCTTCACGCACATTCAGACGATTGGTTGTCGACTCAAGCGTACCACTGGCAGGGGAGACAGCCGGGGCCGCCTGACCGCCTCCGGTGGTCGGAACAGAACTGACGGAGCCGCCTGATTTCCACGCTGCAACGAGAGGCCCCAGGGTATCGAGAGCCTGTGTGCCATAAAGTGTGCTCGGCTCAATGTGCGAGTTTTCAACATACTCGTTCCATGTGCCGATCATGATCACATCAGTGCCGCTGGCAGCAGCCCCTTTAAAGCTTTTGGCGAGGAATTGGCCGCCTGCCCGATCTTTGGTGGCTGTGGGGTTTTTACGACCTTCACGGGCCGCCACCTTCGTTTCGTTCCAGCCAGGATGCACGCTTGCCACATACAGCGATCCGCCTGCCTTCAGCACCCGCGAACGCTCAGTTTTGTAGCGGGCGCTGCTGCCATTCGACCAGGCAATATTGAAGGCATACATGCCATCCATCGCGCCGCCGTACAAACAGCAGCCGCTGACGCCTTCGGCAATCCACAGCGTATTGTGATTGGGATCGACAGCGTTACGAATCTCCTGCCATTGGGCGGTGGTAAAATTCAGGCGATTCTGGAAGGCAAAGGCGATTACGGGCTTGCCGTTATAGCGCAGGTAGCCAGGGTGATTGGCCCGATCATTGACGAGGTAATTCAGCGAGTTGATGAGTTTATCGCGGGCATTGTTGAAGTTGGGATCGAAGATATCAACCGCTGCCCCCACCATAAAGCCGCGTTCAGAGGCACGATCCAGCAGGTTGTTGAGCACTGCCGTCGTCACGGCCTGATCTTCCAGCCCAAACCAACTGACGACGAAGGCATCAATGCCCGCGCCTTTGGCCTGATCGATTTGCAGGCCGCCCACGCCCGGATCACGCGAATCGTACAGGCCGATGGAGGGCTGATCATCCATCAATTCGGGCGAACTGCCCCAGCCGTTGCCCGTCCAGAAGCCCATATAGAAGGCCCAGACCTGCCGTCCCCCCTGTGCGCCAACGGGTAATGCGATGGCAAAGGTCAGCAGCACCAGGGCTGCACTGAGAATCAAGGTTCGTTTGAGACGCATTGTATGTTCTCCACAGTCGAATAGACGTTCGTGAGTCTAGCAGAAGCACTTGTCTCCAGAGGCTAGTACAAAAGACCTGTTAAGGATTGACGGTTTGTAGGGACATGACATGTCATGTCCGAAACGTGGGTTTGGCACGCCAAACCCCTACATAAACACCCTGTGTGGTCTTTTGCGAACCAGAGAATTTAAGACGCGGTAATCAATCACCTCTCCATGAGAATCGTAGTAGGGGCGCGATGCATCCTGCCCTGATTGATTTGTAGGAGATTTGGCTTGGGCAGGATGCATCCTGCCCTGGTGATTTGTAGGGAATTTGGCGTGGGCGCGATATATCGCGCCCCTACGAGGGCCTTCGTCGCACGGATAGCTGAATACATACAAAAATTGAGCCTCAGAGTTTGATTTTGCGGGCCAAAATGATCGCAAAATCGAGACATGCACCAATGGTTTCATATCTCACCATGTGGTCTGTAGGGACAAGGCCCGCCTTGTCCGAATGTGTTGGTGATTCGGGATAAAACGCACAGGGGACATGCCATCGACATGCCCCCTGTGGCAGTTTTCAAGGAGAAGGCGAGGGCTACTTGTCTTCGCGTTCGGTTTGGACTTTGGGAGCTGCGCCGCCCTGCTGCACGACGTGTGTCAGCTCGTGGGCGAGCAGTTTATCCCCGTCTTTGCTGTTGGGTTGAAACGCGCCTTCGCTGAAATATACATCGGAGCCGGTGGTGAAGGCTTTGGCGCTCACGGCACGGTTCAGCGAATCAGAGTGCGAGTCGGTGTGAACATTGACACCGCTGAAATCATAGCCCATCTTGGATTCCATCTGGTTGCGTGTGTTATCCGGCAGGGCCGAGCCGCTGCCGCGTGAGGCCGCAATGCCCGATTCAACATCTGCGCCTGCATCGAAGGAGTCCATCATATCGACTTCCTCACGCTGGACGCGCATGGCCTGGATGGGTTGCTCTTCTTCTTCAGGTTCACGCTGAAGGCGCATCAACTGCATATTGCCGTTGCCATTGCCGTTTTCTTCTTCTTCCTCTGCGCCTTCCGCCTCACGCTGGATCCGCATAGTCTGGATGTTGCCGTTGGCGTTACCTTCGTCTTCTTCTTCCATGCCTTCCGCCTCGCGCTGGATCCGCATGGCCTGGATGGGTTCCTCTTCTTCTGCGCCTTCCGCCTCACGCTGAAGGCGCATGGTCTGGATTGCGCCCGCCTCATCCTCATTGCGCTGGACAGGAGCGGGGGTATCGCTCACCACCGAGTCGGCAACTTTGTCGGCTTCTTGTTCATAGGCATCGTCAGCCGCACCAACAGTCATCTTGGTCTGGATGACGGCGGGGCTGCTGGCATCGGTTTTGCGGAGGAGGCGCTGCGTGGCCTGGTTGCCCACGAGCCGCTGCAAATCCATCGCGCCGAGGCGCTGAATACGCATGGGGCTAATCGCGGGAGCCGACTCTGGGCCTTGCTCGACCTGATCCGGTTTGGCTGTGAGTTTACTTTTTTCAGAATACAGCATGTCGCTCATGAATTTAGCCTTTGACTCATCTCGTCTCATCATAGCATAAAATGAGGCTGAGACTGCGAAAGAGAGTGCAAAAATTGACAAAAATTTATGGTTCGCCCGCGCCTGTGTTCGCTAGGAGACTTCCAGCGTAAACGAGGTGAAGGCGGGTTTCTGCGATGTGATGAGGCGTTCGGCCACATCCCGTTTGTCGACAGTCCCCATGTTGACTTTGCTCTGGCTCAGGGGCAACCGCACCACGAAATGACAGTATTCTGTCGTCGATTCAATGATCTGCGGCGTGACGCCAAAATACAGATCGAGCAGCCGTTCCAGGCCCACCCGCGTGCCGCGCCGCAAAAAGAGCCATCCACACTGACGCAAAAGCGCCCGCTTGCGATCAATCGGCAGTTCGGGGATCAACAGCAGATCGAACCATGCTGTCATCCAATGCAGCCATTCTTCCGGCGCAAGTTCGGGCGTCAAATACAGATCGAAATGATCCAGCGTCCAGAAGATCGGGCTGAACATCGACTCGAAGATGAGCAGGTAGCGACCTGCAAAATCATCGTCCGCGAAGATGCCCGGCAGATATTGCAGCCACGAACTGCGCGTGCGCGAGACACCCGGCAGATACGGGTCGCGATTGATGCGCTCATGATCCGTCGTCAGCGATTGGATGATCGGGCTGATCATGTCCTGGGGAACATCGGGCTGCGCCACAGGCATGATGAAGCGCGTCAGCGTCAGCACATAGGGGCCAAAGCGGATGACATCGCCCGGACGCAGCTCACGCGGTTCACGCGGATTCAAACGGGCATCATTGAGCCAACTGCCGTTGCTGCTGTTCAAATCTTCGACATAATAACGTTCTTCGTCGGCCCGCCACATAATGCGGGCGTGCTGACGGCTGATTTCGCGGCTGTCCAGGAACAGGTTGTTATCTTTGGTACGACCCACGCGCAGGCCCTGTTCGGTCACGATCAATTGATCCGTGTTTTGATCAGGCCCGCTGAGCTTAAAGAGAAGTTTTATTTCCGCCATAACAGCCTTCCAGGGCTTGAAACCATTTTAAACATCGTAGGGGCGCAGCCCGCTGCGCCCTTGAGAAGGATATCCGGCAGGATGGGGCGCAGCCCGCTGCGCCCCTACAAAAACGTCCTGCTCCCCTCTACCACGCAGTGGGAGAGGGGCCAGGGGTGAGGGCCTTTAATCAGGCTTTACGGTGTGACGATACGACACGATGACGCCGTGCGATACGATGGGAATTTCTTCCACCTCTGCGCCGCGAATGAACTCGCCATTGTCATAGCTCACCGGGAACAGCTTGACCGAGCGCACGAATTCGACACCATCAACCTTGAGCAGCACCGACATCACATCGGCCACGAATAGATCACGGCCAAACGGCCAGCCTGTGCCCTCCTGCCCGCCGCTGAGGGGATTCAGGAATTGGAACAGCGCCATTTCAACATTGCGCCGCACCTTCTCAAACTCAAAATAGCGTGACCCACGAATGCGGACTTCGGTCTCAACCCATTGATAGGCCGGGACGATCACATCCAACTGTGTCGAGAGCAGGCGGCGCTCGTCCAGATAATTCTGGATTGTCTGACGCACGTCTTCCTTCAGATTCAAGCTTTCGGGGGCGATGAACCCTTCCAGACGTGAAATCGACGGAATGAGCAGGACTTTGATTTCGCCGCGTGCTGTCAATGGTGGTTGCAAGCAGTGGACACGCCCGATCTCGCCGGGGGCCGCCTCGCGTGCCAGATATTCAAAATCTTGCGCGGTCACGGCACGCCCCAGCGAACGCAGATAGGCCGGGACGCGCTGCTTGCACGCTTCCAGATCTTCGGCATTCAAGCCACCCGCAGCAGGCCGCCGATTGGCAACGCGATCAATGTAGGGGACTGACGTTTTCAGCACACGCAGCGTATTGGCCGCCACATTGCCGACGATGCCGCCGCCGTAGCGGTAGCTGGTCATAATCAGGCCCGCGCCCTGTTCCGGGATCGACCCGTAACGGCGAATGGTTCCATCACGTTGGGGCAGGGCTGGCCCAAAGCGGATTTCTCCGATCTGGTTGTCGAGCGTGTAATGGCGATCACTGGGGCCGGAGGAGGCGAAATCTGTCACCTCATACCAGCGCTCTTCGCGGCCATCTTCCAGGCGGGCCATGATGTACTCATTGCCCGTGCGTGTGGCAATCGGCGTATGCACCAGATACAGGATTTGTCCCACTGTGCCATCGGAACGACCAATCACTTCGTTGGGAATGCGCGTGATGTTGGTCGTATCGGTGCTGATGCCCCAACTGCTCACGCGCATCCGCCGCAGCGTCGGGCTGACGCCGTAGTTGGGCGGATTTTTCGACAGATCAATGCGGACGCGCAGCCAGAAGGCATTGATATCGTTACGCGGCGCACGACGCATCGGCGGCAGGAACAGGCGCACGACGCCGTTGGTGTTGAGGCCGAGCGTCGTATCCCGATCCACTTCGACCTGCACCCAGTTCTGATTGGCTTCGCGGCCCAGGACTTCAAACAAGTAAGGCGGGTTGGTCGGATCAATGCCTGCGCCCTCGGCCCGCTCCACCTCAAGCTCAATCCCCAGGATATGATTGCTCAAGTCCTGCTCAAAGCCGATGTAAAAAGCATCATCCGTCTGCGGCGGCGTGCTGGCAAAGGCCGCGATGGGCGTCTGGGCGTTCATGATGTTCGTGGCGCTGTGTGTGATGAAGGAACGGCCTTCCGCAGCGGGCGAACTCGTGAGGACATGCGCCAGCATCGGTACGAGAATCTCCGCATCACGATCCACAGAGAAGATAATCGCGGCCTCTGTCTCAGTGCGGACGGTGGCGACTTCGGTTCCACTGGGAATGATGACGCTGTTGGGCTGGGGGGCGCTCAACCAGAAGGTGACAGCCGCCCGTGCGGACTCGGCTCCTTCCAGGCGGATGCCCATGACCTCCATGAAACGAATGAAATTTTTATCCGGCACACGGTTCAGGCGGTACAGAATAATATCTGTCATCCAGGCGAACAATTCCAGAATGGTAATGCCCGGATCACTCAGATTGTGATCCGTCCATTCGGGACAATATAAAGCAATTTTTGAGCGGGCCTCGGTCACGAGATCGCTAAAGGCCCGATCATCCAGGCGTGGGGCTTGTAAGGCCATTCCAGCCACTCTCCTCTAGGACGGCAGCAGATAAAAGGGATAGACCATGCTGCGTTGATCTGGTTGACCCTTCATACGATATTCAATTTCAATCAGCAGTTCCCCCACTTCGGTTCCGCCGGGGGTGACGATCACACTTTCCACATCGATACGCGGTTCCCAGCGGAGCAGGGCATCCCGCACATAGCGCTCGGCTTCATTGGCGGTTTGCCAGTTGGCCGGATGGAAGATGAGATTGTGAATCTCACAGCCAAATTCGGGCCGCATGACCCGCTCTCCCGGTACGGTCATGATGATGATCTGAATGGCCTGACGAATCTCCGCCTCGTTATCCACCATAGACAGGCGGTCACGATCACTGAGCCGCAGCGGGAACGCCAGACCTTTGCCTATGAAATTGACCATGTGAAAACGTTCCTCGATCTCGATAGATGGGTGTCTGTCTCAGGCGGCAGACGCTAAGAACCAATTTTGACCAGCGAACCCTTGAGCGTCAAGACGCCAGATGCCTCAACTGTGACCAGCGCCCCCTTCATCGTGAGATTTCCGGTGGCTTTTACATCGACAGCAACACCCTCCACTGTGACATTCCCGCCACCGCTCTTCACACTGATTGCGCCGCTGCTGGATTCAACCCCAATCGCGCCGCTGCTTGTTTTCACGTTAATCGCGCCAGTGGCGCTCTCAACCAGCATCCCGCCCGACGAATTTTTGATCGTCGTCAGCCCGGTATCGTTCAGGATATCGATCTTGCCCGCGCTTTTGCCCTGGATTTCAATATCTTTGGTACTGAGGATCGTGATCTTCTCGTTGGCGGTGTCCATGACGATGGAGGTCTTTTGCTTGCCATCGAGCAGTTCAATCATCTCTGCGCCGTCTTTGTCGGTAAAGCGCAGGATATGGCCGATGCGCGTCTGGAAGGTGCGGACTTCGACCTTGCCATCGACCACCAGCACATTCTGGTTCTGGGGCAGGGCATCCTGGCCGTTCCACAGGCCGCCTACAACATAGGGACGATTGAAATCCCCGGCCTCGAATGCCACCAGGACTTCATCGTTGACTTCCGGCATCCACGCCATGCCGCGTGTCGCGCCTGCGCCGGGCGAGGCTAACCGCGCCCAATGGCTTTCTTTGGCATCGTCCAACCAGGGATATTTGACTTTGACATAGCCCATGTTGGTATTGTCCTGGGTATCCAGATTGTTGGTCACAACCGCCGGAACAACGCCTGCCCACAGGTAGCCGCGCCCGGCATTGTCATCCGATGGGCCGCGCCCACCAGATGATAAAGTCTGGCCCTGGATGCCGCCGATGCCAAAATGCGTCAGGTAGCCATGCGCGTGTTCATACACATGCCGCGCCGAGGTGATCCAGTATTTGCCAGTGAAGCGTGTGCCGACATTTTTAACTTCGAGCAGCACGCCCGCCCGCACCGCTGACTCCCCATCCGTCGTGCCTTCACCCTCAATAGAACTCGCGTTGATGCCATCCAGGATGCCCTGGGCCATCTTTTCCGCATCGGTTTGATCTTTGGTAAAGCGCCGCACTTCAAAGCGCTCGGCGGCAGTAATTTTGCTCTGGGCGAGGCCGCCGCCCCAACTGCCGAAGCCAGTGATGGATTGGCTGTCACTGGCTTCGGCAACACCAACAACAGCCGCCTTGTCCGTCACGTTCCAGCCTTTGACCGTGACTTTATTGACCTGTCCGGCCACCGTGATACGCGGATAAAATGAGCGCAGCGAATCACCAAACTTGACAGTAGCGACGGGTGAGGTGGGAAGTTCCTTCTTAAAGCACAGTTTTCCCATATCCGAATACAGGAAAAATCCATTGCGCTGCGCGAGATTATGTAAGAAATCAAAATCGTTTTGATTGTCTTGGAAAACATGCTTATACACGGTTGATGTGGCGTCAGCATCCACCGACAGCCCGTATTCGCCGGCGATGGAGCTGACAATATCGCTGTCTTTTGAATCGACGAAGACGCGGGTCTTGGTCGAGCGCGTCAGGCGATGCGTCTTATCCATCGCTCGAATCACCAGATAGCTGGTCAAATCCTGATTATATTCAGGCTCAATGCTGGTGACTTCCCCCTTGAAGACCACCGTATACGAGCTTGAGGCGGCCTTGAAGCTAATCTCAACCTCTTTACCTAGATCAAAGGCGGCGTCATCGATCAGTTCCATATGCTCATCGGTAAAGCGTATTTCGGCCATGTCAGGCAGCCCAAGCGTGCTGTCTGCTTCAACGCTGTGAAGTAGAGTCATCTTTTCATCGCCGAGCACCGAACCACCAACACTGATCTTAACATGATCGAGGTGCATCTCTACACTGGAACCAGGCATCACGTCTCTCCCCGGAGAATATCAATTGTTTGATCGAATGCTCTAGCTAATAACCTGACCTTTGGGCAGCTTCATCGGATTATCGATATTGTTATTTTCCGCCACCTTGCGCTGATTCGAGGCGTCGCCCGTCGTGGCGACAGCCACATGATCGATGCGCGTCCCTTCCTGAGCCACCACGCCCGCGCCACCGTTACTGCTGCTGTTGGTCGTGGACGGGCTGGATGAGGACGAACTGTTGCTGTTGCTTGCAGCGGCAGACGCAGCGGCACTCCCCATCGCCAGCCCTGCACCCACTGACCCACTCAGAAGCGCTGATCCCAGGCGGGCGGCACGCAGCAAATTGCCTGCGGTGGATGTTTGAATCGCGGCGATTTGTGTATCTTCAACCTGCTTGATTGTGATCGCAACTTTAGCCCGCAGCGGCGAACCCAGTTCGCTGAACAGCACATACGTGTGCGTCATTTGGGTCACAACGCCGGAAAAGGTGAACTGTTCCCAGGTAAATGTGACCTCCGGCGGGCGGCTTTTCTGCGAGGCAGTGTCTTTAACCGAGGTATCGACCAGGACAAACTTCCACAACTTGTCGGTGACTTTACGAATATTCTCCTGGGCAGCAGTGGTTGTGCTGTCAAACCACAGGTTGAGGGTGATGCTCATTGGCTCGCCCTGTTTAAATTCAACTTTGGGCAGGTTCATACCAATCACAGGATTGTCGGTGTAAGACACGGTCTTCGAGACAGCAATTTCGCTCGGATTGAAATGGCACGGAACCTTCACCTCAGTCCCGTTGACCGTAGCTTTCAGGGTGGCCGCCACAAGACCGCCGCGTGTCAGACTGACACCGAGAGCGCCTGCAACGCTTCCACTTAAGATTGTACTAATCGCACGAATCATGGCAGATCCTCCTAGAATTTACGGTTACGTTCGCGCTCAAGGCGCAGTTTATTGCGAAGAAGATCCAACACCCGATGCGCCACATCATCGATTGACGACTCCGCACCTTCGGCTGTCGGTTGCCCACCACCCACCGAACTTGAGACCTCATCAATGGTGATAGCCCGCTGGACCTGCGACTCGCTCTCACCATTGACCGAACGGGAGATGCTGGGCATGTCGCCAAAGGACGGTACGCCGTTATTCGCCGCTGGATTCATTGATGTCGGCTCAGGCGTAGGCTCGACAGGTGTTGGAGGTGGTGTCGGGCGGGCGGTAGAGGTCTCGGCCTTACGCATCATGGCCGACACAGTGTCGTTCTGGGAACGCGACAGACGCCCCTCAATCGGCGTATCCGTCGACATGCCCATCCAGCGCAGCAGATCCGATTCCAGGTTACCGGATGATTGGGCCTGGGGCGCGGCGTTGGATGCGGCGGCATTGGCTGACGCTGCATCCGACGTGCGCGGTGTAGATGGCGCTTCGGCACGGCGCAGCTTGGCGCTGGTATCCGCCGTCATCGGGGCGGATGGGGTGGATGGGGTGGCAGGTGTCTCAGAGGCAGGCGACGATGGAATAAAGGGCCGCCGCGATGTGACTTCCGGTGTGCGCTGAACCGATGGATTGGCCGATGACGAAGGCGTCACGCGCATCGCTTCTGCCAGCCGCCGCTGAATGGCGGGATCAAGCGTGCGATTGAACGGATCACTTTGAATGCTTGGCGACACACCGGGCGCAGGGCTGGTCGGTGGCACAGAGGCGGCCTGCCGCTGAATGGGGGTCGCGCTGGCAGCCGAGGCATCGGAAGCGGGCGCACTGGAACTTGGATTGACCGTCATGGCCTGATCGAGCAACCGCTGGACTTCGGGATCAAGGCCGGATGATGCGGGTGTACGCTGAATCGGTTTTGCATCGGACGCCGAGCGCTGAACGGGTTTTGCGGGCGTGCTGCGGGGCGTCTCCGGGCGTGTCGGTGTGCGCTGGACAGACGGTGCAGCCGCGCTTGCTGCCGCTGGTGCATCAGGGGTGGGCGCACTGGAACTCGGATTGACCGTCATGGCTTGATCGAGCAGGCGCTGCACTTCGGGATCAAGCGCTCGTTGAATCGGCGCGTTGGGCGTGAAGGCCGCAGGCGGCGTAAATGACATGCTGTCAATCGGGCCGCTCTGGGGAGCCTCAGCGCGACTCTGCGCCTGTGACGAAGCGGCGTTGGGGCGCGTGTCGCTGCTGCGCTGCACGGAGGGCGTATTGGCAGCAGGACGGGCGCTTGAGGGCGTGCTCGTCTGTGCGGGCGTGTTGGATGAGCGCTGCACCGATGGAGTGGTGCTGCTGGATGCTGCTGGTACATCGGCGGGCGCACTGGAACTCGGATTGATCGTCAGCGCCTGATCGAGCAACCGCTGGACTTCGGGATCGTAGCCGCGCTGAATCGGGGCAGCGGTTGTTTGCACCGCTGATTCGCTCGTGCGCTGGACAGCGGGCGGCTGTGTTGGGTTGCTCGGCGGCTGCGATGAGCGCGGAGCCGACGGATTAGCGGCGGCGGTGCGCTGAATCGGCGTATTAGTCGGGCTGGTCGGCGCTTCGGGAGTCGGCTGTGCCGCTGCACTGGAACTCGGATTGACCGTCAACGCTTGATCGAGCAAACGCTGGACATTGGGATCAATCTCGCGCTGAATCGGCGCGTCGGGCGTGAAGGCGGCAGGCGGCGTAAACGACATGCTGTCAATCGGGCCGCTCTGGGGAGCCTCTGCGCGGGCGGGCGCAGTCTGAGCCTGGGCAGAAGCCGCGTTGGGGCGTGCCTCGCTGCTGCGCTGCACTGCGGGCGTATTGCTGGCAGGACGGGCGCTTGAGGTCGTGCTCTGTGTTGGCGCGGTGGATGAACGCTGCACCGATGGAGTGGCTGTTGCAGGCGCATCGGGTGCTGCGGCGCTGGAACTCGGATTGACCGTCAGGGCCTGATCGAGCAAACGCTGGACTTCGGGATCAATCTCGCGCTGAATCGGGGCGGTGTCTGGCGCGGGCGCTGCTGTGACGCTCTCAAACGGGCCGCTGATCGGCGCATTAGATGCTTCTGTGCGCTGAATCGGTGTCTCTGGTGATGATGAGGCTGTGCGCTGAACAGGCGCAGCAAACATATTGGCGGTTGGCTGTGTTAGCGTGCTGGTCTGGGTGGAATTGGGGCGTGCTGTCGTGTCAGGCGTGCGCTGGACAGTGGGGGCTGTTGATGCAGCGGGTGTGTCTGTCTGCGTCGGGGCCGCTGACGACGGATTGACGGTCATCGCCTGATCGAGCAAGCGCTGCACCTCAGCATCGGGCTGACGCTGAATCGGCGTGTTAGGGGCCGCTGTCTCACTCGTGCTCTGAAGAGGTGCAGGTGTCTCTGGCGCAGGTGTTGATGTCACGCTCTCAAACGGGTCGCTGATGGGCGTATCGGACGCGGCGGCCTGGGTTTGATTGGGGCGCGATGGGCTGTCTGGTGTGCGTTGGACAGGCGTATCGGCCTGGGTCTGATTGGGGCGTGATGGGCTGTCTGGTGTGCGTTGGACAGAGGCAGGAGTCGCACGATCTGTCGCGGGCGTTGGTACATCTGTCTGAGAGGCATTGACGGCGGATGAGGGCGTCACACTCTCAGCTTGATTGAGCAGGCGCTGCACCTCAGAATCAGCCTCACGCTGAATAGGGGCATCGGGCTGCGCTGTGCGCTGAATGGGTGTATCGGGTGTGGTGGCGGGCTGCGCTGTGCGTTGAATAGGTGTGCCGGGCGTGCTGGCGGGCTGTGCCGTGCGCTGAATAGGTGTATCGGGCGTGATTTCAAGCGGCTCGGCAGAGGTGCGCTGGACGGGCGTGCTGGCCGATGACGACGGATTGACGGTCATCGCCTGATCGAGCAAACGCTGTACCTCAGAATCGGGCTGTGCCGTGCGCTGAATCGGGGCGTCCGGGGTAGCCGATGTTTCAGGTGTGCGCTGGATCGGCGTCTGTGCCGAAGGCCATGTCGTCGCGAATGCATCTGTGCGCTGAATCGGTGTGTCCGGCGTGATCTCAAGCGGGGCATCCGGGGTGCGCTGCACGGGCGTGGGGGCGGATGATGAAGGATTGACCGTCATCGCCTGATCGAGCAGACGCTGCACCTCGCTCGTGGGGGATGGCACAGATGTTCCATCAGCGACGTTCGGCGCTGTATCAGCCGCCCGCGAGATGTTCGGCGCGGAGGGTGTCAGGCTGGTCTCACGCGGCGCAGGTGTGAAGCTGATGTTGTCACCGAGATCGCGCAGGGGGGCCGATGGATCGGCCTCGCGCTGAATTGGCGTGGATGTTGGGCGCGATGTTTCGCCCGTCGTCGTCTGACGCTGCACGGAGGGCGCAGCACGCGGCACATCCGGTGCTGTGGGCGGCTCGCTCGGCTGGCCTGTGGTGAAGGTCTGGCTTGATGACGGATTGACCGTCATCGCCTCATCGAGCATACGCTGCACATTGGGATCGATCTGATGCTGTACGCCAGGTGCGACAGTGGGCGTGATACCATCGGCATCACTGTCGGCGGATGCGGCAAACAGCATATCCGTCGGGCCATCTGAAGCGGTGTCAACGTCCGCATCGTTCGTGTCTGCTGTGCGCTGGACATCCGAGTGATCAATCTCGGTATAGGAGGCTTCGCTGATGTCCTCAGTCGGCGTTTCAGGCTTTGGCGCGGCGACACGCTGTATGTTCTGAATTTCGCTCGGCGTCATATCGGCACGCAGGGCGTCGGTCTTCATATAATCGAAGGCGGCACGGCTGCGGCTGCGACGGCTTCCACCTTCGGGCTGCGGCTGTGCTTCGCCACTGTCAGCTGGTGGCGTTTCCGGGGCGCTGGATCGGGAGGCATCGGCCAGCTTGCGGGCCACTGATGGCGTGCCACCACGACGCGATTCATGCGCGGCGAGAATCTTGAGCAGGCTCGAATCATTGGCCTCATCGCCAATGCCGCCAGACGGAGCAGCCTCTGGCTCAGGCGCAGGCGGTGGGGCGGCAGGAGCCGCATAAACAGGCGCAGGCTGCGGGGCGGGTGTTGGCGCAGCAGGGGCGGGCGAACCAGCCTCAGCAGGCGAACGCCACAGCAGCGGCTCACTGGCGCTTTGCTGCCAGGAAGAAGGAACAGGCACAGACGCGGGGCGGGTTGGGCCTGCATCGGTGGGCGCGTAGTTCCGCATTACGCGGCGACCAAAACGCTGGAGCCGAAGTCCTAACGGCTGGAATGGGGAATTGCGCCTACGTCCAAACATAATTAGATCGCTCTGAATCCACGATGGGCAAGTTCGATTTCTTCAATCGCCAGAGCGCTGGTTGTCGCGTTCAGGCTCGGCCCCGTCCAACGAACAGGGTAACAATCTTGAAAATACCACAGCGCCATTGGAATACTCGCCACATCATACATGACGACCAGAACCTGCCGTGTTGCGAGTTCAACTTCACCCGCCTGCACCAGCATATACCAGCGCAGCAGCTCACCGCCGCGTGATACGCCTGACTTCAGCTTGAGCGTCCCGGCATCGATGTTCTTGACGAGCTGATGCTGATAGGTGTTCTGCCCGCCCTCGTAAAATTTTTCGGTATTCACCGTCAAGGGAGGAAGTTGACACTCAGTAAAAACCGCCAGGAAAATGCCTTCAATCCACACTTCAAAGCGGGCTGTTGCATGAGGTTCGTAAAAGAGATCGATCATGTGCGCTACTTCCTTTGCTTTTTGCCCTGGCGTTCCTGGTCGTGCGCCACTTCACGCCGCCACAGTTCCCAGACACGCTCGGCCACACGCCGCATAAATTCATCACGAGAGATATTGGCAGGAAGATTGACTTTCCGATCATCGACGGGCATGGTATGGGTCTCCGACACGATGATTTGACATTAGCGCTGCCAACGGGATTGTATGCGGTTGATCTGCCGCACCCACCGCGCCCGTTCCGGGTGGGGCATCCCCATAATCTCCTGATGACTCCAGCCGAGATATTGGGCGATGTACGCTACCTCCTCATGCAGCCTGTCGAGGGGGTAGGTTAGAATTCCCCCGGCGGAAGTAACTCCACCTGAAATTCATGCCCGCAGTTGGGACATACCGCGTCCACTGTCGGGATGCTCACATCATTGATCTGCTGGTAAAAATCTTGCAGATACGCCAGATCGGACGAAAACAGCCGCTCGATGATGACGGGTGTCATGGGGGCAATCGTCCCCAACCGTGTGATGACCTGCGCGAGCAGGACAACGATCAGATAGGCTTCGTTCTGACGGACACGCGGGTCACGCAGGGGCATGATCTCGTCCAATGCTGTTGACAAACGCATCATGCCCTCCCGATGAAGGTTGCCATAATCATCGACATACCCTCGTGGGAGTGTGAATTCAAACTCCGTTTGCAACATAATCCGAGAATGCCCCTTTGTGTCCACTTAGTACAAGAATAGTGCCTACTTCCATAGGCTGGTCTAAAGCCTTCACTTTTAGTTGAATGGCTTTAGACCTTGTTGACAAACATTCCAATGCCACTTACACTAATTTTCGTGTAGGGGCATCTACACATACTAGCCCAAAGGATATAAGACTTGCGTTATGCAGGCTATTCTTGCTTGAAGCTAGTTGCCTTACAACTTTTAGTTTAAGGCGTATGTCACTTAACGCGCTTGATGCCTTCATGCACGATGGTGAGCTCTTCAACACCCACTGCGTTCCCATCTGATTGGAGGCTTGGGCCGCTGATCTTCGACGGCCAGCCCTTGTTGAAGGACCATTCGGCAATCGGGGTCATGGTCTGATCATACATGATGATGGTGCCATCAAGACGGGCCGCATCGACCTTGCCCTGTTCAACCTGCTTGCGCCAGTTGTACATGTCGAGGTTCTTGGTGATACCACGCTTGAGGACGATGTCACCCCACTTGAGGCGGCCCGGAATCTTGCGGATGATCGATTCCTTCGCGCCTTTGGCGATGATCTTGTGCTCAACAACTTCGCTTTCAGATCCCAGGCCCGACACTTCGGTGAAATATCCTGTCACCGAGCCAACCGAGATTTCGAAATGTGCGCCGATCATGGGATCGCCAGACAGTGCGTCTTCTGTAGCCATGTAGCTTCTCCTTCAGATTGAAATAATGATGACAGTGAACGTGCATGAAACAGACGAGACAGCGCCGCCTGACGCATCAGGCGGCCTCAACGATTATGAACCGGGCTGCATCTGGCCGATACGGAAGATGACGAACTCGGCAGGCTTCACGGGCGCAATACCAATCTCGACCACCAACTGGCCCAGATCACGCGCTTCCGGCGGGTTGGTTTCCGCATCGCACTTCACATAGTAGGCCGCTTCCGGGGTCGCGCCAAACAACGCGCCCGAACGCCACACCATCTTGAGGAAGGACGAGACATCGCGGGTCACACGGCTCCACAGGAAGGTGTCGTTCGGTTCAAACACGACCCACTGTGTGCCACGTTCAATCGACTCTTCAACCATGTTGAACAGACGGCGAACGTTGATGTAACGCCAGGACGCATCGCTCGACAGGGTGCGTGCGCCCCAGATGCGGATACCGCGACCAGGGAAGGAGCGCACGACATTGATGCCAATCGGGTTGAGCAGGTCGTGCTCGCCCTTGGTGACATTCACGCCCAGGCCCAGGCAGTTACGCACGAGTTCGTTGGCGGGAGCCTTGTGGACGCCGCGTGTGTTGTCGGTGCGGGCATAGACGCCTGCCATGTGGCCGGAGGGCGGCATCAGCTTGGTGCGGCCATTGGTCATATCCGGGACTTCGATCCAGGGATAGTACAGGGCGGCACGGGTGGTGTCGTAGTTCATCGACATACGCCACTCCTTGATTTCCTGCGGCATCAGGCCGGGAGGCGCGTCAAGGATGGCGAAGCAGTAGCGCACGAGTTCGCAGTAATCAATGATCGACTGCTGAACGGCCTGCACGCCCTTCATATCAATTTCGCCCGCTTCAAAGGCCGACATCAGATCCGGCACAATGATCATGGTCACGTCTTCGATGGGTTCGAGACCGCCGAGACCTTTGCGTTCCGCCACGCTGCCCTGATAATCGGACAGGCTGATCGACTTCTGGCTGATTTCGCCGCCCGCGAGGGAGTAGCTGCCATCGGCTGGCATCAGATCACCCTTGCCGAGGACTTCGACATTGATGACCCTGGATTTCTGTGCGACGAAGGTAGCGACATTGGCATCGCCCGCAGCCATCGACAGGTCATTGAACTGCTCAACCACAGAGCCATCCACTTTGACGACCACGTTGAAGGTGGTGGCGGCAATGGCTTTGCCGTCGGCATCGGTGGTGGCTGCCGGGGACTTGACTTCAACCACGACGTTGTTCCCACTGGGGCCAGCATTACGCGCCGTAAAGTTCAGAGCGCCTTTTTTCTTGTCGGCAGTGGAAGGAATCTCGGCGGCAGAGGCTTTGCCGGAGCCGGGAGCGGCCACACCCAATGTCTTGATGCTGACGATGTAGCAGATGCTGCCACCGTTGGCGAAATAACCATAGACGGAATCCGGTGTGTAGGCCCCCTTGACGAACCCACCAAATTTTTGTGTGTATTGTGTCCAGTTGGTCACAAGTGTTGGCTTGCCGACCAGAGACACGGTTTCACCATTTTTTACATCCGAGGCTTTTTCGGTGTATCCGATGAACGCGGCAACTGCGGTGCCGACGGCTTCAATCGGCTTGCTGCCGCGGTCGACTTCTTCCATGTAAATACCGGGCGAAAGATAACTAGGCATTCCGTTGCTCCTTCAAGACAAAAGTGACAAAGCTGATGGTTATAACTAACTTACACCGACCATTATAGCGCGATTTTTTTCTCGTGCGCTTAAGACTCCTTTCATCTGCCTATGAACTTGGTTTGTTTTCGCGGCCATCTTCATCAACGGTGGTCATACCGCTCGGATCACCATTCTCTGTGAAGCCCATTGTGACAGCCGCTGGACCAGAGACGGCCGGGGCCATGAACACGTAATCGCGTTCGAGTTCAACCGTCGCGCAGATGGTAAAGCCCATATGCATGACGTTATCCACCACGCCCCATAGATCGACCATGTTGACCGGATGATCTGATGGAGTCGCGGTGAGCATCAACACATCGTGTTGCTGATACCGAAGTTCACCCTCGCAGTCACGAGGTTTAAGAACGGGCGTGCGTTTTACCGCCGCCAGAGCACGCCAGAGCAGTCGATGCTCATCTTCCATTTTGCGTGCCCATGCCGTCACGAGGTAGGTCACGTCCATCCGATATGAGGGATAGACCGTGCTGGTGTTGCTGCCATTGCGTGAGACCTGACGTTCCAGGCTTCGCAGCTTCATATTCTCACGCAGATCGAAGGCCCAACAGCTAATCGTCGGGCGGCTGAGACGTGATGACCACTCACGATCCGGGGTATCAAAGGCGACATCAATGTCGTTGCGGCTGAAACCGCCACGCGCATAGAGAATCGTTTCAATCGTTTTGTCTAAATCTGGAATCATCGTCTCACCGTCGGTTTCATATAATCATCCAGCAGGCGGCCCATCTTTTGATGCTCACGGCGCACGGCATTACGAATATGGGTCATCGTGATGACGCCGCCATCTGCCGCCGCCAGATACGCCGCAGCAATGGCGGCATTGCGGATATTACCACCCGCCAGCCGATACGCTTCTGCAATTTCCTGAAAGTCCACATCGGCCCCCAATGGAGCCAGCGTTGGGAAATGCGCCCGCCAGATTTTCTGACGATACTCCGACTCCGGGAAGGGGAAATCGATCACGAAATCGAGACGACGGGTGAACGCCTCATCCAGGTTCTGGCGCAGGTTGGTCGCCATGATCGCCACGCCATCATAAGTCTCGATCTGCTGGAGCAGATAAGCCACCTCGATGTTGGCATAACGATCTCGCGCATCTTTGACTTCGGAGCGTTTGCCAAACAGGGCATCCGCTTCGTCGAAGAACAGCACGGCATTGCTGCTGCGGGCCTCATCAAAGATCGCGCCCAGGTTTTTCTCGGTTTCACCAATATATTTACTCACCACCGACGACAGATCGACCTTGTACATGACGAGGCCAAGCGCTCTCGCCACCACCTCCGCCGACATGGTTTTGCCCGTGCCGCTGTCGCCCGCAAACAGGGCGCTGATGCGGACGGTGGGAGCAATTTTTTCGCCGTAGCCCCATTCCTGATGCACACGGTAGGCGTGCAGGGCGCGGTTGGTGAGTTCGTGCAGTTGTGTCACCTGGTCAGGCGGCAGGATGAGATCATCCCAGTAGTAGCGCGGCTGAATTTTAGACGCGAGTTTGCCCAGGCGTAACGTGGCGTGCGCCTGAGCGCCCGTGTACAGATCGGCCATGTTGACCGGCTCATTGCGCGTGACCGCCATATCGGAGGCGGTTTGCACAGCGCGGGCGATCTGCCGCCGCGTGAAGCGAAATTTGTTCGCCAGTTCATCCAATTCCAGGTCTGGCACATGAATCTCATGCTGTGCCAGCAGAATATCCCAGGTCTCGCGGCGTTCCGGGTAGGCGGGCAGGCCGTAGGTCAAGCGGATGAGGCGGCGCTGACGATACATATCCAGCGGCTCCCAATCGGCCTTGCCGACGATGAAGACCGGGCCGGGGTAGGCTTGCAGCATCTCCCACAGCGCAATTGGCGGCTGGCTCTCCTGCTCACTGAAGGTGCTGTCCCACTTATCGATGAAGAGCGCGGCCTCGGCGAGATAGCCTTCGCGGATGGCGAGACGCCACAGCAGATCAAATTCGGTCTCATTCTCTTTGAGTCCGGCCAGATTGACGCTGATAAGGATCATGTTATGTTCCACGCACAGCGCCGCTGCCGCCTCAATCTGGCCCATCATATCGCCACCGCGCATATACACGATGGGCATATCGGAGACCGTTGCCGGGAATTTGGTCGGGAGAAGGGCTTGCAGGTCTTCGCATTTGACATGGTGCTTCAAGCGCGGGTCGATGCTGCTATCGCCCAGCAGATGCGCCACAATGCGATGATCGACGCGCAGCACCTGCGCCAGGAACGGCGCATCGGGGCGGGCAGCCTCGGCATTGATCTCGATCAGACGGAAACGGCGCAGCGGATTGTGCGGCTGGAGGCGTTCCCACACGGCAAAGCGCTGTTCAAGCTCTGTGCCGAGCAAATTCATCATCAGGTTGACCGTCGGGCGGCGCTGCGACACATCATCATGCAGATAGGCATACAGACGTTCATAACGCCGATCCACCTCTGGCGCGAGGGCCAGCAGCAGGATATAGCTGTCCAGCACATTCAGGCTGAAGCGCCGAATCATCTGCTGGAAGGGCAGGTGAGCCACATCATCGAAGGGTTGCAGGAGAGACGCTTCACTATCGCCCCACAGACCTTCCAGCGGCTCACGATCCAACTGCCGCGCCACATCCTCATCCGTGATGACGAGGCCGCGCAAAGCATCTGTCGGGTCTTGCCCGGCAGTCTGGGCGCGTTCAATCGCGGCACGAATCAGGGCTTCGATTCGGGCGAAAGAGTGTTGCAGTTGTTGCAGGCTGTTCAGGTTCATAAGTTTGGCACGCATTAGAGACGACAATGGATGTAACCTTCTCATGCAGTTTAAACAATTTTGTCCAGCCTTTCAACGAAAACGCGAAACTTTTACATCCTCTTAGCACTTGTCCCCTGTATATCTATCGTCTGACCCTTTTATAACGTAATACTCGCGTAAAAAATGACATTATGTTAGGAATAATTCTAATACTGTATCATTTTTAAACCTATAATTTTGAAAGTGAAGGTGGATGGTCAGAGGGATATGTATAAAAGACCGTGAGTTTCAGGCATATCTTTTGATCTCATTTTGAATCATCTTCGACTCATGACAAACTCATTATATGCCGAAAATTTAGACAAGTGACATTTATAATGTCGGCTGATGATACAAAAGGCCCAAACGTTTGGATTCTCTGACAACAACGCACAAATGTATCGATTCGATAGGATCATCAAGCGCGATATGCCGCTTTGTGCCCTTCATGTCCGATTATAATCCACATTGACCAACGAAAGATTTAGATCAGGCCATAAGCCTGTTTGAGTCTGGTTTAGATGGTCTAAAATCATGATATCGAACGTTGCAAGCGGCCCAATTTTTGCGATAATAATAGAAAATATGTTTGCACAGGACAGGGTGAAAATGCCCGACGATCTCTTCATCGAAGTGTTCCCCATCGACCCCGAATCGCTGCCGTTGTTCTACGCCTATCAGGTCACATTCCGCGATTCCTCGCACCTGTCGTATGGCGGCAAGCTGGCTTACCGCCTCAGCCGCACCTTTCCCGGAACGTGGATCTGGCACGAGCAGCGCCTGATCACCGATGCGCTCGTCTCGACGGTGCAGATGGATATCGCGCTTGACGTGCTGCGGACACAGGTTCCGGAACTGTATGGCAAGCTTGAGAGCATTGACGAAGACGCGCAGTGGCAGATGACCGCCCACGCCGCCGCTGAATGGGTGCTGGCCGGGCCTGTGCGGGCGTGTGAAGCCGAACTGCGCCAGAAACTCGCCGCCATGTCGATGACGATCAGGAATGCGGTGGTCGAGCGCGATATGCGCCTGGACGCCTGGGAGGTGGCGGGGCTGCCTGCGCTGTCGCTGTCGATCAAGCCGCTGCTGCGCTATCCCCGCGTGCTGAGTGCCTATCTCAATCAGGGTCACACAGTCGATGAGTTGGTGGGGCAGCGCGTAATGGATATCACCTCGCACAGCATGGTTGCCAGCGTAAAAGGCACGACAGGGACAGCCGCCGAACATCGTGAGCATCTCATGGCGCTGTCACGGCGCGAGGTCATGCAAAATCTCATCCAGGCCGCGCCCGATGACGAACCGATCCTGGCGGTGCAGGCGGGCGATTACAGCTATGAGTATGTCGCCAGCGCCCTGTATCCGCTCATCAGCCCGACGAGCACCGATTTTCAGCGCTTCGGCGTGCCGATAGAGCAGGCGCAGGGGGCGATGCGAATCCGCCCCGACCAACGAGCGCAGATGATTCGGGCGCTGTCGGATGTGTTGAAGCAGGCGGGCATCATTGGCGCGGCCTACAGTACGCGCACGCATCCGCATGTCTTCGCCCAGGTGGAAATGACGCCCAATCTGATGTATGGCAGCAAGCGCGTTTTGCCGTATCGCGCCGAGGCCACGCCGCATGATCTGATCAAAGCCGGCCTGTATCGCCGCCTCAGCCGCTACGACAAGGCCGCGATGCGTGTGACCGTCGTCAATACGGGCGCGGATCTGGTCAAGGATTTTATCGAGGTGCTGCGGCGCGATCTGGATAAAATCTTTGGGCTGCGCCTGGAGATGCTCAAAGAGCGCCCGCTCACAGATTTTGCGCCCGACACGCTCAAAACATTGGGCAAGGCGCTCGACAAAGACAAGGCCGACTGTGTGTTTGTCTTTGGCATGGAAGACCGCGAAGAGGATGACAATCTGGCGCGGCTCCATGCGGTCATCGCCGGACGCGGCCTGCCGATGTACGTCATCTCATCCGCCACCATGCACGACCCCGATGCACTGCCTCGCGTTATGATGAGCCTGCTGGCCCGCACCGGACATATCCCGTTTGTTCTGGCCGAGCCGCTGGAATACGCCGATTATGTGACGGGCCTCAGCGTCACCCGCGAGTCGCTCAAGCGCAAGGATCGCATCACGGCGCTGCATCGCATCTATTGCAGCGATGGCACGCTGGTCGGCTACCGCGTCGAGATGTGCGAGGTGAGTTCGGGCGCACCGTGTCCCATCGGGCTGATGGAGGCGATGTTCCCGCATGATGTGTTTACAGACAAGCGCGTGATGCTGCATCATGCGGGGCCGTTTGCTGAGGATGTGCTTGAGGCATTGGCGAAGTGGAGCGCGGTGCTCGGCATGGCCCTCACGCCAATTGAGGTCGATACCGAGCACACGCCGCGCCTGTACCGTCTGGCGGCGAAAGTGGAGCAAGCGCCCTGGGGCAGTCTGTTCAAGCTGACGGAGAATGAAGCGTTCGTGGTCGCCAGCCTGCCATCGCCGATCACCACCGCGCAGCCGCTGCATGTGCGTGTGCGCTCGGCGTTTGCGATTGAGTATGCGGTGTATTCGGTGCTGGCCTGGACGCTGCTGCATTATGGCGCACCGACGTATAAGCGGCCTGTGACGCTGCACAATGCCGATGAATGGACGAATTGGGTGACCGTAGGCAAATTGATCTCGGCGCAGGGCGAAGTGCCGTTCTGGTTGTGATGTTGGAATCGTAGGGCATGGCACGCCACGCCCTTTGTATAAAATCGTTTTCGTGGCCTGATTATCAATAGGATGTGTGGGGGCGAGTCATAGGGTAATCGCGTCTTGTAATCATTCACCTATCCATATAACAATACCTTCGCCAAAATTCAGAGTACCTAAAAAAGCAGGATTTTCACCAAATTTGGCACTTCGTGACCTTTTATAAGCCAAGTTTTGGGGCCAAATTTGCTTCAAAAAGGCGGATTTGGCTGTGTTTTCAAAATTGGCGAAGGTATTGATATAACAAAGGCCGTTGTAGGGGCGCGATGTATCGCGCCCAGATGATTTGTAGGGGATTTGGCTTGGGCAGGATGCATCCTGCCCCTACTAAAATTCGCATGAAGAGGTGAATGATTACCGC
>Ga0105044_10002048_pt1 | contig 27405 bp, 27 predicted proteins | sample MAT01_FD_78092 | JGI IMG/M metagenome (GOLD analysis project Ga0105044, IMG submission 78092) | Freshwater microbial communities from Lake Fryxell liftoff mats and glacier meltwater in Antarctica - MAT-01 | ecosystem: Environmental > Aquatic > Freshwater > Ice > Liftoff microbial mat | place... | reverse complement strand
CGCACCAGACGCGCCACACCCGCCCATCCAACCACACCGATCGTCACCGTCACGACGCCCAGGCTCGGCTGGAATGCCGCCACCATCGCGATCAGGAGCAGGAGCGTCGGAAATGCCAGCGTCACGTCGGCAATGCGCATCACGACCTCGTCCACCCAGCGCCCATAAAACCCGCTCACCAACCCCAGCGTCCCTCCGATCACCAGCGCGATCAGCTGCGCCCCGAGCCCCACCGCGAGAGAGATTCGCGCTCCGAACAGAAGCCGCGAGAGTACGTCGCGTCCCTGAACGTCCGTGCCCAGCCAGTGCGCCGCTGACGGTGGACGCAGCTGCTCGCTGAGCTCAATCGCGGTTGGATCGAACGACGTCAGGAGCGGTGCGATGGCGGCGGCAGTCACGAGCAGCAGAATCAACACGACACCAATCACCGCCCGCGCATCGGCCCGCAGCACGTCGAACGGGCGACGCTGCGTCAGTAACGAATCCGTCGTTTTGATGGAGGGCGCCATCACATGCCCTCCGGCAGCGGTGGCGCGCCATCGGGCTGGTACTTCCACCGACGATGCTGCCAGAAGTACTGGCCGGGGTACGCGCGCACCCAGTGTTCGAGTCGTCCGGTGTAGTGCGCCACGATCGCCACGGTATCTGCCTCACGATCACCGGTATCGATCACCGGAATCGGTTCGATGATCAGCCGATACTTCCCCGACGCCTGCCGGACTGCAACGGTGAACACCATCGGAACCTGGAGGCGGAGCGCGAACACCGCCGGCCCACGCGGCGTCTTGGCGGGGCGGTTGAAGAACGGCACGTAGGCGGAGGCCAATCCGGCGACACCCTGATCGCTGAGGAAGCCGACCACACGATTCTCCCGAATGCTGCGCGGCGTCTGCCGCACGGCCTGCTCGTCGTACACGACACGAATGCCGAAGTGCTGCCGCACCCGCGTGAGATATCGCTCAAAGATTCGATTGCTCATGTGTCTCGCAATCGCGTCCATCGGTATGCCGCGCGCCGCAAAGTAGCTGCCACCGAGCTCCCAGTTGCCAAGGTGGCCGGTGACGAGCAGCACTCCACGCCCACCCGCACGCGCCGCTTCGAGGTGCTGCCACCCGTCGACCTGATCGAAGAGGGCCACCAGTTCGTCCGGCGTATACCGTTCCATCAGCGCCGCTTCCATCGATGTCCGTCCCAGATTCTCGTACGACGCGCGCGCGGTATCGCGGACCTCGGCGGGGGAATACGCAGGAAACGCAAACGCGATCTGTGTCTCCGCCACCTGCGACCGGATGCCGAGCAGGTAGCCAATTCGGCCCAGCCATGCGCCGACACGTGAACTCACATGCAATGGAAACGCACGCAGCACCAGGACCATGGCGCGAATACCGGCATACTCGAGCCGATGCTGGACTGTCGCGGCGGGAGGCATGGGCGTGTTGACCGGGACGCTGGTACTCAGGCCGCCACCCGCGCCGTCGCCGCCTCATTCAGCACCGCCATGAATGCGTCGGCGGACGCCGAAAGTCCGCGCCTGGCGCGAATGCTGAGTTGCGCGGCGTGACCGATCTGCTCGAGCAGCGAGGCGTCCGCCTGAAGCAGCGTGATGACCGCCGCAGTACTCAACGCATCGTCACGATCAACGACGATGCCCGTCTGATCGTGCGTCACGAAGCGCTCGGCCATCACGCCGCGCGTCACGATCGGTGTCCGTCCGAGTGCCATTGCGTCCAGCACGGCGATTCCGCCGTCGTCTCGATCGGCCGTGATCCACACGGCATCGGCCGCTGCCAGCACCGGTGCGCGATCGATCGGATCACCGAGGATCGTCAGCGCATCGCCGAGTCCGAGGGCGGTCGCGTGCACGCGCACCTCGTTCACATCATGCGGTGTGCCCACAAGAATCGCGCGCACCGGATGTCCGCGACCGCGCAGCGTCGCCACCGTGCGCAACGCGGCGGCAGTCGCACGCTGCGCATATGGATCGGTGACCACGACGAGCGTGCTCGTTCCGATTGGTGTCGGCGCGGCAATCACCCGCTCCAAAGGCGACGGGTCGATCGCGAGATCGGCGATCACGCGTCCGCGCAGCCTGGAAACCGGCTCCGACGCCTTCGCTTCGGCCGCCGAGGTATGCACGAACCAGGTCGGCGCGAGGCGCACGGCGAGCCGCGTTCCCAGCGACACTTCCGCCTCGGCGCCCGTCGGCACGCGCCGGAGCACGGCTCCCCGTCCGCTGCGACGCACGGCCCACGCGACCGTCAGATGCGGATCGTCGTGAGCCACACACACCGCGTCGGCGCTGAACTCGCGAAGCACCCCAGCCAACCGGTTGCCATCGGAGAGCCACGCACCGCGATCATCGAAGGGAATGACGTCGAGCCCACGACACCCCTCGGCGACCGACGAGCCACCCGGGCAGACCACGGCAACGGTCGCTCCCCGACCGGCAAGTGCCTTGCCGAGTTCGACGTAGACGCGCGCCAGCCCACCCCAGTCAGGCAGCGGATGGTAGAAGATCAGTCGACTCATGCGTCCACCGTCAGCGCGTCTGGCACGTCGCGTTCCCTGAACTGCAGCGTGTAGAGACGGTGATATGCGCCACGTTTTGCCAACAGCGCATCGTGTGTGCCACGTTCGATGATCCTTCCGCGGTCGAGCACGAGGATCTGCTGCGCATGTTCGACGGTGCTCAGGCGGTGTGCGATGACGAAGACCGTGCGGCCGGCGAGCAGTCGGTCGATGGCCTCCTGCACCAATCGCTCACTCTCGGTATCGAGCGCCGACGTGGCTTCGTCGAGGATCAGAATCGGCGGATCGCTCAGCAGCGCGCGAGCGATTGCAATGCGCTGCCGCTGTCCGCCGCTGAGACGGGTTCCGCGTTCACCGAGCACGGTGTCGTACCCCTGCGGCAGCTCCATGATGAACTGGTGAGCATTCGCGTCGCGCGCCGCCGCTTCGACCTGCGCCTGTGTGTAAACGCCAAGGGCACCGAATGCGATGTTCGCGCGCACGGTGTCGTTGAACAGCACCGTATCCTGACTCACGATGCCCGTCAGGGAACGCAGCGATCGGAGCGAGATCTCCTGCAGATCGACCCCATCGAGCAAGATGCGCCCTGCCGTCGGTGCGTTGAAGCGCGGCACCAGATCCACCAGCGTGCTCTTCCCCGCTCCACTGGCACCCACGAGAGCGACGATCTCCCCCCTTGGCGCATCGAATGTGATGTCGCGGAGAACGGCGTCATCACCATATGTGAACGACACCTGCTCGAACGTGACGCCCTCATTGAGCGCAGTCACCACGACACTGCCACGATCGGCCGCGAGCTCAGTGGTTTCGTCGAGCACCTCGAAGAGTCGCTCGGCGCTCGCCATCGAACTCTGGGCGGTCGCCGGCACCTGGGAGAGCTGCTTGAGCGGCTGCAGCATCCGCAGCACCAGCACCAGAAACGTGATCAGATCGGCGCCATCGAGCGTTCCTTCCACGAGCACCTGTCTTGCACCGATCCAGAGCACGAGAACCGCGATGCCCGTACCGGCAACTTCGGTGAGGGGCTGCGACAGCGCGCCGAGCGCCGACACGCGGCTCATCGCCTTCGCGTAGCGGCCGCTGGCGTCTGTGAATCGCCGCGATTCGTGCGGCTCCGCGCCAGTGGCCTTCACCAGACGAATTCCGCTGACCGCCTCCTGCACGATGCTGGTCATCTCGCCGTACTCGTTGCTCAGGCGGCGGTGGCGCTTTCGCAGCTTCTTCAGAATCGGCTGCAGCGCGCCGATCAGTATGGGCGCCAGCACCAACGACACCAGCGTCAGCTTCCAACTCAGCGAGAGGAGCGCCGCCACCGTGACGATGAGCGTCGCGCCGCTCTGGAACGAGCGGGTGACGAGCTCCGTCACGAGCGCCTTGGTCTGCGACGTATCGGTGAGAATCCGCGTCACGACCTGACCGGTCTTCGTGCGCTGGAAGTACGACAGCGGCAGCTGCACGAGGTGCCGATACACGGTGTCGCGCAGATCGCGCGTCACGAGCTCCTGCAGGCCGGCACCAAGCAGACCGCTGAGCCACGCGAAGAAGTTCTTCAGCGTGACGGCGGCGAGAATGATCAGCACCACCGTCTGCAGTGACCCCATCTTGTCGGCGGGGTCCATGAAGCGACCGATCGCCACGTCGAGCGTCTGCCGGATCAGGCCGGGCTTGAGCGCCTGCTGCGCGCCGGCATCGATCCCGAACAACGTCTGCAGGAAGGGGATCAGCAGCGCGAGGGAGGCAACGTCGAGCAGTGCAACGAGAAAGTTGCACACGATCGTCGCGGCCATTCGCCACCCATGCGGGCGGAGAATCCCTAACAGTCGGCGATACACGTCAGCGGCGCGGCACGAGTCGAACGAGCGGGAGGATCATCTCTTCGGGACTGACCCCACCGTGGAAAAAGCCACCGCGATATCTTCCCTGATATTCGCGCAGCTTGGTCGGATACACAAAATAGCAGTCGGCGGCGGCCAGCAAGGTGTTCTTCCCCAGCCCGCGCCGCGGCAGGCGCAACGCGTCAGCGTTGGGAAAGAGCAGCGCCTGATCCGGCTTTTCGGCGCGCAGATCCTCGCCGAACTTGTAGCGCAGGTTGTGCGTCGCATCCCGCCGCGCGTACACCGTGGCCGGCGTCTGACAGAGGATCGAACCGTGATCGCTGGTGAGAATCACCGTGATATTCTTGCGCGCCGCTTCCTTGAGCACGCTGAACAGCGCCGATCGCTCAAACCACTGCCGTGTGAGGCGGCGCAGCGCCGCTTCATCCTTCGCGACTTCCAGCAACACCGAGTTGTCGGAGCGACTGTGCGTCAACATGTCCACGAAGTTGAAGACGAACGCGCTCACCCCCTCGGTGCCCACCGCCGACGAGATCCGCTTCTCCAGCTCATCCGATTCGTGCGGTGTGCTGATCTTGTGATACCGCACCGGCACGTTGTGACCGAGCTCCTTCAGCTGCAGCTCCAGCAGCTGCCTCTCGTGCGCGTTGAGCGATTCATCCTCTCGCTCCTTCCACCAATCGGGGTGCATTCCCGCCAGCTCACCGGGAAACAGCCCGCTGAACAGCGCGTTGCGCGAGTATGGCGTGGCCGTCGGCAGGATCGAGTAGTAGTGCGAACGTTCTTCGGTGAACCACTGCCCCAGCAGCGGCGCGAGCCCCAGCCACTGATCGAGACGCAGGCAGTCCACCACCACAAAGCAGGCGGCCTTTTCCTTGACCAGAAGCGGAACAACGTGTTCGGACACCAGATCGATCGAGAGCGGCGGGCGATCACCCTGCAGATTTTCGAGCCACACCGGGTACTGCCGCTTGATGAATTGCGCGAACTCGCGCCGCATCGCCGGATACAGCCCAACCAGCGATTCGCGGAGACCACTCTCCCCCGCCTCATCGAGTGCGACATCCCAGCGCGTGAGTTCAGCGGTGCGCTCGATCCAGCCGCGCCAGTCGTTGCTGTAGCCCTCCTGCTCGAACGCACGAAACCGCTCCACGAATTCGCGGGCGAGCGCCTGCTGGCGCAGCCGCGTGCCTTCGAGAATCCGTGTGATCGCCGCCAGGACCTGCCGCGGATTCACCGGCTTCACGAGATAGTCGTGCACGGCGGCACCGAGGGCCTCGCGCAACGTGGCGTCTTCCTCGCTCTTGGTGATCATGACCACCGGCAGCATCGGGTCGATGGTCTGGACCTCGCGCCAGGTTTCGAGGCCGCGCTTGCCAGGCATCTGCTCGTCCAGCAACAGCACATCGTACCGGCGACGCCGCAGCAGCTCGAGGGCGTCCTCCGAGTTCCGCGCCATCTGGACGTCGTAGCCCTTGTCCTGAAGGAAGATGCGATGCGCCTCGAGCATCTCGGCTTCGTCATCTACCCACAGGACGGATTTTGCAGGAGGGGTCATGTTGGGATCAAGTTACCCCATCGAGCCGGTCTGAGGTTCTTTCAGGCGGCAGTCGACCAAATCCGGCGCGGCGGTACCTTTCTCTCCGTGCAACGACACGCCTCCCTGCTGCCCCCCGTCACGCCGCCGCTGAAGTCGCTGGTGTCGCTATCGGCCGCCCTCACGCAGCCGCGGGAGCGCGCGGCGGTGCTGGCGTGCTGGATGGTGGCGCGGCTGGCGCTCCCGCGGCTCTCGCGCGAGATGGACGTCAGCGACCCCGAGGCGCTGCAGCTCCGCGCTGAAGCGACGCGACGCTGGATCGTCGTCCAGGCCTTGCCCGGCGCCGTCAGCCTTGCCGCGTCGCGCGCATGTGACGCGGCGGGCGAGCGCGACACGACCCTGCTCGCCGACGCGATCGACGCGCTCCGCGATGCCGCCGACGCCGATCTCAATAACAGTGCCCGCGCGGAGCTCAGCACGCTGGCGCAGTGGCTTCGCCGCTCCTCCCTCGCCGCCATGCGCTGATGCCAACGAGTCGCGAACTGCTTTCCGGTGTTCTTCTGCGCCTGGCCGCAGACGGTGTGGTGCCGACCGCTGCGCCCGACCTGCTGACCACCGGCTACCCATCGCTGGACCGCGTACTCGCTGGCGGATTTCGGAGGGGGGAGTTGGCCGTCGTCGGCGGTGACGCCGGTTCGGGAAAGACCGCGCTCGTACTGGGCGTCGCGATCCGCGCCGCCGTCGCAGGATTCCCGGTGTTGATCCTGACCCACGAGTCGAGTGTGGAACAATGCTGGGAGCGCCTCGTCTCGGCCGAGTCCGGGGTGAACCACGTCGCGCTGCGCACCGGGCTCCTGCCCAAGGGAGGTGCCGACGCGCTGCGGTCGGCTGCCGATGTCCTTCGTCGGCTGCCCATTTCAGTCGAGCGGGCCCCGTACACCCCTGCACAGCTCGCCGAGCGGCTGGAGCAGGATTCGCTTCCGGCTCTCGTGATCGTCGATGGGCTCGCCGGATACGAACAACCGCCGACGCCGGTTGCGGAGGCGTTGGCGCAGGTTGTCCGCTTGGCGAAACGGCTTGCCGTCGAGCAGGAAATCGTCGTGCTGCTGACCGCTCCGCTGCAGGCAAACCGGATGTTTTCGCCGCCCCCGCGGCCCGCGCTCGCTGACTTCGGCATGTCAGGGGCCGCCGCTGCTGTCGCCGACGCGGTGCTCGGCATCTATCGTGAAGCGCTCTACGACGACACCCCGGATGTGGCGGGGGCATTCGAGGTGCACGTGCTCAAGCACCGCGCCACGATCAACACCTTCGCCGATCTGTACATCGAGCCCGGCGCCGGTCGGGTGGAAGATCTGATCGAGTCGTAACCGGCCCCAACCGACTTATCTTTGGCGGCTGACCCCCAACACGCAGACCAGACGGAGTTGCAATGGCCGGCCACAGCAAGTGGAAGAACATCAAGCATGCGAAGGCGGCGACCGATGCCAAGCGCGGCGCAGTCTTCACCAAGCTGATTCGCGAAATCACCGTCGCCGCAAAGGCCGGCGGCGGCGATCCTGGCGGCAACCCGCGACTCCGCACCGCCATCGATGCCGCGCGCTCGCTGTCGATGCCGAAGGACAACATCGATCGCGCCGTCAAGAAGGGCACGGGCGACCTGGAAGGCGTGGACTACGTCGAGATCACCTACGAGGCGTACGGACCAGGTGGCGTGGCGCTGATGATCCAGGCGCTGACCGACAACCCCACGCGCACCGTCGCTGACGTCCGCGCCAAGCTGACGCGCAACAACGGCAACCTCGGCACCTCGGGCTCCGTGGCCTTCATGTTCGATCGCAAGGGCCGCATTTACATGCCGGCCGCCGGCGACGAGGATGCCATGATGGAGATGGCGCTCGATTGCGGCGCGAGCGACTTCGCGAACGACGATGGCACCTTCGCGATCACCACCGAACTCTCCGAGTTGCACGCCGTGAAGGAAGCGCTCGAAGCGAAGGGGATGAAGATCGGCGAGGCGAAGCTCGAGTGGCTGCCGCAGAGCACCGTCCACGTGACGGGCGACGATGCGCGCGCGCTGGTGAAGCTGCTCGACGTGCTCGAGGACCTGGACGATGTGCAGAATGTCGAAGGTAACTTCGACATTGATGAAGCGGCGCTTGAAGACTGACCGCTGGGAGCAGCGTTGGGAGCCGCGCTGCTAGTCCTCGGCCTGGACCCTGGCACCGCCGTCACCGGCTTTGGCGTCGTGCGCGGTGACGGGCGAGGCGCCGCAACGTTGGTGGAGTGCGGCGTGTTTCGCACCTCGCCGCGCGATGCGCTCGCCGATCGTCTGGTCGCGATCTTCGACGGAGTCACGGCCCTGATCGCGCGGCACGCGCCGGATGCGCTGGCGGTCGAATCGATCTTCTACGCGCGCAACGTTCGCACCACCGTGACGCTCGGGCATGCGCGTGGTGTACTGCTGCTCGCGGGGGCGCAGGCTGGCGTTGCGATTCACGAGTATCCGCCGGCCGAGATCAAGAAGGCGATTACCGGCACGGGTGCCGCCACCAAGGAACAGGTGCAATACATGGTCAAGACACTGCTGCGCCTGAAGACGGTGCCGAGCCCGAACGATGCGGCGGATGGCGTGGCGGCGGCGTTGACCTGTCTGCTGGCGGCGCGAACCACGGCACTGCTTGAAGGCGCCGGACGGAGCCGATGATCACGCTGCTCGTCGGCACGCTGCTCGAGCGTGATCTGGCAAGCGTCGAGGTGCTGACGAACGGCGGTGTCGGCTACACGCTCGCGATTCCACTCTCGACCTACGAGTCACTCCCGAAGACCGGCGAAGCGGTTCGCCTGCACACCCATCTGGTGGTGAAGGAAGATGGATGGCAGCTGTTCGGCTTCGGCACGACGTACGAGCGCAACGTGTTCATGCGATTGCTCATCGCGAAGGGGTTTGGCCCACAACTGTCGCTGAACATGCTCTCCGCGCTGAGCGCCGAGCGGCTGATCCGCGCCATTCGCGAGCGCGACGTGGCGACGCTGCAGCAGGTGAAGGGGTTGGGTAAGAAGAAGGCCGAGCAGTTGATTCTCGATCTGGCCGACAAGGTCGACGATCTGCAGCGCGGGCCAGGCAGCGGCGCGAACACCGGAGGGGGCGCAGGCGTGGACGACGCGGTGCGTGCGCTGCAGTCGTTGGGGTACAGCGTGGCCGACGCCGAGTCGGGGATTCGGGCCGCGCTGGACGCGGGTGAGGGCAAGGATGGGGCGGCAGCGCTGATCCGGGCCGCGTTGGGCCGCATCGGTGCGCGATAGGGTAATCGCCGCCCGCCGCGGGTGGCGACACGTGACCGATCGTGGCGCTCCGGTGTTTCTTCGGGTAGACTCGTCGCTATGACGCGCGCCGAAATCACCACGCCCGAGGCCATGGACGACGACTCGCTGGTCGAGTTGTCGCTGCGTCCGCAACGACTGGCGGAGTTCATCGGCCAGCCCAAGGTCAAGGATTCGCTGCGGATCTACATCGATGCGGCGCAGGCACGGAAGGAGCCGCTGGATCACGTGCTCTTCTTCGGTCCGCCCGGCCTGGGCAAGACCACGCTGGCGGAGCTGATCGCGCGCGAGATGGGCGTCAACATTCGCACCACCGCCGGCCCCGCGCTGGAGAAGCCGGGCGATCTGGTTGGCACGCTGACGAATCTGCGCGAAGGGGACATTCTCTTCATCGACGAGATTCATCGCCTGCGACCGATCATCGAAGAGTTCCTCTATCCCGCGATGGAGGATTTTCGCGTGGATATCCGGTTGTCGGACGGCCCCAAGGCGCAGACGATCACGATGCCGGTGGAGAAGTTCACGCTGATCGGCGCCACGACGCGACTCGGCATGCTCACGGCTCCGATGCGCGCGCGCTTCGGGATCGAGCAGCGGCTGAACTACTACCCCACCGCCGATCTCGAGCAGGTGGTCCGGCGTACGGCGGTGGTCTTGAATTGCGAGATCACCGACGATGGTGCGCACGAGCTGGCGCGACGTGCGCGCGGTACGCCTCGCGTCGCCAACCGACTGCTGCGACGGGTCCGCGACTATGCACAGGTGAAGGCGAACGGCGTGATCGACAAGGCCGTCGCCGATGCGGCGCTGGAGCTGCTCGAGGTGGACTCGTTCGGGCTCGACGACATGGACGCGCGGATTCTTCGCGCGATCATCGAGAAGTTCGAAGGGGGGCCCGTGGGGCTGAAGACCATCGCCTCCGCCGTCGGCGAAGATGAAGGGACGATCGAGGAGGTGTACGAGCCGTTTCTGGTGCAGAACGGATTTCTCCAACGCTCGCCGCGTGGTCGGATGGCAACGGCGATTGCGTATCGGCATTTCGGGTACACACCGCCGGGTGATGCGGTTGGGCCGCAGGGGACATTGCTCTGACGTCGGCGAACGATCCGTGCACCGCTTTCCGTCTCAGCTGCAGCCTGCGGAAGCGGCGCAGAGTCGCCGGCACAGTGCGGGCTCGGCGTATGCAGCACCCGCAGCGCTGGCGTTCCTTAGATTCGCTGCGGTGAATACTCAACGCACCCCAGACGGCTCTCGCGTCTCCGACTACGACTTCGAGCTCCCCGACCACCTGATCGCGCAACAGCCGGTGGCGCAGCGGGATGGCAGTCGCCTGCTGGTCGTCGACCGGGCAGCGGGCACCATTGCCCACCGACAGTTCCGCGACATCCTCGACTACATCCCGAGTGGCGATGCGCTGGTGGTAAACACCACCAAGGTCATTCGCGCACGCCTCCTCGGCACGCGCCCCTCCGGTGCGCCAGCCGAAGTCCTGCTCCTCAAGGCACTCGGCGACAATGTATGGGAGGCCATGGTGCAGCCGGGAGCAAAGTTGCAGGCGGGAAAGTTTGTGGCAATAGCCGACGATTTCCGCGTCGAGATGCTCGAGCCGACCGAGCGCGGTACGAAGCTGGTACGACTGCACGCGGAAGGCGGCGTGGCACACGCCATCGAGCGGTACGGACACATCCCGCTCCCCCCGTACATGACGCGAGCCGATACGGCCGACGATGCGTCGCGCTATCAGACCGTGTATGCCGAACAAGCCGGTTCGGTTGCGGCGCCCACGGCGGGGCTGCATTTCACTGACGACGTACTCTCGCAGTTAAGCGAGAAAGGCGTCTTGCGTGCCGACGTTCTGCTGCACGTTGGCGCGGGAACGTTCCGGCCGATCAGCGTTGACGATCCCACCGAACATGTGATGCACGACGAGTGGTATCAGGTCACCGCGAATACGGCACGCGCACTCAACGGCGTGAAAGCAGCCGGTCGCAGCGTCTGGGCGGTCGGGACCACGTCGATGCGCACGCTGGAGAGCGCGGCGGCCGAAGACGGAACGCTGACGGCAACGGAGGGGACGACCGACATCTTCATCTACCCGCCGTATCGCTTCAAGCTCGTCGATCACCTGCTGACGAACTTTCACCTGCCGAAGTCGACGCTGGTGATGCTGGTGGCGGCGTTCGCCGGCTACGACCTCACCATGCGCGCTTACCGCGAAGCGATCGAGCAGCGGTATCGGTTCTATTCGTACGGCGATGCCATGTTGCTGGTGTAGTCACAATCGATGACGCACAACTGTCTCTCGATTCGCGCGAGGTTCAGGCATCGGTCAGCTCGAGGTTGGCAGCAACCATAGTTTCAGGGATGCCCAACTTCTCCTTCCGCACCTCCCACGACGCCGGCTCAGCCCGACTCGGTTGGTTCTCCACGCCGCACGGGGTCGTCGAAACGCCCGCGTTCATGCCGGTGGGGACGCACGGCACGATCAAGGGGCTGAGTGTCGAGGAGGTTGCCGCCGCGGGCGGGCAGATGATCCTCTCGAACGCGTATCACCTGTATCTGCGACCGGGCGACATGATGGTCCGCGCGCTGGGCGGGCTGCATGCGTTCACGCGCTGGGACGGGCCGATGCTCACCGACTCAGGTGGCTTTCAGGTTTTCTCGCTCTCGAACCTGCGCACGGTGAGCGAGGAGGGGGTGCTGTTCCAGAGCCACATCGATGGGTCGAAGCACGAGTACACGCCCGAGAGTGTGATGCGCATCGAGCGGAACATCGGCGCCGACGTGATCATGCAGCTGGACGAGCTGATTGCGGGACAGGCGGATGTGGCGTCGAGCAGGGCGGCGATGGAGCGGAGTCTGCGGTGGTTGGATCGCTGCCGGGTGGAGTTCGACCGGATCAGCCGCGAGGGTCGGGGGGCCCCCCCCCAGTACGAAGTTCCGGCCGGCGCCCCACCAATGGCAACCCAGGATCCCGCCACCGACATCATTCCACCGCACCAATCCCTGTTCCCCATCATCCAGGGCGGCACCCACCCGGCCCTCCGAATCGCCTCCGCACGTGGCATCCTCGAACGTGGTGACTGGGACGGCATCGCCATCGGTGGCCTCTCCGTCGGTGAGTCCAAACCCGACATGTACGCCACCCTCGAAGTCGTGGACCCCGTCATCCCGCGCACTCTTCCGCGCTACATGATGGGCGTCGGCTTCCCCGATGACCTCGTCGAGGCCGTCCGGCGGGGCGTCGATCTGTTCGATTGTGTCGCCCCCACCCGCATGGGACGCAACGGCACCGGCTTTACCAACGACGGCAAGGTCCAGGTGCGGAAAAGCAGCTTCCGCCTCGACCGGCGCCCGCTCGTCGAGGGCTGCCCCTGCCCTTGCTGCACGCGCTACGATCGCGCCTACCTCCGACACCTCTTCGTCAGCGAGGAGATGCTCGGCCTGCGCCTGCTCTCGCTGCACAACGTGACCTTCCTGATCACGCTCATGAGCCGAGCGCGCGAAGCCCTGCGCACTGGCACCTTCGAGAGTTGGAGCGCAGACTGGCTTGCCCGCTACCGCGATCCCCAAACCGCCACCACCTGACGCTGCCCCTCCGGGCCGACGTCAGCCGAACAAAACGTCCGCCACCCGTGGGATCGAGGCAATCACCACGAACCGCGTCGCACGCCCGGCGAACGATGCCGACAGGAACAGCCACAACGGCATGCGCACGAGGCCCGCGCCGATCACCGCCAGATGGTACGGCGGCAAACTGACCACGGCGCTCGAGACCAGTGCCGAGACGCCGAACGTCGGGTGGCGGTGCAGGAAATTATCGGCCAGATCGAGGTGTCGGCGGAGCCATGGCTGCCGCACTCGATGCTGCTGCGTCGCCGCCCAATACCAGACCAGCTTGCCCGCGACATGACCGGCGGTCATCACCAGCACCAGGGGCAACACCAGAGCCTGCGGACGGACGCTGGCGATCGCGAGCACCAGCAGTTCCGCCGCGCCGGTCGGAATCGCGCCCATCACCCACCCCAGCACGAGAGCGGAGACGAGGGCGCCGCCGGGTGTTGCAAAATTCCCCAGCGTGTAGCCGAGGATGCGGATCTGTTCGACGGAATCGGCCATCAGCATCGCTCACCGTAGCCTCGGCGCCGGCCTGACGGGAGTGCCCCGCCGACCCGCGACTACGGCCCGGCATCGAAAACCGCATATCTTTCCGCATCATCCCGCAGCGTGATGCGCCAGACGCGCTCCACTGCAGGCCCTTAAACGCGATGCGCCGCACCGGCATCGTCGCGCTCACGCCATGCCGCCCCGTTCCAGATGACATCCACGCCGTTCGCCACCCTCGCGCTGATTCAATTCCAGCTCCCCGGCGGCCAGCTCGCCGCGCCGCTGCTCATGTACGGCAGCATCTTCGCCATCTTCTATTTCCTGCTCATTCGCCCACAGCAGCAGCAGCGCAAGAAGCACGAATCGGCGATCCTCGAACTGAAGAAGGGCGACCGTATCGTGACCGCGGGCGGGCTGATCGGCGAAGTGCAGCACATCAAGACCAGCGCCACCGCAAGCCCCGACGATGAGATCACCGTCAAGAGCGGCGAATCACGACTGATCGTCGAGCGCGGTCGAATCGCCAAGATCACCTCCGGCGCGGGCACCAGCTCGAGCGCGGACAAGGTCGCCTGATGGCACTGCTCGACATTCACGTCATCGGGAGCCCGATTCTGCGTCGCGAGACGCAGATCGTGCAGCAGATGACCTCCGGGCTGCGACAGCTCATCACTGATATGTTCGACACCATGTATGCCGCCAAGGGCATCGGCCTGGCGGCGCCACAGGTCGGGCGCATCGAGCGGATCGCCGTCGTTGATGTCGAGAAGAATCCGATCGCCCTCATCAACCCCGTCATCACCATCAAGTCGGGCAAGAGCAGGCGCGAAGAGGGATGCCTCTCGATTCCGGATATCCACTACGACGTGGAGCGCGCCGGTAAAGTCACGGTGAACGCGCTCGATGTGGACATGAAACCGATCACGCTCGAAGGCAGCGACCTGTTTGGCACCTGCCTGCAACACGAGATTGATCATCTCCACGGAAAGCTCTTCCTCGATCACCTCTCCATTCTCAAGCGCCGACAGGCAATGCGAGAGTGGGAAGAGGAGAAGGATCAGTACCCCGAACTGATTCGCCGTCTGACCCCCGAAGTGATCGCGCGTTTGCAGGCAGAGGAAGATGAGGCGAATGCCGAAGAAGCGGCCGACCGCGCCGCCGACCGACGCTGATGCTCCTCAAGAGCTGACGTCGTGCGCATTCTCTTCTGGGGTACTCCGGAGTTTGCCGTCCCACCACTCGAAGCGCTTCTGGGCGAAGGCTTCAATGTGGTGGGCGTCGTGACACAACCCGATCGCCCCGTTGGGCGTGCTCGCGAACTCACACCGCCGCCGGTGAAGATCGCGGCATTGCGTGAGGGGTTGCCGGTGTTGCAACCCGAGCGACCGCGCGGCGACGCCTTTTTCGCCGAGCTCACTGCACTCGGTGCTGAACTCAACGTGGTGGTGGCGTATGGGCACATCCTGTCGACGGCGGTGATCGAACATCCATCGCGCGGCACCATCAACGTTCACGCATCGTTGCTGCCTCTGTTGCGCGGTGCGGCGCCGATCGAGACGGCGATCAGGCGCGGCTTCAGTGAGACTGGGATCACGATCATGCGGATGGTGCTCGCCATGGACGCCGGTCCGATTCTGCACACCGCGCGCGTTCCGATCCTCGCCGACGAGACAGGGGGTGAGCTGCGCAACCGCCTCTCCGAAGTCGGCGCGCAGGCGCTGATCGAATCGCTCGCGCTGATGGACCTCGACCTGCTTCCTGAAGTCGGGCAGGATCATGTGAATGCCACGTTCGCGCCTAAGATAGAACGCGACGCTGCGCGAATCGACTGGCAGAAAGGAGCGCCCGAGATCGCGAATCTCATCCGCGCCTACGATCCACGTCCGGGAGCGTTCACCACGCTGCGTGGCGCTGACGTGAAGTGCTATGGTGTGCGTCCATCGCTCATGCAGACCGCCGTCGATGCGCCCGGGACTGTGCTGGCCATCGACGACGACGGGATGCTCGTCGCCTGCGGCGAAGGCACGGTGCGCATCGTTGATGTGCATCCGTCCGGAAAGCGACGTCTGGCGGCGCGCGACTGGGCCGCCGGCCGCGGCGTGTCATTCAACGACCGGTTCGATTCAGTCGCCACGTCGGCGTCGTGATTCACCGGACCGTGCCCATCCTCCACGCCATGACCAACGATGTGGTGCTGGCGGATCCGGGGTTCGTTGCAGCGGCGACCGCCGTCATGAAGGCCTGCCGATCGCGCATCGCGATTCATCTGCGCGCGTCGAGCACCACCGCCCACCGGCTCCTCGAGCTGGCACTCGAGCTTCGAGTCGTGAGCGAGGTCACGGGGAGTTGGATTCTGGTCACCGACCGGGTCGACATTGCGATGGTTGCCGGCGTCACCGGCGCGCAGCTCACGTCACGGTCGATCCCAATCACCGACGCGCGGCGTATCGCCCCGACCATTGCGCTCGGTGCGAGTGTTCACGCCACCGCCGATGCGTGGATGATCGCGCACAGCGGCGCCACGTTTTTGGTCGCGGGCGCGCCGGCGGGCTCAGAGGGCGAGGCGGCGGCTGACCCAATCTCATTCGTGGAGCGGGTGGTCGAGGCGGCTGACGGCTGCCCCGTGATTGCGATCGGCGGCATGACACCGGAACGCGTCACCGACTTGGTGCGCGCTGGTGCCGCCGGTGTTGCGGCGATACGCGGTATCTGGCTGGACGATGCCGAGGGTGCCACACGTCGCTATCTTGCCGCATATGACGAGGGATACCGCCGATGACGCTCGCGTGACGGTCGCCGCAGCGGGTTCTCGCGGTGGCGCATTGATCACGGAGTCGCGCATAGCCGCCGCCGAGATTCTCACCTCGCTGCGTGGCGGTACGCTGCTCGACGCCGCTTTCGAGCGCGTCACGACAGCACTCGACCCGCGCGATCGGCGTTGGGTCCAGGAGCTCGTCTACGGCCTGCTTCGATCGCGCGGCTGGATCGACTCGATCCTCGCCCCACGCATCACCGGCGGACTGGCACGCCTCGACGCGGACCTCGGCGACCTGCTGCGGCTGGGCGCCTATCAACTGCTCTGCATGGGCAGCGTACCGGCGTACGCCGCGATCGCACAAACGGTGGAGCTGGCCAAGCGCCGTCACGGTATTGGCGCCAGCAAACTCGTAAATGCGGTGTTGCGTCGCATCGACCGGGAACGTGAAATGCCGGCCGTCGCCACGCCGGAAGGTGCCGCTGAGGCGCTCGATCGCAATCACGATCTGACCGAGCGACTCGCCGTTCGCGTCAGCCACCCGCGCTGGTTGCTGGAACGATGGGTGCGCGCGTGGGGGCGCGCCGCAACGGAGCAGCTCACCGCGCACAACAACAACGACGCCCCAATCATCGTGCGGCCCTTCGGACTCTCCCGTACGGAGTTGGCGGAAACACTGCGCGAGAGCGGCGTTGAAACGCTGGAAACCCCGCTCTTCTCCGACGGTCTGCAGCTGCCGCCGGGCGTGGCGCTCACGCAGCTTGGTGCCTTCCAGCGCGGCCAGTTGTGGGTGCAGGACGTCGGGAGTGCGCTGGTGGTGCAGTACGCGAACATCCCGCGCGATGCGATCGCGGCCGATCTCTGCGCCGCGCCCGGCGGAAAGACGCTCGCGATGCTTCAAGCCGGTGTGCGCGTGATCGCGAGCGACCGGTCCGCCGCGCGTCTCGAGCGACTGCACGCCAATCTCGCGCGCATGCACGCCACCAACGTGGACGTGCGGGAAATGGATGCCACATCGCCAACGCTGGAACCGGTTGACGCGATCCTCGTCGACGTTCCCTGCACCGGCACTGGGACATTTCGACGTCACCCCGACGCCCGCTGGCGCTTGCGAGTGAGCGATATTGCGCTCCTCCCCGTCCTGCAGCGCGACATTCTCGCTGCGGCCAGCAGCTGTGTGAGGCCGGGTGGGTTGCTCATCTACAGCACCTGTTCCCTGGAGCGCGAAGAGAACGATGCGGTGGTCGAGGACTTTCTCGCCAACGACGAAGCATTCGTGCTCGAACCGCCCGCCGCTGGTGTCGTCCCCGACGCTGTGATGGATGGTGGCTACCTCCGGGTACTCCCACAGGCGCACGGCGTGGACGGAGCCTTTGCAGCGCGACTGCGGCGAGTGTGATGACCCCGACGGTACGCACCGGCAGATCACGTTTCTCCTGGCTTCGCTCTCTGCTCGAACGCTTTCCGTTCATCAGCACCGCCACCATCGGATTCACCGTCGGGTTCTGCGCCATCGCGCTCTGGCTGCTCCCCGGCACGCTGCTGAAGGGAGAGTCCACCGTGCCCAACGTCGTCGGGCTGCTGTACGCCGATGCGGCCGCGCGACTCAGCGCCGCTGGCTTCGCCGTGAAGCAGGGCGAGTCGCTCAATCACCCAACGGCGCCAAAATCCTCGGTACTCGGCCAGATACCGGCACCGGGCGTGAAGGCGGCGAAGGGAAATGAGATCACGCTCGATGTGTCGCTCGGCGCGAAGAAAGGCACCGTGCCCGATCTCGTCGGCCTCGCGCGCGAGGAGGCGGTCAATGCACTGCAAGCCGCGGGGTTCGATGCGCCAACAGATGTCGTCGAACGACTCGATGCCCGCCCGCGCGGCGAAGTCCTCGCCTCCACGCCCCGCGCGGGCACGCTGGCGCTCCAGCCATCGTCGGTACGCCTCACGATCAGCGCCGGCCCCAATGCCATCGGCGTCCCGTCACTCATCGGCATGCCCATCGAGGATGCGCTGGCGCTGCTGGGTCAACTCGGATTGACCACCGGCCCTGCACGCACCGATGCGACCAGTACACAGCCGGAAGGCTTTGTGAGCGCACAACGTCCCGGCGCCAACAGTCCCATCGCGCCCGGTGGTGCCGTCACGCTGACGGTGTCGCGCCCGGCTGCCCCGCCGGACAGCGCCGCGCCGCGATAGGGCGCACGGCAACAAGACCCGGACCGCAACACAGCGCCTGGCAGCGCCGCGCTCGTACCGCAAAGCCCTGCCCGACCAGAGTATCTTTCGCGCATGACTGTCCGCATCGCCCCATCGCTCCTCTCGGTCGACTTTGCCCGCATGGCCGATGATCTCGCCATGATCGAAGCCGCTGGCGCCGACTGGTTGCACGTCGACGTGATGGATGGCGTCTTCGTACCGAATCTCAGCTTCGGCGTGAAGGTCATCGAGACGGTGCGCAAGCTCACATCGCTGCCGCTCGATGTGCATCTCATGACCGTCGAGCCGGAGAAGTACTTCGACAGCTTCGCCAGGGCGGGCGCCAACGGGTTGACCGTGCACGTCGAGACGGCGCCGCACCTGCACCGGCAGTTGATGCGCATCAAGGAGCTTGGGTGTACCGCCGGCGCAACGCTCAACCCGGGCACGTCGCTGGAGTCGGTGCGCGAAGTCGCGAGCGACCTCGATCTCCTGTTGATCATGTCCGTCAACCCGGGCTTTGGCGGTCAGCGGTTCATTCCCCAGTCAGTGGACAAGATTCGTCGTGCACGCCAGCTGCTGGATGGCGCCGGAAGTTCGGCGATTCTCGAGGTGGATGGCGGCATCACTCGCGACACGATCCGGGACTGCTACGAGGCGGGAGCATCGACGTTCGTCGCTGGCAATGCGATCTTCAGCGCCGCCGATCCCGCCGCCGAGGTGCGCGTGTTGCGCGACCTCTGCCAGCTGGAACCCGCGTGACCGCCGGCCAGCAGTGGCGCGTCGTGGCCGCCATCGTCACCGTGCTCGGCGGCGCGCTCTGGTTCGGGTCGTACATGTTGAAGGATGAACTGGTTGGTGTGGACGTCGGCTCGAAGGCGCCGAACTTTTCAGGTGCAACGATCACCGGAACCGTCAGGTCCAAGTCACTGGCCGATTATAAAGGCAAAGTGGTACTATTGAACGTCTGGGCGACCTGGTGTGGCCCATGTCGGACGGAGATGCCCAGCATCGAGGCGTTGCACAAGGCGCTCGGCCCGCAGGGGCTGCACGTCGTCGCCGTGAGCATCGACGATCCCGGGAAAGCGGATGACATCCGCAAGTTCCTGAAGGACTTCGGGCTCACCTTCGAAGTGCTGCATGACTCGACGCAGGCCATTCAGGGGGCGTACCAGACCACCGGCGTCCCCGAAACCTTCATCATCGCCGCCGATGGCACGATCCGCAAAAAGGTGATCGCCGCCGCCGACTGGAACAGTGCGCCGAATCGGGCCCTGATCACGCAGCTGCTCAAGGACGCGGGGCCGTAGGCAATTCCCGTGCGTATCCTCGGCATCGAAACCAGCTGCGACGAGACTTCCGCCGCCGTGCTCTCAGGCGCCGGTGACGCGGTCACGCTCGAGTCACTCGTGATCCTCTCCCAGGACATTCACCGGGTGTTCGGCGGCGTCGTACCCGAAATCGCCAGTCGTCAACATCTGACCGCGATCATGCCGGTGATCGATCAGGCGCTCAAAGACGCGAACGCCACACTCGCTGATCTGGATGCGATCGCGGTCAGTCACGCGCCAGGCCTCGTCGGCGCCCTGCTGGTGGGCGTCGCTGCGGCCAAGGGCCTGGCGATGACGGCCGGGATTCCGCTGGTTGGCGTCCACCACCTCGAAGGACACCTCTTCGCGACAAGCCTCGAACACGCCGACGCCGTACCGCCGTTCATCGCCCTGCTGGTGAGCGGAGGCCACACCATGCTCCTCGATGTGCCGGCATGGGGCGACTACGAACTGCTCGGCGCCACCCGCGACGACGCCGCCGGCGAGGCGTTCGACAAGGCTGCGAAACTGCTCGGCCTGCCATATCCGGGGGGTAAACACCTCGAAGCATTGGCGCTCGAGGGCGACCCGCATCGCTTCCGATTCACTCGGCCGATGCTGAGGCGAGATCAGCACCTGGGGGACGACGATTACTTCGATATGTCGTTCAGCGGGCTTAAGACTGCCGTGATGATGTCGGTAAAAGCATCCACCAATCTCAAAAGTGACGCCCCCCACATCGCGCGAGGATTTCAGGACGCGCTGACCGAAACGCTCGCAGAAAAGACAGCACGAGCCGTCCGGGCGAGCGGGAGCATTCGCGTGGTGCTGGGAGGAGGAGTCGCCTGCAACCGCTCGCTGCAGGCGGCGCTCGTGGATCGATGCGGACCGGCCGTCGCGGTGTTGGCCCCATCCCCTCGGATCGCGACCGACAACGCCGCGATGATCGCGCGTGCCGGGCTCTTCCACGCTGAGCGCGGCAACTGGGCGGCGCTGGATCTCGCGGCCACCTCGTCCGCGTTGATGCCCGGGATCCGTCGCTCACCCCGCTAGTCCATCAGTCGATTCCAGTCCGATGGCCGATCGTCCGTACCAGTCCCATACTTGAACCATGCGCCTCACGGTTCACCTCCCACGCTGTCTCGCGACAACCGATCGAGCGGTCTCGATCGGCGCACCGGTGTGGCTGAGTGTCGCCTGTTGGCTCGCTTTGACGACCGGTGTCGGTGCCCAGCCCAGGCCACGCGAGATCCGCATCGATGTCCGAGACAGTCAGGGCCACGCCCTGCACGGTGCGCGCGTCGATTTTCCACCCGGCAGCGAAAGCGCCATCACCGACTCTTCGGGTAAGGCCTATGCCGTCGTACAGGCGGACAGCACCCTCACCATCATGGTGCGCAAGATCGGGTTCGAGCCTCGAGCCGCACGCTTCCCGATCGGTGCGAGCCCCGGCTTTGTCGTGCGAGTTCGACTCGGTGCTCTTGGCGCCCGGCTACCCGAAGTCACGGTCACGGCTGACTACCCGGGCGAGCCGTGGCGCTCGGCATACGAGGAACGGCGCCGACGTGCCAGCGGTTCTTTCCGGGATCGTGCCTTCTTCAGTGGTCGTGAGCCGCAGATTCTGGACGATTGGTTCAACGGTCTGCCCGGCGTGCAGATGACGTCGAGAGGACTTCGCGTCTCTCGATGCCCGCGGCTGGGCGTATGGATCGATGGGATGCATGTCACCGCACCGGGAATGTCGGCCGGCATGGCCCTCATGCAGCTCACCGCGACCGACATCGCGGCCGTCGAGCTCTATCGTCTGGCGCAGCAGCAGGCGCAGTTCAGTGATCCAAACCTCGAGGACTGCTCGTTGCTGGTATGGACTCGAAGCAGGTAGCATCGTCGCGACACGCCCCCATCTCCGAACCGCTCATGCTCAGCGCACTACGAATCATTGCTCGCATCGTCGTCGTTGCGGCGGTGTCACTGTTCGCCATCCATCCCGCTGCGTCGCAGGCGAGTCCACGTGAGATGCGCGTGGAGGTTCGCGACAGATCTGGCAAGCCCGTGCCCGATGCCACCGTCTTCTTCTTCCTGACCGGCGACTCCACGCGAACCGATTCCACAGGGGCGGCCAGTATCCGCGTGATGGCCGACAGCGCGATCAACATCACCGTCCGAAAGATCGGCTTCGAGGAGCGCAACGCCCGCTTCGTGATTGGCGGTGCGCCGGCCTTCAACGTTCGCGTGGCGCTGGGCGAGGCGGGCCAGCGGCTGGCCGAAGTCGAGATCAAGGACAGCTATCCGGGCGAGCCGTGGCGTCCCGGCTTCATACAAAGAAAGAAGCGTGGAGGAGGCCAGTTCCGCGATATCGCGTACTTCCCCGGCGGCGTGCCCTTCAGCATGAACGACTGGTTCAACGGCATGAACGGCGTGCGCACCGGCGGCGGCTCGGGCGCCGACATCGGCTTCTCGCGCTGCCGGAACATGGGCATGTGGATCGACGGGCAACACGTCACGTCACCGACGAGCGGCTATCGTGCCGCGCTCCAGACCGTGCCACCCCTGGATATCGCCGCACTCGAGCTCTACACCTCCAACACCCCCGCGCAGTTCACAGGTCAGGGCGAAGACTGTTCGCTGCTGCTCTGGACTCGACTGCGGTAGCGGAATCAGCGGACCGCAGTCGTGTTCCGGTGCACGGGATTCAACCCTGCGGGGGTCCGGTCGGTGAGCGATTCCATGAACGCCGCCGCTCGCTCAAGAAGGAGCCGTCCGGAGTCACCGACGTGTTCCGCGCCGTGATCGTCGGCTGATTGGTGCCGATCGTGTCGTTGCTGTCGTTGCAGGCCGTGGCACCAAAAGCCAGTGCGCTGGTTGCCAACACTCGCGAGAGTGAATGACGCATGAATGCAGTCCCCAATGAAATCGATTGTGTGGTATCGCGGTCCGCTGAAAGCGTGACCCGACAACAATCGGTTCTCATTGCAACTGCGGGACGACAGATCTGTCACAGCGCGGCGACGGCTACGTGCCGATTCAGCGATCGTCGTTGCGACCGATGATCAGCGGTGTCTCAGCGCTCAGACGTGACACGCGCGATACACACCGTCCGGTTGACTCAGGCCTTGATTCCTGCAACGCCTGTTTCGGTCGCAGGCACCGTGGTCTCACACCCGCACCCTGATGCACAGCCCGCGCTTTTTGGCGCGCGCGCCGCAGCGATGGTGCGCCAGACACGACGGCCTACGAAAGCAACGGCGGTCAGAACGAGCACGGCAACAATCACCTGTTGTGTCATAACACTCTCCATTCAAGCAAAGCCCAGTGCGCGTCCACCCTGATACACCGCAAACGCCGCCCCATACGCCAATGCGAGCATGTATGCGAACTGAATGGCGGCCCATCTCCAACCGATCCGTCCGCCACCCGCTTCCCGCACCGTCACGGCGACGGTGCTGATGCACATCAGGGCATACACATAGAACACCATCAGACCCAGCGCAACGAGCGGCGAATACTGCAATCCACCGGTCGTCGGATTGACCTCCGCCCGCAGACGTTCGCGCAGCGCCATGGAGGTTTCGTCGACGTCGCCAACCCCGTAAATCGTTCCCATCGTACTCACGAACACTTCACGGGCGGCGAAGCTGGCAGCGATCGAGACACCGATCTTCCAGTCATACCCCAGCGGCTTCACCAGGGGTTCGATCACCTTGCCGATATGCCCGAGGGCTGAATTCTCGAGCTGCACTTCGTACGCCGCCGCGGCACTCATTTCCGATGGCGTGGCGGTTTTCGGGTAGGTGGCGAGCGCCCAGAGAATCACACTGCAACTCAGGATCACCGTCCCTGCGCGGCGCAGAAACATCTGCGCCCGGTGCCAGACGTTCAGCAACAGCGTGCGCAGATTCGGCAAACGATAGGCCGGCATCTCGAGAATCATGGGACGCACGGGGCCGCGCAACAGTGTCCGCTTGAAGAAGGCGGCCACGATCAGCGCCGTCACCGTACCCAGGAGATACATGAACAGCATCGTCAGACTCTGCAGGCTGAACAGCCCACCGAGCACGGCGACCGGTGGCACGAAGGAGCCGATCAACAGCGTGTACACCGGCAGTCGCGCCGAACAGCTCATCAAGGGCACGACCATGATGGTCGCCAAGCGATCCTTGGGCTCCTCGATCGTGCGCGTGGCCATGATCGCCGGTACCGCGCAGGCGAAGCCGCTGATCATGGGAATGAAGCTCTTCCCGTGCAACCCGACGCGTCGCATCAGGCGATCCATCAGGTACGCCGCCCGCGCCATGTAGCCGCTGTCTTCGAGGATGCCGATGAACAGAAAGAGCATCGCGATCTGCGGTAGAAACACGAGTACGCTGCCGACCCCGCCGATGACCCCATCCACCAGCAGGCCTCGCAGATCGCCCTCGGGCAGAAGTGCACCCACGCCATCGCCGATGCGCGCGACCACCCACTCCACCGCAGTCATCGCCGGTTGCGCCCAGGTGAAGATGCCCTGAAACACCAGCACCATCACGGCGATGAACAGCACCGGACCCCACGCGCGATGCAGCACGAAGGCGTCGATCCGGTCACTGGTCGTGCGCGTACCGGCGTTGTGGTTGATCACCGTCCGGGACACGACGCCCTGACTCCAACCGTAGCGGAGTTCAGCTTCGATGCTTCGCGGATTCATCCCCGCTGCGGCAATCGCAATGCGCGCCTCATCCACCATTGGTGCAATCGCCGAACGCGCATCGCCGTACCACGACTCCAGCTTTGGAACGGCGAGGAGCCTCAGCGCGTCATGCGCCGCCAGGGCGTCCGTTGCGCCATGCCTCTGCAACATTTCCACCAGCGGCGCCAGCGCCTCGGCGATCTCCGGTGCAAGCACGAATGGTCGCGTTGGCAGCGGTAGACCGAGCACCGTGACCATCGCCTTCGCGAGCACATCGAGCCCTTCGCCGCGCGTCGCGATCGTCGGAATGACCGGCGCACCGACTTCGTGTATGAGCGCGACCGCATCGACATCCACGCGCGCCGCTGCCGCCGCATCGATCTGATTCAACGCCACGATGGTTGGCACACCCAACTCCAGCACCTGGCTCACGAGATACAGATTCCGCTCCAGATGCAGCGCGTCGGCGACGACCACGACAACGTCCGGCAGCGGTTCACCACCGGTGCCACGCAGCACACCAAGCGCAATCTCTTCGTCCGGGCTGGCGGGTGACAGGGCGTAACACCCAGGCACATCCACGATGGTGACGCGCTCGCCGTTCGGCCCGCGCATCGCACCTTCCACCCGCTCGACCGTCACACCGGCAAAGTTGCCAACGCGCTGACGCATGCCGGTGAGGGCGTTGAACAGCGTGCTCTTTCCCGTGTTCGGATTGCCCACCAGCGCCACGCGAATCCGGCGCTGACTCACCGGAACCGGTGCCTGAATACCGGAGGGAGGAGCAAATGAGGTTGACATCGGTTGTCGGTGCGGCGCGAGCCGCAGGACGCTCAGCGCGTCGGGAGGACGGTGATGCGAGCGGTGATGGCGGGGCTCAGGGCCAGCCGCGATCCGCGCACGTCCAGAAGCATGCAGTGGCGCGCATCCACCACGCTCACACTCGCTCCCTCCATCAACCCCAATTCACGCAGCCGGCACGCTTCGTTCTCACCGCACCCAAGCGACACGACGGTAGCCGACGCCCCCGCCACACAATCGCCCAGGCGACACGCCAATGGCGCGCGGGAAGCACTCGCGGGAAACGTCTCGACAACTGGCAGGGCGAAAGCAGGCACGGTTGTTTCTAGTTGAGAATGATTCTCAGAAGCGTGAAAGAAGAATACACCGCTCTCTCGAACTCGGCTAGAGCGCAACGGCACAATGCCGAATAATCTGCTCCGGATTCCCCAGCCGTCTCAGCCGCCCTGCCCTTCCAGCACGACGACCGCCCCTGCCACCTTATCGGAGTGGGTGAGCGTCACATGTATGACGGAGACGCCCAACTCAGCCGCACGTTTTGCCGCCCGGCCGTGCAGAAGGAGCAACGGACGACCGTCCAGGGGGGAGTTGGCGACTTCGATGTCCTGCCAGTGGATGTGACGTGCCTCCTCACTTCCGGCGAGCGCCTTGTACGCCGCCTCCTTGGCCGCGAATCGGGCGGCAAAATGCCGAGCCGGTTCGCCGCGCCGATCGCAGTACGCGCGCTCACCTGCCGTAAACAGCCGGGCTCGACCGCGCTCGGGATGACGCGCCAGCAGGCGGGCAACGCGAGGGATATCGGCGAGATCCATCCCGATGCCACAGATCACGTTGCGGATCCTTCATTGCGGGGTCGGTTGATCAGCCGCCGCCAGAGGGCACCCTTGGCGCCGCGCGAATCACACAAGACCGGCACGAACAGGGCCCACGCCTCGTCCGCTGCCCGAAAGGTGCGCTGCACGCAGTCCGTCCAGCGGCGCCAGGTGTGAAACTGCTGCGCCTCAGGTGCCTGCCGGAGCCGAAGGCCAGCGTGCTCGAGCTGCCGCAGCGCTGCGGCGAAGCCGAGGCCCAGCTGCTCCAGCTCAGCCACCAATGCGCGTCGGTCGGCTGGGTCGGCGAACCGTTCAGTGGCCCATTCGGCGTACACCCACTGCGCATGACGCTCGAGCCGGTCGGCATCGAACGCCCGGCGCTGCGTCTCGACCGTCCGACTCTCCTCGGCAATCCGTCGCGCGTCGAGCAGTGCGTCGAACCATCGATCGTGATCCGATCCCGGTGCGCTGCGCTCCGAACCAAAGGCCCGCAGGGAGAGCGTCTGGGCGGGGAAGACACACACGGCCGCCTCCAGCCGATGTCGCAACCCTTCGAGATGCGGCGAGTCGTACAACACCACTGCGCCAGCTTCCGTGGCGTACAGTGTCAGCGCGCCATCGAGATAGCTCACTCCATCCAGCATCGCGACGGTCAGATCGATCACCTTGGGTTCGGCCGTGTCGTACGCAATCCGCAGCGCACGACCATCCAGCTGGACTGCGGCGTCGTAGTCCAGCGACCGATCGTCCCACGCACCGCGCAAACGGGCGGCGATCAGGCCATCCCCACTCAACATCACGCCGCGCGCTCTTCGGCGACAGCAACGATCGCCGATACCACCGCCGCCGTATCGAGCAGATTCGTGAACACCGCCAGCGGGTTGAACGGCATCAGGTCTGCAGCGCGGTACCGTCCCGTTTCGACGCCGATCGCACGTGCACCGATCGCCTGACCACAGGTCAGGTCGTGCGGCGTGTCACCAACGATCACGATCCTCGATCCCGGCAACGCTGCGCCAATTCGCTCAGAGGCCCGTGTCTGCGCGATCGCCGGCAGCTCCGGTCGTGTGAGCGCATCCGATCCGTACGCACCCACCACGAATCGCTCCGGCACGATGTCCACCGCGCGCAGCTTGAGTGCGGCGGCAAGGGCAATGTTTCCGGTCAGCAGCCCGAGCATCACATCGTCGTGTGCATCGAGCGCGTCCAGCAGCGCATTCACGCCGGGCAAAAGCTCCACCGTGCCAGGTGTCGTGGTGATGTCGCGCTCGAGATGCAGGAAGTACGTCGTCAGCGCGTCCGTCATGCGACTGTCGATCGCGGCAGACTCCACGCCGGCGAGCGTCCCGAGTTCGCGGATGATCTGGGGGTCTGTCTTGCCATCGAAGGGATGATCCTCCGGACCAGTCACGCCGAACACATCACGCATCGCCTGATGCACACAGCGTCGGCCGGCGCCGTTGGCGAGCAGCAGCGTGCCGTCGATATCGAGCAGTACGAGGACGGTCATGCCGTGCGCCGCGCCAGCAGCAGGCCGCCGGT
>Ga0105044_10002047_pt1 | contig 27405 bp, 25 predicted proteins | sample MAT01_FD_78092 | JGI IMG/M metagenome (GOLD analysis project Ga0105044, IMG submission 78092) | Freshwater microbial communities from Lake Fryxell liftoff mats and glacier meltwater in Antarctica - MAT-01 | ecosystem: Environmental > Aquatic > Freshwater > Ice > Liftoff microbial mat | place... | reverse complement strand
CTCGAGGATCAGGCGCTGATCGCCGAGGCGCGGCGTTCGATGTCGCTCTATGATGACATGGAAGAGTTGATCCGGCTGGGTGCGTATAAGTCCGGCAACGATGCGGCGCTCGACCGGGCGATCGAGCTGCAACCCGCGCTGGACGCCTTTATGGGACAGGGCCGCACGGAGGAAACCGATCTTGGCACGTCGTTTGCTGAACTGAGGGCAGTTCTCAAAACGAGCCAAGCTGAAGGGCAGCGTCGATGAAATCGCGCGAGACGCTGATCAAACTGCACCGGTTTCGGGCCGATGAGGCCAAAACCAAGCTGGCGGGGCTGGAATCTATCCGCGCCGATTTGGGACGTAAGGTTACCGAGCTGGACAATCATCTAAGCGAAGAGGGCCGCCGCGCGACCGAGAACGATATCGGTCGCTTCGCCTATCCCTCGTTCGCCCGCTCGATCCGTGAGCGCAAGGAAAAGCTGGCGTCGTCGATTGCCGAGATCGAGCGTTCGATCGGCGAGGCGCGCATCGACCTTCAGGAAGCATTCCGGGACCTCAAGAAGTTCGAGCTGGCCGAAGAAGCGCGCCTGAAGCGCGAAGGCGACAAGCTGGCGCAGGCCGAGACCAATGCCTCGGACGAGCGCAGCATCCAGCGCTATATCCGCACGCGGAATGCGAGCTGATCGGAGCCTTATCCTGAAGGCCCCCCGTCCTTCAGGCACCTTCCCCCGATGGGGAAGGTGGCCACCGGCCGGATGGGGGCCGTCAGGATGAAGCGCCTACCAGCCCCTCACGCCGCCGCCACCGCCGCCGCCGCCGGAGAAGCCGCCGCCGCCGCTGAAGCCGGAGCTCTTGCCGGGCGGTGAGGACGATGAGGAAATCGCGTTCGACATGGCGTTGGAGATCGAGTGGCTGAGGGCGCCCGCGCCGATACCGGAGAAGTTGCGGCCCGAGTACCAGCCGGGGCGATAGGCGTAGTCATTGCCGGGATCGCTAATCCGCATCTCGCGCTCGAAGGTCTGGCTCCAAGTGTGATCGACGCCGAGGGCGAGCGCAAAGGGCAGGTACTTCTCAAAAAGCTGCGGCGTCATCTGGGGCGGGTTCAGAACCTCCCAGCGTTCTTTCTCCGCCGTGTCGAGGAACATTCGGAAGCCGTCGATGCGGTCGCGCATCGCCTGGCCGGCAAGGGTGGGCGCTTTCATCAGATTCGAGAAAAGGACCAGGAGGCCGAGCGCGCCAGCACCCAGCACGCCCGCGCCGATGAAGGTCGCCATGTTCTCGCCGCCGGTCGCCCAGATGGCGAGGCCAGCGGCGATGGGGATGAGCGCCGCGCCGAAGACCGAGCCCTGATTGGTGTGGAAGGTCTTGCCCTGATGGGTGATTTCGAGCCGCGTCTTCACGGCATCATTCGCCGCCTTGATGCGCTGCCAGTTCTCCTGCTTCAGCTCAATCGAATCGCCGCCAGCAAAGAGCTGGTCATAGGCGGAGCGCTCGGCGGGCGACAGCTTCTCGGCGCCCTGACCGGTACGGGTGAGAGTGAAGGTCTTATTGAACCACCCTGGATCTTCCTCGATCTTCACCGCGCCTTTGACGCCCATATTCACGATGGCGGCGGCGAAGATCTTGTTGTCGTAACCCATCTCCTCGATGAAACGCGCCTCGGCAGGTTCGAGCCGGTCGGGTGGCTCAAAGAGCGGAATGATGACGCCGCGGGCCGGATCGCGGCCCCAGCTTCGCCACGATGAATAGAGAAAACCAAACATGGCGGCGAGGCCGCCGAGGCCGAGCCATGCGGGGGCGTTAGCCATCAGCCAGCGGAAGACATAATCGGTGGAGGAGGGCCGGGTGACGAAGCCGATGGGCCAGTCGACGGCGATGGTGATGCCTTCATAGGCATTGAGCGGTCGGGTGGACTGGACGGTCAGGATGCCGGGCTCGCTCTCAGTGATTGTCGCGGCCTTCAGCTTGAGGCCGCCAGAGCCAGTCCACACATCCATGCGGCCCGGTCGCGCCCCGGAGGGCAGCCGGATGGTGCCGGTCGCCTTGTCAACTTCGTAAGGCGTGTCGAGGCCGAGAAGGTTGTAATAGAGCTCGTCGGTTTTCTCGAAATTACCGAGCAGGAAATTCGCCTTGTAGGTGATGACATAAGTGTGGAGGCCGCGTGTCAGCATCACATCGGCATCGCCGATGCGCACCTCGACGCCGTTGTCGACGTCCGACGAGCTGTAGGGCTCGTCCTTGCCGTCGCGGGTAATGCCTTCGATGTCGAAGCCGACGGTGACGGTATCGCCGTTCTCGGTTTTGTAGCGCGTGGGATAGGAGCGGATGATGCCGCGGCGGATATCGATCCCCTCGGCCATCACGATGATCGTCTCCCTGATCGTCAGGGAGCTGTCCTGATTGATCGTGATATCGGAGTTGTACGAGGTGATGCGTTCATTGGCGCGCGCCGGCGCGAAGGCCAGCAGCGCGGCAACGAAGAAGAACGCGATAAAGCGCATGGGCGTCAGCCGAACGAGACTTTCGGGGCGGCGCGGTCGGCCGGGTCCTCGATCTCGAAGAATTCGGCGGCAACGAAGCGGGTGAGCCCGGCGACGATGTTGTTGGGCACGGTCTGGATCGACGTGTTGTAGTTGCGGACCGCTCCATTGTAGTAGCGCCGCGACAGGTTCACCTGCTCCTCGACGTTCGAGAGCTCGCGCTGGAGTTCGAGGAAGTTGGCGTTAGCCTTGAGCTCCGGATAGGCCTCGGCGATGGCGACGATCTTGCCGAGCAAGGCGCCGACCTGGCCTTCGGCTCTGGCGCGGTCCTCAGGGGTCGTGGCGGCTGTGGCGGCGGCGCGGGCCTGGGTGATCGCTTCGAACGTGCCTTTCTCGTGCGTGGCATAGCCCTTCACCGTTTCGACGATGTTGGGGATGAGGTCGGAGCGGCGCTTGAGCTGCGTTTCGATGCCGCTCCAGCCTTCCTTCACCAGGTTCAGCAGCTTGATGAGGTTGTTGTAGATGCTGACAATGAAGAGCAGCAGGACGACAACGACGCCGAGAACGATCAACCAGGTGTAGTCCATTCCAAAGTCTCCCCGAGTGGCGCGAAGGAATCTGCGCGAGGAATTAGTTTATCTGGTCGTGTGGCATTCCGCCAACGTCAACAATGTGACGCGCGCTATCGCGCTTGCGGCATCGACGTCGCACGCGGGGGCGCGAATGCGGTGTCGATCTGGCGGGCGAGGGCGGAAATGCCGCCCGCGGCGGGGGCGGTGGGGCTGCGGGTCAGGAACGGGGTCTGGGCGCGGATGGCGGTGCGAACCAGCGGATCTCGGCGGACGATGCCGGCGAGTGGCGGGGTGAGGCCGAGGAATTTCACGCAGGCCCGTTCCAGCGCGGCATAGGTGCGGCGGCCTTCGGCCTCGTCGGCGGCCATGTTTACGGCGACGGCGATCTGGGCCTCGGGGTGCCATTGACCCATCAGTTTGATGAGGGCGTAGGCATCGGTGAGCGAGGTCGGTTCGTCGGTGAGGACGACGAGGACGCGGCCGCAAGCGGCAGCGAGCGACAGCATGGTGGAATCGAGACCGGCGCCTAGATCGACGATGGTGCGATCGTATGAGCCGGAGACGAGCTTGAGGCTGCGGCCCAACAGATCGAGCTGATGGGCGGGAAGTTGGCGCAATACAGCGTTGCCGGAGCGGCCGGCGATGAGATCGAAACCGCGGCGGGTGCCGGCACCGCCGTCGAAAGGCGTCGCTGCCTCGGTGAGGGTCATCCCGCCGGAGACGACCGACATGAGATCGCCCTTGGGCGAGACGCCGAGCTGGACGTCGATATTGGCGAGGCCGAGATCGCCGTCGAGCAGCAGCGTACGCTCGCCATTGGCGGCGAAGCTCTGCGCCAGGGCGATCGACAGAAAGGTCTTGCCGACACCGCCTTTGCCAGACGCGACGGCGATGAGCGCGGCGGTCATGGGTTGCTTCCGTTGAGAGGCGCGGCGGGATCGCCGGTGAGCAGGCGGCGGGCAAGCGCGAAAGGGTTCAGCGGCTCCATTGTTTCGGCGATGTAGGGGCTGGCGGAGCCTTGGGCGAGCGCGAGGCCTGCGACGCCGGCAGCACCGATGAGGCCGCCGAGGCGGCGGGCGACATCGAGCTTGGTGGCGATGAGGCGGCGGGCGCCGAGCGCCTTGAAGATGACGGCCTGGTCCTCGATGTCGCGCCCGCCCTGGGCGGCAGCGACCAAGACGGGCTCGGCCTCCGGGCCGCAGGCGGCGATCAAGCGGCGGAGATAGGTGAGTTCGGCGCGGTCGAAGGGATTGACGCCCTGTGTGTCGACGATGAGGGCACGGGACGGGTCTTCTGCGCTGAGGCGTTCGATGGTCGCGCGGAGAGTGTCCGGATCGGCGGCGGCTTCGAGGGGCAAGCGGATCAGGTCGGCGAAGGATTCGATCTGGGCGAGCGAGCCGGCGCTGGTGTCGGTTGTGACGAGCGCGGCGGGACGCCCGGCGAGGACGGCGCGCACGGCGATTTTGATTGCGGCGGCGGTCTTGCCTGCACCAGGCTGGCCGATGAGGACGAGGGTGGAGTCCAGCTCAGCGGGGAGCGGGGCGAAGGCGATGTGCTTGTCGAGCGCCTGGGCGAGCGATTCGGGTCCTGGGGATTTGCCGAGGCGCGCGGCGTCAGACATCAGTTTGAGGATGAAGTCGGCGCGCAGTTCGTGGAAGGCGAGCTTTGCCGCGACGCTGTCGGGCGTCCACGGGTCTTGGATGGGTTGCGGCGCTGCTGCTTCGGGCTCGGCGACGGCGGCGAGCAAGCGGCGCTCAAGTTCAGCTTCAAGCGCGGCGAGGCGTGAATAGGCGGCGTCTACGTTTTCGAGGTTGGAGGGGCGGCGCTCGGCCGCGGCCTTCACCTCGATGCCGCGTTTGGAACGCCCGGACGACAGGATGATCGCGTCCTCGCCCATCTCGGCGCGGACCATGGCCATGACTTCAGGCATCGAGGGCGCTGTGAACGAGCGAACGCGCATGGACTAGATCTGGCCCATGGATTTGAGCTTGGCGCTGGCGTGGATTTCGGCCTGGCTCATCACGGAAGTCTGCGGCCGGAAGCGCTCGACCAGCGAGCGCACGAAGGGCCGCACCGACGGGCTGGTGAGCAGAACGGGCGTTTCGCCGTCCATTGAGGCGCCGTCGAAGGCGCGGCGAACGGCGGCGATGAACTCCTGCAGCTTCGATGGTGCCATGGCGAGCTGGCGCTCTTCGCCCTGCCCGATGATGGATTCGCCGAACGCCTGTTCCCAGTGCGGCGACAGGGCGATGAGGGGTAGCAGGCCTTTGCCGTTGGTCGCGCCGCGGCTGATCTGGCGGGCGAGGCGGGTGCGCACATGCTCGGTCATCAGCATCGCGGTTTGCGAGCGGCCTGCGGTTTCGGCAATACCTTCGAGGATGGTCGGCAAATCGCGGATCGAGATGCGCTCGGACAGCAGCGTCTGCAGGACGCGCTGGACGGTCGCCATCGAGACCTGCTGCGGGATCAGATCGTCAGCAAGTTTCTTGGTCTCGGCTGGCAGATCGTCGATGAGCTTCTTGGTCTCCGCGTAGGAGAGAAGCTCGGGCATGTGCTCCTTGAGAATTTCGGTGAGGTGCGTGGTCAGCACCGTTGCGGGATCGACGATGGTGAGGCCGCGGAACGAGGCTTCCTCGCGATAGGCCTCGTCGATCCACGCAGCGGGGAGACCGAAGGCCGGCTCGCGCGTCGGCATGCCGGGGAGGTCGATCGCGTCGCCGCGCGGGTCCATGACCATCAACTGGCCCGGCATCAGCTCGCCACGGCCGGCTTCGACCTCTTTCACTGAGATGCGATATTCCTGAGCGCCCAGCGCCATATTGTCGAGGATGCGTACCGACGGCATGACGAAACCGAGATCGCCGGCGATCTGGCGGCGCAGGGACTTGATCTGGTCCGTCAGGCGATAGCCGCGCGCATCGTTGATAAGCGGGAGCAGGCCGTAGCCGAGCTCGATCTTGAGCTGGTCGAGGGCGAGGGCTGTTGAGATGGGTTCTTCCGCGGCAGGCTTTTCGGTGCTGACGCGCATCGTCTCGGCCTTGGCGGCATCGGTCTTCACGCGGGCGCGGCCGGCGACGAAGGCGGCATAGCCGGTGGCGGCGGAGATCGTCAGGAAGATCGCGGTCGGTATGCCGGGCAGCAGCGCCATGATGCCGGTCATGAATGAGGCCATTCCGAGCGCTTGCGGGTAGAATGAGAGCTGGCCGAACATCGCCTTGTCGGCAGCGCCCTCGACACCGGCTTTGGAGACCATCAGGCCGGCAGCGGTGGAGACGATGAGCGCGGGGATCTGAGTGACGAGGCCGTCACCGACGGTCAGCAGCGTGTAGGTCTGGAAGGCGTCGCCGAACGCCATGCCTTCCTGGCCGACTCCGATGATCAGACCGCCGAGCACGTTGATGATGGTGATGAGCAGTCCCGCGATCGCATCGCCGCGTACGAATTTTGAGGCGCCATCCATGGCGCCGAAGAAATTGCTCTCGCCTTCAAGCTCCTTGCGGCGGCTGCGCGCCTCATTCTCGTCGATGAGGCCGGCGGAGAGATCGGCGTCGATCGCCATCTGCTTGCCGGGCATCGCATCCAGGGTGAAGCGGGCGCTCACTTCCGCGATGCGGCCCGAGCCCTTGGTGATGACGACGAAGTTCACGATCACCAGGATCGCGAAGACGATGATGCCGATGACAAAATTGCCCTGCATGAGCAGCGAGCCGAACGCCTCGATAACATGACCGGCGGCGTCAGTGCCGGTATGGCCTTCGCCGAGGATCAGGCGCGTTGACGCCATGTTGAGGCCGAGACGCAGCAGGGTGGAAATGACGAGGATGGTGGGGAAGGCGCTGAACTCCAGCGGCTTTCGGATGAACAGCACCGTCATGAGAATCAGGACGGAGAAGGTAATCGACAGCGCAAGGCCGGCGTCCAGAAGGAAGGTCGGCAGCGGGACGAGCAGGACCGACAGGATCGCGAGGATGCCGAACGGCAGCAGCAGCTCGCCGCCGCGAAGCGACGCCAGCACCGATGATGCGGCGATCGAGCCGCCGCTCGGTCCTCGCGGTGGTGTCGGCACCTCGCTCATCTAGGAACTAACCCGCTGCACGCAATTCGCCGGCGCCGGGCGGCGGCACGGCAACGCCGGCTTCGGAATATTCCTTGAGCTTGTTCCGCAGCGTGCGGATCGAGATGCCGAGAATGTTCGCGGCGTGGGTGCGATTGCCGAGGCAGTGGCTCAGCGTCTCGAGGATGAGATCGCGTTCCATGTCGGAAACCGTCCGGCCGACGAAGGAGCGGTTGATCGCTTCCGCTGCCAGCGCCGCGCGGCCGGAGATGTCGGTGCCGCCGGGAATGACAACATCTTCGACGCGGCTACCGTCGGGCATGCGGATGGCGTCGCCGGTGATCTCCGGCCCGCGCGCCAGCAGGACGGCACGGTGGATGGTGTTTTCCAGTTCGCGGACGTTGCCGCGCCAGGGATGCGAGAGCAGCGCGGCGCGGGCAGTGGCGTCGAGATCGCGGTCCGGCACGCCGTTGGCGAGCGAGTATTTCTTCGTGAAGTGCTTCGCGAGCGCGATGACGTCGGCCTTGCGCTCGCGCAGCGCTGGAACACGGAGGTTCACGACGTTGAGGCGGTAGAGAAGGTCTTCGCGGAACACACCGGCCTTCACGGCTTCGGTGAGGTCGCGGTTCGACGTCGCGATGACGCGAATATTGACCTTCACCGGCTTGCCGCCGCCGACGCGGTCGATCTCGCGCTCCTGAAGGGCGCGCAGGAGCTTGGCCTGCAGGCGGACATCCATCTCGCTGATTTCGTCGAGCAGCAGCGTACCGCCCTCGGCCTCTTCGAACTTGCCGACGCGGCGCGCGATGGCGCCGGTGAAGGAGCCCTTCTCGTGGCCGAACAGCTCGCTTTCCAGAAGGTTCTCAGGAATAGCCGCGCAGTTGACTGAGATGAACGGTTTGTCGGCGCGGGCCGATTTGCGGTGGACGAAGCGGGCCAGCACTTCCTTGCCCGTGCCGCTCTCGCCGGTGATCAGTACCGAGGCCTCGCTGGGCGCGACCTGCTCGGCGAAGGCGATGACGCCTTCCATGGCGCGGTCTTCATAGATGAGCTGGTGGCTTTCATCGGCCACGGCTTCGAGGACTGCCGCGATAAGCGCCGCATCGGGGGGGAGCGGCAGATATTCCTTGGCGCCGGCGCGGATTGCGTCGACCGCAGCGCGGGCGTCGGTGCCGATGCCACAAGCGACGATGGGAACGTGGATGCGTTCCGCGTTCAACATCTTCACAAGCTCGGCGATCGGCTGGGTGACTTCCACCATCAGCAGATCGGCACCGCGTCCCGCGCGAAGCTCGGCCATGGCCTGCGATATCTGCGAGACGTTCACGACCTTGGCACCGCGATCCATCGCGATCTTGGTCGCCGTCCCCAGCTGCCCGTTCAGGCTTCCTACAATCATCAGCCGCATGGCTTATCCCCTTCGCTTTTGGGCCGATCAGCCCTGAGCGCCCTTCACGATTTCCGTCATGGTGATGCCCAGGCGGTCTTCGACCAGCACCACTTCGCCGCGCGCGACCAAGCGGTCGTTCACGTAAATATCGATCGCCTCGCCGACCTTGCGGTCGAGTTCCACCACGGCGCCGCGCGACAGTTTGAGCAAATGGCTCACCTCCATCGCGGTCTTGCCGAGCACTGCGGAAACGGTGACCGGCACATCGAACACCGCTTCGAGGTCGGTGCCGCTGCGCGGTCCGTCGTCATTGTCGTCGTTCTGATCCTGCGCCCGCAGGCTTGGCGTCAGGTCGTTCAGTTCTATGTCGTCGGTTCCGGCCATGATCTTCAGGCTCCGATACTGTCTTCGGCGCGGCGGCGATCGGCTTCGACGAAGCGATCGAGCGCGCTCTCAATGCGGGTGGCAATGGCAGCGGCGTCGCGTTCGACCCCGCCGTCGGCCCATTCCAAGCGGCAGTCCGCACTTGCGATATGCGGATCGACGGTGACGACGACCCGGCCTGCGAAGCCGATCTCATCGGAAATGCTGGCGATGCGGGCCTTCAGCGACTCCGCCACGCCGGGATTGACGCGGATAACGACGCGCGGCTCCTGCGCTGCCTCGGCGAGGCACTGTCGGATGGTGTTTTCAACGACATCGAGCGGATAACGGTCGAGTGCGACGCCAGCGATATGGCGGGCCGCGACCATCGCTGCGGTCAATGCTTCGGCGCGGACCTCGGCGGCCATTGCGTCGAGTGCGGAGATCGCGGTCATCGCAGATTCGGCGATACGCCCGAGAGCCTGCGCGGCGGTTGCTTCGAGCGAATTGCGGCCGCGCTCGAAGGCTTCCTCGATTTCTTCGGGCGTAAAGAATTTCTTCGCGCGCGGCTGCACCGCAGGCCCGCGCGCGGGCTTGGCATCGAAACGTTCATCGAAGGTGAATTTCCGGGGCTCGGGTTTGCCGGTCATCAGTAGATCAACTCGTCTTCGCCGTTGTTGCCGGCAAGCATGATCTCGCCTTTGGCTGCGAGGTCCTTTGCGATATTGACCATCGCCATCTGCGCCTCATCGACGTCTTTGAGGCGCACGGGGCCGGCGGCCTCCATGTCTTCTTTCAGGATCTTGCCGGCTCGTTCCGACATGTTCGAGAAAAAGACGTCGCGCACGGCGTCCGACGAGCCCTTGAGCGCGAGGCCCATCTTGTCTTTGTCGATGGCGCGCAGCAGCGTCTGGATGGAGCCGGGATCGAGCTTGCCGAGATCTTCGAAGGTGAACATCAACGCCTTGATGCGATCGGCAGCATCTCGGTTACGCTCCTCCAGCGCCGTGATGAAGCGGCCCTCGGTCTGGCGGTCGAAATTATTGAAGATCTCAGCCATCATTTCGTGACTGTCGCGCTTTTGGGTGCGCGCAAGGTTCGACATGAATTCGACGCGCAACGTCTGTTCGACCTTGTCCAGAATATCCTTCTGCACACTCTCCATGCGCAGCATCCGCTGGACGCACTCCATGGCGAAGTCTTCTGGCAACGCGCCCAGAACGCGCGAGGCGTGTTCCGCCTTGATACGCGAGAGCACGACCGCGACGGTCTGCGGGTATTCGTTCTTGAGGTAGTTCGCGAGAACCGTCTCGTTCACGTTGCCTAGCTTGTCCCACATGGTGCGGCCGGCGGGTCCGCGAATTTCTTCCATGACGCCGTTGACGCGCTCGGTCGGCAGGAAGCGCTGGAGCAAGCGCTCGGTCGATTCAAACGTGCCGAGCAACGTGCCGGTGGTCGACATTTGCGAGACGAAATCGATCAACAGTTTTTCGACGACGGTCGCGCTGACCGTGCCGAGATTGGCCATGACCTGCGAGACTTCGCGCACCTCCTCGTCGTCGAACATGCGCCAGACATGCGCGCCATGCTCTTCGCCCAGCGACAGCAGCACAATCGCGGCCTTCTCCGCCCCGGAAAGGGTGCGAACGTCTTCCTTCGATTTTGCAGCCTTGGGTGCCATGTCTTATGCCGACTCGTGCAGCCACTGGCGCATGATCGAGACGGCTTCCTCGGGGTGTTTGACCACGATCTCGCCGACCTTCTTTACCGACGAAGCGCTGACCTGGCCGTCGACCTGGGCGATGTCGATGAACCGGTCCGGACCTGTCAGAGCGGCCATGCTGCCGACGGGAGCTGCGATCTGCGGCGAGCCGCTCATCATCGATGAGCCTGCAGGACCGCCGAGCTGTGGCATTCCGGCGGGCATGGCGATCGGCGCGAGCAGGCGCGTGATGAGCGGGCGGAAGACGAGCAGGATTGAGAGCAGCGCGACGATCACCAGAACGGCCAGCTCGATCAGCTTCATGATGTCGGACTTGCCGAGACCGAGGAAGGGTTCTTCCTCGGGGGTCAGGGCCTGCGCTTCTTCCTGCGCAAACTGAACGTTGACGACCTGCAGCGTGTCGCCGCGCTTGTCGTCGAAGCCGATCGTTGAGCGCACCAGCGCCTCGATCTTCTTCATGTCGTCATCGGAGCGCGCCTGATAGGAGCGCGCGCCTTCTGCGCTGGTCGTCCAGACCCCGTCGACGGCGACTGCGACGGAGAGGCGCTTTACGGCGCCGCCGTCCTGCGTCTCCGTCACCTTCTCGCTGGAGATTTCGTAGTTGGTCGTCTCGTCGGTCTGTGCGTTCACTTCGCGCGAGCTGTCGGTGCCATCGGCGGCGGGGTCGGCTTCGCCGGGGAGATTGCTCGAGACCGATACCGCCTCTGCGCCGTTCTTGTTGGTCGCATCGGCGTTGGAGGATTTGGTGGTCGTGGAACGGATTACCTGACCGTCGGGGTCGTATTTGACGCTTTCGCGTACGCGGCGGTTGGAATCGAGGTCGGCGCTGACTTCGACGCGGGCCCGGCCCGGGCCGACGATCGAGGCGACGATACCTTCGACCTGTTGACGGACGCGCTCTTCATAGCTGGAACGGCGGTTATCGAGGGCGGACTGGATGGATGCGGCGCTGGTGTCGCCATCGCCGCCGGCCAGAAGCTCGCCTTTTTCATCGACCACGCTGACGCGCGCGGGGGTGAGGCCTTCAACCGCGCTGGCGACGAGGTGCTGGATCGCCTGCACCTGTTCCGGCGCGATGCGGCCGCCGCGGGCACGGATGACGATTGAGGCGGTGGGGCTGGCGGCGGCGTCGTTAAAGAGCTTGCGCTCGGGAATGACCAGATGGACACGGGCCTGCTCGATACGGTCGAGCGAGCGGATTGTGCGGGCGAGCTCGCCTTCGAGGGCGCGCAGCTTGTTGACGTTTTGCTGGAACGAGGTGACGCCGAGGGCGTCCTGATTGTCGAAGATCTCGTAGCCGACGCCGCCGCCGGCGGGCAGGCCGTCGCCGGCCATCTGCATGCGCAGGCGCAGCGCCTGATCCTGAGGCACCAGGATAGTCGAGCCGTCGCCCTTGATCTCATATGGAACGTTGGCCACGTCGAGCCGATCGATGATCGATGAGCTGTCGCGCGGGTCCAGCCCCGAGAAGAGCAAGCCCATCGGTTCCTTGGTCGCCTGTGTGGCGAGCCAGAAGAGAAGGCCTGCCGCTAGCAGCGTGACGCCGGCGATCGCCGCGAGCCGCCAGCCCAAAATGGAGCGCATGAATTCCGGCACGCCAAACCTTCCCCGCGTTGACGCAGCCCTTCATTCGAAGCGCCGCGGTGCTAGGCAAGATTTGCCGGGGGGCGTAAACGCCGTCTTAACGACGGCAAAGAAATCGCTGAATCTTAAGGCGAACTTGTCGCATTCAGGGTCAACGGCTGGAGCACATCGGGCTCGGCAAGCGGCGACGGACGGTCGGCGGAGGCTAACCCGCCCGCAGAGCGACGCCGGGACCGCCGTCACGCCGTCATCGGGTGGGGGCGATCGCGTCCTCCTCCCGGTCCTATGCGAAAAACGATAGCCGGTTTGGCGGAAATCGTTAGTTTGACGCGTATTGGAACTTCGGGTTCCCCACCTTCGGATCGTCACAAGCCCTGAGAACCTGCATGACTGAGCCCTATTCAGCCGTGGCGACGACCGATGCAGACGCGCTTGCATCGGAACTCGACGAGATCGCAGGTCTGGCAGCGCGCGTCACCGGCATGCCGATCGCCGTCATCACGCGGCGCGAGGGCAGCCAATCCTGGGTCATGGCCGAGGTCGGTTTGCCGCAACAGCGCGGTCAGCCTGTGCTGACGCCGTTTGCTTGGGAGGCAGCAGCCGGATCGGTGGAGTTGGCCGAGGATATGGCGTCGGATGCACGCTTCAGGGACAGCCCTTATGTCACAGGTGCGCCGCATCTGCGTTTCTACGCCAGTGCGCCGCTGAGTGTTGAGAACGGTGCGGCGCTCGGCACGCTGACTGTGCTCGACGTTAAGCCGCACCCGGAGGGCCTGTCCGCCGATCGGATCGCGATGATCGACATTCTGGCGCGCCAGGCGGCGCAGACGCTGGAGATGCGGCGGCGCAGCCGGGAGGCGGAACGGCGGCAGTCGAACCTTTACAGCCTGATCTCCAAGGCACCGATCGGGGTTGTTCAGGCCGACCTGGCGGGACGCATTATTTTCATTAACGCCGAGTACGCAGAGCTACTAGGTCGCAGGCAGCATCAATTGGGCGGATCTGCTCTCGCAGACAGCGTGCATCCGGATGACCTTGCAGCACATGTCGCCGCTGTGGCCGCCGCCGTCGGCGGTGCGCCAAATGTGCAGATCGAAGAACGCTATGTCGGTCCAGAAGGTAACGTCGTCTGGGCCAGCGTATCGATTTCGATTACCCGCGACTTATCCGGCAAACCGCTGAATGTCATCGCCGTCGCCCAGGACTTTACCGAACGCAAGCGGGCGATCGAGGAGCTGGCGGCAAGCGAACGCCGCCTCAGGGCGACGACGGATGCCATGCCCCAGATGGTGTGGTCGACACCGCCGGATGGCGCGACCGACTATTTCAACAAGCGGTGGTATGATTTTATGGGCGTGGACGAAGGCGCGACTTTTGGAGAAGCGTGGAGCAGCGTGCTCCACGTCGACGATCAAAAGCGCGCCGAGGCGCGCTGGCGGCATTCGGTCGAGACGGGCGAGCCCTATGAAATCGAAATTCGTATCCGGCACCATAGCGGCGAACATCGCTGGGTTCTGGCGCGCGGATTGCCGATCTACGACAAAAACGGCGCGATCGAACGCTGGTTCGGCACCTGCACCGATATTGAAGATCTGAAGCGTTCAGAAGAAGCACGCGATCTGCTCGCGAATGAGCTGTCGCACCGGATCAAGAATATCTTTGCGGTGGTGGGCGGGCTTGTCTCGCTGACTGCGCGCGGTGATGAGACGGCGCGTCCGTTCGCGCAGGCTTTGCGCGAGCGGCTGAACGCTCTGTCGCTGGCGCATGAATATGTCCGCCCGCAGGCAGCCGGCGAGGGCGCGCCCGTCGATGACGGACAAAGCGTGCACGGCCTTATGCGGATGCTGGTCCGCCCTTATGCCGATACCGCGTCCAAGCGTTTCGTCTTTGAGGGCGAGGATGCGCCGATCGGACCCAGGACTGCGACGGCGCTGGCGCTGGTCATGCACGAGCAAGCGACGAACGCCGTGAAGTATGGCGCGCTGGCGAGTGAAGCCGGGCGCGTCGTCATTACGGGTGAAAAATCTGGCAGTGACTATGTGCTGGTTTGGCGCGAGGATGGCGGTCAGCTCGTCGCCGGTCCGCCGGCGCGGCGCGGCTTCGGTACTGACATGGCGGCGCGCAGCGCGGCCGGTCAGCTTGGCGGCAAGATCGAACATCTGTGGGAGACGCAGGGGCTTGTCATGCGCCTCGCCGTGCCGATGGAAAACCTGCCGCGCTGAAATGCGAAACGCCGGACCTTTCGGCCCGGCGTTTCAGTTTGTCGTGACGCCTGAAACTCAGGCGCGATACTGCTGAATGCGCGTCGTCCGCAGACCGGCGAGACCGTGGCGGTCGATCGCCTTCTGCCAGGCCAGGAATTCCTCAACGGTGAGCGTATAGCGGTTGCATGCCTCTTCGAGGCTCAACAGGCCACCGCGCACGGCAGCCACCACTTCCGCTTTGCGGCGGATCACCCAGCGCTTGGTGTCCGGGTTCGGAAGGTCGTTCACCGTCAGCGGTGCTCCATCCGGCCCGATCACGTAAGTCACACGTGCATCGCTCATCTCTACCCCATCCGCGCCTCGTGGACGCTCTTTGTGTGAGGGGAGAATAGGCATGGGGCGCTTAAGCCCGGTTTAAGCGGCGTCGTAAAAACGGCATCAATTCCAAGTGCTTGTGGCGAAAAATGAGGGCGCGGCGTTCCGAAATGAAACGCCGCACCCCAATCTCTTAAAGAAAGGCCGTTATCTCTTAATGCTTAGAACTTCCTGCAACATCGCGTCTGCCGTCGAGATGATGCGCGTTGCGGCGGAGTAAGCGCGCTGCGTGGTGATCATGTCGGTGAACTCTTTTGCGAGATCGACAGTGGAGGCTTCGAGGCTTGCGGCATTGATTCCGCCGGCGCTGCCGATATTGGCTTCCGAGATCGTGACCGAGCCGGAATCCTTGCTCATGCGGTAGACGTTTGCATTGAGCGCCGTCAGGCCGTCCGGGTTGGTGAACGTTGCGAGCGGCACCTTATAGACAGCGCGCTGGACGCCGTTGTCGAAGACCGCCGTCACAATGCCCTCACTGTTGATCGAAACGCCTGCGAGGCGACCGAATACGGCGCCATCGACGATCGGCGAGTTGGAGCTGGACGGCGTCTCGAACTGGGTCATGCCTCCGGACTGACCGGGCGTGCCAAAGTTAAGGGCGATCGTCTGCGCGCTGAGGCCGGAGGCGGGCACCCATGGAACAGTCAGGTTGACCGGCGCGGCCGGAGTCGCGAGCGTGCCGTTGGTATTGTAGGTCAACGTGCCGGTCGCGATCGGGTTATTGCCAGCACCGCCGATATTGGCGGGGTTACCGTCATAGATCGCCTCGTATTGCCATGTATTGGCGGCGGTCTTCACGAAGGCGATGCGGATCGGCTGAACGCCGCCCTGGCTGTCATAGACCTCTACCGTGCGCTGGAAGGCGGCGGTCTGAGCACCGCTCGCGATTTGGCCGGCGGTATAGCCCGGCACAGCTGCGGTACTCGCCTGCAGGTTCGTGCTGAGCGCGATGCTGGTCGAGGCTTCCGCAGTACCCGTCAAGCTACCAAGCGCAATCGGCTCGAGTGAGGAGGTGTTGACTGGGATGTTGCCCAAACCGTCCAGGCGCCAACCCATCAGGTAGAATCCCTGGGCATTGCGCAGATTGCCGCTATCGTCCGGCGTGAACGAGCCAGCGCGCGTGTAGAGCAGACCGCCATTGCCGGTGGAGGCAGCGTTATCCTTGCTGACGACGAAGAACCCCTGACCGCTGATCGCAAGATCGGTGGCGCTATCGGTATTCTGGGGCAGCCCCTGAGCCGTGATGCGCTGCTGCGTGATCGTACGAACGCCGCCGCTCGCAAACTGGCCGGCGGGCGTGTCGCGCCCGAGCAGCGTTTCGAACTGAGCGACGGAGGCTTTGTAGCCGACCGTGTTCACATTCGCGATGTTGTTGGACGAGATGCCGAGCGCGCGGCTGTTGGCCGAAAGAGCAGACACGCCTGTGAAGAGTGCGCCGTAGAGGCTCATTGTACTAAAATCCCCGAATGCCGGCCTGCGCGCTTCGCGCTGCAAGCCGCCCCATTTTCAAAAACGCGCCGCTATTTTGGCGGCGCGATCATCCAGTCAGGCTCTCGTGCTAGGCGTCGGTCGCGATTTCGCGCACCGCCTGCACATCCGTCAGATTCAGTTTGATGCCGCCGATATTGAGCACGACGGCGCCATTAATCATCTCCACGCCGGTGACGCGGCCCGAGAGCGTGATCTGCGCGGCCATCGCCGAGTTGTCGGCGGCCTTGGCGGAAATCTCAAGCGTGTAGACGCCTTCCGGCGCGTCGGCGCCATTGGCCAGCTTGCCGTCCCAGCCGACGGTGTGGGCGCCTGCGGTTGCCGGGCCGCTGCCTGAGTAAACGGCCGCGCCGTTGGCGTTGCGGACGACAAGGCCGACGCTCGTTGCGGCTGTGGGAAGCGTGTAGGTCCAGGCGGCCTGGCCATCGGCGAGAACGGCCTGCGAATTCTGCGCTTCGACCTGGCGGCCGATATAGCCGACGGACGAGCCGAGCCCGCCGCTCTGCTGCATGGCGATCAGCCGCTCGAGATTCTTGTTGGTGTAGATGCCCTGCTCGACGCCGGAATACTGAACGAGCTGCTGGGTGAACTGAGATGCATCCATCGGCTCCAGCGGATCCTGATTCTGAAGCTGTGCGGTCAGCAGCTTTAGGAAGGTGTCGAAGTTCGAGGTCAGGACGGCGTTGGACTTGGCAGCCTGCGAACTGACCGGGGTGATCGTGTTGATGTCCATGGTGCCTGCCTCAGACCGAGATATCGATGACGCCGTTGCGCCAGGATGAGTGTTCGATGGCCACCGCCGCGAGTTCGTCTGCGCTCGCCTTGCGCCGCGCTGTCATGCCGCTATAGGCGGCCTCGCGCTGCTGCGACTGGCCTGCGCCGGAATCTTTGAGCGCGAAGGTGAGGCCGCCCTCGCCAAGGTCGACGCCGGCTTCGCGCAGCGCCGCTTCCAGCGCGCCGCTGTCTTTTTTCAGGAGCTCGAAGGCCTCGGCGTTCTCGGCCGACACGATCGCCTGCAGTTTTCCGTCATGGCCGGTTTCGAGCTTCACATCGACCCGGCCGAGTTCGGCAGGATCGAGGCGGATTTCGATGCTTTTCGTCACGCCATCCTTGGTGATGGTGCGCATGGCAAGGACGGGCGCCGCGAAACCGGCCTGCGCCGCTTCGCGCGTGGCGAGGGGGATGCGGGCATCGGTGACTTGTGTTCCGCCGACGAGCGGCTGTGGCAGCGGATCGGAAGAGGGCGCGGGTGTGAAGGTGCCGGCGGCAGCCTCGGTTTGCGCGGGTTTGGCGGCGACGGGGACGATGGCCGTGGGCGTTTCGGCCTTGGCGATTCGTGAGGCGTCGGCTGCGGCGTCTGTCGGGCGCAGCGAGGCGTCTGTCTTCACGGCGGCTTCGCCTTCGCGGCGCGCCGGCGGACGGGCAGGTTTGGTTTTGACTTTGGCTGCCTCGTCGGGCGCCGCGCCGGAGACGGCGGCGGCGTTTTCGATGACCGGCGCGGCCTCCTTGGCCTTGGCGCCGGCGGCCAGGGCTTCGAGAATGGCGGCGGGGAGGGCGGTGACCGCTTGTGCCTTGGCGTTCTCCGCTTCGATTTTGATCTCGCCGGCGGTTTTCACCGCCGTCTTGCCGCCGAGCGCCGCTTTCGCAGCGTCGATCACCGCCGTCTTGATGTCAGTGACGGTGGCGGTGGCATTCGTGGGCTTGAGCGTCGCGGGTAGCGGTATCGCTTTCACCTTCGCCAATTTTTTCCCGGCGGCCTTCTCGTTGCCGAGAAGCGTGATGAAGTTGGCTGTGTTGGCGGCGCGCGTCTCTTCCGGCACCGACGACGGACCCTCCACCGTCCCTGGCAGGGCGATGTTCGGTGAGGGCGCGGCGGCGCTGGTGAGCATACGGCGAGACGTCCGTTGTGAATTCGGTCATGTGTCCCAAGCAAGCCCGGGGCCACGCGACATATGGGGTTCGCCGCGCCGAAAGCCGCAGAATCCGGTGTTTTTCTGGTGCGCAGGGCCGGGCAGAATCTGCAGGCCGCATCGATTTCTGCCGGGCGGAAAGCGGCATTTCGCTTGGCGCGCTGCTTGCGAAAGGATGGACATGATCGGCTCGACGCGCGCCTCGCCAAGTTCGCCACTCGCGGAATTCCGCACGAGGCCATGGTTGCGCGCGGCTAACGCTGATCTCCGGCCCGGCAGATTCGTTCCTGTTGCGGCAAAAGATGCCGCATGTGGGGAGACCCCCGCATGTCAATAAACGGCATCCTGAATTCCGGCCTGTCCGCGCTGCTCGCCAACCAGGCGGCGCTGCGCACGACCTCGTCGAATATCGCCAACGTCAACACGCCGGACTATGTGCGCCGCTCGGTGCAGTTCCAGACGCAGACGGCGGGCGGTGTTCTGGCCGGAGTCGACATGACATCGGTCCGACGGTCGGTCGACCAGTTCCTGTCGGCCGAGCGCTGGTCGGCTGCCTCGGAGGCGGGCGAAAGCGACGCCTCGGCACGGTTCCTCGATCAGCTGCAGAAATCACTTGGCGGCGTCAGCGACAGGCGCGATCCGTCATCGCGGCTAGGGGCGATCAGCGAAGGGCTGGCGCAGTTGTCGGTCGATCCGACCTCGATCGCAGGCCGCGCGCAGTTCATCCAGAAGTTGAAAGACTTCGCCCAAGGGGTCAGCGACCTCGCGAACGGCGTGCAGGCGTTGCGTGCCAAGGCCGATGCAGAAATTGGCGACACGGTCACGCGGGTGAACGGTCTCGTCGATCGTATCGCTGCGCTGAACGATCCGATCCAGCGCGCAACTCTGCAGGGCGATCAGGGAAGCGCGCTCATCGACGAACGAGACGCTGCGGTTCGCGAGTTGGCGACGCTGCTGGACATTCGCGTCGAGCAAGGCAGTTCGGGGCGGATCAATGTCTCGACGCCGAGCGGCTTCACACTGGTCAGCCAGAGCGCGGCCCAGGCGAGCCATATCGCTCTGTCGTCGGTTTCCGCCGAGACTGTGTTCTCGGGCCTGACGATTGTGCGCCGCAACCCGGAGACGGGCGCGCAGATCGGTCCCGCCGAACCGTTCGAAAGGCACATCACAGGCGGCTCGTTGCGCGGCTTGCTGGACCTCCGCGACGTCACACTGCCCAATATCGCCGCCGAGATCGGTGCGCTGGCTGCAGGCACCGCAGAAGCCTACAACGCCGCGCATAATGCTTCGTCAGCATGGCCCGCGCCCTCGAGCCTGACGGGACGTGACACGGGTCTTCTGGCTGCCGACAGTCTCGGCTTCACTGGCAAATCGACCTTCGCGGTCGTCGATGCCCAGGGCAAGCTGGTCAAGAGCGTCGCTGTCGACTTCACGGCGGGAACGCTTAGCGTCAATGGAGGCGCGGCGACGGCCTTCGGCCCCACTATCGGCGGCTTCACGAGCGCGCTGAACACCGCGCTCGGTGGCGACGGCACGGCGAGCTTCAACAATGGCGTCTTTTCACTCACCGCGTCGGGCGGCAACGGTATCGCCGTGCAGCAGGACGCGGCCAATCCGTCGGATCGCGCAGGCCGGGGCTTTGCTCACGCTTTCGGCCTCAGCGATTTGTTCGTCTCGACCGTGCCGACAAGCTTCGCGACCGGCCTGAACGCCACCGACGCGCATGGCTTCACGCCCGGCAGCCAGGTCGACTTTTCCATGCGCTCCTCGACGGGCGAGATCACCCGGAATTTCACCTACACCGTCTCGGGCTCGACGATCGGCGATGTCGTTACCGGGCTGAATGCCTCGGCGGCGGGCGCTGGGACATTCGCGCTGGATGCCAAGGGCGCGATCAATTTCACGCCGACCGGCGGCAGCGCCAACCGGCTGGAGCTCAAGGCTGACGGGACACTGCGCGGCGGCACGGCACTGTCCCTGACCAAGATGTTCGGGCTCGGACAAGCTTATCAGATGTCGCAGGGCACCGGCCTGGCAGTGCGCGCAAGTGTCGCCTCCAATCCGGCCTCGCTGGCGCTGGGACAAATGGATCTGACATCGGCGAGCGCCATCGGCGACGTCGTGCTGGCTTCGGCCGACAATAAGGGCGTGCTGGCTCTGCAGGCGGTCGGCGCGAATGTGACATTCCCACCGGCGGGCTTTGCCAATAGCCGCGTCGCCTCGCTTTCAGACTATGCCTCATCGCTCGTTGCCACTATTGGCCAGCGTGCCGCAGCCGCCGCCGACACTGCGTCGGACTCAATTTCGCTGAAGAGCGAAGTGGAAGCGCGCGCTGTGTCGCATGAAGGCGTCAATCTCGATGAAGAGCTTGCCGCGATGATGGTCTTTCAGCAGGCATATAATGCTGGCGCGCGGCTCATTACAACGGCGCAGAGGCTCTACGACGAGCTTCTGAACTTGGTGAGGTAATCGCGATGGAACGCGTCTCCACGCTCTTGCACAGCTCTGCGATGCTGGCTGAACTGCAGAGGACGCAGCGCAGTCTTTTCGACGCGCAGTCGCAGGTCACGACCGGAAAACGGATCAATGAGTTCGCCGACGCGCCGCAGGATCTAGGTGCGCTGCTGGCGGCACGCGGCGCAGATTCGCGCACGGCCGATTTACTTGCCAGCGCCAAGGCGATCCGTACACGGCTCGATCTGCAGGATACCCATATCGACGAACTGGGCAGCATCACGGCCGATATGAAGCAAACGATCCTTGAAGCCGTCGGAAACGGCAGTGGTGTGGGGTTGAAGGCCGAGATGGAAGGCGTCTTCAGCCGGATGGTGTCGATCCTCAATACGCAGGTCGACGGCAAATATATCTATGGCGGAACGCGCCAGGACGTGCCGCCGGTGACGGTGAATTCGCTCGCTGAACTCGTCGCACTGCCGAACGCAGCGGACGCGTTCCAGAACAACAATATCGCTGCGACGGGCCGCATCGACAATAGTCAGGTTATTGCCTTCGGGCAGCTTGCCAGCCAGCTTGGCGGCCCGGCCTTCGATATGCTGCGCCAAATCATGACCTACGATGCCGGGCCAAACGGGCCGTTCGGCAACGATCTGACGGAGACTCAGTCAAACTATCTGACCTAACTCGTGCCGCAGCTCAGCGCCGTCAACGAGGGTGTCAACATACAGCTGGCGGCCAATGGCGTCGCCTATCAGGCGGCGGATGACGCGGTGGAGCGTCATGGCGATGCGCGGGTGACGCTGGCGTCGATCATTTCCGATATCGAGGACGTTGATATTGCTGAGGCGATCACCAAGCTGAACAACGCCCAGACCGCGCTGCAGGCTGCGGCGCGGACCTATGCGGCGGTTCAGGGCCTCTCGCTGTTGGACTATCTGCCGGGATAGCGCAGTAGGCTGGGCGGCCCTATATAGCCGCCATGATTGATCTCGGCCTTTCCAAGCTGCGCGCGGAAACCCGGGTCGTCGTCGCCATGTCAGGCGGCGTCGACTCGACGGTGACGGCCGCGCTGTTGAAGGAGGCCGGATACGACACGGTCGGCATCACGCTGCAGCTCTACGATCACGGCGCGGCTGTCCTCAAGAAAGGCGCCTGCTGCGCCGGCGCGGATATCCGCGATGCGCGGGCCGCCGCCGCCAAGATCGGCATTCCACATTACGTTCTGGATTTCGAGGCGCGGTTCCGCTCGGCAGTGATCGACCGTTTTGCCGATTCGTATCTCGCAGGCGAAACGCCGGTGCCGTGCATCACCTGCAATGAGACTGTGAAGTTCACCGATCTGGTTGAGGTCGCGCGCGATCTGGGCGCCGATGCGATGGCGACTGGGCATTATATCCGCCGCGTGATGGGGCCGGATGGCGTGGAGCTGCATCGTGCTGCCGACCCCAATCGTGACCAGAGCTATTTCCTGTTTTCCATGACGCGGGATCAGCTTGGCTTCGTGCATTTCCCGCTGGGCGATCTGCCCAAGAGCGAGACGCGCGCGCTGGCGGAGCGGTTTGCGCTGGACGTCGCGACCAAGCCGGACAGCCAGGACATTTGTTTCGTGCCGGAGGGCCGCTATGGCGATCTGGTTCGCAAGCTGCGCGCCGATGCGGCGGCGCCGGGCGAGATCGTTCACGTCGATGGCCGGGTGCTCGGCGGGCATGAGGGGATCGTGAATTACACGGTCGGCCAGCGCCGGGGGCTCGATCTCAAGACGGCCGGCGAGGCGCTTTATGTGACCCGGCTGGAGCCCCGTCTGCGGCAGGTCGTGGTGGGGCCGCGCGCGGCGCTGATGGTGCACGAGATCGACCTGGCGCGGGTGAACTGGCTGGGTGATGCCCCGCTGACGGATGCGCCGCAGGGCGTCCTGGCGCGGGTGCGCTCGACCCGTCCGCCGGTCGAGGCCGAGGTTCGGGCTAACGGGGCTGGTGGCGCGCGGGTGAGGTTTTTCGGCGGGGAAGAGGGTGTGGCACCCGGTCAGGCCTGCGTCTTTTATGACGCCGCAGGTAGCAGCCGCGTGATGGGCGGCGGCTGGATCGTCCGGCGCCCGCAAGAGGCTGTGGCGGCCTGATACGGGCTTGTTTCTTGACAGGAGCGGGCACGGCGACTTAAGAGCCGCGTCCCGAAATGCGGCAGCGTAGCTCAGCGGTAGAGCAGGGGAATCATAATCCCTTGGTCGGCGGTTCAAATCCGTCCGCTGCTACCATTTCGTCTACCTTGCGGCTCGCGCGCACCCAGCTTATATTCCTAGTATTGGCGATGGGCGGCAAGGTCCAGCCGTGTGAATTTGATGCGACTCTTCGGGTGGGCGAGGTCGCCAACCGAAACATCAAAAACGGCATAACGAGTCGTTGTGGTCGGAACCGACAAACACGCACTATATATAGTAGGGACTGTCGGCGGGGTCGTCCGGAGCCTTGAAATGGGAACTTTTCCGTAAAACCTGACGTTGTATGATCCGCTAGGCTCGGTGTCGGGCCGGAGGCTGGATGACGACGAAACCGCTGAAATCGCGATTGACCCTTGGCTCCTGGCTTGGGGTCGGTGGCTTTGTTGCCATGATCGCATCGCTGATGCTCAGCATCGCAGCGCCAGAAATGGGCAAATTCTTTGTCTGGCTGGCCGGGTCGATCGCCCTTGTGGGGGCGGGTGTTCTGCTCACGACCGCCCTCACCTGGTATCGCAAGCTGAAGGCCCGCGAATTGCGTGGTGAGGCCGCCGAGGCCGACGAGACCTAAAGCGCTGCCACCACGATCCAGATGCCGATCGCTGCGAAGACGAGCGCGGCAACGACGCGGACGACGTTCAGCGGCACCACGCGCGTGATGCGCTCTCCCATGACAACCGCCGGGATATTGGCCAGCATCATGCCGAGCGTGGTGCCCGCCGTGACCAGCACCACATCCTGAAAGCGCGCGCCGAGCAGGGCCGTCGCGACCTGCGTCTTGTCGCCCATCTCCACGAAGAAGAAGGCGATCAGCGTGGTGAGGAAGACGCCGCCTGCATTGCGCTGTCCGGCCTCGTCATCGGCCGCATCGGGGATGAGTGCCCATCCCGCCATTGCGATAAAGGCGGTGCCGACGACGATCTGAAAGGTTTGCCCCGTGAGCAGGCCGGCGATCAGCACTCCGGCCCACGCAGCGAGAGCATGATTGGCGAGCGTAGCTGCCAGAATGCCAAGGATGATGGGCAGCGGTTGCCGGTATTTGGCAGCCAGGACAATGGCGAGAAGCTGCGTTTTGTCGCCGATTTCGGCGAGGGCAACGATGCCGGTTGAAACGAAGAGGGCATCCAAGGCGAGAACTCCAGAACCTGCGCACGTCACGCTCTGGCAGGTCGAAGAGGGGCCTGCCAAGACTTGATCGCCAGGGTCGCCGCGTATAGGGCTCCGCTCGCGCCCCTTCCGGCGCGTAAGGTCGTTGGTCATGCCCGTTACACTGGAAGACATCCGCGCCGCGCAGAAACTGATCGAGGGCCGTGTCTCGGTGACGCCGTTCAACCGGGCGCGGACGCTGTCGGGAATTACCGGCGCAGAGGTGTTTCTGAAGTTTGAGAACCTGCAGTTCACTGCATCGTTCAAAGAGCGCGGGGCGCTGAACAAGCTATCGAGCCTCAACGAGGCTGAGCGCAAGCGCGGCGTCATCGCGATGAGCGCCGGCAATCATGCACAGGGTGTTGCATACCATGCGTCGAAGCTGGGTATTCCGGCGACCATCGTGATGCCCATCGGCACGCCTTTCGTGAAGATCAACCAGACCAAGGAACACGGTGCGCGCGTCATCGTCGACGGCGAGGGGCTGAGCGGTGCCAGTGCGCTGGCCTATGCGCTGGCGACCAAAGAAAACCTCGTCTTCGTTCATCCCTATGACGACGATAAGATCATCGCGGGGCAGGGGACGATTGCGCTGGAGATGCTGGCCGAGCATCCCGAGCTGGACGCGATCATTGTGCCGATTGGCGGCGGCGGACTGATTTCCGGTATCGCCGTGGCCGCCAAGGCGTTGAAGCCGTCGATCAAGATCTATGGCGTCGAAACTGAGCTGTATCCGGGCATGTACAATGCCTTCAAGGATGAGGATGAGCCGGCCGGCGGCCAGACCATCGCCGAAGGTATCGCCGTGCGGGTGATGGGCGAGCGCTGTCTGCCTCTGGTAAAGAGCCTCGTCGACGACATTATCCTCGTCGAAGAGGAGATGATCGAGCATTCGATCGCGCTGCTGCTCAACATCGAGAAGACGGTGGTTGAGGGGGCCGGCGCGGCTGGCCTTGCGGCTCTGCTGGCGCGGCCGGAATTGTTTGCAGGCAAGAAAGTTGGGCTGGTTCTCTGTGGCGGCAACATCGACCCGCGTTTGCTGTCAAACGTGATTCTGCGTGAGCTGTCACGAGCTGGGCGAATTCTGAATTTCGCGATCGAGATCGAGGATCGTCCCGGCGTGTTGGCGCAGATCGCCACTTTAGTGGGCGAGGCCGGTGGCAACATCATCGAGGTATTTCACAACCGCATGCTGACCCACATGCCGGCCAAGATCGCGGAGCTAAGGATCACAGCCGAGGCGCGCGACGTCGATCATGCGCGCGATGTCATCGCGCATGTGCGTCATGCCGGGTTCAAAGTGCGGGAGATCGGTGCGGGCGGCGTCTGACGCCGCTCGCCCGGCGCGCTCTATGCCTGGTCGCGCTTGAAGAAATCGATGATGTAGCCCGACTGATCTGGCGCGAGGCACGACGTGGTGTGCTCGCTTTCCTTGAAGCAGACCATCGACACCTTTGACGCCTTGATTGCCTCGTAGTCTTCGGCAGACAGGGTGGTTGTGACGCCCTCGTCGGTGGCGGCCGGCGCCTTGTCGCTCGAGGTGATCTCAACCTTGATCCATTCGTCCAGGAACGCGCGCACCTTGGCCGCCGGCGCCGGAGCCTCGGTATGGCCGAGGTCGTAACTGGCGGCGATGAGAGGAGCCGCATAGGTGACGATGGCGTAACCCTCAGATGTGTGGATTGTCAGAATGGCCGCTGCAAAGCGGCAATTATCGCCGCCGCCCTCGGGCGCAATGGGTCCAGGAATCGTGGTCGCCGTGACAATGAGCTCGCGGTCCGCTTCCAGGTTGACCTTGGTGCTGCGCGTCTGAGCGCAGGGGTCAGCGTCGGCTGCAGAAGCGGTGGCGATGAATGACAAGGCGACCGCGGGCGCAAAAAGTAGGCGCATAGGCTTGAATCTCCTCAAATGTCCTCAGACGCCGGCAGACTGATGGACCGCGCGCAGATTGTCCATCGGCCTGTGCCGCCTGTAACCGGGAGATTAGAGCCAATAACTACACAGGACGCCACAAAACGATGGCGAACTTGCTGCATTGTCGCCAACAATGGCTGGCCAGTTGAGGTTGCCATGCTGTTAAGCGCCGTATTTTTCACTTTGCTGCTCGCTGCGACCGAGCCTCTCCTGGAGGTGCCGCCGTCGTGCGATCTCGTCGCGGTTTCGCCCTGGGCGTCGGCGGGTGAAGGCTATCGCGCGCAGGCGATGATCGACGGCGATATCTGCGCCGAGGCACATTTGACGCTGGCGCTCGTATCGCCTTCCGGCCGGGCACTCTACGAGAAGGACTTTGGCGGCACCGCTTCGGTGCGCCGGTTCTATGGCGTGCCGGGGCCGGCGGAGATGCAGAAGGAGCTGGAGGCCTGGATCGAGCAGATTGGCGACAAGCCGGCGCGGTCATCGGCCTTGCCCGACTGGCCGGATGGGGCGGCGGTGCCTGAGATGTTCGAACCGGATGCCGGATTGTCCGTCGCGGCATGGCGGGCGCTGCGCGCCGCTGACCGGCCGCTTTTTTGCTTCGACGATGCGCCCGGTTATCAAAGCTGTGTCGCGCTCGGGGCGGATGGTGAGATCGCCGAAATCGGGCGCAGGGCGACCCGCTAGGGATGCACGCTGCCGAACGGCCGCGGCTGGGTTAACGTGGACGAGCGGAGGTTATCCGGCCCAGGTTGGACGGGACGCCGCGCGATGCCTCGCATATGTGGACGCGCGGAAAGTATCAGCGTTCGGCCTTCACGCTGAGCACGATGGAAGACATCGTGCGCTGAACGCCCTTCAGACGGCCGATGTGATCGAGAAGGGTGTCGAGGCGTTCGGTGGTTTCAGCGGCGATCTCGGCGATCAAATCGAATTCGCCGGAGATGGTGACGAGGCGTTTCAATTCCGGCAGGGCCTTGAGATCTGCGACGATGCGGTCAGAGAGTTTTGGATCGACGCTGAGCATGGCCTGGGCGCGGATAAGGCGGGCGGTGCGGCCGTCGGCGCGGCGAATGGTGTAGCCGCGGATCTCGCCGCTGCGTTCCAGGCGGCTCAGGCGATCCTGCACCGTGGAGCGGGCGAGTTTCAGCTTTGCGGCCAGCGCGGTGATGCTTGTGCGGGCATCGCTTTCCAGCAGGGTCAGCAGTTTCTCGTCTGTGGCGTCCATGGCGGGTTACCGGCGCTTTATCGGATTTTCGTCATTATAGCGGAACATTTGACACAATTCGACGGTCTGTATGCTGCAAACCGGCGGCCAACGCAGCCATCTTTCTCATCGGTGATTTGAAAGAGGTTTGGCCATGAAAAAGCTGTTGCTTGTCGGAGGCGGAAAGATCGGGTCGGCCATTACCGACATGCTGGGCTCGACCGGCGATTATGCCGTCACGGTTGCGGACCGCGATGCGGCGAGCCTTGGTCGCCTGACGGCCGCCAATGTCACGCGCGCCCAGATGGACATATCCGACGCGGCGGCGCTGGAAGCCGCCG
>Ga0105044_10002046_pt1 | contig 27406 bp, 22 predicted proteins | sample MAT01_FD_78092 | JGI IMG/M metagenome (GOLD analysis project Ga0105044, IMG submission 78092) | Freshwater microbial communities from Lake Fryxell liftoff mats and glacier meltwater in Antarctica - MAT-01 | ecosystem: Environmental > Aquatic > Freshwater > Ice > Liftoff microbial mat | place... | reverse complement strand
TCCACGTGACCCGAGGCTTGGTCGGACCGGCATCGCCGGACCCTGCGGACGCAGCCAGCTTCGGATCTTCTCGGTCTCCGGGGTCGGACATGGCGAAGGCGGTCTCCTGGAAGGATCGGCGAGGGTCGGTCCCGTCGGCGAGGGTCGGTCCCGTCGGCGGCGGCCGGGGGAGGTCCGACGAGGTCGGGTCGCCGAAGGGTAGCGAGCGGCGCCGGCGAAGGGTAGCGGGCGGCGCCGTCGCCGGGTGGGCGCGGGTGGAAGCCGCGCTCAGTGGGCGCCGTGGGCGCTGAGCACGACCGGAACGGTCCGGATCAGGATCCGGACATCGTTCAGCAGCGTCCAGTCCGTGGCGTAGGCGACGTCGAGGTCGGCCCGCTCGCGATCGGTGACGTTGCTGCGACCCGAGACCTGCCAGAGCCCGGTGAGGCCGGGCTTGCAGGCGTAGTAGTAGGGAGCGTCGTCACCGTAGAGGACGCCCACCTCGTCGGGGAGCACCGGCCGCGGGCCGACGAGCGACATGGTGCCGAGCAGCAGGCAGATCGCCTGGGGCAGCTCGTCGAGGCTGGTGCGGCGGAGGACCCGTCCGACCTTGGTGATCCGGGGATCAACGGTGGCGGGGATCTTGAAACCGTTCTCGACGTACTGGCGGTACAGCTCGGGGTCCGCTTCGAGGCGGCCCTCGGCATCGGCCACCATGGAGCGGAACTTGTAGATCGGGGCGGGACCGCCGTTGCGCCCGACGCGGATCTGGCGGAACAGGACGGGTCCGCGTGACGTCGCCTTGAGGGCGACGGCGATGAACGGGTAGGCGAGCGCGAAGACGACGCAGAGCGGGATCGCTGCGGCGATGTCGGTCGCCCGCTTGAGGACGCGCGCGTGGAGCGCCTGGATGCGCAGGTTCTTCGGGGTGGCCCGGTCAGGCGAGTGGTCGACCACGACGGCCGAGCTTGCCCGCTCCACCGGTGCCGGTGCGATTCGCGGCGGGACCGACGAGCCCGTCGGGGTCAGGTCGAAGGCCGACCGCCCGGGGTCGCGACTCATCCGCGGTGCGATGCCGACGTGCGAACGGTCGCGACCGCGAAGGCCTCGCTCGGCGGTCCTGGCCTCGTGCGACGTGTCTCCCACGACATCTCCCCCCGCGTTCCTGGACGGTCGTCCGGTTCTCCCATCCTCCAAAGCCCGCCGAGGCCCGAGCATCCTCCCACATTTTCTCCCTGAGACAAATGAAGTCGTTTCACATTCTCATCGATGTTCATCGCTGTTCACCGTCGCGACTCGGAGCGACCGGGATGCGAGGGAGCCCTCGCGCCGTCCAGCGACCGCTCGACCGCTCGAGGACGAGGTCCCGCTCGAAGCAGGCCGACAGGGCGCGCTCGTCGAGGACCTCGTCGAGCGAACCCGCAGCCATCACCTGACCGGCGCGCAGGAGCAGCACGTGGGTGAACCCGGGGGGGATCTCCTCGACGTGGTGGGTGACGAGGACCATCGGCGGCGCAGCTGGATCGGTGGCCAGGTCGGCCAGCGCGTCGACGAGGTCCTCGCGGCCGCCCAGGTCGAGTCCGGCGGTCGGTTCGTCGAGCAGGAGCAGCTCCGGCTCGTTCATCAGCATCCGCGCGAGCTGCACCCGTTGGCGCTCGCCCGACGACAGGGTGCCGAACGGTTGGTCGGCGGCGTAGCCGATGCGGAGCTGCGCGAGCAGATCGTCGGCCCGGGCCCGGTCGGCGTCGTCGTAGGTGTGCCACCACGGCTCCAGGGCGCCGTGGCGGGCGGTCATCACGGCGTCGACGGCGGCGAGACCGGGACGAAGCTTGTCGGCCATGGCCGAGGACGCGACGCCGATCCGGGTGCGCAGCACGCGCACGTCGGTCCGTCCGAGCCGTTCACCCAGGACGTCGACGGTCCCCGATGAGGGGTGCAGGTTCAGCGAGGCGATGCGCAACAGGGTCGTCTTGCCGCATCCGTTGCGGCCGAGCACGACCCACCGCTGACCGGGTTCCACGCGCCACGAGATCCGGTCGAGCACCGGACGGCCACCGAGCGACACCGAGACGTCGGTGAGCACCAGAGCGGGGCCGGACGCCGCTGCGTCGCTGGCCGCGGCCCGGGGCGCGTCGGAGGTGGGCGGGGTGGGCATGAGCCGGAGACCCTACCGGTCGGGTCTGCGGGTCAGGAACCTCAGGTCGCTGGTGAGGGCGAGGGTGGGTGGGACGCCGGGGCATCCGGACCGTCGCCGACGTGGCGTGTCCAGGTGGCGTACATGTCGGCGTACCGACCGCCGAGCGCGACGAGCTCGTCGTGGGTGCCGAGCTCGAGGATCCCACCGTGGTCGACCACGGCGATGCGGTCCGCCCGCATGGCGGTGGCCAACCGATGGGCGATCACGATCGCCGTGCGCCCCTCGAGGAGCACGTCGAGCGCCTGCTCGATCTTGGATTCCGAGCGGAGGTCGAGGTTCGACGTCGCCTCGTCGAGCACGAGCACGCGCGGCCGGGCGAGGAACGCCCGAGCGAGCGCGAGCAACTGGCGCTCACCGGACGAGAGCGACGAGCCCCGCTCGTGGCACGGGGTGTCGAGGCCGAGTGGCAGGCGCTCGATCAGGTCGTCGATCCCGACCGCTCGACACGCCTCGAGGATCTCGTCGGTGGTCGCGTCGGGGCGCGAGAAGCTGACGTTGGCGCCGATCGACCCGTGGAAGAGGAAGGGCTCCTGGGGGACGATCCCGAGCTGGCGCCGCAGCGACTCGAACGTGACGTCCCGGAGGTCGTGCCCGTCGATGCGGACCGACCCCGACTGGGGGTCGTAGAAGCGGGTGACGAGCTTGGCGATGGTGGACTTGCCGGCGCCCGTCGGGCCCACCAGGGCGAAGGTCTCGCCGTCGGCGATGTGCAGGCTGACGTCGCGCAGCACCGGCCGGTCGGCGGTGTAGCCGAAGGTGACGTTCGCGAGGTCGACGATCCCTCGGATGGGCGGGAGGTCGATCGCTCCCGCCCGCTCGGGCACCGACGGCTCCGTGCCGAGAAGGTCGCGGAGCTTGGTGACGGCGGCCTGACCCTGCTGGTAGGTGTTGTAGAGCGCGACGAGCTGCTGGATGGGAGCGAAGAACGCCGTGAGGTAGAGCACGAAGGCCGTGAGCTCGCCGAGGGTGAGCGTGCCGTTGAGGTACATGGTCCCGCCGATGAGCAGGATCAGGGCCTGGCCGACGACGCCGACCGCCTCGGTTCCGGGCCCGTAGATGGCCCCGACCTTCGCCGTGTAGAGGTTGGCGTCCATGTGCGCGCCCACCACGTTCTGGTGGTGCACGACGTTGTGCCGGCGCCGGTTGTGGGCGGCGATGATCCGGATGCCCGACAGGCTCTCCTGGAGGTCGGCGAGGACGTCGGCGATGCGGTCGCGGACGATCGAGTACCCACGGTCCGACGCCCGCCGGAACCACAGGGTCAGAACGACCATCACCGGGATGACGAGGGCGATGGTGATGAGCGCCAGCACCGGGCTCATCGTGAAGAGGATCACGCAGATCACCACGAGGGTGAGCGCCTGGACGGCGAGGTTCACCAACCCGTCCTGGAACAGCTGGGTCAGGTTGTCGATGTCGCTCGTCATCCGCGTCATCAGCCGCCCGGCCTTCTCGTCGGTGAAGAAGTCGAGCGACAGCCGCTGGAAGTGCGAGAAGACCCTGACCCGCAGCTGGTACATGAGCTTCTCGCCCAGCCGGCCGGTGTAGGAGACGCGGCCGTAGCTCGCGGCGATGTTCACGCCGATCGACACGACGTACAGCACGGCCATGAGCACCAGGAAACCGAAGTCACCCTGGAGGATGCCGTTGTCGATGCCCTGCTGGGTCAGCAGCGGGCCCGCCTGCTGGGCGAAGGTCTCGAGCACGACGAGGACGCCGGCGAAGGTCAGGCCCTTGCGGTGGTCGGCAAGGAAGGTGCGCAGCGTGAAGGGCTCCCGCTCGGCGTCCGCGCTCACCTGGGTGAACTCGATGTCCTCGTCGGGGTGGTCGGGCTCGTCGGCGAGCAGCTTGTCCACCTTCGCCGCCAGCTCCGGAGGGATGCCGGCGAAGGGGAGGCCGGCGGCGGCGGCCTGCGACGAGCCGGTTCCGGCGCCGCCGCCGAACGGTCCGAACGCCATCATCCGACGCCCCCCGGGGTGATGGGGCCGCCGAGCCCGCCAACCGGGGCGCCCGGGCCGGGGCCGGGGCGACCGGCGACCGATGCGGCGATGCGCAGCCGGTAGCGGAGATCGTCCTCGTCCTCGTCCTCGTCCTCGTCCTCGTCTGCGGGTTCGGTGGGCGGAGGCTCGGGCTCGTCGGCGTGGGCGAGCGCCTGCGCGTACCGGGGCTCGGTCGCCATGAGCTGCGCGTGGGTCCCGGAGGCCACGACCCGGCCTCCCTCGATCAGCACGACGCGGTGGGCCAGGCTGATCGTCGACAGCCGGTGGGCGATGACGATCGTGGTGCGATCGGTCAGCAGCGTCTCGAGCGCGGCGTGGATCTCGTTCTCCACCTGCACGTCGATGGCGCTGGTGGCGTCGTCGAGCACGAGGAGACGGGGGTTCACGAGGAGGGTTCGGGCGATGGCGATGCGCTGGCGCTGGCCGCCCGACAGGGTGTAGCCGCGCTCGCCGATCACCGAGTCGTAGCCGTCGGGAAGGTCGCGGATGAAGCCGTTCGCCTGCGCTGCGGTGGCCGCGGCCACGACGTCGTCGAAGGTGGCATCGGGCCGCCCGTAGGCGATGTTGTCGCGCACCGAGACGGAGAAGAGGAACGGCTCGTCGAGCACGAGGCCGACGTGCGCCCGGAGCGAGAACAGGCCGAGGTCGCGGACGTCGATCCCGTCGACGAGCACCGACCCGGCCCGGACGTCGTAGAACCGGGGGAGCAACCGGGCCACCGTCGACTTGCCGCTACCGGTCGGACCGACGACCGCCACGGTCTCGCCCGGCTCGATCACGAGGTCGAAGCCGTCGAGGATGTCGGGACCGCCGACGCCGCCCGACGCAGGGTCCGGGCCGTAGCCGAAACGGACGCCCCGGAACTCGACGCGGCCCACCGGATCGTCCAGGTCGATCGCGCCCGGCCGGTCGGTGATCTCGACCTCCTCGTCGAGGATCTCGAAGATGCGCTCGGCCGATGCCGCGGCGCGCTGCTGGAGCATCAGGAAGAACCCGAGGAACCGGAACGGCGCCTGCATCATCAGGATGTAGGCGTTGAACTGCACGAGGACACCGATCTGGAGCTGGCCCTCGATCACCAGCCACCCGCCGTAGAGGAGCACCACGACGAGCCCGAGCCGGGGCAGGTTCTCCATGAACGGCGTGAGGCGCGCCCGCGTGTCGATCGTGGCGATGTTGGCCCACTGCAGCCGGCGGGCAGCGCGGGCGAGCTCGTTGATCTGGCGACGCTCGGCCGCGAAGGACTTGATCACGCGCACGCCGTTGACGTTCTCGTCGACGATGGTGGCGACATCGGCGAGGCGGGACTGGGTGATCCACGACAGCGGGAACACGCGGTTGCGCAGGAGGGTGCCGAGCACGTAGACGCCCGGCAGGCAGGCGACGGCGAGAAGGGTGAGGGGGATGCTGATGCTGAGCATCACCGCGAGGGCGAGGAAGAAGCTGAGCACCGAGATCATGATCAGCGGCGCGAAGGCCAGGAACATCTGGACCGACCGGATGTCGGAGTTGGCGCGCGAGATGACCTGCCCCGACTGGATGCGGTCGTAGAAGGAGAACGACAGCCGGGTGAGGTGCCGGTAGACCACCGATCGCAGATCGGTCTCGATGTGGTAGGCCATCTTGTAGAGCCCGTACCGGTAGGTGAACGCGAGGCCGCCTCGGGTGACGCCGAGGACGATGAGCACGGCGACGTAGGGCAGCAGCGGGTTCGTCCGGGCGACCAGGGCGTCGTCGATGGCCCGGGCGGTCACCGCCGGGATCGCCACCTGGACGAACAGGGCCACGAGCGCCAGGGCGATCGACGAGCCCAGGAGCCACCGGTGGGTCAGGACGATCGGCCGGATCCGGCGGAGCCACCCCTTGGTGCGGTCCGGGTCGATCGTGGCGGTCGGCGCCGGGTAGCGGGCGACCACGCCGACGGGCTCCCACGACGAGGAGGCGCCGTCGGCGAGCGGTTCGGCGCTGACCGGGTCGATCGGTGCCGGGCGCGCCCCGGGTTCGGATCCGGGGACCGGCCCGGCGGCGGTCGTCGTCACGGTGCGGTCACCCCGGCCGGCGCTCCCGCCGCCGAGGGCGGGTCGTCGGCATCGGACCAGTACGCACGTCGGGCCCGGTCGAGCGCATCACCCCAGCGGTCGAGGCCCTGTGCGGCCTGTGCTGCCGCCACCGGATCGAGGTGGGGCAGATGGTTCGAGACTCACACCATGAGTGTGTCGAACCATCCCGCCGGCGGCAAGCGCGTCCGTCCCCGGTCGGACCCGTTCTGTCGGGGTCCGATGCGCGATGGTCCGGGTCCGTGAGGGTCGTTGGTACGCTCCGGGAACTCGTCGGCCAATCGGAGACTCCCATCGATACCGCACTCGGCCTGCTCGCCGTCTGTCTCCTGATCATGGCCAGTGCCGTGTTCGTCGCGGCCGAGTTCTCGCTGGTCGCCGCCGATCGCAACCGCATCGAGCAACGCGCCGCGGCGGGCAGCCGGTCGGCCACCACGGCGCTCGGGTTGTTGAAGCGACTCTCGTTCCACCTCTCGGGGGCGCAGCTGGGGATCACCCTGGTGTCGCTCGTCCTCGGCTTCATCGCCGAGCCTGTCATCGCCCGCCTCATCGAGCCGTTGATCGAACCGCTCGTCGGCGGTGCGACCACGACCGTGTCGATCATCCTGGCCCTGCTGGTCGCGACGGCGGCCCAGATGGTTCTCGGCGAGCTGATTCCGAAGGGTCTCGCCATCGCCGCGCCCGAGACCGCGTCGATCCTGCTGGCGCCGTTCGTGCGCATCTACGGGATCATCTTCGGCCCGGTGATCACGTTCCTCAACGGCGCAGCCAACGCCACGGTGCGACGCATCGGCATCGAACCGCAGGAGGAGCTCTCCCACGTCCGCACCCTTCGCGAGCTGTCGCTCGTGATCAAGGCGTCGGCGGCGGGGGGCACCATCGCCGGCTCGGCCTCGACCCTGCTCGCCCGCTCCATCCGCTTCGGTGAGAAGACGGCGGCCGAGGTCCTGGTCCCGCGGGTCGAGGTCCGGGCGCTCGCCAGCGACGCGACCATCGCCGATCTGGTCCGGGTGTCGGGCGAGACCGGTCACTCGCGCTTCCCGATCTTCGGTGCCGACCTCGACGACATCGTCGGGGTCGTGCACGTGAAGGCCGCCCAGGCCGTCCCCTACGCCGACCGCTCGTCGGTGACGCTCCGCTCGGTGATGGCGCCCATCCCTGCGATCCCCGAGACGCGCGGGCTCGGGGACGTCTTGGCGGACATGCGGATGTCGCGCAGCCACCTGGTGGTGGCCGTCGACGAGTACGGCGGCACCGCCGGGATCCTGACGCTCGAGGACATCGTCGAGGAGATCGTGGGGGAGATCGACGACGAGTACGACGCGCTGACTCCGGCGCCTGCGGTCGACACCGATGCCGGCGAGCTCGTGGTCTCGGGGTCGCTGCACGCGGACGAGCTCCGCGACGCGACCGGCTTCGAGATGCCCGAGGGTGACTACGAGACCCTTGCGGGGTTCGTCCTCGACCAGCTCGGTGCCATCCCCGACGCCGGCGCCGACCTCGACTACGAGGGGTGGCACCTCGAGGTCGTTGCCGTGGATCGCCGCCGCATCGCCCGGGTCCGGCTGCGCCGCCCCGACCACGTCGCCGGTGAGGATGTCCTCCTCCTGCCGGCCGAGGGCGCCGACCGTCGCGATCCCGATGGGTCCGATGGGTCCGGAGCCGCGTCGTGATCCCCCTGTTGCTCACCGTCGTCCTGTTGATCCTCAACGGGTTCTTCGTCGCCTGGGAGTTCGGGCTGGTCGGATCGCGGCGCGAGAGGATCGAGCCGCTGGCGGTGGCCGGGAGCAGGCGCGCCCAGGCGGCCCTGTCGGGGATGGCTGACCTGAACATGCAGCTCGCCGGCGCCCAGCTCGGCATCACCATGGCCTCGCTCGGCATCGGTTTCGTGTCCGAGCCAGCCCTGGCCGGGGGGCTCGAGCAGCTCGTCGAGGGTCGCATCGACATCCCCACCGGCGTGATCCACACGGTCGCCTTCATCATCGCCCTGACGGTGGTCGTCTTCCTCCACATGGTCGTGGGGGAGATGGTGCCCAAGAACGCGACCCTCGCCGACCCCGAGCGGACCCTCATGTGGACCGCGTTGCCGGCCAAGGCCTACGTCACGATCTTCCGACCCGTCATCTGGTCGTTGAACCACCTGTCGAACGCCGGAATCCGTCTGTGCGGGGTCGAGCCGCGCGACGAGCTCTCCGCCGTGCACACGGCCGAGGAGCTCGCGGTCATGCTCAGCGAGTCACACGACGAGGGCTACATCGAGGAGTTCGCCCACGAGCTGCTGACCGGGGTCCTCGACTTCAGCGAGCGCGACGCCTCGTTCGTCATGGCGCCCCGCGACCAGATCGTCACCGTGAGCCGCTCGGCCACGGTCGCCGAGGTCGAGCGGACCATGGTCGACAGCGGTCACTCGCGAGTCCCCGTCGTCGATCGCGACATCGATTCGGTCATCGGGTTCGTCCACTCCAAGGACCTGCTGGCTCTCGGGTCGGACGACTACGACCGCCAGCTCCCGCTGCGTCTGGTGCGTCGGATGCTGGTCGTGCCCTGCGACCGCTCGCTCGAGGACCTGCTCGTGTCCATGCGCAGCGCCCGCGTCCACTTCGCCCTGGTCGTCGACGCCGATCGCCGCACCGCCGGTGTCGCCACGCTCGAGGATCTCCTCGAGGAGCTGGTCGGGGACATCCTCGACGAGTCCGACCGCGAGCGCGTGCCGTGGACCCAGGCGACACCGGCGCCCGCACCCGACCAGCCGATCCTGCCGGTCCTGCCGGTCCTGCCGAGAGGATCCGTGGACCGATGACGACCGCTGACATGGTGACGCCGCTGGCGGCCTTCCTCGACGGTGCGCTCGGCGTACCGGGCCACGAGGTCCGGTCACTGGTCCGGCTGTCGGGCGGCGCGTCCCGTGAGACGTTCGCCTTCGAGGTCCTCCCGCCCGACGGCGGGCCTGCCCGGGCGCTCGTCCTCCAGCGGGTGCGGGGCGGATCGGTGATGGCCAGCGCCAGCATGGCCGGGGAGGCCGGGCTCCTCCGAGCCGCCGACCGTCGGGGGGTGGCGGTCGCGTCGGTGGTGGCATCGAGCGACGACCCCGCGGTGCTCGGCGCGCCGTTCATCGTCATGGCCCACGTCGAGGGCGAGACCCTCGCCCGCAAGATCCTCCGCGACGACCCCTTCGCCGAGGCTCGTCCGCTGCTGGTGCGCCAGTGCGCAGCTGCGCTGGCGGGGATCCACGCGTTGCCCCTCGACGCCGCCACGCACCTGCGCGCCGATGATCCGGTCGGCCAGCTCGTCGGGCTCCTCGACGTGCTGGGCGAGCCGCACCCCGCGTTCGAGCTGGCGGTCCGGTGGCTGGAGGCCAACCGCCCGGCGCCGGCCGAGCCCCGGGTGGTGCACGGCGACTTCCGGCTGGGGAACCTGATGGTCGGTCCGGACGGGCTGCGGGCGGTGCTCGACTGGGAGCTGGCCCACCTCGGTGACCCCATGGAGGACCTGGGGTGGCTGTGCGTGCGCGCCTGGCGGTTCGGCCAGCCGTTGCCGGTCGCCGGTCTGGGCACCTACGAGGAGCTGTTCGCGGCCTACGCCGAGGTCACCGGCGCGCCGGTCGACGCCGACGCCGTCCGCTGGTGGGAGGTGCTCGGGACCCTCCGGTGGGGGGTGATCTGCATCCTGCAGACCAGCGGGCACCTCACCGGGGCGTCGCGCTCGGTCGAGCTCGCGGCCATCGGGCGCCGCATCGTCGAGAACGAGTACGACATCCTCCGGCTCCTCGGTGTCGACGCGGACGCGCCCACCTCGGTCCCCGCCGCCGCCGCCACCGCCGCCGACCTCGGGGGCTTCGACGCAGGTCCCCACGATGCGCCGTCGGCACCGCAGTTGGTCGAGGCGGTACGCGAGTACCTCGAACGTGACGTGCTGGGTGCCACCACCGGGCGGGTGCAGTTCCACGCCCGCGTCGCGGCCAAGGTGCTGGCGACCGTGGAGCGAGAGCTCGCCATGGGCCCGGCCATCGCCGCCGCGCACCGCGACCGCCTCGCGGCGCTGGGGTTCGCCGACGATGCCGCCCTGGCTGCGGCGATCCGTGCCGGCGATGTCGCCGACCGCACCGACGAGATCTCGGCGGCGGTGGCCGCCGCGGTCAGCGACAAGCTGGCGGTGGCCAACCCCGACTACGCCTGACGTGAACGGGCGGTCACGCCCCGGTGGCGTGGAAGCCGCCGTCGACGTGGATGATCTCGCCGGTGGTCATCGGGAACCAGTCCGAGAGCAGGGCCACGCAGGCCTTGGCCACCGCCTCGGAGTCCTTGACGTCCCACCCGAGCGGCGCGCGGTCGTCCCAGACATCCTCGAACCTCGAGAACCCGGGGATCGACCGGGCGGCGATGGTCTTGATCGGCCCGGCGGCCACGAGGTTCACCCGGATCTGTTGCTCGCCCAGGTACCGGGCGAGGTAGCGCGAGGTCGATTCGAGTGCGGCCTTGGCGACACCCATCCAGTCGTAGCCCGGCCACGCGACCGTCGCGTCGAAGTCGAGGCCGACGATCGAGCCGCCCTCGGTCATCAGCGGCGCCACCGCGTCGGCGAGCGCCTTGAGCGAGTACGCCGAGATGTTCACCGCGACCGCGACGTCGTCCCACCCGGCATCCATGAAGGTGCCGCCGAGGCAGACCGGCGGCGCGAAGCCCACCGAGTGCAGGGCGCCGTCGACCCGGCCCCAGCGCTGCTCGAGCGTCTCGCGCACCGCGATCACGTGATCGGGGTCACTGACGTCGAACTCGATGATCTCCGGTTCGACCGGCAGCTTGGCCGCCGCCCGGCGGGTGTGCTTCATCACCTTGTCGACGCTGGTGATGATGATCTCGGCACCTTCCTCTTGGGCCAGCTTGGCGACCCCGAAGGCCAACGAGGCCTCCGTGAGCACGCCCGTGAGCAACAACCGCTTTCCCTCGAGCAACGTCATGGAGCCTCCGACCCGTCGATGTCGGCGCACGTTACCGGCCGTGTCGGAGTCCTCGTTCCCCGTCGTCGTTCCGGGGGGTTGTTCCGGGTCGTTTCTCCGGGTCGTCGTCCCGGAGCGCCGATCAGCGGCGGTCGGGCGCCGCTGGGGTTCCCCCGCCGCCGGATGCGAAGCGGAGGTCGAGCGACTGCAGCTGCTCCAGGTCGTTCTCGAGCGCCTCGTGGCGCCGCAGCACCGTCGCGGGATCGAGGTGGCGGACCATCGTGAGCGTGGTGGAGACCTCGATGATCGAGCGGTGGAGCTCGACCGCTCGTTGCTGGCAGCGGTGCTGCAGATCGACGGCCACACGATCGAGGGTGTCGGCGGTGTCGAGGCGCAGGAACTCGGCGACGACACGCAGCCACTCGGCGGCGGTGGTGGCCGCACCCGGCACCGGCCGGGGGAGGGCGATCTCGGCGAACGAGCCCGGACCCGTCAGCGCGGGCCGGTCCAGGCGGGGGTTGAGGAGCGAGTTCGCCTCCGACGCGACGTCGAGGTCGGTGACGATGCGGGTCCACTCCACGCGGAACTGATCGCCCACGCGCTTGCAGAGCTCACGGAGCGCCAGCTTGCGCACCCGGTGGATGTGCACGATCGCGTCGGCCAGGTGGCGGTGCAGCTCCAGGTGGATCTGGTGCTGCTCGGCGGAGCCCTGCACATCCGGCGCGTCGGCCCGGGCGACGTCGGCCGCCAACCGGGCGAGCTCCTCGTCGAGGTCTCGGGAGATGTCTCGGTGGAGGTCGCGAAGACCCTGGGCGAGCAGCTGGTGCCAACCGGAGGTGGGGACGCAGAGCGCTTCGGCGTCTCGTGCCGCTCGCCGGAGGCGGTCCGCGGCGTCATCGAGGCCCTCGCCGTCGCCGATCAGCGATCGCTCGGCGTACAGCCGCATGCGGAGGCGGTCGGCCGCCCAGAAGGTGTCCACGAGACTGCGCGAGATCCGCTGGTGCTCGGTGTCGAGCAGCACGGACTCCTCGAGGTGGGCAGCGAGCGCCCGCACGCCCGGGTCCGGCCCCGGCGGGAGGCCGCCGGCATCGCTCCAGTAGGGGACCGCCGCGACCGGGATCACGGCTGCCGAGATCCCCCGCTGCTCGAGCAGGAGCTGGTCACGCTCGAGGACCGACGGCCACTGCGGGAACACGTTGGTGCCGTTGACGACCACGATCACGCGGTGGCAGAGCGCCGCCGCGGCCCGGAGGAGGTCGAGCTCGCCGGCGGTGAGCTCGGTCGCGGCGCTGGTCACGAGCACGACCGCCGAAGCTCCCGATGCCGCCCGCAGCACGCGGGTCCCGTCGGGCGTCCACACGTCGGTGATCGGCGGGGTGTCGATCAGCACGAGGCCCCGGGCCAGGGTGGGGGAGGGGACGTCGACCTCGACCAGGCGCAGCGACCAGTGGTTGCCGGGGTTGACGGCCCCTGCGGCCAGCCCGGCCGCCTCGGCGAACGGGGCTCGACGGCGAGTCGAGGCGAGGTCGTCGGTCCGCGAGCCGTCGAACACCACCTCGCCGGCGTAGGCCCGCCCGTGGGCGACGGCCGTGGCCACGGCCGTGGCGTGGTCGGGGCCGGTCGGGCAGACCGAGGCGCCGACCAGGGCGTTGGCCAGGCTGCTCTTGCCCTGACCCGCGCCGCCGACGAGCAGCACCGGCACGGGGCGGACCCGCAGCCCGATCCGGATGTCGTCGAGCTGGGCCACGAGGTCGTCCCGGCCCGCGCCGTCGGCGAGGCGGCGAACGAGTCCGACGACCTCGGAGGCGCCGGCGAGGGCAGGCGACCACGTCGAGGACGGTGCGGGGAGGGGCTGGGTGGTTGCGTGGCGCCTGGCCTCCTGCTGGCGCAGGTGCGCCTCGAGCTCGCGCCAACGATCGTCGATCACCACCCACCCCCTTGCGGAACCGGGCGGCTCACGACCTCGGCCCGACCGGTCGAGCGTACCCGCTGCCCGGACCCGGGTCCCCTGTTTCTGAGGCTGTGTCAGGGACCGCGCGAAGCGAGGACTTGGACGGCGGCGACGGCGATCCCTAGATTTCCGGTCGTGCGAATCGGAATCCTGGGTGCAACTGGTCCTGCTGGCAGCGGTCTCGCAGCGCGTCTCGCGTCGGTGGGCTTCGAGGTCGTGGTTGGTTCACGATCCAAGTACAAGGCGATGGAGGTGCGCGACAAGCTCCTCGACAAGTGGACCGACCTCGCCCTCGACATCACCGCCGCCGACAACGAGGGCGCGGCCGACTCCGACCTCGTGGTCATCGCCACGCCGTGGGATGCGGCGTCGTCGACGGCCTCGGCGGTGTCGCGCCAGCTCGAGGGCAAGGTCGTGATCTCGATGGCGAACGCGCTGGCCAAGGTCGGCCACGAGTTCCAGCCGCTCGTGCCGCCGCGCGGCTCGGTCGCCGCGAACGTCCAGGCGGCGATCCCGAAGTCGCTCGTGGCCGCGGCGTTCCACCACGTCCCGGCCAAGGAGCTCGGCGATCTCAACGAGCCCGTCGTCAGCGACGTCCTGATCTGCTCGGACCACCCGGCGGCGACCAACACCACCGTCGACATCGTCCGGCGCATCCCGGACATGCGCCCGCTCGACGCCGGTGAGCTGTCCAACGCCGCGCCGATCGAGGCCTTCGCCGCCGTCCTCCTGCAGCTCAACGTCCGGTACAAGACCCGGGCCGCGGTGAAGTTCACCGGCATCGACGCCTGACCGCGAATCCCCCATCGGACCCATGCCCGGTCGTCCGGTTCGGCGCGCCGCGCCGTTAGCCTGCTGCCGATGAACGAGCGGAGCGCGCGGTGAGCGACGGTCACGAGCCGGTCGACCCACGGAGGCCAGTTGTCGCGGCCGTCCCGAACGATGCCGATGAGCCCCTGAGGCTCTTCGACACCGCACGACGTGAGGTCGTCGACTTCACCCCGGGTCCGGTGGTCACCCTCTACACGTGCGGCATCACCCCGTACGACGCGACCCACCTCGGTCACGCGGCGACCTACATGGGCTACGACGTGCTCCAACGCCGGCTGCGCGACCGCGGCCACGACACCCGGTGCGTGCGCAACATCACCGACGTCGACGACGACCTGCTGCGCAAGGCCCGCGAGCTCGGCGTGCACTACCTGGACCTCGCTGCGGCCGAGACCGCCCGGTTCGACGGCGACATGAAGGCGCTCAACGTCGTCGAGTGCTGGAGCGAGCCCCGCGCCACGTCGGCCATCGCCGACATCCGCGGCTTCATCGGGATGGTGCTCGACCGGGGCCACGCCTACCAGGCCGGCGGCGCGGTGTACTTCGACATCGGCACGTTCGAGTCCTTCGGCCAGGTGTCGCACCTGTCGCGGGAGGAGATGCTGATGCTCGCTCGCGAGCGCGGCGGCAACCCCGACGATCCCAACAAGCGCGACCCACTCGACTTCGTGCTGTGGCAGCCCTCGCTCGACGACGAGCCCGCCTGGGAGTCCCTGTGGGGCCCGGGTCGGCCGGGGTGGCACATCGAGTGCTCGGCGCTCGCGCTGCGCGAGCTCGACACCACCATCGACCTCCACGGCGGGGGGAGCGACCTGATCTTCCCGCACCACGAGTGCGAGGCCGCGCAGTCCGAGGCCGCCACCGGTCAACCGTTCGTGCGGCACTGGATGCACCAGGCGATGGTCCGCATGGACGGCGAGAAGATGTCGAAGTCCCTCGGGAACCTCGTCTTCATCAGCGACCTGGTCGAGACCTACGACCCGAGGGCGATCCGGCTGGGCATCGTCGCCCACCACTACCGCGATTCGTGGGAGTGGGACGACGCCATCATGCCCCGTGCCGCCACCCGGCTCGATGCCTGGAGCGCGGCCGCGGCCGACAACCGCAGCGTCGGCTCCGGTCCGATCCTCCGCGAGGTCCGGGCCCGCCTCGACGACGATCTCGACACCGGCGGCGCGGTCGCCGTCCTCGACGCGGCGGCCACCGGCGGGTTCGACCCCTCGGCGGGCGCGGCGCTTCTCGGCGTCTTCCTCCACCACTGAGCGGCTTCGCGGTCCCGACCGATCGGCTTTCGTCAGCTCGTCACCGGGTCGACGTCACCGTGGGTTCGAGCAGGTCGGCGACCCGGGGTTCGCCCCTGCTCCTCCAGATGTCGACGTCGGGTGTTCGCTACCGGCACTTCGGGGTTACGGACGGCGCCCCTCAGACGTCTGCGCCGATCCACTCCAGCAGGACCGCCCCGCCCGAGTACCCTCCGCCGACCGCCGCCAGCAAGACGTGGTCACCCGGCTCGAGCGGAGCGGCGAGTGAACGCCACCCGGCCGAGAATGCGGTGACCACGCCGGCGCCGGCCTGGTTGCCGGCCCACTCCACGTTGTGCCACTGGTGCTCCCACTCGATGCCCAGCCGGTCCCCGAGCGCAGCGAGGAGACGCAGGTTCGACTGGTGACCCACGAACGCCCGTACCTCGTTGGCCGCGATCCCGGCGCTCTTCAACACCTCACGCGTGCTCTTCTCGGTGAGGGCGAGGACCTGTTCGTACGAGTACCGGCCATCGTGGTGGAACGTGCCGTGGCTTCGGACTCGGACCTTCTCGGGATACTCGCTGTCGTTGACGAGCGCGACCTCGACGATGCGGAACCCCTGTTCCGGTCTGGCTCGTTGCAGCAGGACGCAGCCGGCCGAGTCACCCCAGAAGATCGAGGACTCGCGGTCTTGGTAGTCGGCCCACGCTGTCGGTCGCTCTGCAGCACAGACGGCGACCCGGTCCATGTCCGGTCGCCCGAGCATCATCGACTCGGCGACGGCCATCGCGACGGGGAAAGAGGCGCACGCCGCGTTCACATCGAACGCGACGGCCGACGGGTTGATGTCGCGGCTGATGAACGCCGCGGTTGCGGGCAGGATGTCGTCGACGAAGCTTGTGGCGCAGATGAGCGCGTCGAGGGAGTGCCCATCCCAGCCGGCTGCAGCAAGCGCGTCGTCCACGGCGGCGATGCCGAGCGAGGACAGGTGCTCGTGCGCCGCGAGAACCCTGCGGCTGACGATGCCGAGCTGACCGTCGATCCAGCCGGTCCTCAGGCCGGGCACCGAGGACTCCAGTACCTCGCTCGTGAGGGACGTGGTCGGGTGGGCGTGGCCGCTGGCCACTACGTGGATCGACGCTCCGTGGATCGTGGACACCTCGTGGTCACCCCGTCCCTGCGTCGCAGTGTGCGGCAGGCCGCATCGGCCGCTGCATCGTGATCCGCCGGTGGCAGGGCCGTTCGCCACCCCCGGTCACGAGTTGTTTGGACTGTAGGTGGTTGCGCCCGCCGTGTCACCCCCGGGAGCGCTTCGCGGGTAGCGTTGCGACCGCGGGTTCGTCAACGACCCGCTGTCAGTCCAACGGTCGCTCCGGACGGACCTGTTCGAGCGGGCACCGGCCAGCGATCCCGAGGCCCGTCGATGGTCGAGGCGGACAGATGCGGAGAGCAGTGAGATGAGGACGAGCGCGCAGGATTTCGTCTGGGATCGCCATCGTCATGCACTCGCGGTGCTCGACCACGTCGACAGTTCAGCGCCGCCCATCAGCCCGACGGGGGCGAGCGTCCCGACGCGCGACGCGCCGATCGGCGGCCGACCGTATCCGTCGATGATGCGACCGTCGGAGCTGTCTGCACCGCTGGTGGCGCACGGCATCGAGTCAGACGGGTGCGTCGGCATCGAGAGGTTGCTGGGTCGAGACCAGATCGGCGCGCTCATCGCGGGCATCGACCACGCGTTCGACGGCTTCGACGGGTTTCAATCGACCGACAGGGACGATGACGAGTGGTTCGAGCCCTTCATCCCGGGCCAGGGCATGGTGCACGTGACCCGGGACTGGCTCCGCCGCGGCGGCGGCATGTTCGCCGCTGACTCGCCGCCGCTGCTCCAGCTGTGGTTGTCAACGCTGCACCAGGCGGGCATCGTGGATCTGGTTCGCGACCTGTTCGGCGAGACTCCGCTGACGTCCCTCGACAAGTGCTCGCTCCGTCGCATCGACCCCAGCAGCCCGGTGGCTGGCATCGAGTGGCACCAGGACGGCTCGTTCATCGGGATCGAGAATCGACCCCTGAACCTCTGGGTGGCGCTCACCGACTGCGCCGTGTCACCCGGGCTCGAGATGCTCCCTCGCCGGCTGGACGGCGTGGTCGAGACTGGGACCCGGGGCGCCACCTACGACTGGTCCGTTGGCGCCGACCTCGTCGCCGATCTCGCCGCCACGTCGCCCGTCGTCCGACCCGAGCTCGATGCGGGCGACGCGTTCCTCTTCGACGGCCTCCTCTTGCACCGAACGGCCCAGCCGACGCCGGCGATGAAGACCACCCGCTACGCCATCGAGACCTGGTTCTTCCGACCCTCATCGTTCCCCCGCCAACAAGAGGTGCCGCTCTCCTTCTGAGTCGGGCCGCGTCGGGATACGAGTGAAGTCTGGGCCGCGTTCGGTGCCGCTAGTGTCACCGTCGTGCAGGGAGTGGCGACTGTCATCGACGATGCGAGCGCGCCCCGGACCTCGAGCGCGCTCGGCTCCTACCAACCGGCGCTCGACGGCATGCGGGCGGTTGCGATGTCGGTCATGCTCGCCTACCACGGCGAGCTGGAATGGGCGAAGGGCGCCTTCCTCGGGCTCTCGCAGTTCTTCACCCTTTCCGGCTTCCTCATCACGTCGATCCTGTTGAAGCAGCGTGCTCGAACGGGCACGGTGCAGCTCGGCCGGTTCTGGACGCAGCGGTACCGCCGCCTGATGCCGGCTGCCTTGCTCACGCTCGCCGGGATCGTGGTGTTCGGCGCCACCGTCGCCGATCCGACCCAGGTCAGGGAGATCCCTGGCCAGGTCGCAGCATCGGCTGGCCAGGTCGCCAACTGGTACTTCATCTTCACCGACAAGTCCTACATCGACCTGTTCGCTGCGCCCTCACCCGTCCAGCACTTCTGGTCCCTGGCGGTCGAGGAGCAGTTCTACATCATCATGCCTCTCGTCTTCCTGGCGCTGATCCGGTTGACGAAGTCGTTGAAGGTGCTCGCGATCTTCTTCGCCGCCGGGGCGCTTGCCTCGACCGCGTGGATGATCTGGCTCTACAACCACGGCGCATCACTCGATCGCCTCTACTACGGCACCGACACTCGGGCGGCCGAGCTGTTGACGGGCGGTTTGCTGGCCGTCGTCCTGCACCGCTTCCCTCTGAACCTGAGTGTCGTGGGCCACAAGGTGGTCGTGGTGCTCGGACTCGTTGCCTTCGGGTTGACCATCTGGGGATGGACCCACCTCGAACTGGCCGACGGACCGGTCTGGCGCGGTGGCTTCTTGGTCATCTCGGTGGTGTCGTGCGCGCTGATCGTCAGCATCCTGGCGGGCGGTCCGCTCACGGTGTTGCTCGCTTGGGGGTTCCTGCCCGCCATGGGTCGGATCACCTATGGCCTCTACCTGTTCCACTGGCCGATCTTCCTCTGGCTGACCGAGGAGCAGACCGGGCTCGACTCGTGGTACCTGTTCTCCCTCCGCATGGCGGTGACGTTCGCGGTAGCCATCGCGTCGTACAACCTCATGGAGATGCCGATACGCAACGGGTTCCCGGTGCGGCTGAAAGGCTCGCTGCGGTACGCCGTCGCGCCCGTCGTGGCCATCTCGATCGTGGCGGTCGCCTTCGTGGCCGGCAACCGCGAGGTACGCCAGGAGCTCTCGCCACTGGCGACCCCGATCACCGAGTCCGCGCCGACCGCGGCGGGCGACGGCGTCATGGACGTCCTCGTGATCCCGGACGCGTCAACTCAGCCGATCGTCGACCGACTCGTCGCCCAGGCCGACGGTGCCACCGACCTGGATGTGGTGGTGGCGTCGCCGTTCTCGTGCAGCGGTGTCACCGAACATGAAGGTTCGCCGATCTGCGGCAACTGGTTGGACGAGTGGCCGGCGTTGATCGAGGCCAACGATCCCGATGTTGTGCTGGTGTACGTGAGCTCGTGGGATGCCGCCGACATCGAGCGCGTCTCGGGCATCAGTTCGACCGATCCGGAAGCGATCACGGCTTGGACCGAGGCGGTACTCGGCAACGGTTTCGGACTGCTCAACGCGAAGGGAGCGCCGGTGGCCATGGCGCGGCTCCCCCTCACCATCGCCCAGTCGATCCAGATGGCGAAGGACCCCTTCCTGGTTGCGAGCCAACACCTCCCGAAGGTGGATGTCGCGGTGCGGCAGGTGATCGACGTCGAGGTGCCTCCCGACGGAGACTTCAGCACCGACGCCTTCGCTTCGGTCGCCATCGAAGCGATCCTCCGCAGCCTGCAGCTCTACCAGCGAGCGCCGATCGAGCTCCCTCGGGTCATGGTCGTCGGCGACTCCGCAGCGCGCACCTTCGGCTACGGCCTGGAGCGCATGGCGGCCGACACGGGCACCGCGGTCGTGTGGACGACTGCCACCATCGGGTGCGGGGTCGCTGATGAAGGTGTGGTCGTGGACCTCTTCGCTCCCGGGGGTGAGGCGCCGGTTCCGCCGCCATGCCTGGCGGTGCGCGACGGGTGGCGCGAGCAGATCGAACAGTTCGACCCCGATCTGGTCGTCGTGCTCAGCACGGTCTGGGACGTCCAGGAGCGCAAGCTCCCCGGGTGGGGTGAGATGCGAACGGTCGGCGACCCGGCGTTCGACGAGTACCTCCTCTCCGAGTACGAGGCTGCGGTCGATGAGCTCACTGCGGGCGGGGCATCGATCGTCTGGATCCAGGGGCCCTGCGCACGATCGGTCCAGGCCAACGGGCAGCCCGGCAGTAGCACGGGCTCGTTCGACACGGCTCGGATGCGCTATCTCAACGACGTGATCCTCGACCGGCTGGTCGACGCTCGCCCCGAGGTGCAGCGCTTCGACCTGTTCCCGGTGCTTTGTCCCGACGGCGAGTTCGTGGAGAGCCTCGGTGGCGTTGCGAAGGTGCGACCCGACGGTGTGCACTTCTCGACCGAGGGGTCGCTCTGGGTGGCGAACGAAGTAGGGCCCGAGATCTTCGCGCTGGGCCTGGCGCGCTGATCGCCAGTTCCGCATCGGGCCCTTCGTTTCGCAGGTAAGCGAGCGTCAGGGGCGGCCCCGTCCGGGCGGCACCCGGGTCGGGCCCTCAAGCTGGCGAGGACGGGTGTGTGCGACCGCACCGGATGTGAGGCAGACTCGGGGGACCGGCACGACACCCCGACCACGACGAGGACCTCGATGGCGAAGCGGCAGGCAGGGCAGCTGTACCCCGTTGCCAAGGCTGTGCTGCGTCCCTGCTTCTCGTTCGGGTGGAACATCGAGGTCGAGGGTCGGGACAACGTCCCGTCCGCCGGCGGGGCGATCATCGCCCCCAACCACATCTCGGTGCTCGATTCGTTCTTCGTCCCGTCGGTCCTGCCCCGCCGCATCACCTACGTGGGCAAGGCCGAGTACATGGACAGCTGGAAGACCCGGTACATCTTCCCCGCCATCGGGATGGTGCCGATCGACCGGTCGGGTGGCAACGCCGCGAGCGCCGCGCTCGACACGGCCGCGAGCATCCTGGGCGAGGGCGAGCTGTTCGGGATCTACCCCGAGGGCACCCGGTCGCGTGACGGCAAGCTGCACAAGGGCCACACCGGCGTGGCCCGGCTGGCACTGCGTACGGGGTGCCCGATCATCCCCGTCGGGTTGCAGGGCACCATCGAGGTCATGCCGCCCGATGCCCGCTTCCCCAAGCTCTTCCAGAAGGTGCGGGTGCGCATCGGTCGCCCGATCGACGTGACCCGCTACCTGGACCGGGCGGACGATCGCATGGTGCTGCGCCAGATCGCCGACGAGGTGATGTACGAGATCCGGGTGCTCTCGGGCCAGGAGTACGTCAACGACTACGCCACCAAGCGGGCCGAGACCCTGCCCGCCGAGACCGGGCGCATCGCGACCGAGGGCCGCAGCGTCGACGTCGATCTCGCTGATCGGCCGGCCGACGAGCCGGTGGCCGACGCCGGCGACCCGCCCCGGCGCTCGTCGGCCGACGTGCTGCGCTCCAGGGCCTGATCGGGGATCTCGGGAGCCCGCGGACCCGAGCACGGTCCGAATCGGGTGCCGGGCCGCGAGGTCGGGACAGGTACGATCCCGACCCTATGAGCGACCAGATCACCATCTCACTGCCCGACGGAACGACGAAGTCCCTCCCGTCGGGCACCACCGCCGGTGAGCTGGCCGCCGAGATCGGGTCGCGGCTGGCCAAGGCGGCCGTGATCGCCGAGGTCAACGGGGTCGAGCGCGACCTCGTGTGGCCGCTCGCCGACGGCGACGAGGTCTCGATCATCACCGACTCCTCCGACCGCGGCCTCTACACGCTGCGTCACTCCACGACCCACGTGCTCGCCCAGGCCGTGCTCGAGCTGTTCCCCGGCGCGACCTTCGCCATCGGGCCGCCGGTGGAGAACGGCTTCTACTACGACTTCGAGCTGCCCGACGGCGGCACCTTCAGCTCCGACGACCTCGAGCGCATCGAGGCCACGATGCGCGAGATCATCGCCGAGAAGCAGCCCTTCATCCGCGACGAGATCACCGAGGCCGCAGCCCTCGAGCTCTTCGCCGACCACAAGTACAAGATCGAGATCATCCACGGTGCCGCCGACGACCCGATGTCGGCCACCGAGACGGGCCTGGTGCGCACCTACGAGAACCCGCCCCGCTTCATCGACCTCTGCCGCGGCCCGCACGTCCCCGACACCGGCCGCCTCGGCCACTTCAAGCTCATGCGGGTGGCCGGCGCCTACTGGCGGGGCGACGAGAAGAACCCGATGCTGCAGCGCATCTACGGCACGGCGTGGGCGTCCAAGAAGGACCTCCAGGCGCACCTCGACCACCTCGAGGAGGCCGAGAAGCGCGACCACCGCAAGCTCGGCGCCGAGCTCGACCTGTTCTCGTTCCCCGACGAGATCGGCTCCGGGCTGGCGGTCTTCCACCCGAAGGGCGGCATCGTGCGCCGGCTGATGGAGGACTACAGCCGGCAACGACACGAAGCCGCCGACTACGAGTTCGTGTACTCGCCCCACATCACCAAGTCGAACCTCTTCGAGACGTCCGGGCACCTCGACTGGTACGCCGACGGCATGTACCCGCCGATGCAGCTCGACGGCGGCGCCGACTACTACCTCAAGCCGATGAACTGCCCGTTCCACATCCTGATCTACCAGAGCCAGCAGCGGTCCTACCGCGACCTGCCGATCCGCTACTTCGAGTTCGGGACGGTGTACCGCTACGAGAAGTCCGGGGTGGTCCACGGGCTGACGAGGGTCCGCGGCATGACCCAGGACGACGCGCACATCTTCACGACCAAGGAGCAGATGGCCGCCGAGCTGGCGTCGCTGCTCGACTTCGTCCTCGACCTCCTGCGCGACTACGGGCTCACCGACTTCTACCTCGAACTGTCGACCAAGCCGGAGGAGAAGGCGGTCGGGAACGACGACGAGTGGGCGGAGGCGACCGAGGCGCTGCGCTCGGTGGCCGAGGCCAAGGACCTCGAGCTCGTCCTCGACGAGGGCGGCGGCGCGTTCTACGGACCGAAGATCTCGGTCCAGGTCAAGGACGCCATCGGGCGGACGTGGCAGATGTCGACCATCCAGCTCGACTTCCAGCTGCCGCAGCGCTTCGGCATGGAGTACATCGGCGCCGACAACGAACGGCACACGCCGGTCATGATCCACCGCGCCCTGTTCGGTTCGATCGAGCGGTTCTTCGCGGTGCTCCTCGAGCACTACGCCGGGAACTTCCCGGCGTGGTTGGCGCCGGTCCAGGTGCGGGTGCTGCCCGTGCGAGACGACCACCAGGCCTACGCCGACCGCATCGTCGACCGGCTCAAGGCGGAGGGCTTCCGAGCGGATTTCGCCGATGCCGGCGAGAAGCTGGGGAACCGCATCCGCAAGGGCAAGGGCGAGAAGCTGCCCTACATCTTGGTGGTGGGAGACACCGACGTCGACAACGGCACCGTCGGCGTGAACCCGCGTGGCGGCGAGGTCGAGCGTGACGTGCACGTCGACGCCTTCGTCGACCGCCTGGCCGCTGACGTCGTCGCCCACCTCTGACCATGAGCCTCGATCACCTGTGGGCGGGCTGGCGCAGCGCGTACATCGCGTCGGTCACCGGGGGCGCAGCCGACCCCGACCAGGTCCGGCCGCCACCCGACGGCCCCGGCTCGTTGTTCGAGCGGATCCTGCAGCTCGACGACGAGACCGCCTTCGTGCTGCACCGGGGGTCGCGGTGCTCCGCGCTGCTCAACGCGTACCCCTACACCAACGGCCACGTCCTGGTGCTGCCGAACCGGGCGGTGGCCGACCTCGACGACCTCGAGGCCGACGAGCACGCCGAGCTCTGGTCGGTGGTGCGTGACGCCGTGACGGCGATCCGGGTCGCCTATCGCTGCGACGGCGTGAACGTCGGTGCGAACCTCGGCGCGGCCGCCGGCGCGGGGGTGCCCGACCACCTGCACGTGCACGCCCTGCCGAGGTGGGACGGCGACACCAACTTCATGACGGCGATCGCCGCCACCCGCGTCCTGCCCGAGACGCTCGGGTCGAGCTGGGAGCGTCTGCGCGACGCGTGGCCCTCGCCCGACCGTTGACCCGCTCCCGGTCGACCGGACCGGCTTGGGTCGCCCCGGAACCGACGAGTACCGTCGGCGTCGATGCCCTCCGACCCGACGAGCGACGAACCCACGACCACGGCCCTCTCCGACGCTGATGTCCGCGACGCGTTGCCCGAGGACCTCGACGCCGCCGGGTACGTCGGCCCGTACCTGTTCCCCAACAACAACCGACGGCGCACGCCCGCCTACCTGTACGGGGTGGTGGCCGTGCTCTGCATCGGGGCGTACGTCGCGACCCGGGGCCAGGACCCCGTCCTCGTGAACAGCGGGTTCCTGGCGGCGGCGGTGATCCTCGTGCTGGTGGGGACCTACAGCTTCGTGAGCGGGTGGAACCTCGACGTCGACGAACGCGACGCCCTCGTGGTCGCAACCCGCCAGGTCGGGTTCCCCGTCGGCCACGCGTCGGCGCAGATGGGGTGGCGGGGCCTGCTCAGCCGGCCGACCTGGCGCATCCTGCTGTACTCGGCGGAGGACCCACCGGCCACCCGCGGCCTGGTGCTCGTCGACGGTGTCGACGGTGAGGTGGTCGAGTGGTTCACCGAGGCCAACCCCGAGGACTGGGACGGTCTCTGATCTGAGCCACGCCCGTCCGAGCCGGTTCTGCCCGGCCGTCGGTCCGGTCGGGCCGGTCGTCAGTCCTGCGACCAGCGGTGTCTCAGGACCCGATGCGAGCGGCCCGGATCGCGGCCTGCGCGTCGGTCAGGCCCTGCGCCCCGACCCGGACGGCCTCGCGGACGAGGTCGATGGCGGTGATCGAACCGCCGCCCGCCACGGTTCCCGTGCGGCTCCAGTCGCGGCTGGCGACGCCGTCGACGGCGTCGGCGAGCACGGTGGCCTCGTCGGCCAGCCGGTCGAGGGCGCCGTCTGCGCTCGTTCCCGGCGGCGGGTCCCACACCCGCTGCGCCGGGTCGAGCACGCCGGCGTGCAGCATCGGCTCGTCCGACACCAGGATCTGGCGCAACGCCTGCCCGAGCAGGACCCACGTGTTGGTGACGGTCACGACGATGTCGACCGCGCTGTGGCCGTCGGGGCCGACCCGCTCGGCGAAGGCCTCGACCGTGGGGTCGTCGGCGAGCGGGAGCACCGCGGCGCGGAGGCGCCGGGGGTAGGACCGCAGGGCGACCACTGCGTCGGGCGCAGCGAGTTGGGACACATCGGGCACGCTCATGCTCGCAGTCTGGCAGCTCGCGGCCCCCGGCGGGGCCCCTGGTCCGAACCCGCCGGCGGCGAGACGACGGGTGCCGGGGCGCCCGACGTTCGATCCGCCGGGTTCGAGATCCGACCATCGGGGGGTAGAGCACTGGTACCCTCTACACACCGCATACCCGGGCCCGTGGCGGCCGGTCCGGGTCGTCCACCGCTTGGAGAACACATGCTCGACGGACGCTTCCGAGCGACAGTCGACAAGGGCGTCGAGCCCATCGGCCAGGGAATCAAGAAGACCGGCCTCACCGCCGACCACTTCACGATCCTCGGGTTGGTCCTGTCCGTCGCCGCCTGCATCGCCATCGGCACGGGGAACCTGCGCCTCGGTCTGCTCCTCGTGTTGCTCACCGGCTTGTGCGACACCTTCGACGGCGCCGTGGCGAAGGCCTCGGGCACCGCCTCGGTGCGCGGCGCCTTCTTCGACTCCGTCGCCGACCGCGTGAGCGACTCGCTGCTGTTCCTCGGTGTGGCCTGGTACTTCTCGGTCACCGATCCCGGCCCGTTGGCGCTCCTGCCCATGGCCGTGCTGGCGACCTCGTCGGTCATCTCCTACCAGCGGGCCAAGGCCGAGTCGCTGGGCTTCGCCGCCAAGGGCGGCATCATGGAGCGGGCCGAACGCATCATCCTGCTGTTGCTGGGCCTGCTCTTCGAGGTGCTCCTGGTGCCGGTGCTGGTCATCATGTTGGTCCTCACCCTCTTCACCGCGGCGCAGCGGTTCGTGAAGGTCTGGCGCCTGGCCGGGCTCGAGCGACCGGTCAACGTCCGCACCTCGCGCCGCAACCCCCGCCGGCGCACCCGGGCCACCCGCCCGACCGTGGCCGAACGCCGCGAGAACTGGCGCCGACGCGCCGACCGCCGGCCCTGAACCGGTCTGCATCGCCGCCCGCCGCCCGCCGGCCGTGAACCGGGCTGAACCCGCCGACCGGTAACGTGTCGGGCCGTGGCCGTGGACTGGGTGACCCCGCTGTACAAGAGCGGCGCCGCCGTGTTCCGCACCTTGCCGCGGTCGATGTCGGAGCCTCTGGCCGAGACCACCTACGCCGCGGTGTCCAAGCTCTCCGAGGAGCGCCGCCTCCTGGTGACCCGCAACCTGCGCAGGGTGCGCGGGGAGGGCTTCGCCGGGCCCGAGCTCGAGGACGCGCTGCGCACCACCTTCGAGTCCTACGGCCGCTACTGGGTGGACTCGTTCCGGCTCCCGAAGGTCTCCCCCGATGAGATCGACTTCGGGTTCTCCTTCGAGGGCGTCGAGCACATCGCCCGCGGGCTCGCTCGGGGGCGGGGGGTCATCAACGTCCTGCCGCACCTGGGCGGGTGGGAGTGGGCGGCGTTCTGGCTGACCGCAGTGATGGGCTACGAGGTGACGGCCGTGGTGGAGCCCATCGAGCCGCCGGAGCTGTTCGACTTCTTCACCGAGTTCCGCGAGGCGCTCGGGATGCACGTCGTCCCTCTCGGCCCGGACGCCGGCAAGGCGGTGCTGAAGGCCATCAAGGACGGCCACGTCATCGCCCTGCTGTGCGACCGCGACATCGAGGGCACGGGGGTCGAGGTCGACTTCTTCGGCGAGAAGACGACCCTGCCGGCCGGTCCCGCCACGCTCGCGCTGCGAACCGGCGCACCGTTGCTGCCGACGGCGGTGTACTTCCGCGGCACGGGACACTTCGCCAAGGTGCAGCCGCCGCTCGTGGTCGAGCGATCGGGCGGCCGGCTGCGCGACGACGTCAGACGCGTCACCCAGCAGATAGCGACGGCGCTCGAGGAGCTCATCGCCATCGCCCCGGACCAGTGGCACCTGCAGCAGCCCAACTGGCCGAGCGACTGGGACGCGCTCGCCGCTATCGGCAAGAGCTACCCGCGCCCGGGCGAGCCCCACTGACCGAGGGCTCGCCGGCGCTGGCCCAGGGCCGCTCACCACCAGGCGCGAAGCGGGGGTGCGACCCGGCGTGAACCGGATCGCACCCCCTTCGTCGGCACGTCGATCTCATCGGGAGACCGATCCCGAGATCAGAGTGCTGTTCTGCCGCCTCGGGTGCTGAGGGCGGCGAGGATGAGCCCCACCACGCCGACAGCGGCGACGATCAGGCCGATCGTGCTGTTGAGAAAGGCGGCGATGAGAACGCCGGCGAGAATGACGACGAGTGCGGCGCCGATGGTCATGGTGGTTCCTCCCAGAGGGGTGTACGAATCGTTATGAGTTCCGTACCCCTCAACTGGTGGAGCAGAACCCGCCGAGACGTGCGACCCGTCTGAGGTCGGGGGATGAGCCGGGGGCTCGGCGCGCGCCAGGGACCCGGATCATGGCTCGATCCGCGCGGCGAGCGATCCACGACGTCGAGGCCTGGTGGCGCCATGGCGTGGTCGGCGGGGCGGTCCACTACGGTCGGCGCGTGCGCATCGGGAT
>Ga0105044_10002045_pt1 | contig 27408 bp, 28 predicted proteins | sample MAT01_FD_78092 | JGI IMG/M metagenome (GOLD analysis project Ga0105044, IMG submission 78092) | Freshwater microbial communities from Lake Fryxell liftoff mats and glacier meltwater in Antarctica - MAT-01 | ecosystem: Environmental > Aquatic > Freshwater > Ice > Liftoff microbial mat | place... | reverse complement strand
TCGCGGGATTGGTCGCGTGTTTCAGATTGTCACTCTGCAAAATATTTTGGGCGCACTGTTCTTGCCGCTGACTTTTCTGACCGGAGTTTCTCTGCAATGGCAAGAACTGTGGCAGTCTTCCGTTTTGATTGGGCAACGGCTGATTCTGACTGAAGTGCCTTCCTATCAGCAGCTTGCGGTATTGGCAAATCAGGGGGTTTTGAGTCCACGCGCTTTGCTGGTTGTTAGCTATGCCCTGTGTGGATTTGCCCATCTGCCATCGGTTGGCATTTTTGTGGGCGGCTTAGTTAGTTTAGTGCCGTCGCGCCGCCGAGATATTACCGAACTCGGCTGGAAGGCTCTCTGGGCGGCGACTCTGGCAACGCTGATGATTGGCTGCATCGCGGGGCTATACGATACCGGAAACCCAGCAATCTTAGGAAAATAGCAGGAAGATAGCCGCTTGAACCATTCGGGGATTTGAAACGAGACAGGAACGACAGATATGAATCGAAAACGACTTTGGTTGGTGAGTTTAGGTATGATCAGCGCGATCGCCCTGATATTTAGTGGCTATCATCCACGCCAGCCGTCTGCAAGCATTTTGCAGGTGCCTGATGCAGCGATCGCTCAAACCGCCAACCCATCTCCAACATCTTCCCCAGCCACTCCTGTTGCTCCACCCGCCGCCCCGGTTTCACCTCCCAGTCTGCCTGCTATTCCAGTCAATCCATCCGGCGCTGCCTCATTCGCTCCCCCCGCATCGACCGCGCCGCCCTTACCGATGGGCAGCATCTATCAAGATCCAAGTGGGCGCTACCGGGTTGGCATTTTGCAAGATTACAAAGTGAGTCCGCTGGCAGGCTCCGTGCTAGTTGAATCAGCGGACAGCACCTTAGCGTATATCGTGGTGCCGCAGTCTCAACCTTTGGGTAATCCCATCGGGCTAAATGCGGGTTACGACAACAGTGAAAGCCTTGCCAAAATTGCGATCGCGGCATTCCAGCGTGGCGAGGGGTTTCAGCCTGCTCCTGCCCAACTTGAAGAGGGCGGCGGCGCGGTGATGAATTGGTCAGGCACCTTGACTCTAGGCGGAAACACCCAGCCCATGAGCGGCGTGATTTTAGCGCGTCCGTCATCCAAACATATTTTACTGTTGCTAATTGCCGCGACTCAAGCTGGAGCCGACCGGGTGCCGGGTGCTGTTTCTGCTTTGGCAAATAGTCTTGAGCCACTTTAGAAAAATAGGTGTTGGGTGTCGGGTTTTAGATGATAGATTTTGCTTAAGTCTTTTACCTCGCACACAACACTCAAAGCCTCCGCCATGTACTCAGACTCAGAGATTTATCGCTTAATGGACTTGTTGCCCGCTTCGGGTCGGATGATGACTAAGCTAGTCAGCAAGCCAGAGCAACGGCATGTGATTGATCATCCATTTCCGATGCCGTGGATGACTGCTCGCCCGATTTGGGTGAATTTTGATATGCTCAGCCAGCTATCTCGTCCTGAATGCGACCTGCTGATGCTGCGTACCGTGAGCTGGATGACTAGCATCAAGTGGTTTCGCCCCAATTGGTATCAGGCAGCAGTCTTGGCGGGAGTAGTGGGCGTTGCGGTGCAGACGGTGCAGGCAGATGCGGTGGGTATGATCGCGGCAGGTGCGTTGAGCGCGATCGCAGGCACACAGATTTGGCGCGAAAACCGCAGCACCCAAAAAGAACTGGATGCCGATGACACTGCAATTCAGGTGGCACAACGACGCGGCTATACCGAACCAGAAGCCGCGCAGGCATTACTCTCTTCGATCGAAGCCGTCGCCCAAATCGAAGGGCGCAACCTCAGCTTGATTGACTTGTTGCGCAGCCAAAATTTGCGGGCGATCGCCCAAATATCTCCCGTTGGCGCTCCTGCAAACCTCCGTAAACCCTAAACTATTCCAAGTTCATGGCTTGATCAAGGCTTTGCCCGTAGCTGAATTTTTGCAGTTCTGTAATTTGTTTGAATAAGTTGGTTATTCGTAAAAATGTCAGTAGAATTTTGATATTCACATCAGGTGCGCTGGGTGTAGGAGTTGAGAGAAAGAATGAAATGGCTTTCACCATCATGGCTGTGGCTTGTGGCTAGCTTTACACTGCCGATCGCGATCGCGGTTGGGGTCAAAGCATCTATTCGCCTGCAACAACCCTCTCCTCCAGCATCTCAGCTAGGATGCCAAACGATTATTGCCGATCCCAAACCACCGATGAACGTGCGCTCTAGCCCAGTTGTTGCGGCTGACAATATGCTGGGTCGGTTGCCGAACGGAGTGTCGTTAATCGTGACCGATGAAAATGAAGGCTGGCTGAAGATTAGCAGTCCGCTTCAAGGATGGGTTTACAAAGAGCTAACGGTGACTAGCTGCGGCTTAACGAGTGGCGCTGCGATTCCGCAAAACGGATCTCTTACGGGAATAGCGGCTCAATCACCGTCGGATGCTGGGACTCATTTAATGGCGATCGCCACTCAGCAATATCAAGCTGGCAACATAAACGGGGCAATTGCTTTAGCCAAAACGGTGTCTTCTGACAGTTCTGTTTATCCAGTTGCGATAGGTGCCGTATCGCAGTGGCAAACGGATTGGAATCGGGCAGAGTCAGGCTACTACAGCGCTCAAACAGCTTTAAGGGATGGCAAATGGGATCAGGTTTTAAGCCAAGTCGAACACTATCCCAATATTCGATTTTGGAAAGAGAAGCTGGCAGGGTTAGTCAAACAGGCGATCGCCCAACAAGAATCATCCCAAAGCAAAAAGGAGGCAGTTACGCCTCCTTCTCAAAATCCTTAATTAGCTTGGACGATTAAACCAGCTTCAGAGATGGATATTCAACCAGTAAATCATCGCGGGTTAAAACATCTCCTTCTGCTTGAGGAGTCCAAAGAACTTCCAAAGCTAGCAGGCGATCGCTGGCAACTCCGCCCAAAATGGTCAAAGCCTGACGCAAATCTTCGGGATTGTTGACAGCCGGCAATTTCAGGCTACCCTGAGCGCCGACCACCAATGTCACCACGATAAATTCGCCCGGATCTTTCAACTCTTGAGTTGCCAAAGATCCAGCATCACTACCAGCCAATAGTGCGTCAAGGGGCGCTTGTTGAAGCTGGTTGTTGACGTTTGAAAGAGTCTCACGGCTAAACTTGCTGCGTTCGCTTAAGGCAAGCCGATTAAACTCCGCTTCTGCGCTTGCCAGACGCGACTGCTGCACCGTGGAATTGGCGTGAGTCCAGTATTCTGGATGGCGAAGCAACGCTAAGGTAGTCTCTTGCAGAACCTGAGCAAGCCCTTCGGTTGACCCTGTGCTAGCACTAGCTGCTAATTTGTCTAGATCAGCCTGAAGTTCACGAGCGTTTGCCAACAAGCCAACTTGGAGCCGAGCCACGCTGACCGTTGGGTTTGAAACAGCGTCGTAATCCGAACCCTCTCCTGGACTGCGGCGAAATGTTTGAACGAGGAAACTGGCGATCGCAAAGAAAACCAGAATCGTTACCAGGCTACCACCGCCACCAATAAAGAAGGTGGGCGCAATAAAAGGAAATCCGAAACCACCGCCCGGATAGTAGCCACCGCCGCCTATCGGAGGCGCGTAGCTTCGAGGAGAACTGTATCCCCGGCTAGGCATTGGCGCACGCGAACGGAACGATCCGCCACCAATTCGTCCGCCGCCCCGTGAAGCTGCAAAAGCATCATTTGCCTGCCCTAGCGATAAACCCAGCACCAAGACCAAGAGAAGAAGTGGCTTTAACAACGGTTTGAGATATGAAATGAGCTTCTTGTACATAACTGACATCTACTAAACTTTATTCAACGTGAAATGATGTTAGAGAAGATTAGGAACTATTTATCTCAGCGTCTCTGTAATATCCACCATACAAACATTCTAGGCAACCTCTATAGATTGGCTAAGCTGACGCGTTAAGTTAAAAGTTCATCTGTCCTTTGTTAAGAGTTATAAACTTCTCATCTACTAATCTACAGCCTTTCTGATTGGCTTTGGAGGGGAGAACGGTATCAAAAGAGGGGTGATTGCCGTAGCTCAACAAAAGGTTTTTCCTAAAATACCTGGTGTCTACTCAATAAGATATGAAACGATTACCTAATTTCCACCGATCAGCTTTTGCTGTAGCAACTTTAATCTAAAAACCTGTGCTCTCTCACTTATATTTTCAAAAGAAAGGAATAAAAACGTCTAGCAAAAGACAGATCTAATCTTATGCGTAGCCTTGACGACATCTGTTTTCTTCTTACAATAGTTTTGCAATAAAGAAATGTAACGACGCGATTCTGTTCTTTTTTGCACTTTTCTATTTCACGGTTTTTTCCAATTAATAACAAGGTTCACTGATATGACGCGACAACCCTCCATAACGCCTAAAGCTGGCGAACCTAAGTTTGGTTTTAATGAGTATGCTGAACGCCTAAATGGTCGTGCTGCCATGATTGGTTTTGCTCTAATGCTGGCGATCGAGTATGCCAGTGGTCAAGGTTTACTAGCATGGCTGGGTTTAGACTAGGTTGACTGGCACCTGACACTTAGCACCTTTAATTAGGATCTTCCGTAATCAAGCGATCGCGATAAAGCTGTGGTTGTGGTTGATCAAGTTCACTAAGTTGATTAGACGAATCGGCATAGCCCAAAACCTGAAAAACCTCAACTAGGCTTTGCCTGCCGCGCAGTTGAAGATGTCCCCACGATTCCACATAAAACTGCTCTTGCAGATGGTCAAGTGTTTCACGAGCAATTAAAATTCGACACTGATTAGTTTGCTTATCTTTTTGCCAAGCTTCTAGACGAGCAGCAATGTTGACACTATCCCCAATCACCGCATATTCCAAGCGATTTTTTCCGCCCAAGCTGCCTGCCATCACATCTCCGGTAAAGATTCCAGCCCGCATTTCCACGACAGGTAATCCTCTTTGCTGCCAATCCTGATTCAGCGTTTGTAGGCGATCGCCCATTTCAACCGCACAAGCAACTGTTTGCCGCGCATCTTCGGCAATTTCAGCGATCGTTAAACGCGGCACTGGCACACCGAATACCGCCATTAGTCCATCACCCATAAATTTGTTGATAATGCCGTGATGTTGATGAACGGCTTGAGTCATGCTACACATATATTCATTTAGCCAGCCCATCATTACTTCGGGTGGATGTTGTTCGGAAATGCCGCTGAAGTTGCGAATGTCGATAAACAAAATGGTGACCGTTAGAGTTTGCCCCGCTAACCTGCCTGACTGGAGTAGGCGATCGCGAGAATTCCATAAAGCCGAAGCAATTTCAGGTGAAGTCTGCTGTCCCAATAGCTTCATCACAATTTGCTGCTGCTGACGGGCGTATTGTATTTGGCAAGTAATGGTAAAGCTGCCGACCGCGATCGCGGCGATTGCCGGAGCCGCAATGGGAACCCATGCTTGATGCAAAAATAGGCTATAGCCTGCACCCATCAATAGCAACAGCAGCCCGGTTCCTGCCAATGCCAGCACAAATGGACGCTGCGACCATCTGGCAAGCAATCCCCCGGCGATCGCCCAGCTTACAATCCACAGCACTTCCATTGGCTCAGACCAAAACCAAAACAGCGATCGCCCTTCTAGTGCAGCCGTTAGCGTTTGGCTGACCATTTGAGCATGAATCACCACTCCCGGCATTTTAGGATTTGCCGTTTCGGCAGGACTAAAAGGAGTGAAAAACAAATCTTTGGCGCTAGGAGCCGTAGTTCCAATCAAGACAACGCGATCTTTAATCAGAGCAGGATTGACCTGGTTTTGCAAAACCTGACTCAAAGTGACGACTTCCGAAGGATATCGAGCCGATCGATAGTCCAGTAAAATTTGTTCTCCTGCTGCATCAATCCGTTGATAGCCACCCGAATTAGACCTTAATAGCGAAAAAACAGCCTTCCCCAATACAAAGTCTCCATTGGGCAAGCGATCGCCGGAATGATTCAAGTATTGCATTGCTAACCGAGTGGAAAAGGATGCATACTGTGCTGCGTCATCCGATGCAAACATCAGATTTCGCCTGATAACGCCATCGGTGTCAGTAATCAGATCGCTGAACCCAACCCGGTCAGAGGGTAGTTTGGGCGGGGCAGGAATCGCTTCTTCTGGGGTGTTTCCTAAAGATTGAATGGCAATCACATTAGAACGCCGCAGTTCCTTCATTAGGGCATCATGTCCTGGCTCAGCGGGAATATCGCGTAAAATATCCAACCCAATTACTCGTGGTTGATGCTGTTGAAGTTGGCTAAGCGCCGCCGCATAAACGCTATCAGGAAATGGCCAACGCTTCTGAGTCCGAATATCGGCTTCTGTAATGGCAACAATCAGCAGCCTAGAATCGACATCAGTCTCTGATCGCACCCGCACCATTGCGTCATAAACTGCTAACTCTAAGGATTCTAATTGACCTAACTGCCGAGTTCCTAGCACTAAGCCGGTGACGCTCATTCCAGTCAGTATTAGCACTCCTAATTCTGTAGAAGTGCTTAGCGGCAAAAATTTGCACCACCGTGAAAAAACTTGGCGAAACCAGACGATCAACTAAATCCTCTTTGGACTGACTCAGCCCGATTGAGCGACACAACAGTCAACTCAACAATATTGCAATATGTTCAGCAGAATTTGACACAAAGCGAACTCTACAGTCCTAACTCTATTTATTTAGGAAAAAATTTAGGGTTATTCAGCCAGCGATCGCAAAAAAATCTAGAGCATTTCATGCTGTTCATAGGCTGCCACAATCCGCTGCACTATTGGATGGCGCACCACATCTGCTTTGGTGAGGTTGCAAAAGGCGATTCCTTCGACGGAGTGCAGCACTTTTTGGGCGATTGCCAGACCCGATGCTTGATTCTGCGGCAAATCGGTTTGGGTCACGTCACCCGTCACCACCATCCGAGAGCGAAACCCTAGCCGAGTCACGATCATTTTCATTTGGGCGGGCGTGGTGTTTTGGGCTTCATCCAAAATCACAAAGGCATTATTCAGAGTTCGTCCCCGCATGTAGGCGATCGGAGCCACTTCAATCACCCCACGTTCCATTAAGCCAGGAATTTTTTCAGGATCGATGAATTCATACAGCGCGTCGTAAAGAGGGCGCAGATACGGATCGATTTTTTGCTGCAAGTCTCCGGGAAGGAACCCCAGCTTTTCCCCAGCTTCCACAGCGGGACGGGTCAAAATTAAGCGTTCAAATTCATTGTTTAGCAAGGCTTGAACGCCCAGAACAGCCGCCAGAAATGTTTTTCCTGTGCCCGCAGGACCGATGCAAAAAGTCAGGTCATGACTGCGAACAGCTTGGATATATTGCCGCTGGCGAAAGGTTTTGGCACGAATATCATAGCCCCGACGAGTTCGTGCAAGCACGTCTTTTTGCAGATCTTGCAGTTCATCTTGCTGCTGAGTTTCGATCGCCTGTTGCGCGGTTAAAATATCGGCACTAGAAATAGGTTTTTCCTGTCCCCAATACCGCTCTAATAACTGAATCAAGCGCTGGCTTAGTAAAACTTGCTCATCAGTACCAGAGATTAGAAGCTCTTGCCCTCGTAGAACTAGCTTTGCCCCCGTTTGACGAGCAATCAGCTTTAAGTTTTCCTCTCGATTGCCTGCTAAGGCGATCGCGCTTACAGCGGTGGGCAACTCAATCTTTAATGCCTCTACCATGCAGTCTGGTTAGCTACTCTAAAGGATAATGGAGCATCTTAACACGTTCATTCATTAACCTGCACATCGTCGTTGCGGGTTGAAATCCGTTTGGGGCTGGGCACAATCCGACGAGGGGCACTAGGTCCTGCTTCTCGCTCAGGCTCATCAACCGCCTCAGAAGATGGACTGCCGTAAACATCCAAGTGAATAGACTGACCCGCTAAATCAGCGATCGCAGAGAGTACGGTACGAACTGCCTGAATGTTCCGCCCACCCCGACCAAACACACGCCCTTTATCAACCCCTTCAAACGCCAATCGAATCCAAACTTTTGTTTTGTTTGGAGATGTTTCACAATCCAACCGCAAAGCATCAGGCGATTCCAAAAAAGGCTGAACTAAAAATCGAACCAGCCCCTCATAATCTGGAGGCAGTGTCTCGGAAGAATTAACTGCAACGGGTTCAGGCATGAAGTTTAAGCTTTAGATTTCAGGCTTGAGTTGATCAAACACGTTAGCTCTTCGCAAAATATCACGCACTGTGTCTGTTGGCTGTGCGCCTTGTTGCAATCGCTTGACAATACCAGGTACATCCAACCTGACTTCATCCGTTCTAGGATTATAGAAGCCTAGTTCTTCTAGAGGTCTGCCATCGCGGCGATCGGCGCTATTCATCGCCACGATCCGAAAGCTAGCCTCCCTCTTTTTTCCGAACCGCTTTAAGCGCAATTTGATCATGCTGATTTTAGGTTTCTAGGTAAATAGTCTGGTCAATTCCCGGCGGTGCGCGTAAGCGCCGCACACAATCACAGATTATCGATTATATCATAGCTAGACACTGTAATAGCGTTTAGGTTAAGGGAAACTAGGGCGATCGCTTTACTACTCAACAATCAAGCGATCGCCTCAAACTGTGAAGCCGAAAAGCGATCGCTCAAACTTGGGAGGTGCTGCTTAATCATGTGCAGCATGCTACGTTTTTCGATGTGGCAGCAGCGCAAAGATGATCTACATTCAAGATGGGGTGAACGAGGATATCTCAATGGTATCCGACATGAATTTTCTAGGTAATCAGCTTATTCTGTCGCTAGACAAACCAATTAAAGGCGAACAAGACTCAGAAAAACTACTCAGTTAAGTAAGTGGGTTTTGATGGCTGAATCCGCCGCTGTTGTAGACATAGCCCCAGCAGCAAACCAATGCCGACGATTCCCGTCATGTAAGCTAGCGAAATTAACCGCACAAACAGCGGTGGAGCAATGCCCTCTACAGGAATATTCTGTGCGACTTGAAATGGCTGGAACTGTCGTGTAGAGACTGATTGAGGAATAACTTCGACCTCAACATGATGAGGCGCACCATCAAAAAACTGCTGCTGCCATGCGATTTTTCCGGCGCTATCTGGCAAGCCTTGGTAGGCAAATAGAACCCAACCACCTTCTAAATCTGCGGTTTTTATCCGTAAAGCCACATCCGTTACAGGTTGCTTCGTTTTGGTGTCGATCACATTGACTTGCAGTTTGGCAAGCTGACCTACAGTGGCACTTGAATCACCCGAAAGTTGTAACTCTAACCCTTGAGATTGCAGCTTGGATGGCTTGTCAGATTTCGGCGCGTCTTCTGTCATATGGGACATTGCCATCGACATGTGAGCTTGCCCAAGCTCAGCACTGACATTGATATACAGGAGTGCCGCGATCGCCACCACAGTAACGCCACTCAGCAGTAATCGCACCCGTTGCGGTGCAATTTCCCCTGGCTGAACCGACTGCCCACTGCCAATGACCCAACCACCGCCCAGACCTGCTGCCAGCAGAATTGTTGCCAGAATACCAAAGTTACGGTATTTAACCCAATCCTCTGGAACCGATAGAGTTAGGGTTTGCTGAATGGGTGCAAAGGCATTGGGGGCGATCGGTGCCGCATCTACCAACAATTGGTAATTTCCCCGAATGGGCAGCATTTGTTGGATTTGCAACTCACCCTTGGGCGCTAGAGTCTCTAGATCCAACAACGTTGTGCCTTCGGAGATTGGAAAATCCGTCATAAACCAAGGGTTTTTGGGGGGAGTCAGAATTTGCAGGTGCATCTTGGCGTTCTCTAGAGGCTGCCCTGACTCGCCTACTGCTTGCAGCGTCAACTGCACGGGAGTCTGTCGGCTAGTTGCCTCAGCTTCAAAGGGTCTAATCTCGTTCTGAACGGGGCTGGTTGTCAGTCTTATAGACGATTGGGGAGTTTGGGAAAACCCAATCCAACTGAAAAAAACAACTCCTATCAAACAAATCGCACTGATCAGCGCTGAACGCTTAAATTTTGACATCGGTTTATCCTGCAATCACGACACAAATGGGTTGAACTCAAGCCCTAATGACAACTCACCAGCGCGGTGTGATGACGCAGGGAATGCACTTTGTCGTGAATCGCTGGATAGGTCGTGAAGTAAACAGTCCAGAGCGTTAATGCTAAAAGTGAGATGTAGAGTGCTGACTGCACGGGCACTGATAAAGTCTGCCGGGCGATTTTTTGTTGAACTGAACCATAAGATTGAGTCGTCATTTTGTACCTCGTAAATGAGACGATGTTGTGCAATTCGGCAGGCGTTCTGACTTGGAAAATGCAAAATCAAAAATGGTAAGGAGCATACGTCCTATCAAGTTGCTAATTTCCTTCACAGTTGCGGGACAGCGGTAGAGTTTCACTACACTTTCCCTGTTACCTCCGACGGCTGCTCCCCGTCAGAACCAAGTTGTGGACTCAGCATACTTGATCAGGAAGCTTTTAGAAATGTTTCAGAAGATATTCTGCTGGGGTTGTTAGTGCTGAAATTTTTGCAGCATTTTTAGCGAATATTGATTCTCCCAGGACTTACGCAAATCAACCGAAATTTGCCCCCCAACCCTACCAATTCTGGGGGAGCTAGAGATCAAAGTCCCCCAGAATTGGGGGATTTAGGGGGCGAGTGCATAAGTCCTATCTCCTTTGTTTTTTTTTGCTGAAGATACAGCGATTTTCAGTAGAGTGGGCAGGGATTTAGGGTGAGGGCGCAAAAGTGACAGGCTCCCCAATGAATATCTCCGATGTTTCTAGTAGTCGCGGGTGTAAGTTTAGCTACCCATTAGTGAGACTGTTCTGCGAGGCTTTCAGCTTGCAGAACAGTCGGCGTATTTCCGCCCTCTTGTACTAGTAACAGCTTCACCTCTCCATAAAAATAATGATGATTGAGCGCTATCCACATAACTCTAAATTCTTTCGCCTTGACGGTATCAGCGAGTGGAATGTAACCAACGATTGATTGCAAAAGGGCGATCGCTTGCCACAATATTTTAAATCACTGGCATTCTTGCCAGCATGTGAGCTTGCGAGGATTGAGCATGATCAGATCGTGGATGGTAATTGGGGCAGTGGCGATCGCGGTTTCTTTTTTGAGCGCTCTCCTCAAACCTAAAGATATTAAATGGTTTAGCCGATTGCGGCGACCAAAATGGCTAGTTTTTGAGCCGCTGATCCCCGTCATTTGGACGGTTATTTTAATCTGTGGTGCTTGGTCAGCTTATCTCGTGTGGGAAGCAAACCCTGGCACTACTCAAACGTGGTGGCTAATGGCGTTTTATTTGGTAGTAGAGCTTGCCATTATCGCTTACTCGCCTGTTACGTTTCACCTCCAGAGCCTTAAGGCTGGCACGATTGTTGGGATAATTGGGCTTGTTTTAGGCTTGATTTTGACATTTTTGGTATATCCCATTTCTCATACAGCGGCGCTGCTGCTAATGCCCTACCTCCTTTGGAGTCCAATTGGTAGCTACACCACTTGGGCAATGGATCAGTTAAATCCTAGTTGAAATTATATTTGAGATGTTGCGTTCAAGTAGTTCGGGGTTTAGCGCTTAGGTTAGCTGCGTGTGATATTTGCGATCGCGTTGGACATACTGGTTCCAATCAACGCATAAAGTTCTGCGCTGCCATCAACACCAAGTTGCTGCCATGTTTTTTGCCATTGCGCGATCGCGATCATTGTCATCCTCAATAGATGTTGTTTGAAATTGCCAATAGGGGATCTGATAGGCAAAGCGATCGCCCTAACACTGTAGGATCATAATGTTTCGATTCGTGTCCTTAGGAGACAGTTATGACCCGCGCCATCATGGAAACCGATAAGGGCACCATTCATCTAGAGCTATTTGACCAAGATGCCCCTAACACGATCAAAAACTTTGTAGAACTCGCCAACAGTGGCTTTTATGATGGGCTAGCCTTCCATCGGGTTCTCTCCAATTTTATGGTACAAGGAGGCTGCCCCAACACTCGCCCCGGTGCAACAGGCGCACCAGGAACAGGTGGACCAGGCTACAAAATCAAGTGCGAAATTAACCCCAATTTGCACGAAGCAGGTTCACTTTCAATGGCACACGCTGGCAAAGATACGGGTGGTAGTCAGTTTTTCATCTGCCATTCAGCCCAGTCGCATTTGGATGGAGTACACACCGTTTTTGGTAAAACGACTGATATGGATGTCGTGAATGCCATTCGTCAAAATGACAAAATTCTTTCGGTGAAAATTGAAGCGTAAACTCTTCTAACTTAGAAAATGACTTTGTAAGGGCGTTTCGCGAAACGCCCTCCGAAAAATCAGTGGTCTAACAATGTCAACTACACTGTAATGCCAGTTCTGGTCGCCGTATTGGTTAACGCACTGATCGCCTGCTCTGTGGTCAAAGTAGGTCTGCCACTCAGCATTAGAGCGACAACGCCTGCCACATGGGGTGTTGCCATTGAGGTGCCGCTAGAGTTTTCGTAACCATTAGTGGGTAGGGTCGAGTAGATATCCACACCCGGTGCGACCACATAGTTGACAGCAAGCAATCCGGCATCATTTGAGAAATTGGCTAGCTGGCTGTTGATGTTGACTGCTCCCACTGCAATGCCCCATTGGGTTGCCAGGTTAGCCGGAAACCCAGGGCTGGCACTGAACTCATTGCCGGATGCCATCACCACGATCGCTCCTCGTTCTGCCGCATATTGCACCGCAGATGCAACCTCGTCAGAGTAACCACCACCAAGGCTGAGGTTAATCACCCTTGCGCCATTGTTCGCAGCATAGCGGATTCCTGCCGCCACATTACTCAAGGTGCCGCCGCCGTCAGCATCTAGCACTCTGACAGGCATGATTCTGGCATTGTAAGCAACACCAATCGATCCAGTACCATTATTTTCAGCGGCGATCGTGCCTGCTACATGGGTGCCATGACCATTTAGATCCAGGGGGGTATTGTCATTGTTCGCAAAGTCCCAGCCGCGCACATCGTCGATATAGCCATTGCCGTCATCGTCAATCCCATTTCCAGCAACTTCGCCGCTGTTTACCCAAATATTGGCATCCAGATCGGGGTGAGTGTAATCCACTCCAGTATCAACAACTGCAACCACCACTCCTTCCCCTGTGAAGCCCTGTGCCCAAACCTCTGGAGCATTGACTAGATCCAAATTCCAGCTATTGCCACCCAAGTTTGGCACATTGGCATAGGGAGATTGTTGAGTGACTTGAGCAACGACAGCCGCCGCATTGACTAATCCATAGCCATAGTTAAGGTTATATCCGGTGGGAAGTGTCATTGGAGTGGCTGAGGCAGTTAGGGTGTAAGTGGTGCTGCCGCTGTAGGGAAAGACCCGGATGTAGTAGTTTCCTGCTGCCAGCCCGATCGTCAAACTTTCAGGCAATGTGCCGTTTTGCCAGGGATAGGCAAGGGTTTCACCAGCATCGATCGCGCCATTGCCATTCACATCTCGGATTAACTGCAAGTCAGCGTCCGCGCTCAAGCCCGATAGGTTTAGGCTGACGTTGTTTGTGCCGTTAAGCGTAAAGCGGTAGAAATCGTTTGCATCTCCGCTGCCAACATAGTCGCTAAAGGTTTGCAGACTGTTGAGGATACCAATATCACGAGCCGTTGCCAGGGTATTGCCAGCATCAACTGGAGCAGAAATCGCTGCGGTCGTCAGGTTGAGGATATAGTTCGTCTCGCCACTATATTGGTAGACCTGGACAAAGTAAGCGCCTGCTTGCAAATTTTGAGTCAAAGTTTCTGATAAGGTGCCGCTTTGGTTAGAGGAGGCAAGCATCTCGCCAACGTCTACGATCCGGTTGTTATTAGCATCGCGAATCAACCGCAGATTAGAATCTGCATTTAAGCCAGAGAGATTGAGGGTTAGGGCACGGGCAGTGTCGAGACTAAAGCGATAAACATCTACGGTGTCGTTGTTATAAATTGACCCCAAAACGGTCTGAGTTGCGCTCAGCGCACCGAGATTGACCTCGGTAGGCAACAGATTGCTGGGATCAGCGTTCGACAGGTTCAGGGTGTAGCTGGTATAGCCATTGAACTGATAAACCTGAGCGAAGTAGGTTCCTGCTGCCAGCGATCGCAGATTAATAGACTCATCCAACGCTCTTCCCCGCTGCGATCGCGCCACTTCCTCGCCAGCCTCAACAATGCCATTATTGTTGGCATCTCGAATCACTCGCACATCTGCGTCGGCGCTTAATCCAGTTAGCGATAGATTCAAGGGAGCATTAGCGCCAAGCGTGAAGCGATAAAGATCCGTCGTATCTTTGCTGCTGAATGAACCGGTCACAGTCTGCGTCGAGTTTAAAGATCCGAGTGTCACCCCACCTGTGAGAAACTCGCTCACATCACTATTGGACAGACGCAGCGAATATGCAGTATTTCCTGAAAACTGATGCACCTGCACAAAGTAGGTGCCTGTCGCCAAACTGTCCAGATTCATAAATTCATCAGCGGTTCCAGATAGATCCGATCGTTTAATTTCTTCGCCGATATCGACAGCGCCGTTGTCGTTTAGGTCTTTAAACAATTTCACATCGGCATCGGCAGTGAGGTTGGTTAATGCCAAGTTGAAGGTGCTGAGTTTCGTCAAGCTGAAGCGATAAAAGTCGGAGGTATCCGTGTTGCCCACAGAACCACTTTGGATAATTACCCCTTTCAGAACGTCGAGATCGATCGCAGAACTGGGAAGATCGTCCGCATCGGCAGCAGTCAAATCGTTTGAGGAACTTGCCCATCCTGTAATCATCGCTTGATCTAGCATAGAACTGCTTCTGGCTTGGAAGTTGGGCGAGAAGCGATCGCCCACTAAATCTGTCAGCCGAGCATCCAACAAGTTCGGGAAAATTTCGTCTGAAATCGGTGCTTGAGAGGACAGACTGTTGCTGGTTGATAGAACATTCTGAAATAGATCGTTTGGCATTGTGCTAACCCTATGTGTAGTGAGAAGTACAGCAATAGAAACTGAATAGGTTGCTTGATTAATCTATCGGCAGCACGCATATGTTTTTTGCAAAAACTTTCAACTGCATCATCATGGAAATGATCTTGCGGTTACTCTAGCCCGGTATGATTTTGTTTATCGCCAATAGTGACATCAGCTTGAGTTCGATTCGCTCCGGACTGTAGAGAATTTTTTTGCCGAAACTCTTTAGCCCTGGAAAGCGTGAGCCTTTGATGCGATATGGGGCGTGAGCCTTTGATACGATTAGTATGGCAACGAAAAATCTAATGGCTTGTTTGACCCAGCGATCGCGTCTATCGGATTGATTTTTCACAGGCATGTCGCGATTGGCACTTAACTATGCTAAAAAAACAGGATTAGACCTTAAGTTTAAACATTCACTTAAACATTCACCGATGGCTGCAAACTATTCCTTCGATATTGTCAGCGAGTTCGATCGCCAAGAATTGGTCAATGCGCTTGATCAAGCAACCCGCGAGATTCAGAGTCGCTATGACCTAAAAGACACCAAAACAACTGTAGAACTGGGTGAGGAAGCAATCACCATCAACACCGACAGCGACTTCACTTTAGATGCCGTCAACAGCTTGATTCAAACGAAAGCGATTAAACGCAACCTATCTCTAAAGATTTTTGACTATGGTAAGGTCGAAGCTGCCAGTGGTACTCGTGTGCGGCAAGAAGTGAAATTGAAAAAAGGAATTTCTCAAGAACTCGCCAAACAAATTTCTAAGCTAATTCGCGATGAGTTTAGCAAAATTCAAGCATCCATTCAGGGCGATGCAGTCAGGGTTACGGCAAAATCTAAAGATGATTTGCAAGACGTGATCCAGCGGTTAAAACAAGAAGACTATCCAACTCCTCTGCAATTTACCAACTATAGATAGCGGCAATTGCGACCCTTAAGGTACGGTTTGGCGACTATCGCTAATCCGAAATTCCGGCTAACTTCATATTAGTAGGCGATCGCCATTCAAATTATTCAATCTTCAGAAAAATCAGTTTGATGGAATTTACAACTTTAAGCAGCCTACTAATCAGCAATTGAAACCGGATAAAGAGGATAAGGGCGTGCCAAAGTGGTTGTTGCCAACTTTAAGTGAAGTGATAGCGCTGAATGATCCAACCTGGACTATTGGCACATCAGCATCAGCAAGTGATGTCAAGCCTGAATCATCTCAGCGGTCCAGTAGCCGTGTCGCTTTACAGCAGCTTAGGGCAGAACGTGAATGGTATGCGGCGATCGCGGCGATCAACGTTCTTCTACAGCAGCATCTTACTGTTCCCAAGACTCCTGCATACGCAGCCGCCCAAACCGTTGCCCAAACGTTGGAAGGGAATGACGATCAGGCAATTTCTGGCATGATTCTATCGGGTCCTACCCCTGTTTTCAACCATCCTCAAATCGTCAAGCAGTTTGCGACTCGCACTCTAGCAGCCACTTCGCTTGATTCGCCTAATTGGATGCCGTTTCAGTTGCTTCCAGCCGAAACGGGAACTCTTGCCAATGACCAGCCGCTGCCCGTGTTGCCGTTACTACCCGGCGATCCCCTAGCGGCAGAACCGTTTTGTCTGGTGATGACTCCCTGGTTCAGTTTAGTCATGGTCTTAGGCGAAACTTTGACCCAGGAACCAGCCTTTTTGTTTTCGTTTGTGCCAGAAGTCGTGCAGCAAGCTTGGGAGGCAATTCGCCCTCGAATTTTGTTGATGACTTCTCACCAGGTCGATCGCCTGGATGAATTAGTGCATCAGTTTTCGCCCGTTTCGCCAGACTATAAAACGGTGATGCAGTTCAGCCGCTTGATGTTGGAATTGTTCGACTTGTTGGAAGATGATCAGCCAGAAGTAATTTATCAAATAAAGGGATTTAATGGCTCAAATGAGGGTCAAAAAGGAAAAATTGCTCAGAATTCTGCTCGGTCAAAAGCGTTTGGCAATCAAACGATCCCAGTGCAAGCAGAACTAGATGAGAAATATTTGGATGTGGAATTGGTGCAGGCGATCGCCCATGAAGTTCGCACCCCGTTGACCACCATCCGCACCTTAACGCGATCGCTGCTCAAGCGCCTCGATTTAGCGCCTGATGTGCTGAAGCGGCTGGGCATTATCGATCGCGAATGCAGCGAACAGATTGATCGGTTTGGGCTGATCTTTCGCGCGATGGAACTGGAAACGACCGCCACCCATTCGCCCCAAATGTCTTTGATTCGTACCTCTGTCGTGGATGTGTTTCAACAGAGCATTCCTCGCTGGCAGCAGCAAGCCAGCCAACGCCAGATGACCTTAGACATCGTTGTACCGGAAACAATGCCAGCCGTTGTCAGCGACCCAACCATGCTAGAACAGGTACTCACTAGCCTAATCGAGCGCTTCACCCGCAATTTGCCTGCGGGTAGCCACATTCAAGTAGACGTAACCTTGGCGGGAGATCAGCTTAAACTCCAGTTGCAATCCCTGTTAGACATCGCCAGCCAAAGTAGCTGTAAGGGATTATTTGGCACTTCTCTGCCCAAGCCTTCGCCCAAGTCAATCGGTCGGATGCTGATGTTTCAACCAGAGACAGGCAGCCTTAGCCTCACCTTATCAGTGACGAAAAGTTTGTTTCAGGCGATCGGCGGCAAACTAACGGTCAAACAACGTCCCAAAGCCGGAGAAATTATGACGGTTTACCTGCCCCTGGAAATGGAGCGATCGCCGTTGGAAAGTAGCAAAGTTATCACGGTTTAACCTGATGGGCGACCTTGTTCAACTATCTGCAAAGACTGCCCTCATCCTAGCCCTCTCACATTTGGAGAGAGAACCGGAAATATCTGAAAGCTATAAATCATCTTGATCTAAAGCGCAATGGTGACATATCCTTTGTATCGAGTCGGCTCAATTCCCCTTGACCGTCGGAGCAGGTGAGGGCGCTATTTGCGTTGTTTCAGCAAGGCTCCATTGTTGAACGAAGGTTTGCGCTGGGTTATACAATGGGCGACCATCGCCAATTTTGTTGGCAAGCTGAATTGCCTCGGCATACTGTTTTGCGATCGCCAATTTCTGAGCTTGATTTAATACTGCCTGATCTTCAAGATCTAAAAGGCGCTGTTTCCAATCAAAGACAGCGGCTTGGGCAGTGGGTCGTAGCGGTCTTCCCAGGGGAACTTGACTCGCGTAAGCGATCGCGGTGCTAAATGCCTCAGGAGTTCCGACAGCCGCAAATTTTTCAGCCGCAATAATAGCAGCGCGATCGCTGATGTGCTGCTGATCCTGTTGCCAGACAGAAATCAACGTCTGAGCATAAAGCCGATGGGGGCGAGTGGGCACAATTCCTTGTGCCACTTGAATAGCAAGCGGTAGCAGGGGAAGTGTGCGCGTATCCGCCACGAATTTTGCAAGGCGCAGTTGGGTTAAATCTTGCAGTCGATCTTCTAAGGGCGAAATTTTGGTCTGGACGGTGGTATACAGCGGGTGGCTGGGCGGAATCTGGCGCAAGGCAGATAGGGTGGTAATTAGCTGCCAAAAGTTTTCTTCCGTTGGCATAGCGGCAGGCATTTGCCGATTTAACTGGGTTGCCTGATCCAATCGAATCAGGTCTTGCAAGTCAGGAGATAAAGATTGGACGGGAAGCCATTTTGCCTGCGCGATCGCTCCTGTCAAGTTTCCCTGCTGCAATTGCTGAGCCGCACTATCAGCCAGCGCCTTACTCCAGTGAATTACATCGTTTTCGGCACTTGCACGAGCGTAGGTTTTGGTAGGTAACTGCTCCAACTCAGCGATCGCGGGTCCCAGTTTTCCCGCATTGGATGCATCCGCCCCTACCTCTGCCCGAATTGTTTGAAGCTGATTATCAGATAAACGCTCTGTGATGATTCGCTCTTGCATCCGAATGAATTGCTGCTGCCAATACTCATCCTGTTGGTTCGCAAACGGTAGCAGCAACGCTTCAGCTTTTTGCCAATCGCGTTTCTTTAAGGCACCTTCAATAGAATCCTCTAGCGCTTTCCCTTTGATTTGGCTTTTTCGCCACCGAGTCTCCATCTGTTGAGCATCTTTATAAAACGGGCTATTTGCAGGAACTTTGCTGACCAGATAAATCGCCTGCTTTAAATTATTTTGTCCGGCTTTTTGGCTGGCGATCGCCAGCACATTTTTAGACCAATCGCGCATCAGTCGGTTAGCAGGTTTTTCTAAAGTGTGGTTATCTTGCCAAGGTTCAATCAGTTTCAACCCCGCTACCAGCGGACTAGCGTTGCCCGATCGCGCTGCTTGTTCTGCACAAAATAACCGCTCTGCATCGGATGAAAAGAACCATAGCTGCTGACAATTAGGATTCGGTGGCACATCCGTTAGCCAAGAGATTGCTGCTACACCCGTGCCTCCACAAAATGCCACCAGACCCAACCACACTAAAGGCGTACCCAGAGCTTTAGCTCCTTGCTTCAGCTTTGAGGTCACTTGAGCAAATAATTCAGCCGTTGTCTGCCCATGAGTTTCTGCTTCCACGGATGAGTCAGTGATGTCAGTTTCTTGACCCAAATCTTTAGGGACAGTATCGATCAAACCATTCGCTTTGGAATTGCTTAAAGTAGTATCGGATTGAGCCGATTGACTGGCTATTTCTGATAGCTCCGAACCTGCGATCTCGCCTTCTAAGTCAACCGACTGGATTAAAGGATGGGTTTCAGATGCAGCTTGATGCCCTGCCACTTGGGGACGAAATCGGTCAATTGCCTTGTGTGCCATGACTTCAGCGCTTCTGTGTCAACAATTCGGTGCCGACTGCTGTGAACAGCCTAGCTGAGATGGGGTGATTACCGTGTCTGTTGACTCATCCGCACGACAGCTTGCCGCTATTGTATAAGCTGTAACTCAGTTTAGATCGCAACTGATGGAATCTTTCGAGATCGCTAGGATGCGGCGATCGCTTAATCTTTGCGCTTCTCTTCCAACTTCTGAACCTGTTCTCGGATTGCTGCTTCCATCAGGGCGATGGTTTCAGGCGTATCTGGAACAGGATATAGATCAGTACCGTTAGAACTCGCTTCAAGCCGATCAGCCAGTTTGTAAAATGCTTCGTCATCGTTTCGATGGGAAAGCAGGTAAGCCCGCAGCTCAGCGATGTTCATCGTGTCAAAGTCTGGTTTCATCTAAACCTCCACTTGCCATCACGGTAAATTACGACTTGTAAATCCTCACCTGCAAAGATGTACACAATCCCTGTACGCTCATCAAACCGGACAAGCTCGATCGAACGGTAGAAATTCGTCAGATACTGGCACACTCTAATACAAGATTTTCCCTGTTCACCTGTTGGTAAAATTACCCTGTCCTCGAAACACCACTGTTTCGATTTTAGAGGACAGATTGACAGCTTGGATTATCACTACATCCAAATCCTGAAAAAGATGCAGCTTGAGCAGGACTAGATAATATAGCACCGATGCCGCAAGTTCCCACTAGAGCTAAACCATTGAGTAATGTAGTTTTCTGGGTTGCAGAAGAAACCGTCTTTACTGATTCAGAAATAGACCGAACAGACCGAACTGCTTGAGTGAGCATAAAATTGACTCTCTGAAGGATAGGTGAATTGGTAGAGCACCTTCCTTAAAAAGCACTGTAGGCTTGGTCAGACTAACAATGACCAATATATCTTCCGAAATCAGCCAGCTTAACTTGATGCTGATGCAATGCTTGGTTCGAGGATAATCTTCCTTCCGCAAATTTATCAGTGCCACAGCCTTTTATTCACATAAAGTTCATCATCAGAGATCTGCAAATGTCTGCTGCGAAGAGATGCTATTCGGCGATCGCTTACCATAGACCTAATGGTTAGACTGTATATAGCTTGTAGATGCAAATCACCGTTGAAATTCCTGATGATATTGCTCAGCGACTAGACCAACCCGAAGGGAAGCTCTCTCGTCGCTTTCTAGAACTGGTTGTTGCCGATGCTTACGATTGCGGCAAGATTAACACTGCCGAAGTGCGTCAAATCCTCCAGCTACCCAGCCGTCTTGCGACCCATGCCTTTCTGAAGCAGATGGGTATTTATCTAAATTATGATGAAACTGCATTAGAGCAGGATCTTCAGGCGCTTGAGGATTTTAGAGCGCAATGATTGTCGTCTCTGATACTTCTCCAATTTGTTACCTGCTGCTAATTAATCAGATTGAGATATTACAGAATCTTTATAAAAGCGTCATCATTCCTGACGCGGTTGCAGATGAACTAAGCGCATTTGAGTCACCCCTTGTAGTTAAAAGCTGGATGATGCAACCTCCCAACTGGCTTCAAATACAACCAATTAAACTTTCTCAAAATATTGAGCTAGAAAGGCTTGATCCTGGCGAACAAGCGGCAATTCTACTTGCAGAACAACTGAAAGCTGATTTGATCATCTTGGATGACAAAGCAGCAAGACAAATTGCTGTGAAATATGGATTAAAAATAATCGGGCTTCTGGGCATTTTGAAAGATGCTGCCAGATCCGACTTACTGGATTTAGAGACAACGTTTGAACAGTTGCAAGATGTTGGATTCTGGGTCGCACCAAGTTTGCTGAAACGGTTACTGATAGATGATTAACCTGACCTTTCAGACACTTTGACACCGAATCCGACAGTAAGCTGCTTTGTTGTGCTGGTTTAAAGTCGCATCAGGATGTGGAATGCTAACTATTGGCAGGTTCGGGATTGCGATAGCCAAAGAAATCGATGTGATAGTCCGTAATCCGAACGCCTGTTTGCTCTTCAATCTGCTTGAGGATATCGGCTGGCAAAACGATGTGAACATCCAAAATCTGGTTGGTATCTAAACAGTTCACATGGCTATGAGAGTCGCTGATATTGCCGTAAAGTCTGCCATCCGATCGCTCAATGCATTCAATAATGTTTTGGCTAGAAAGAGCTTCTAAATTTTGATAAACTGATGTATGCCCAATTTCTTTGCCTTGCAGATTCAGGCGATCGTAAATTTCTCTGGCAGACATATGCTCTTGGGCTTGCCACAGCAGTTCTAAAATGAAACGACGCTGACGACTCAGGCGCATTCCCAAGTTTTGGCAACGATCTAGGGCATCGTCGAGCGATCGAATTGGTTTTTGATTAGTTGTGTTGCTTTGCATATCTAACCACGCTTTTTCCAACCAGGCTTTTTGATGCGATGCGGCTTATAGCTAGATACAATCTGTCTTGGGTGCCTTTACACATCATGCTTCCAAGTATAGTTCTAGTATAGCTAAAGTAAACTCGCTACAACTTTGGTTTAAGGCTGAGAACTAAGCCATCAGCCTTTATGGTTCGCGGGTGTCTTCATTGCCTCACAATAAGAAAGATAAAACATGAGTTTGAATGGTATGTGCTTCTCTGGTTCCGTCTTCTCTCGGCTACGATCGCTGCTTCCTTGGCGTAATATTCCTTGGCGTAAACTATGCCTCTTGGCAATCAGCCTGCTGATTTTGTTGAATGGGATGAATATGCCAGCGGCGATCGCGGGGTTAAACGACGATCGCTATGAAGGCGACATTTTCACACTCTATGCCGGGAATGGCTCTCTCGTGCCGCCCAAAGTCACGTTAGAGCAAGCCTTCGAGCGAAAACGCCCCACAATATTGATTTTTTATGTAGACGACAATAGCGATAGCAAAAAATATTCCACGGTTGTCTCCCAACTGCAAGCATTTTATGGTCGAGCCGCAGACATTATTGCGCTGCGTGTAGATGCAATTCCACCCAAAAAAACCTATGCAAAAACAGAGGCAGGCTATTACTACGGCGGAGTTGTGCCCCAAACCGTTCTGTTTGACGAAACCGGCAAAGTTGTTCTCAATCAGAAAGGTAGCGTTCCCTATGAACAATTAGACGATGTATTGCGGAAAGTGTTTAAGTTGGTGCCCCGCTCCGAATCAAGGGAGCTAAAACGTCAGCCCATCAACGAATTCAACACCGAACTGATTCGCTAACTTGCATCGGCGTAGAGTATATGTTGCGGCTACGCTCAGAGGATGGCTGAGAAACACCAGGGTTGTCATGGTAGTAGCAAACCTGGGCAAAGCATTACTGCATGAACTTGAGTGAAGCATCTCGCACAATCCTAAATCCCCAGCCCCTAGCGGGAAGCAAGCTTGTATCTTGAAGCTAATTAGGATGTAAGGTATCCCCTAGTTCTAAACTTCTGCCCCTGCCCCCTTAGTCTCCAACGCCTCAATCACCAACTGCACCAGCTTTTCAGCCGCACCCGGTTGTCCGCGAACTGCCCGGAGTTCACTCCGCATTTTTTGCAATGTTTCAGGATGCTCCAAGTAATGCACCACTTTTGTAGCCACGTCTTCGGGCTGAAACTCGCCATACCATTCTGGGACGATTTCTCGCTTTGCCCAAATATTGGGCCACGCCCTCAACTTGGGGCGAAGCGAGACAAGCCAAGTGGTTACAGTCGCTATGCTGGTGCCGATCGCGGGGAGATTCACCAACAATCCAGGCAATCCATCCCAGGCTCGCATAATGTCGAGTTGGTGCATTGGCATCAGCACTAGCATTGGAATTGCTAAGGCACCCAATTCAGCCGTGTTTGCCCCAATCGTGGTGATGCAAATGTCACAGCGGGATAGCGCATCATAGGCTGGAAACTGTTTCCATAAGGTAACTTGAGTTCCAGAGGGAGTTTTCAGAAAGGGCAGTTGATCGGCTACATCAGGAATCACTAGAGTCGCAGATGCCCAGCCAAATTTCTGAATTGTTGGGTTTTGGGCTGGATCGGCATAGTCAGCCAGGGTTTGTAGATTTAAGGACGGCGCAATGGGAATCCCAAATTGGGCGGTGGGATAGGTTTGATGGAGGTGGTCAGCGATCGCCAGCGTCAACGGTACTCCCAAGGTCAACTTCATCGGTTTGGAACCGGGAAGCAGCCCAATTAGAAGTGGGTTATTGAGTTCAGCTACCGATTTGTTTTGATCTTTAACGCTCTCAATCTTGCCTGCTTCTGCCATCAAGTCGCCGACAACGGTAAATTTATGGGCATATTTGGGGGCAACGCGATCGCAAATCGTCGAATTCATCACGCCAAAGCGATCAATGAGGGAATGCCAGCGTGCCTCCCATTCTGCATAAATGACGGTGCGATAGCCCAAACGTTTGCCGATCACCACCGGAAAAAACTGATCGCCGCCCAAAAATAGCACCACGCCTTTGGGTCGCCAATCCCAGTGATCCTGAGTTTTGCCCCGCAGCAAAAATGGAAAAAATTGAGCCGCTTCCTGGACGCGATCGATTTCAGCAAAGCGACGGGCGATCGCGCCTTCCTGTCCGCTGGCATTGGTGCAGGGCGATAACACAACTGAAATTCTTACTTGGCTGCGATCGTCTCCCAGTTGGCGGCGCAGTTCTCGCACTACAGGATGCACCCAGGTTGCCAACTCACCGGGACCGTTCGACAAAATCAAAATATCAACAGGCTGATTCACCCGTGCAAAACCCTTTCACTCTGAAAGATAGAATACAGTCACTTTAGCCTTAACAAAGAAGTATCCAGCAAATGACATCAAGTCAAATAACAATCCGTGCGGCGGTTCCAGGTGATGAATCCGTGATTTTTAGCCTCATTCGGGCACTCGCAGAATACGAAAAGCTGACCGATCAAGTCACGGGCAGTGAAGCGTTGCTGCGATCGCATTTGTTTGGCGATCGCCCTTATGCTGAAGCCATTTTGGCAGAGATAGACGGTGCTGCCGTTGGATTTGCCCTATTTTTCTACAATTACTCTACTTTTCTGACTAAACCAGGCATTTATCTAGAGGATTTGTTTGTCCTACCAGAGTACCGCAGTCAAGGGATTGGCAAAGCGCTGTTGATTGATCTTGCTCAACGAGCGATCGCCCAAGATTGTGGACGGCTAGAATGGAGTGTGTTGGATTGGAACGAATCCGCCATTGGTTTCTATCAGCGAATGGGCGCAACCCTGCTTCCTGATTGGCGCATTTGTCGCGTCACAGGCGATGCATTGGGGCAAATGGCATTAGGAAAAAGGATCAGTTTATGAAGGTCTATCGAATTCCAGTTCTATCGGACAATTATGTGTTTCTGCTGCACGATGCTGAGGCAAATATTGCAGCCATCGTCGATCCGGCGATCGCTGAGCCTGTTTTGCAAAAGCTGAGGGAACTGGGCGCGCGGCTAGTTGCGATTTTTAATACCCATCATCATAGTGATCATGTAGGCGGCAATCCAAAACTGTTGCAGCACTTTCCGGATGCGATCGTCTATGGTGGCGCAGAAGATCGGGGCAGAATTCCGGGGCAGCAGGTATTTTTGCAAGACGGCGATCGCGTCTCATTTGCCAACTACACAGCAGAGGTTTTCTTTGTTCCTGGTCACACTCGCGCCCACATTGCCTATTATTTCCCGCCTGTGGCTCCGGGTGAAATGGGCGATCTATTTTGTGGCGATACGTTGTTTTCCGGTGGCTGCGGCAGATTGTTTGAAGGCACTCCAGCTCAAATGGTGGAATCGCTGGGCAAGCTCCGTAATCTCCCAGATAGCACCTATGTTTGGTGCGCCCACGAATATACGCTCAAAAATCTTCAGTTTAATTTGACGGTAGATCGTGACAATCAGGATTTGCAACAACGATTTGCGGAGGTGAAACAGATGCGCGATCGCCACGAAGCGACCATTCCTGCCAATCTAGGCATCGAAAAACGCACCAACCCCTTTCTCCGCTGGGATGCGCCCGAACTGCAAAATGCGACCCAATCCGCTAATCCTATTCAAACATTTGCCCGATTACGCGGCATGAAAGACGACTTTTGAGGCGGTAGGGATTGGAGAAAAGATCTCTATAAAGGCGATCGCAGTGTTTCTCAGTTTCTCGCATTTAAAACCTGGGCAGCCGTCAGTGTGAGGTTAGCGAATACAAAGGATAGGATTGCCGCATCATCCTGATAAACCTGTTCCTCGTATAGACCATCGACCCATTGCAAAATTGTCACTTTCTGGGCGATCGCATCCACAATCCAATACTCTGGAATTTGCCGTCCTGCATACTCCGTGCGTTTATAGCGATAATCCCGGCTTTCTTGCTTCGGGCTAACCACTTCCACAACCAGCAATGGCGGCGGCATATCCTGAGTAATCAGGCAGTGAGTTGCCCCTTCTAATGCAGCCGCAGTTTCTTCTGATAGCACCATCAAGTCAGGTTCTCGTGCCGTTGCCCTTGCTCCACTGACTGCAATTTGTGCTCCCATTCTCAAGCAGTAATAGGAAATCCCGCTTTGCAGAAAGATGGCAAACAGGAAGGAGGCAATCCGGTTGTTTAAATCACTTTCAGTCGGCATGGCAATCAGTTCCCCGTTAACCAGTTCGTAGTGGATATCGGTGCCATCGTCATAGGTCAAGTATTCCTTAATCGTCATGGGTTGCGTGGTGACAGTCATGGCGTTTACTGGGGTAAGCTGAACGGGGATTGCTCATTCTGAATATCACTATGATACTGGTTGAGTTGCCCAGATAATAGCGATCGCTACTGCTGACCGCTGGGTTTCCGCTATTTCTTACTCCCGGTTTTCACGCCCTGCTGTTACCTAAATGGTGCGCGATTCTCCCACGGAGAGGATTCGCCAACGCAAAGCGGAAGTTCACAACTTTGTAGTGTTGCATGTTTCCAGTACGTCATAACCGCCGTAGCGCCAAAATCGCAAAGCGGAAGTTCACAACTTTGTAGCGTTTCATGCTGATTAGGTAGGAGGTGGATTGTGTCGAATATAGTCAGACAAAGCGGCATTGATCAGAGCTTGATAGTCTTGATTACCTGCTTGATGCTTGAAATATTCAATGACAAATGTATCAAGCACAACCACTGATTGCTGATTCCGATCCACTGGAACTCTACCAACTCGAAGAACTGCCTGCGCCATTTGAGTTTCAGTGACTTCAGGAATATCTAATAGATCAATGTCTTCATCCGACATGGCATGAATCCGCTCCCAATTAGTTTGAGAGGTTTTGGAAGAAGATGAGTTGTTCACGTTTAGTACCTCTTCGCATTGAAATAACACGGATTTCATTGGTAGCTTCGGTATGAGCGATCGCGACTAGGACTTGATCCAATAGACCAAGGGTGATGAAACGCTGCTCTCCATAGACAAAGCGATCGTCCTCATAGGTAAAGGTTGCACCTGTAAAGATAGTTTCAGCATCGGCAAAATCAAACCCATGTTTCGCCAAGTTTGATTGACGCTTGTTGTCATCCCAGATGAATCGCATAGCCTTACTATACCTGCAATGTAATACATCAAGATCTTTGGCTGAAGTTGGCTGTATGGCATCTAGGTCTTCGACTTCTTGACCATGCGCGAAGTTGGCTGTGCTGTGGCATAGAGGTCGGAAATCTTTGTAAAATGTTGCCCAAACGGTGCGCGATTCTCCCACGGAGAGGCTTCGCCAACGCAAAGCGGAAGTAAATCCAGTCAAG
>Ga0105044_10002043_pt1 | contig 27418 bp, 18 predicted proteins | sample MAT01_FD_78092 | JGI IMG/M metagenome (GOLD analysis project Ga0105044, IMG submission 78092) | Freshwater microbial communities from Lake Fryxell liftoff mats and glacier meltwater in Antarctica - MAT-01 | ecosystem: Environmental > Aquatic > Freshwater > Ice > Liftoff microbial mat | place... | reverse complement strand
GGGTACGGTGCCCGGAACGACCCCGACACATTCGGTCATGCGCGCTCTGCGCGCATGACCGAATGTGTCGGGGTCGTTCCGGGCACCGTACCCCCGCGGCACCGTGCGGCACCGTACCGCGCTGCCGCGGTGCGGAAGTACGCGCGATCAGGCCCATTCCTCGAGCCGTGCGCGCACCGCAGCCGCGATCCGATCGGCCGCCGCGCGGTACTCGACGCGCCCGGCGCCGAAAGGATCGGGGATGTCCAGGCCGCGCGGGTCGAGTAATTCCACGTGAGCCGCCTTGCCGGGCGGGAGCAGCGCCAAGAGCGCTTCGCGGTGCGAGCGCGTCATGCAGTAGACGCGATCCTGGCGCGCGATCTCGTCCGGGACCGCGGGGCGCGAGCGGTGGTCCGACAGGTCGATCCCGTCCTCGGCCATCACCGCGATCGCCGGGCGCGAGGCGCTGTCGCCGACGGCCGCGAAGACGCCCATCGACGTCACCTCGAAGCCCATGTCGCCGAGTCGCCCCGGCGTCGTCTCGAGGCGCTCGGCGAGGAGCTTCCGCGCGATGCCCGCGCCCATTGGACTGCGGCACGTGTTGCCCGTGCACACGAACGCGATGCGCAATCCCGCGGCGGCGCGCAACTGCTCCAGGGTGAAGAGACCGTCGCGCAAGAGATCGAAGCGTCCGCGTCCAAGGCGCAGAACGCACGACGATTCGCGCAGGCGCGCCGGTCCACCGTCGACGACCAGAGCGACCTTGCCGTCGAACCGGGCGAGCACGACATCGGCCTCGCTGGCGGGCGGCTCGGCCGGTCGCTGCGCGCCGGTGAGGACGATCGGGAACGGCGCCATCGAGAGCAGGGAGGCCGTGAACGGATGGGCCGGCGCGCGCACCGCGGTCCAGCCTTCGCGCGCGGCCAGCTCGAGACCGCGCGGAACTCCCGGCAGGACCAGCGTGAGCGGGCCGGGCCAGTAGCGGCTGACCAGGCGCCGGGTCATGGGCGAGACGCGCGGGAACTCCTCGAGCGCCGCGACCCCGCCGATGTGCCACGTGGGCCCGAGTTCGGTGGCCCGGCCCTTCGCGCGCGCCAGCTTTTCGAGCGCGTCGCGCGAGTCCGCGCGCACCGCGAGGCCGTACACGGTCTCGGTCGGGAGCGCGACGATCTCGCCCTGCTCGAGGAGCGCGAGCACGCGCCGTAAGGCGGCGCTCTCCGCACGGGGGTCGGCCAGGCTCTCGCGCTCCGTCGTTCGCACAGGTCGTCGGGCTCGTCCGCTCGCGCGCGGTTAGGTCGGGTCCGCGCGTGGTAGGTCGTCGCGCGCGGCGCTAGCCTATCGGCCCCGCGCGCCCGGCGATAGCGCGCTCCACACCGATGGAACCGCCCTCCGAGACCCCGACCGACGCGCGTCCGCCCGAGTTCGGCGGGCGCGACCGCGTCGCGGGCGAGCGCGAGGCCGAGCACGCGCCGGATCGGATCCGCGTGCTCGCGCGGCTCGCGGCGGGCCTCGCGCACGAGATCAAGAACCCGCTCTCCACGATGGCGATCAACCTGGCGCTGCTCGAGGAGGAATGGAGCCGCGCGCGCGAGGGCTCCGATCCCAGCGCGCGCGACAAGCGTTGTCAGAAGCGCGTCCACACTCTGCAGCGCGAGGTGAAACGCCTCGAGACGATCGTCGACGACTTCCTGCGCTATGCGCGTGGCGGCGAGATCAATCGCTCGCCGCACGATCTCGTGGCGCTCGTGCGCGAGGTTCTCGACTTCGTCGAATCCGAGGACACGTTGGCCGGGATCCGCCATCACGTCGATCTGCCCTTCGGTCTGCCGCTCGTCATGCTCGACGCGGGCGCGTTCAAGCAAGCTCTGCTCAACCTGTTCGTGAACGCGCGGCAGGCGATGCCCATGGGCGGCGAACTCATCGTGCGCGCGCGGCGCGAGGGGAACTGGGTCGAGCTGTCGGTCACCGACACGGGGACGGGGATGAGCCCCGAGGCCTTGGACCACTGCTTCGACGTGTACTGGTCGACGAAGAAGGGCGGAACTGGCCTCGGCCTGCCGACCACGAAGCGCATCGTCGAGGAGCACAGCGGGCGCATCGCGGCGATCAGCGAGCCCAACCGCGGCACCTCGTTCTCGATGGTCCTGCCGCTCCTCGTCGAGATTCACGGGCGGTCGGCCGAGTCGACCGCCACGACCGGGGGAGCGACGGTCAATGTGCCGGGCAGCGCGTCGAGCGCGAAGACGAAGAGCGCCTGAGCATGGAGCGCGTGAACACCGAGCGGCCGCCGCGCGTCCTGATCGTGGACGACGACGAAGGCCACGCTGAAGCGCTCGCCGACGGCCTCGAGGTCGACGGCGCGCGCTGCACGCTGGCGCACTCGGGCGCGGAGGGCATCGCGCGTCTCTCGGAGCAGACGTTCGACGCGGTGCTGACCGACCTCGTCATGCCCGATCGATCGGGCATGGAGGTCTTGCGCGAAGCCATCCGACTGCAGCCGGATTGCGCGGTCCTGCTCGTCACAGGCCACGAATCCGTGCGCACGGCCGTCGAGGCGATGCGCGAGGGCGCCGCCGATTATCTGTCGAAGCCGGTCGACCTGGCCGAGCTGCGCACGCGTCTCGCTCGCGCCGTCGAGTCGGTCCAGCTGAAGCGCACCAACACCGAACTGCAGCGCCAGATCGACAAGCGCTTCGGCTTCGAGGGCATCGTCGGGCAGTCGGCGCCGATGCAGCGCGTTTTCGACGTGCTCGGGCACGTTTCCAGCACCAACGCGACGGTCCTCGTCCTGGGCGAGAGCGGCACGGGCAAGGAGCTCGCGGCGCGCGCGATCCACACGAACAGTCCGCGTTCGAAGCGTCCCTTCGTGGCGGTGAACTGCGCCGCGCTGAGCGAGGAGCTCATCGAGTCCGAGCTGTTCGGCCACGTCAAGGGCGCCTTCACCGGCGCGTTCGCGGCCAAGGAAGGACGCTTCGTCTACGCCGACGGCGGCACGCTGTTCCTCGACGAGGTCGGCGACATGCCCCTCGCCACACAGGCGAAGCTCTTGCGCGTGCTCGAGACGCGCGAGGTCGTGCCCGTCGGGGGCAACGCCACCGTGAAAGTCGACGTGCGTCTCGTCTCGGCCACGAATCGCGACCTCGAGGCCATGGTCAAGGAGGGCACATTCCGCGAGGACCTGCTCTACCGCCTGAAGGTCGTCACGCTGCGCATGCCGTCTCTGCGCGAGCGACGCGCGGACTTGCCGCTGCTCATCGAGCACTTCGTGTCCGAGTTCGCGCGCGTGCACCAGCGCGCGATCCGCGGCATCACGCCCGAAGCGCGCACGGTGCTCGTGCGCCACGACTGGCCCGGCAACGTGCGCGAGCTGCGTAACGTCATCGAGAACATGGTGGTGCTTGCGCACTCCGACATGCTCGGCGTCGAGGACATGCCCGACTCCGTGCAGGCCGTCGGCGCGTCGACCGAGCGCGGTCACAAGGGCGGGTTCGATCTCGCCGGCCGATCGCTGGCCGAGGTCGAGAAGGCCTCGATCGAGGTCAACCTGGCCGTGTGCGAGGGGAACCGCGAGAAGACGGCCAAGGTGCTCGGGATGGGCGAGCGCACGCTGTATCGCAAGCTCAAGGAGTACGGGATATCCTGAGAGCGCCTGAGGCCCTCGAGCGGCGCGCTCTCACGTGCGAGCCGCGCCGCTCCCTCGGCGCGTCGCGCCGCATAAGTGACACGGATCAAGAGGTGCCAGGGTGGCAGAAGGCCGAATCGCAGGGTTCGCGCCCTGCCAATGTGGCGGAGGCGCCTGGCGGGAGCTCGCAGTTAAACCCTTGGCTTTCCAGGTGTTACGCCCTGAACGGCATGGCACGGAACTTGACTCGGCGGACCGTCCGCGCGGCATCCAGCGCGGGTGAGAGGACCCCACGCACATGGCACAAGCTGGCAAGATCATCGGCATCGACCTGGGCACCACGAACTCCGTCGTCTGCGTGATGGAGGGCGGCGCGCCCGTGGTCATCCCCAACGCCGAGGGCGGGCGCACCACGCCGTCGGTCGTCGCGTTCCAGGCCGACGGCTCGGCGCTCGTCGGCGCGCCGGCGAAGCGTCAGGCAGTCACGAACCCGACGCGCACGATCGCCTCGATCAAGCGCTTCATGGGGCGCCGACACCACGAGGTCGCGTCCGAGGAGAAGCTCGTCGCCTACAAGCTCTCCGGCGGCGCCGACGAGCTCGTGAAGGTCGAGATCGACGGGAAGCGGCTCACGCCGCCCGAGATCAGCGCCAAGGTGCTCTCGTACTTGAAGGAGGCCGCGGAGGCCTACCTCGGCGAGAAGGTCACGCGCGCGGTCATCACCGTCCCGGCCTACTTCAACGACGCGCAGCGCCAAGCGACCAAGGACGCGGGCTCCATCGCCGGCTTGACCGTCGAGCGCATCATCAACGAGCCGACGGCTTCGGCCCTCGCGTTCGGCCTCGACAAGAAGAAGAGCGGCGTCGTCGCCGTCTTCGACTTCGGCGGCGGCACGTTCGACATCTCGATCCTCGAGATCGGCGACGGCGTCTTCGAGGTGAAAGCCACGAACGGCGACACGCACCTGGGCGGCGACGACTTCGATCAAGTGCTGATCGATTACGTCGCGGGTGAGTTCAAGAAGAGCGCCGGCATCGACGTCCGCAAGGATCCGATGGCCATGCAGCGCCTGAAGGAGGCCTGCGAGAAGGCCAAGATCGACCTGTCGAGCATGCCGCAGACCGACGTCAACCTGCCGTTCATCACGGCCGACGCGAACGGTCCCAAGCACCTCCAGCAAGCGATCACGCGCGCGAAATTCGAGAGCCTCATCGAGCCGCTCGTCGACCGCGCGAAGGGGCCCTGCCTGCAGGCGCTCAAGGACTCCGGCCTCGACCCGTCGAAGATCGACGACGTCATCCTCGTCGGTGGATCGACGCGCGTGCCGGCCGTCCAGGCGCTGGCGAAGAAGGTCTTCGGCAAGGATCCGAACAAGAGCGTCAACCCCGACGAAGTCGTGGCGCTCGGCGCCGCGATCCAGGGCGCCGTCCTCTCGGGCGAAGTGCGCGACGTCGTGCTGCTGGACGTCACGCCGCTTTCGCTCGGCATCGAAACATTGGGTGGTGTGTGCACGCGCCTCATCGAGCGCAACACGACGATCCCCTCGAGCAAGAGCCAGACGTTCTCGACCGCGTCCGACAACCAGCCGGCCGTGACCGTGCGCGTGTTCCAGGGCGAGCGCGAGTTCGCGCGCGACAATCGCCTCCTGGGCGAGTTCAACCTCGAAGGCATCGCGCCCGCTCCGCGCGGTCTGCCGCAGATCGAGGTCACGTTCGATATCGACGCGAACGGCATCCTGAACGTGTCGGCGTCCGACAAGGGCACCGGCAAGAAGCAGGCGATCCGCATCGAAGCTTCGTCGGGCATCTCGAAGGACGAGATCGAGCGCATGCGTCGCGACGCCGAGGTCAACGCGGCCTCGGACAAGAAGAAGCGCGAGTTCGTGGATCTGAAGAACCAGGCCGATCAGGCGGTTCACGAGGTCGAGAAGCAGCTCGCCGAGCACCGCGCGAAGATCTCCGAGGACGACGCCAAGGAGATCGAGGCCGCGCGCGACGCGCTGAAGACGGCTGGCGCGGGCGAGGACGTCGAAGCGCTGCGCCGCGCGTTGAACGAGCTGCAGACGAAGGCGCAGAAGCTCGGGCAAGCGGTCCATGCGCAGGGTGCGGCGGCCGGCGGTCCAGAGGGCCCGGCCGGCGGAGCGCGGGAAGCGAAGCCCGGCGCGCGCGCGTCCGGCCCCGACGAGCCGGTCGACGCCGACTTCGAAGTGAAGGCCTGAGGTCCGCGCGCCGAGCGCGCGCGGAGGACGAGCCGGCCGTCGCGGAGCCTCTCCGCGGCGGCCGGTTCCACAGCTGGCGCGCCTCGATCGCGCTCTGGCGCGCACCGACGCGCTGACGAACCCGCGCGCGTTCGTTCTCGCGAGCGTGCGCTCGCGATCCCGAGGGCGAGCGGGGGCGCACGTTCCGAGCGCGGCGTGCGGCCACGACAGCCTCTCTGACGCGGATCCCGCGCCGTGGTACGCGCCTTGCCTGTCCTTGCCCGGGAAACCCCAAGGACGCCGGAGCGTCTTCGTCTGCCAGGTCCAGATCTCCGGCGTCCTCTTCCTTTCTCCCTGCACGCGATCTGGAGCCCGCTCCTGGAGCACGATCTGCGGCACGATCTGCGGCACGGTCCGCGGCACGATCCGCGGCACGGTCCGCGGCACGGTCGAGCTCAGCGGACTCCGGGCGCCAGAGCGCTGCGAGTCCCGCCCCCGCGTTCCGAGCGCTCGCCCGACGTCGCACCCTTCGAGCCCGGCAGCCCAGCGGATACCCTGCCGCCACCTTGATCTCGGTCGCACACCTCACGCGGACTTTCGGCTCACTGCGCGCTCTCGACGACATCTCGTTCGAGGTCGCGAAGGGCGAGGTCGTCGGTTTCCTCGGCCCGAACGGCGCGGGCAAGACGACCGCGATGCGGATCCTGTCGGGATACCTCCCGGCCAGCTCGGGCACGGTGAAGATCGCCGGCTTCGACGTCTTGCGTGAATCGCTCGAGGTGCGCCGTCGCATCGGCTACCTCCCCGAGACCGTGCCGCTCTACCGCGAGCACCGCGTCGTCGAGATGCTCGAATTCCAGGCGCGTCTGCACGCGATCCCGCGCAAGGAGCGCGCGAGCCGCATCGACAAGGCGCTCGAGCAGGTGGGGCTCACCGACCGTCGCCGCGACCTCGTCGGCAACCTCTCACGCGGACTGCGCCAGCGCGCGGGTCTCGCCGTCGCGCTGCTGCCGCGGCCCGAGGTGCTGATCCTCGACGAGCCGACGAGCGGGCTCGATCCGATGCAGCGCCTCGAAGTGCGCGGCCTGATCCGAGCACTGCGCGATGAGCACACCGTGCTGTTCTCGTCGCACATCCTCCCCGAGATCGAGGCCGTGTGTCCGCGCGTCGTGATCGTGCACAAGGGACGCATCGCGGCCGACGGGACGCCGGCCGAGCTCGTGGCGAAGCTCGCGGGCGCGAGCCACGTGCGTCTCGAAGCGGTCGTGGGCGCGGACCCGGCTGCGGCGCAGCGAATCCTGCGTTCGATCCGCGGCGTGCGCGACGTCGTCGATCACGGTCGCCTCGGCATCCACCACCAGTTCGAACTCGCTTGCGACGAGGACTTGCGCGAGGACGTCGGCGCGATCGCCGCTTCGCGCGGCTGGGCTCTGCGCGAGCTCTCGTGGCGCCGCCCGACGCTCGAACAGATCTTCGCGCGCATCGCGACCGGCGCGAGCGACGAGGTCGAACGGCCCGCGGGTCCGGCGCGCGCGCCGGCCATTTCCGCGCCGGATGCGCCGATCGTGTTGGGCGGTCTTTCCGCCGTGCCGCGCGCGTCGACCGTCCATCCGACCCTCCAGCCGACCGTCCAGCCGACCGTCCATCCGACCCTCCAGCCGAGCATGCCGTCGACCGCCGGAACCGCGCCGCAGCGCACCGTCTACAACTTGAACCCGTTCGATCGCGGCGCGACGCGCAGCCTCTCGGTCCCGAAGGTCGTCGAGGATCCGAACGCGCCGCCCGCGTCGGCGGGCCCGGACCCCGACGCCAGCGGAGCGCCGCGGAGTTGAGGGGATTCCTCGCGATCACGCGGCGCGAACTCGCGGGACTGTTCGTCGGTCCTCTCGCCTGGGCGCTGCTCTTCATCGCCGTCCTCTTGCAGGGCTGGCTCTTCGTCCTCTACTTGAAGTCGTTGGGCGGCGACGTGGACCTCGCGCTGCGCTGGACGCTCGGCGAGTCGTGGGTCTACTGGGCGCTCCTGATCCTCGTGCCGCCGCTGCTCACGATGCGCATGATCAGCGAGGAGTCGCGCACGGGGATCCTCGAGTTCCTGCTCACCGCGCCCGTCACCGACGCGGCGGTCGTCACGGGCAAGTTCGTGGCGGCGCTCGTGTTCCTGGCGCTCCTCTGGAGCGGTGCGTTCGTCTACGGACTCGTCGTGGCGAGCCTCGGCGTCCCGCCGGACTGGGGCACGCTCTTCGGCGGCTGGATCGGCGCAGTTTTGTGCTCCGGCCTGTTCGTCGGCGTCGGGCTCTTCGCGAGCTCGATCACGTCGACCCCGATCGTGGCGGCGTTCGGTGCGATCGTGCTGAACCTCGTGTTCGTCACCGCGCCGCTCCTCGCCGGTCTCTCCGACCAACCATGGGTCCGCCGCGCCGTCGCGAGCGTCGACGTGATCGACCACCACAAGGGCGCGTTCCTCACGGGCGTCCTCGACACCTCGTACGTCGTCTTCTTCGTGTCCTGGTCGGGCTTCTTCGTCTTCCTCGCCATCCGCGCGGTGGAGGCTCGGCGATGGCGGTAGAGCGCGGTCACGGCGGTTACGACTGGCGCTCGCGCCTCTCGATCGGCGCGCGCGTCGCGCTGGCCGCCGGGCTCGCGCTGGCCGCGACGATCCTCGTGGGCTGGATCGCCGAGCGCTCGGAACTGCGCTGGCGCCACGACTTGACCGCCGCGGGCGAGAACACGTTGCATCCCGCGACCCAGCGCGTGCTGAGCGAACTGCCGCGCGACATCGCCGTGGACGTCTTCTTCAGCCCGCCGGAGCCGCCGTTCCACATCGTCGGCCGCGAGGCGCAGGATCGGATGCGCCGTCTCGTGCGCCTCGCGGCCGATCAGTCGGGAGGCCGCATCACGGTCGAGGACCACGACCTCTCCGATCGAACCAAGCTCGGGGCGCGCACGCAGGCGCGCCGTCAGGAACTCGGCATCGCGGCGATCGAGCCAGGCGGACTCGTCGCGGTCTCGTCCGAGGGGCGCCGGCACGTATTGCGCTTGCGCGTCGAGATGGCCGACCTCGATCCGGGCAACGCCGACCCGCGACAGGGGCCGGTCTCGCCGGCGCGCATGGCCGGCTTTCGCGGCGAGGAAGCGCTCTTGGGCGCGGTCCTCAAGGTGTCCGAGGACCGCGCGCCGCTCGTCGTGTTCACCGAGGGGCACGGCGAGCTCGACCTGAAAGGCGCGACCGATCGCGGCGCTGTCCTCCTGTCCAGCGAGCTCGCGGCCCAGGGCTTCCGCGTCGAGTCGTGGAACGGCGTGCGCGGCGCGGCATTTCCGACCTCAGCCGACATCGTGGTCGTGCTCGGCGCGAGCCAGCGCTTCACGGACGGCGAGTTCGCCGATCTCGCGAGCTTCGTCGAGCGCGGCGGTCGTCTGCTCGTCGCGCTAGGGTCCCGGCCCGTCGCCGGCGACGGCAGCCCCGAGGCGCTGCTCGCGCGCTTCGGCGCGAAGTCCCGCGACGGCGGCATCGTCTGCACACCGATGCCGTCCGCGACCGGCGCGCTGCAGACGGGCATCCCGCAGTGTGCGTTCGCCGTGATCGGCTACGAGGGCATGCCCGCGCAGAACCCGATCACCGATCCGCTGCGCACGGCGGACTTGCGCGTGATGCTCTACGCCGCGCGCGCGTTCGACCGGTCACCGCCGCCGCGCGCGGCGCGCGTCATCGACCTCCTGCGTTCCGCGCCCGAATCGTGGATCGAGGCGCCGATCGACGCGACCGGCACCTACGACTACGTGCCCGACGCCGGCGTGGAGCGGACGCGCTACACGCTGGCGATGCAGATCGTCTTCCCGCCGGCTCGCGATCCGAGCGTCGCGGCGCCCGCGGCGGATACCGCGCGCGTCGAAGCGCGCATCCTGGCCCTCGGATCGGTGGACGTGCTCGCGAATCATCTCGTCAGCTCGAACCGCGACTTCATCGGCAACGCTTTCGACTGGCTGGCGTCGCGTGAGTACCGCGTGCGCGTCGAGTCCTCGAGCCGCGAGTCGCGCAAGCTCGACCTCAGCGATCCCGACGGCGTCTCGCGCGTGTACACGGTAACCGTGATCCTGCTGCCCGGGCTGTGCCTCTTCCTGGGTCTCGCGACGTGGTGGCAACGGAGGCGGCGCGCGTGAGCTGGCGCACGTTGCTGGTCCTCGTGCTCGTCGTCGCCGGGCTCGGCTGGTTCGCGCTACGTACCGCCGACGTCGAGAAGCACGCGCTGGCCGAGCAGGATGTCGCGCTCTTCCCGGGGCTCGACGAGAACCTGGTCGTCGCGCTGCGCATCGAGAACGTGCAGCGCGACCTGCACATGCGCTTCGAGCGCGATTCGCGCGGCGGATGGTTGCTCACCGATCCGGTGGCGGGGCGGGCCGAGTCCAGTCCGCTGGACCTCATCCTCCAGGCCGCCATGCGCGCGCGCGGCGCGCCGGTCCAGGGCGCCGACTTCGGTGAGCTGTCCAAGATCGGTCTCGACCCGCCGCGTTTCGTGCTCGACATCGAGAGCGGTCCCGAGGGAGCACGGACGCGACAGCGCGCCGAGTTCGGCGCGGTCGAACTCGACGGCGCGCGGATCTTCGCGCGCGCCGACGGCCGCGTCGTGCGCCTCGTGCGCGAGCTCGAGCCGCTGCTCGACATGCAACTGCACGAGCTGCGCGCCACTTCGCTGTCGGAGGTCGATCCGCGAACGGTGCTGGAGTTCCAGCGCACGGGCGCGATCGCGGCGGAGGGCGCCGGCCCCGGACTCGACGCGCGGATCGAAGCCGTGCAGGAGGGCGGCCGTTGGAGCGCCACCGCGCCCGTCGCCGGATTGCTCGACGCGGGCGCCATGGCGCTCTACGTGCATTCGGTCGTGACGTACCGCTACGAGACCGTGGTCGACGAGGGATCGCGTGCGCTGGGCGTTCTCGGTCTCGATCCACCCGAGCTGACTCTGCGCTTTGGGACCATCGGCACCGAGGTCGTCGAGGTGTTGCTCGGCCGAACGGGGACTCGACGCGAAGGCCGATGGCACGGCACGCGCAGCGGAAGTTCCGTCGTCTGGTCGATCTCGCCCGAGGACGTGAAGTTCCTCGCGATCCCGCTCGAGGACCTGCTCGATCACAAGCTCGTGCGCGCGCGCCGCGGCGCCATCCAACGCGTCGAGATCGGCTCGAGCCTGGGCGAGATCCAGCTCGTGCGCGGCGCGAAGGGCTGGACTTGCGCGTCGGCGCGCGCGGGCTCGACGGTCTTCGGACCGATCGAGCCGGCGGAGACGCGTGCGGTGGAGGATGCGCTCGGCGACCTCGAACGCTACGAACTCACGGGCTTCCTACGCGGCGCGACGTTCGAGCCGGGCTCCGCGCCCGTGCGCTGGCGCGTGGTCGCCGAGGACGGCGACGAAGCGGCGGGAGTGTTCGGCGGTCCCTACACGGACGCCAGCGGCGCGACCGACGTGTTCTTCCAGCGCGCGGGCGAGACGGCGGTCGCGCACGGAGATCCGGGCATCGTCGAGCGGCTCACGCGCCATCCCGAGCACTTCCTCTCGCTGCGACTCCTCGAGACGAGCGAGGTGGACCTCTCCGGCATCACGGTGCGCGGAGCGGGAGGCGAGGCCGCGTTCACGCGCAATGCGAAAGGGATCTGGACCCGTCCGGGCGGCGAGGTCGAGGCGCGCGAACTGCGTGACGTGATCGAGAGCCTGCTCTTCGTGCGCGCGTCGGCGCGGATCCCCGAGTCCGCGCGCGCGCCGCTAGCGGAACCGTTCGAGATCGAGCTCGCCTCGGGCGCCGCTCGTGCGCGCTACATCGTCGGCATCACCGCGCCCGATGCCGAGCGTCGCGCGGAGGTCGAGATCGACGGCCGGCGCGGCGTCCTGCTCGACGCGAGGCTGCACGAGAAGTTGGGCGCGCTCCTCAGCGCGCGTTGACGGCCAAGGCCTCGTGCGCGATCTCTCGTGCGCGGCGCAAGTCGGTCTTGCCCGTCCCGAGCACCGGCAGGGCCTCGACTTTCACGAAGGCCTCGGGGCGTGGGAGGAACAAGTTCGGCAGACCCGCCGCGGAAGTCTTCGCGAGTATCTCCGCGATCCGTGCCGGATCGGTGGTGTGGATCACGGCCAGGCGCTCGCCCTTCTTCTCGTCGGCCAGCGCGGTGACGACGAACGTCGGCACGTCGACGCCGGCCGCGGCGTGCAGCGCTTCCTCGACGCGGCCGTGCGGCACCATTTCGCCGCCGATCTTGCTGAAACGCGCGAGCCGGTCCGTGATGCGCACGAACCCGTCCTCGTCGACGATGGCGATGTCGCCGGTGACGTACCAACCGTCCTTCAAGACCTCGGCCGAGAGGTCCGGACGTCCGAGGTAGCCGTCGAACACGTTCGCGCCGCGCACGAGCAGCATCCCCGGAGATCCGTGGGGGATCGCCGCGCCCGAATCGGGATCGACGGCGCGCACCGCGATCCCGGGCAGCGGTTGGCCGACGCTGCCTCGGCGCGATCCGGGCTGGTAGACGCCCGGACGGCGGACCGCCAGGGTGCTGGCGGCGACGACCGGCGAACATTCCGTCGCGCCGTAGCCTTCGATCGGACGCAGCCCGAAGCGCTCCTCGAAAGCTTGCGCGAGCCGCTCGGGCAGGCGCTCGGCGCCGGTCATCACGAGGCGCAGAGCGCCGAACTGCTCGGGCGCGACGCGCTTCAAGTACAGCGAGAGGAACGTCGGAGTCGCGAGCAAGAGCGTCGCGCGCTTCGCTTCGGCCGTGCGTCCGATCGCGTCCGCGTCGAGCGGCGAGGGCTGAGCGAGCAACCCGACACCGTGCATCATTCCGAACCAGGCCGACAGCGTTCCGAAGGCGTGGAACGGCGGCAGGAGCCACACGAGTCGGTCGCCGTGGTCGGCGTGCAGCACCTCGCGCGCGCCGATCACGTTCGAGGCCAGGTTGTCGTGCGTGAGCGGCACGCCCTTCGGCTCGCCGGTCGACCCGCTCGAGAAGAGGATCGTGAGCACGTCGCTGCGTCGCGGCGCGCGCGGTGCCCCGCACGAGGCCTCGATCCAGCGCACGGGCGCGACGAGGGCCGTGAGGAGCGCGGAGGTGCGCTGCCAGCCGGTGATCCGCGCGCCGACGTCCTCGAGGAACACGGGTTCGATTCCCGGCGGCAGCTCGATCTTCGCCCTCTCGAGGAACGTGCGGCTCGTGAGCACGCTCTTCGCGCCGGTTTGCCGCGCCGCCGATCCCACGGCGGCTGGGCCCGCGGTCCAGTTCAGCGGGACGCTGGGTACGCCGGCGAGCGCGGCCGCGAGTTGCGTCACCGCCGCCGCGACGGAGCAGGGGAGCAACGTGCAGGCGACGCCCTCCGCGCGCCACGCGGCTCGACGCTCGCGCGCCAACGCGATGGCTCCCGCGAGCAATCGCACGCGCGACATGTCGCCGCGAACTGCGTCGCCGACCGCGAAGCGCAAGGGTGCGAGCCGTGCCGACGTGACGAACGCGCGGTGCGGCAACGGTCGGGAGCGCGCGCGCCAAGCCCGCTCGCCGAGTTCCACGACGGCGGCGCGGATCTCGGCCTTCCCCGCGGACGAGGGGAGCGGCGCGCCGATCGTGACGGCGATCGGAAGCGGGATGCGCCAGCGCACGTCGCGGATGGGCTCGTGGCGCGTCTCGGCGAACAGCGAACCCTCGAGCCCGTCCAGATGGATCGGAACGATCGGCGCGCTCCTCCCGCGCGCGATGCGTTCGATTCCGCGCCGGAACGGCTGCATCTGTCCCGTACGCGTCAATTGGCCTTCGGGGAAGATGCAGACGACCTCGCCGCGGTCGAGGTGCGCGCCGGCCTCGCGCAGCGCGCGGAGCACCACGCGCGGCCCGCCCGAGGCGGAGACCGGGATCACGTCGAGCGCGCGGTAGAACGGCCTCAACCAGGGCTTCTGGTTCCAGCCATCGTCGACGAGGAATCGCACCCGCCGCGGCAGAACCGCGAGCAAGACCAGGCCGTCCACGAGGGCCACGTGGTTCGAGGCGAGCAGCGCGCCACCGGTGCGCGGAAGCTGCTCGAGCCCCTCGATCCGCACGCGGTAGACCACGCGCACCAGGACGAGGAGGGCGCGCAGGACGACGCGCGCCAGCCCGGTCAAAAATGCATTCAGAGCTCCTCCGTCCGCTTCGGACTCCGTCATGGGGCACGATCCAACACGACGCGGGGCTCGCGATCCACCGCAGTCTCGTTCCCTCGCGCTGCTGCTGCGGTCTCGGCGAGATGCGCAGCGCGGGAGCGTGCGCGAGCGACTGGGCCGAACACGTGCGTCCCGACACGTGCGTCCTGACACGTGCGTCCGCGAAGGCACGGAGCCGACGCGCACGCAAGAGTTGGCGTAGGCTTTGCTGCTCGGCTATCGCGGTCCGCGCGGGCAGGTTAGCCTCGGGGGATCGTCGGCTTCGACTCCCGGCGCAATTCGACAGCAACCAGGGAACCCCTTCATGCTCTTCCGGACCTCCACCCTCGCTTTGGCCGGCCTGGCGCTCCTCGCGCTCTCGGCCGTTTCCCAAGCACAGAATCCGCCGCTGGACACCATTCGTGTCGCGAGCGGACTCTCACGCCCGCTCTTCGTCACCGCGCCTCCGGGTGACACCCAGCGCGCCTTCATCGTCGAGCAGCGGACGAACGCGCCGGCCACCGGCCGCATCCGCATTCTCGACATCGCCACGAACACGCTCGCGGCGACGCCTTACCTCTCGATCGCGGGCGTCAGCTCGGGTGACGAAGAGGGCTTGCTGGGCTTGGCGTTCCACCCGGACTTCGCCACGAACGGCTTCTTCTACGTCTACTACTCGCTCAGCGGGAACAACACGGTCCGCCGCTACCAGGCCGACGCGCCGTACGCCACGTCGACGACGGCCGACGCGGCCAGCAACACGCAGGTGATCACGTTCTCGCACCCGAGCGCCAGCAATCACAACGGCGGTTGGATCGGGTTCGGCCCCGACGGGTACCTCTACATCGGCACCGGCGACGGCGGCAGCGCGAACGACCCGCCGAACAACGCTCAGAACCTGAATTCGTACCTGGGCAAGATGATCCGCATCGACGTCAACGGGGACGACTTGCCGGGCGACGCGACGCGCAACTACGCGATCCCGAGCACGAACCCGTTCTTCGGCCCGACGACGGGCCTGGATGAGATCTGGTCCTACGGTCTGCGCAATCCCTGGCGCAACGCGTTCGACCCGGCCACGGGCCAGCTCTACATCGCCGACGTCGGTCAGAACGCCTGGGAAGAGATCAATGTCGAGCCGGCCAACACGTCCGGCCGCAACTACGGCTGGCGCTGCACCGAGGGCAACAATTGCACGGGCCTCTCGGGGTGCACGTGTGGCTCGGGCGCGTTGACGGGACCGGTCCATGTCTACAACCACTCGGCCGGAATCTCGATCAGCGGGGGCTACGTCTACCGCGGCAGCGCGATCTGCGGACTCGCGGGCACCTACTTCTTCGCCGACTACGGCACGGCCGCGATCTGGTCGTTCCGCTACGCGGGCGCCAACAATCCGCCGATCACGAACCGCACGGGCGAACTGGCTCCGGGCGGCGGCCTGACGATCAACCAGATCACGAGCTTCGGCACGGACGGTCTCGGTGAAATTTACATCTGCAAGCGCGGATCCGGCTCGAACGGCGAGGTCTACAAGATCGTCCCCGGCACCATCACGGACTGCAACGCGAACGGCACGCACGACGGCTGCGACATCCAAAGCGGTTCGAGCCTCGACGCGAACACGAACGGAATCCCGGACGAGTGCGAGTCGAGCGTCACGCCCTTCTGCTTCGGTGACGGTTCGGGCCTCGCCTGCCCGTGCGGCAACTCCGGCTCGCCGGGGAACGGCTGCGCCAACTCGCTCGGCACGAGCGGCGCGAACCTGTCCGCGAACGGTTCGGCGAGCATCAGCAACGACAGCCTGCTCCTCATCGGTTCGGGGATGCCCAACAGCTCCACGCTGTACTTCCAGGGCACCAACCAAGCCGGCGGCGGCGCGGGCACCGCGTTCGGCGACGGCAAGCGCTGTGCGGGCGGTTCGATCCTCCGACTCGCCACCAAGGTGAACTCGGGCGGTCAGTCGACGTACCCCGAGATCCTCGATCAGCCGATTTCGGTCCGCGGGATGATCAGCTTCGGGCCGCAGACGCGCACGTACCAAGCCTGGTATCGCAACGCGGCGGCGTTCTGCACGCCGGATACGTTCAACCTGACCAACGGCCTCTCCGTGGTCTGGGTGAACTGACCGCGGGCCGTCGGCGCGGTCTCCGCGCGGACGATCAGAGCGATTCGAGGAGGGCCCCGGCCTGTGCGCCGGGGTCTTTCGTTTCGATCGCCTGTTCGATCGAGCCGTCCGGCCCGATCACGTAGGTGATGCGGCGCGGGTGCGAGTCGCTCGCCTTCCGCGCGGCGCGGTAGGCCAGACCGACGCGACGGTCGACATCGCACAGGATCGGGAACGGGAAGCGCTGCTCCTCCGCGAAGCGGTGGTTCGCGGCGATCGTGTCGAACGAGGCCGCGAGCACGCGGACACCCTTCTGCTGGTACTCGCGCGCGTGATCGCGGAAGGCGCAACCTTGGCGCGTGCAACCCGAGGTGCTGGCCTTGGGGAAGAACCACAGAACGACGCGGCCGCCGCGATGGTCCACGAGGCGCACCGTGCGACCCTTGTGGTCCAGCACCTCGAAATCGGGGGCCCGGCTACCGACCGGGAGCAAGGCCAACGAGGCCCGGGAGGAGAACAGGCGCCCGAGGAACGTGGTCAGAAAGCCCAAGGATCAGTTCTCACGCGGCGGTCGATCGTTCTCGGGCTCACCCGGGTCGTCCGCGTGCGGTGCAGCGTCGTTGTCGGCCCCGTCGGCACTCTCGTCGGCCTCGGTGTCCTCGTCGTCGTCGTCGGCCTCCAGCGCGGCGCGAGCTTCGTCGCGCGCGCGGATCCGCGCGACTTCACGCGCCGCGACCTCCAAAGCAGCGAGGCGCGCCTCGTTGGCCTCGCGTTCCGCCAGCGTGGGGTCGATGCGCCGATCCCGCTCGCGCGCCTCGCGGATCAACTCGTCGAGCGCCGCGGCCGTCTCGATCGAGACATCGTAATGGAAGCGCAGCGACGGAGCGCGCCGCATGCGCAGGACGCTGACCACCTGACGCTGGATGTACCCCGTGGCGTGCTCGAGCATGTGCTCGACCTTGCTGCGGTCGCCCTCGTCGCCGAGGACCGAGTAGTAGATCTTCGCCAGCGACAGATCGGGCGAGACCTCCACGCGCGTGATCGTGACGAAGCTCGCGCGCGGGTCGCGAATTTCGAACTGGAGGCAGTGAGCGGCGCGCTCGTGGATGCGGGATTCGAGCCGCGCGATCGTACGGGGATTCGCCATCGAGGGAGCGTCGCGCGGAGCGTCTTCCGCTCAGCGACTGCGAAGGAGTAGGGGACGAGGATGGTTCGACGCGCTCGCGAGCGGACCCGACGGGCGTGCCGCGGAGTCCAAACCGCGGACCGTCACGGACCGGACTCCGCGGTGCTCCGCGGGATCCCGTCCAAGTCGGACCGAAGTGTCCGGGTCGAGCACAGAGACGCTGCAATCAGCCCCGTGCGACACACCGCGAAGCGGCGCCACCAGGGTCTCGGATCGCGCAGGCTCGCTGTTTCCACGCGCTCTCAGAGCCCGTGAAACCTTCCCGTGCGACCCACCGCGAAGCCGCGCCACCAGGGTCTCGGATCGCGCAGGCTCGCTGTTTCCACGCGCTCTCAGAGCCCGTGAATCCTTCACGGGCGACGCGACGCGCAGCGGCGCCGCAAGGATCTGAGAGCGCGTAGGCTCGATGTTTCCACGCGCTCTCAGGTGAGAGCCGCGCTCCCCAGCGTGCGCTTGAGGGTGACGATCTTGTAGGCCTCGATCACGTCGCCGACCTGGACGTCCTGCCAGTCCTTGACGGTGATGCCGCAATCGAACCCGGCGCGGACTTCCTTGACGTCGTCCTTCTCGCGCTTGAGCGAGCCGAGCTGACCGGTGTGGATGACCTTGCCGCCGCGCAGCACGCGGATCTTGCTGTCGCGGATGATCGAACCGTCCGTGACGTGGCTGCCGGCGATCGTGCCGATCTTCGAGGACTTGAACAGCGCGCGGATCTCCACGTGCCCGAGGACTTCCTCGGCCATCTCGGGAGCGAGCACGCCTTCCATGAGCAGCCGGATGTGGTCCAGGAGCTCGTAGATGACCTCGTAGTAGCGGACCTCGACGCCCAGCCGCTCCGACGCCGTGCGTGCCTTGTCGTTCGTGCCGACGTGGAACGCGATGACGATGGCACCGCCGGGGCTGGCGAGGTTGATGTCGTTCTCGGTGACCTGGCCGACACCGGCGAAGAGCACCTTGACCTCGACCTCCTCGTGCTTGAGCTCGTTGAGCGCGTTCTTCAGCACCTCGACCGAACCCTGCACGTCGGCGCGGACGACGAGGTTGATCGTCTTGCGCGCCTTGTCGGCGACCGCGCGCATGAGCGACTCGGCCGTGACCGTCTGACGGTTCTCCTGGCTGAGTTGCACGGCGCGGTTCTTCTTCTCGCGCTCCGTCGCGACTTCCTTCGCTTGCGCGAGGCTCTCGACGACGTAGAACGCTTGACCGATGCTCGGCAGCGCCGAGAGACCGGTCACTTCGATCGGCATCGACGGCGGGGCTTCGTCCACCGCGCGACCGCGGTCGTCGAACATCGCGCGCACCTTGCCGTAGCCCTCGCCCGCGAGGATGACGTCGCCACGCTTGAGCGTGCCGTCCTGCACCAGGAGGTGAGCGACGATGCCCTTGCCGGCGTTGATCTCGGCTTCGAGCACGATGCCCTTGGCCGGGCCGCTCGGGTGGCTCTTGAGCTGAAGCACTTCGCTCTCGAGGAACACGCGCTCGAGCAATTCCTCGATGCCCGTGCCCTTCACGGCGCTGACCGGGATCATGGCCGTGTCGCCGCCCCATTCCTCGGGGATCAGCTGGAGCTTCGTCAGGTTCTCCTTGGCCTTCTGGAGATTCGACTCGGCCTTGTCGACCTTCGTGAGCGCGACGACGAGCGGCACCTTGGCCGCGCGCGCGTGAGCGAGCGCTTCTTCCGTGCTCGGCATCGGGCCGTCATCGGACGCGACGACGAGGACGACGATGTCGACCGCGTTCGCGCCGCGCGCGCGCATGGCCGTGAACGCGGCGTGACCCGGAGTGTCGATGATCGTGAGCTTGTGGCCCTTCTTCGTGGCCACCTGGTACGCGCCGATGTGCTGCGTGATGCCGCCCGATTCGCCCGAGGCGACGCGCGAGCTGCGAATCGAATCGATGAGCGTCGTCTTGCCGTGGTCGACGTGGCCCATGAAAGCCACGGTCGGCGGGCGCGTGATCAAGTGCTCCGCGTCGACGCCGACGCGCTTTTTCTTGATGCCCTCGATCAACGCCGTCTCGGCCGCGATGCCGTGGCTGACCTTGAGCTCGACGTTGTATTCCTGCGCCATGAGGACGGCGGTGTCCTCGTCGAGCACGGCGTTGATGCTGAGCTGGCCGAGACCGAGTCCGAGGTTCTGCAGGCCGACCTTCACGAGCTCGTTGAACTTCACCGACAGCTTGTCGGCGAGCTTCTTGAGCGTGACCGGTGCCTCGATCTCGAGCTCCTTGCCCGAGAGCGGCGAGAGCAGCCCTTCGCCGCGGCGCGGACGTCCGCCGCCGTAGCCGCGGCCGCCGGGACCGCCACCCATCGCGTTGCGACGCAGGAATCGCCCGGCTTCGCGGTCGCGCAATTGCGAGGCGGTCATGGTGTCGCGTGCACCGCCACGGTCGCCGCGCACGAGGGCGCCCTTCTTGCCCTGGCCGAGCGTCGGGCGCACGTCGGGTGCGACGTCGTCCTTCGAGCGCAGACGGCGCGATTCCGTGTCGGACGGCGCGGCTGCGCGGCCAACTTGGAGAGGTCGATGAATCCGACGACCTTGCCCAGGCGAGCCGGGGTCGTGGAAGGCAGCGGCGCGCTCGAACCCGGGGCGCCCACGTGCGGCGGGGTCACCGCCGGAGCCGACTGACCTGTCGCGGGCGCGGCCGGAGCGCGCGCCGGAGGCGCGCCGGGAGAGGCCGAGGCGGCCGAGGCGGCCGGAGCGAGCGGTTGCACGGGCGGGCGGGCGGTGGGGACCGCCGGGGCAGCGTCCGGAGTCGCTGCGCTGCGCGCCGGCTCGGCCTCGCGAGCCTCGGGCTCGTCCGAGGTCCTGGCCGAGGCGGCTTCGTGCACCGGCGCTGCGTTCGTCGCGACGGGCGCGGGCCGCGGGCGGGGGATGTCCACCGCCGGCTCGGCCTCGGGTTCGGCCGGTTCTGCCTGCGCCGCGGTGGGGCGCGCGACCACGGGTGTACCGGGCGGCGGTCCACCGACCGTCGGCGGCGTCGCGGGCGCGGCGGTCGAGACTACGGTCGGCGCGGCGGCAGTCGGCGCGGCCGGCATGGGCGACGCTTCCGACGGCGCCGCGACTTCGCTCGGTGCGTAGGCCGGGGGCGCCTCGTGCGACTCGACGCCCGCCTCGTCGGCGCCGTCGAGCTTCTTCTTCTTCTTCTTCTTGACGATCAGCCCGCCCGAGAGGTCGGAGAGCTCGTCGGCCTGCGTCGCCGCCACCGGATCGGGCTTGCGGCCCATCATGTTCAGCGCTTCGAGCTTGCCGCGGATTTGCAGCTCCTCGAACTCGGCCAGGCCCGTCTGTGCCGACTTGATGTCGAAGCCCCACTCACGGAGCTTCTTCAGCAACTCCGCCCCGGGCATGCCGATCTCTTTGGCGAGATCGCTGACTCGTTTCTTCTGACTCAAGTGGATCCGGTCTCGTGGGTCTCGTGTTCGGGTGTGCTGTGCGCGTCGCGCGCGCTAGAGGGTGGGCCGGCGGGTGGGCCGGTCGTCGAGGTCCCCGCGCGGCGCGCGCGCGGAAACCGGTCAGACCTGGGCCCCACGCGTGGCCGCTGGATCTTCGGCGCCCTTGGTGGGGCCGGCGTCGACTCCGTCTTCGCCTTCCCCGCCGGGGTTGGCGCCGCTGCCCGCGTCGGGAGAGTCGAACTCCTGGCGCGTCTTGATGTTGATCTCCCAGCCACAGAGGCGGCTCGCGAGGCGGACGTTCTGTCCGCGCTTGCCGATCGCCAGGGACTGCTGGTCCTCGTCGACGATGACGATCGCCGACTTGGTGTCGATGTCGGGGTAGATGTTGTCCAAGTGGATCGTGGCCGGCTTGAGGCCGTTCATGATCAGCGTCTCGAGCGAGTCGCTCCACTTGATGATGTCGATGCGCTCGCCGCGCAGCTCGTCGATGACGGCCTTGATGCGCGAACCGCGCACGCCGACGCAGGCTCCGATCGAGTCGATCTTCGGATCTTGCGACAAAACGGCCATTTTCGTGCGGTAGCCCGGCTCGCGGACGACGCGCTTGATCTCGATGATCGAGTCGGCGATCTCGGGCACTTCGAGCTCGAAGAGCCGACGCACGAGGTCGGGGTGGGTCCGGCTGACCAGGATGCGGACGCGGCTGCCGTCCTTGCGCACCTCGACGATGATCGCGCGGATGCGGTCGCCGGGGTTGAAGTTCTCGCCGCGCACGCGGTCCTCCTTGCCGAGGACCGCTTCGACGCGACCGAGGTTCACGATGAGCGAGTCGCCCTCGTAGCGCTGGACGACCCCGTTGACGAGCTGGCCGACGCGGGCCTCGTACTCCTCGAACAGGACGTCCCGCTCGGCTTCACGCAGGCGCTGTTGGAAGCCTTGCTTCACGGCTTGCGCGGCGATCCGGCCCAACTCGGCCAGGTCGATCTCGTACTCCTCCTCGTCGTCCTCCATCTTCACTTCGCCCGTCTTGCGGTCGATGTGCACGACGAGGTCCTCTCCGACGCCGAGGCGCTTGCGCACGCCGGCCGCGAGAGCGTCCTCCAGCGCGCGGAAGATGACGTCCTTGGGGATGTCCTTCTCGCGGTGGATGATGTCGATCATCCGCAGGAGGTCTTCGGGGTTCATCGTCGGGTAGGGGGGGCCGGGGAAGGCCGTTCGAGGTTGGCGTTACGAGCTTGGCTAGGCGAAAACCTCCCCCCACCCCCAGGACGACCAGAGGCTCCGCGGGCATGAGCTTGCGGCCGAGGGGGCTCGGGGAGATCCGGGAGTGTGACCGATGACGGCTCATGAGTCAATCTGGACGGTGCTGCTCGCGCTGCTCGCGAGCGCGTCCGTCGTGCCTGCTCAGGCCGCTCCAGCGCAACGGCCGCCCGATTCGGAATGGGGAGCGCTCGATCCCGCGCGCGCGGCACGTGCGCTCGCGTCGGCGCGCGCGGGCGGTCCGGCCGCGGCCGAGCGCGCGCTCGACGGATTCGCTGCGGCGGGCGTCGCCGAGCGCCGCCTGCGCGCGCGTGTGCTGCGCGCGGAGCACGGTCCGGACCAGTGGCTGCGCATCCTCGCGCTGACCGCCGATCCGGACGCCTTCGTGCGGACCGAGATCGCGCGCGCCCTGGGCCGCCCGGGTCCGACCGACGCGCTGCGCGCCGAGCGCGTCCGCGAGCTGGCCCGCCTCGCCGGAGACGATGCGGACGCATCCGTCCGCGCGGCGTCGCGCACGGGGCTCGCGGCGTTGGCGGCGACGGACGAGCTAGCACGCCTCGCCGACCGCGCGCCGGGAGTCGAGCGCGCGGTGCTCCTGATCGCGCTCGCGGGCTTGCCCGAGGCGCACGAAGCCGCGCGCAGCCGGTTGCGCACCGACGACGACGAACTCGTGCTCGCCGCGCGTCTCGCGGCCGAGGGCGCGTCCGGCGCGGACGAGGACGAGGTTTTGGCGCGCATCCAGGCCGCGCTCGCGCGCGGATCGGACGGCGCGGAGGCCGCGCTCGAGCGCTACGTCCGCCGGCTCGTGCAACAGGGTGGCGAGGAACGCGCGTTGGCTGCGCTGGCTCGACTGGACGACGCTGTCGCCTGCGCGTTGCGCGCGCGCCTGGCGCTGACGCGCGCTGGCGATCCGGCGGCGGCCCTGACCGCGGCGCGCGAACTCGTCGCGGCGCAATCGCCGAGCGAGGGCGCCTCCGACGCCGCGCGTCGACGCTCGCGCGCGGCGCGGCTCTCGACGTGCGCACGCATCGCGCTCGGCGCGGAGGACGCGGGCCTGGAGCTGGCGGCCGCGCGCGCGGAAATCAGGGCGCAATTGGCGCTGCGCGCGGACCGCGCCGGTCCGGACACCGCGGCGGAGCACGTCGCGCTGCTCGACGAAGCGGCGCAGATCGAGTTGTGCGATGCCGTGCGCGTGCTCGCGGCGGCGAGCGTGACCGCGGCCGAGCCCGATGCGTCGCTGGTCGTCGACGCGGCGTTCGCGCTGCACCGCGCCGCGCTTCTGACTCAAGCGGTGGCGACGCGCGCCGAACTCTCCACCGCCGACGGGCTGGATCGCGTTCTCGGCGACGCCGACTCGGCGGTCGAGCTCGTGCTCGACGCCGAACCATCGCCGCAGTTGGACGCGACGCGTCAGATCGCGCTCCGCATGGCGCTCGGTCGCGCACTGGCGACCGCGGCTGGTCCCGAAATCGTCGGGTTCGAGGCGCTCCCCGACGTCGACGTCGGAACTCGGAACGTGCGTCGCCTCGAACTGCTCGAGGAGGTCCTGCGCGCCGATCTCGAGCGCGCGCAGGTGCGCCATGCGCGCGCGGCGCTCGCAGTCGAGCGCGCGCGCGCCGAGCGACCCGGCGGAGCACCGGCGGCGTTGCAGCAAGCGGAGCTCGAATCGCGGTTGCTCCTGCAGAGCGCGTGGATGGACCTGGGCACGCTCGCGAACGGCGACGAGACCCCTCTCGCCGACCAACGCAGCGCTTCGTGGTTCGCGCTGACGACCGCGCGGCGTCTGCGCGAAGCTGGGCGCGGACCCGAAGCGCGCGTCCTGCTCGCGCGCGCGCGCGAGGATCTCGACGCGAGCGGCGCCGCGCAGCGCTGGCTGTGGGGGATCGAGCTCGTGGCCGAGATCGAGGCCGCGACAGGCGCGTCCTACACCGACGACGAGGAACCACAGCGCGCGGAAATCGAGCTGTTGCGCGCCGTGGAGCGGTTGCAAGCCCTCGAAAACCTGCTGCGCGAACGCGGGGCCCCGGAGCGCGTGCTCGAACTGGTGCGCAACCAGCGCGCGAACGCGCTCGTATCGCTGGCCGTCAACGCGAACGTGCGGATGGGCCAGCCCGAACGTGCGCTCGAACACTTCGAAGCGGCCTGGGCGCTCAGGCAGGACGAGTTCCTGCGCGTGCTGCTGGCCTGCTACCGCGCGCGTTCGGGACACGCGGCGGAAGCGCGCGCCGCGCTCGCCACCGTCGCGCCCGGGCCGGGGACCTACTACAACCTCGCTTGCGCGTGGGCTCTGCTCGGCGAGCGCGACACGGCGTTGCGCTGGCTCGAGAAGGAACTGCGCGAGAACCACGCACCGGGCGGGGGCCTCGAGCGCCAGAAGGCGTGGGCCAGGAAGGACCCCGACCTCGCGTCGCTGCGCGACGATCCGCGCTTTCAGGTATTGGTCGGAGAATGACGAGCGGAATCGTGCACGCGACCGGCAAGGGTCGCCGCTGGCTGGCTGGCGGACATCCCTGGCTCTACCGTGACGACGTGGCCAGCGCGGACGCGGAGCCCGGCGAACTCGTCGCCGTGCACGACCCGTCGGGCGCGACGATCGGCCACGGTCTCTTCAGCGCGCGCTCGCGGATCGCGGTGCGCTGCGTGAGCCGCGGCAGCGAACGCCCCGACGCCGGCTTCTGGGCGCGGCGCATCCAGCGCGCCGTCGCGCACCGCGCGCGCACCGGATTCCTCGAGCCGCAGGCCGCGTGCCGATTGCTCGCCGGCGATGCGGACGGCGTGCCGGGCCTCGTCGTCGATCGCTACGCGGACGTGCTCGTCGTGCAGAGCGGAACGTTGGCCGCCGACCGGCTGCGCGACGAGATCGTCGAGCTCCTCGTGTCGGATTTGCCCTTCGCGGTGAGCTGCGTCTACGAGCGCTCGGACGCCGGCGCACGCAAGCTCGAAGGTCTCGAATCCCGCACGGGTCCGCTGCGCGGCGACCTGCCCACGGAGCTCGTCGTCCACGACGAAGGGCTCAGCTACGAGGTCGACGTGGAGCACGGCCACAAGACCGGGCACTACCTCGACCAGCGCGAAAATCGCGCCGCGACGGCGGCCCGATCGCGCGGCGAGCGCGTGCTCGACGCGTTCTGCTACGACGGCCTGTTCGCGATCCGCGCGGCTCTCGGCGGCGCAGCCGAGGTCCTGGGCATCGACCAATCCGAGAAGGCCCTCGACCGCGCGCGTCGGAACGCGGAGCGCAACGGCGTGCTGGATCGCGTGCGCTTCGAGCGCGCCGACTGCATGCAGGACCTGCGCCGCCGCGCAGGCGAGGGCGAGAAGTACGGAGTCGTCGTGCTCGATCCTCCGGCCTTCGCGCGCAATCGCAGCGAGGTCGCGGGCGCGGAACGCGGGTACGTCGAGCTGAATCGGCGCGGGTTCGAGCTCGTCGCGGACGGCGGGATGTTGGTGAGCGCCTCGTGCTCGTTCAACGTGCGCACGGCGGACTTCACGGCCTGGATCGCGCGCGCGGCGCATCTCGCGCACGTGGACGCGTGGCTCGACGAGCTGCGCGGGGCGCCGCGGGACCATCCGGTGTTGTTGACGTTGCCGGAGAGCTCATACTTGAAGTGCGTGTATGCGCGGGTTGGGCGCGCGTGAGGTCTGCGCGCGGAGGGGGCGGTGTGAGTCGTGAGTCGTGAGTCGTGCGGTGTGAGTCGTGCGGTGTGAGGTGTGAGGTGTGAGGTGTGAGGTCTGAGGTCTGAGGTCTGAGGTGTTAGGTGTTAGGTGTTAGGTGTTAGGTGTGCGGTGTGCGGTCTGAGGTCTGAGGTCTGAGGTCTGAGACGCGCGGCACGAGCGTCCGACGCGGCGGCGGTGGCGGCCTGCGGTGAGAGGGCTGGGTGCAAATCGAGCCAGTCGGCGCTCAGGTGCAACCGGGCGTACGAGCGACGCTTCTTTCGGGGCATATCGGTAACGCTGCGACAAGGGGTTCTTTCGCCACCCCCTTGGATCGTTCCAGCGGCGCTGGAGATCCCGTCGCGTGAGTGATCGCGCTGAGCCGGTCATCGCGTTGCGTGGGACATCGCGTTGCACGTGACATCGCGTTGCAGTGGACATCGCGTTGCAGTGGAAATCGAGTACCGCGGGTGATCGCATCGTGCTGCTGATCGCGCCCGCGGCGGATCGCGCCGCGTGAGGGATCACATTTCGTGAGTGATCGGCGTTTCGTAATGCGTGCGCTGCGCGTAGCGTTCTCGGCTCGAGCGTGCGCTGCGCGAGTGACCTCGCGGACGCCACTGTCCTGAGCGCTGCGCGCTCGACGTGAGATCCACCGGCCCACTCCACTTTCACGAGCGCGTCGGCCGTGCTTTTGATTCGGCACAGATTGGAGCGCGCCTGCGGTGGAGCTGCTCTCCTGCGCGTCGCCCCGGCCCACGGATCAGCCGGGCGCAGGGATGCCCCGCCCTGGATCCCGATGCCCATTTCGAAGCTTCCACAGAACTCGTTCGCGCACGGAAGGCTGTTCCTGCTCGGAAGAGACAGCGCATGCACCGCTGTGGAGTTGTTCGGCCGGGATTCTCTGGCCTACCGGCATGTTCGAACGCGCGAACTCGATGGTTCGCGTCGGGTCACTGTGCCTGATCTCGGCCGCGGGGTTCGTGGAGTGTTGGCACAGCCCGGTTCCGTCAAGTTCGTCCCGCGGATTGAGGATTCCGGCGGAGACTCGCAGGTTTTTTGGATGCGACGGTCGGGTCGCAGTCGAGCGCCCTGTGATCGGCCCTGTGGGACTGGCGGGAGGTGACTGGCGCTTCTCGTTCGACGATCTGCAACCGACTGGCTGCAGCGGCGGAGCTCCGAGCAGGCAGTTCGCGACCGTCGATCAGCGATCGAAGGGTCTGCCATCGCCCATCCGCGCTCGCCCCTCTGCGATCACTGAGATTCGAACGTGAGAGCCGAACGTCGAGGTGCGACTGAGGAGCTGCGCCGACCGAGGTGCAACGACTGAGGTGCGAAGTCCGTTGTGTCATCGCCTCACTGCGACAGCCGAGCTGCGACAGCCGAGCTGCGGCGGGCGAGGTGCGGCGGGCGAGGTGAGACAGCCGAGGTGAGTCAGCCCAGGTGAGACAGCCCAGGTGAGACAGCCCAGGTGAGACAGTCGATCTATGACGGCCGAGCTGCGACAGCCGAGCTGCGACAGCCGAGCTGCGACAGCCGCGCTGCGACAGCCGGGGTTCCAAAGGACCACCTGCGACGGACGCGCTGCCAATTACGAGCTGAACCGTTGAGGTTCGACAGCCGGGCTGCAGTAGACCATCTGCGACGGACGAGTTGCGAACCACGAGCTGCGAACCACCAGCTCCGACAGCCGGGCTGCAGCGGACGATCTGCGACCGACGCTTTGCGACGGGCGAGCTGCAACGGCGGCGCTGTGAACCACGAGCGTAACCCACGAGCGGAACCGGCGACCTCCGACCGGCGACCTCCGACCGGCGACCTCCGACCGACGATCTACGACCGACGATCTACGACCGACGAGTTGCGACCGACGAGTT
>Ga0105044_10002041_pt1 | contig 27432 bp, 27 predicted proteins | sample MAT01_FD_78092 | JGI IMG/M metagenome (GOLD analysis project Ga0105044, IMG submission 78092) | Freshwater microbial communities from Lake Fryxell liftoff mats and glacier meltwater in Antarctica - MAT-01 | ecosystem: Environmental > Aquatic > Freshwater > Ice > Liftoff microbial mat | place... | reverse complement strand
GTGCCCGTGGTCCCAACGAGCCGAGTGGAACGTGGTGCCCGTGAAGCCGTCCAGGCCGTCGATCGGAGGGATGTACGGGCGGTTCAACTGGCCGGTGGCGGCAATGAAGATCTCTGCCTCGACGACGTCGCCGCCCGCGCATCGGAGCGTCCAGAGCGCGCGGTCGGTGTCGAACGCGGCCGATTCCACTTCGACCCCGAATCGGCACATCGGCAACAGCGAGTAGCGACGGGCGATGCGCTCGAAGTAGTCGAGGATCTCGGACTGCGGAGCGTACTTCTGGGTCCACTCCGGGTTCGGGGCGAAGCTGAAGCTGTAGAGGTGAGAGGGCACGTCGCAGGCCGAACCTGGATAGTGGTTGTCCCGCCAGGTTCCCCCGACTCCGTCGGCCCGTTCGAGAATCGTGATGTCGGTGATCCCCGCAGCCCGCAATCGAATGGCGGCACACATGCCGCTCATGCCTGCGCCCAGGACGACCACGCGGGGCGGTGCCGTGGTCGGCCGATGTGCCACCGCCGAGCGCCGGCGGCGCCACCGATCCAGATCCGTTCCCAGCTCCGACATCACGGCCATGGACCGATCCTGTCAGACTGCACGGGTGAAGTATGTCGTATGTGTTCCAGATGGTTGTGCGGACGAACCGTCCGAGTTGTTGGGTGGGCGGACGCCCCTGGAAGTCGCCCGGACCCCGCATCTCGACGCCCTGGCCGCCCGTGGGACGGTCGGACGGGCGGCGGTGATCCCCGACGGGATGCCGCCGGGCAGCGACGTCGGCAACATGTCCATCCTGGGCTACGATCCGGCGCTGTTCCACACCGGCCGCGCGCCGATCGAAGCGGCTTCGCTCGGTCTGAAGCTGCCTCCCGACCGGCTGGCCTATCGGTGCAACCTCGTCACCGTGGCCGACGACGGGACCATGGTTGATTTTGCCGGCGGGCACCCCGACGATGACTCGGCCCGGGAAGTGATCCTGGCCCTTGACGAGGCGTTCGGACGGGGGAGCGATGCGGGCCTCGAGTTCCACCCGGGCGTCCGGTACCGGCACATCCTGGTGACGCCCGCGAACTGGGCGGCCGCCGACTGCGTTCCGCCCCACGACCTCACCGATCAGCCGAGCGTGTTACCCACCGGACCGGCCGCCGATCGGTTGATCGAGTTGATGTCAGCCAGTCGGGACGTCCTGGCCCGGTTCGACCTGGAGGCCAACCAGATCTGGCTCTGGGGACAGGGCTTCCAACCCACGGTGCCGACCTTCTCGGACACGTGGGGCCGACAACTGGGCATCGTGACGGCGGTCGATCTCGTCCGGGGCCTCGGCGTCCTGGCCGGGGCGGAGCTGCCGGTCGTCGAGGGGGCGACCGGTTGGTACGACACCAACTACGAGGGCAAACGCGACGCCGCCATCGCCGGGCTGGCCGGCGGCGCCGACGTCTATGTGATCCACGTCGAAGCGACCGACGAGGCCGGACACGCCGGCAACGCCGAGGAGAAGGTGCGGGCCCTGGAGAACTGGGACAGCCGCATCCTGGCCGATCTGATCCCCGCGCTGGATGCCATGGGTCCCTGGCGACTCCTCCTGCTCCCCGATCACGCCACCCCGCTCGATCTGCGGACCCACACCTCGGATCCGGTGCCCTACCTGCTGGTCGACTCCGAATCCCACGGTCCGGGCGGGAGCTACACCGAGGCGGGCGTCGCTGTCGAGCCGGTCGTGGCCGGGCACTCGCTCATGGCCACGCTGCTCAGCGACGCTCCTCTCGTCACGGGTCGCTCATGATCTGGGCCCAGTTGCCTCGGGAGTGCACGACCCGGCTACGCTGATCGAAGCCTCACTGCGCCGACGGGACCTGCTCCCGGGCCGCTGCGGCTTCCATCACCTGCCGGTCGAACCCGGCACCCTCGAAGGGTCGGCCACGCGTCTTGCCGCCGACGCAGGAAGCACGAGTCAATGAACCTCGAACGATCCACCCTGGAACGCAAGGACCGAGCGGAGCTGGCGACCATCGCCGAGACCCTCGGCCGTAAGCCCGCGGCGCGGGCTCGCAAGTCCGACATCGTCGATCTGATCCTGGAGCTCACCGGCGTGGTTCCGGCCCCGCAGGCCGAACCGGTGCCGGCACCGGACGCCGAAGCCGCCTCGTCGGACACTGGCGTGGAACCCGCTTCGGAGAGCGCTGAGCCAGCGGGGACCGTCGGCGATCAGCCTGCAGCGGCAGCTGACTCCGACCAGGCTTCCCGGTCGCCCGCTCCGATCGATGCGTCGAACCGTGCTCGACCGGGTCGCACCGCGCCGGCGTCCGACACCGCATCTCCGGACGCCTCATCCCGCGACGCCTCATCCCCGATCCCTGCCACGAGCAGCGCCAGCGAGGGTTCGACCCCTTGGCCGGACGCCGATGGTGAGCAGGAGGGTGATGGCGACGCCGACAACCCGAACCGTCGTCGGCGACGCCGACGGGGCCGGGAGCGGGATCGCCCAGGGGTCGAGGCCCAAGAGGACACGTCCAACTACGACGGCGAACCGATCGCGGTGTCCGGTGTGCTCGACCTTCGTGACGAGGGCTACGGCTTCCTGCGCGTGGCGGGCCTCCTGCCGTCTCATGACGACGTCTACGTCTCGGTGAAGCAGTGTCGTCAGCTGGGGCTGCGGCGTGGCGACCTGGTCGCGGGTCAGGCGCGGCCGGCGGGACGACAGGAGAAGAACCCGGCGATCATCCATGTCGACGAGGTCAACGGTGGCTCGCCCGAGGCTTCGCGTGGGCGCCCACGTTTCGAGGACCTGACGCCGCTCTTCCCTGACGAGCGACTCCGCCTCGAGCACACCCCGCTCGACATGACCACGCGGATCATCGATCTGGTGGCCCCGATCGGTAAGGGTCAACGCGGGCTGATCGTCTCGCCCCCCAAGGCCGGCAAGACGAGTGTGGTGAAGTCGATTGCCACGGCTATCGAGGCGAACCACCCCGAGATCCACCTCATCATGTTGCTCGTCGACGAGCGACCCGAGGAGGTGACCGACGTCCGCCGCTCGGTGAAGGGTGAGGTGATCGCCTCCACCTTCGATCGGCCGACCGAGGAGCACATCAGCGTGGCCGAGTTGACCATCGAGCGGGCGAAACGCCTGGTCGAGGCCGGGCACGACGTGGTGATCATCCTGGACGGCATCACTCGCCTGGCCAGGGCCTACAACCTGGCCGCGCCGGCCTCGGGTCGGGTCATGACCGGCGGCATCGACACCGCAGCGCTGTATCCGCCCAAGAAGTTCTTCGGAGCGGCACGCAACGTGGAGGAAGGTGGTTCGCTGACCATCCTGGCCACGGCACTCGTCGACACCGGCTCGAAGATGGACGAGGTGATCTTCGAGGAGTTCAAAGGCACCGGAAACATGGAGCTCAGGCTCGACCGGCGCTTGGCCGAGCAGCGGATCTATCCGGCGATTGATGTCGCTGGTTCCTCCACCCGCCACGAGGAGCTGTTGTTCGACGGCGATCAACTGGGGCACGCCTGGCGCCTCCGCCGGATGCTCGCCGCGTTGGCGTCGGAGGGCTCCTCGGGCTCGGCCATCGAGCTGCTCGTCGACCGCCTGAAGCGCAACCGAACCAATGCGGACTTTCTCGCCGAGGTCGCCAAATCGGGCTGATCCACCCGTCCGGGCAGGAGATCGGTAGTGAGCGCATCTCCCCGCCGCTGGCCCCAATGATCACTCGAATCGACCAGCAGGCCGCAGCCTGCGTAGCATCGGAGACGCTATGAAGCCGGACATCCACCCCAACTACCGCCCCGTCGTGTTCATGGACACGTCATCGGGCGACACCATGATCACCCGCTCAACGGTCGTGACCTCGGAGACGACCGAGGTGGACGGTGTGACCTATCCACTGGCCAAGGTCGAGATCTCCGCGTTCACCCACCCGTTCTTCACGGGGCAGATGAAGATCGTGGACACCGCCGGACGCGTCGAGCGGTTCGAACGTCGCTACGGCAACCGTCGCAAAAAGGCCGGATCGGCCGAGGCCGCCGACTGAAGTGGATCCGACGCGGCGGCTCCGTCTGCTGCAGTCAAAACTGACAGCGCTGGCTGGCCATCCCCAGGACGGCTTGCTCGGCCCGTTCCCCAGCGGTGCGACGCTCACCGATCGTTCGTCCGCCTGGCTCCTGGTCGAGGACGCCGGCCCACGGGCACTGGGTGGCGCCATGCTGTGGGCACATCGTCACGGTTGCTCGTCGCTGCGAGTGGTCCTGGATCCGGTGGATTCACTGGTGGCCTCAGATCTGTCCCGACGGGCCGGCGCGACCCGCGGTGTGGTGTCGGTCTGGACCCTGGACGGCGATCAGCTCTGTCCGGTCGAGCCGGACGGAGCGCACCACGAGCAGCCGGCGCCACCGGGCGTCGACCCGTTGGTGGAGCTCCTGGTGGCCGAAGGCTGCGAGGTGGTCATCGAGGACGGCGTGGTCCGCGGCGAGTGGTTGGGCCTCGAGGTCGCACGGATCGAGGATCTCGGCGACGGCTGGACGCTCCAGTGTGGCGTCGGCCGGTTCGATCGAGAGGCCGGGGCCATGATGCGCGCGGGCACTGACGCCCCACAGTCGCTGCGTTCGGTGCTCTCGGTGGTTCGCGCGGCCCGCCATCCGGGCGCCCCGCCGCACCCCATGCGCGACATGTGCCGTGAGCGGTGGCTGCGTGCGGCCCTGTTGGTCGACTCATCGGCGATCGGCGTGTCGGCGCTGGTGGCCATGGCGTCCGGTGTTCCCAGGGTCAACCTCCGTGATCCCCATCCGGCGTTGGCGCTGGGCCGGGACAGCGGAGGTCGCGTGCTGGTGGCGGCGACCGTGGGCGTCGACGTCGACCTGGTCGGTGTGATCGCCGGCGTGGTGGCCGATGACTCGACGATCGCCGAGATCGTGGTGGTCCACCCGGTCGACCGACCACTGCTCGATGCGGCGCGAGAGGTGTTCGCCTGGTTGGGGCGACCGACTCGGTTCGTCGGCGTCCCGGCGCCCTGGGAGCTGGCGTCGACCGCCGTCGCCGGGACCGAGTCGGATGGGGCGACGACGTGACCGAGATGTTGGAACGCCTCGACCGCCTGGTCGCCGAGTTCCTCGAGGTCGAAGCGATGCTCGGAGATCCCTCGGTGCTGGCTGACCGCGTCCGTTTCGTGGCCCTGTCCCGTCGACATGCCGAGCTGGGACCGCTCGTCGAGGCCGCCAGCGCACTCCGGATCGCCCACGATGACCTCGAGGGCGCACGCGAACTCTTCGCCGAGCTGACGGGCGAGGACCGTGAGAGCATGCGAGACGAGATCCGCGATGCCGAGCGTCGAATCGAGGCGATCGAGGCGGATGTCCGGGTCCTGCTGTTGCCCCGGGATCCGTTCGACCAGCGCAATGTGATCCTCGAGATTCGAGGAGCCGAAGGCGGCGAGGAAGCCAATCTCTTCGCACGTGACCTCCTCGAGATGTACCGCGGCTATGCCACACGGCGGGGCTGGGCCTTCGAGGTCCTGGGCGGCTCGGTGTCCGACCTGGGGGGTTATTCCGACGTCACGGTCGCTGTGCGCGGCGCAGATGCCTGGACCCGACTGAAGTTCGAAGGTGGACCTCATCGGGTGCAGCGGGTTCCGGTAACCGAGGCGCAGGGTCGGATCCACACCTCGTCGGCCACCGTGACCGTGCTTCCTGAGGCAGACGAGGTCGACGTGCGCATCGACCCGAACGACCTCCAGATCGACGTCTACCGATCGTCCGGTCCCGGCGGGCAGTCGGTGAACACCACTGATTCCGCCGTTCGGATCACCCACCTGCCGTCCGGCCTGGTGGTGTCGATGCAGGACGAGAAGAGCCAGATCCAGAACAAGGCCAAGGCGCTGATCGTCCTGCGATCACGGCTGCTCCGAGCCGAGCAGGAGCGTCAAGCGACGGAGACTTCCGATGCACGCCGCGCCCAGACCGGTGGCGGCGGACGGAGCGAGAAGATCCGCACCTACAACTTCAAGGAGAACCGGGTCACCGAACACCGGATCGGGCTCACCCTGTATCAACTGGATCGAGTCCTGGCCGGTGATCTCGATGAGTTGTCCGACGCCCTGGTGGCTGATGAGCGGACCAGGCAGCTCGCCTCCCACGATGAGTGATCGACCTGCCAACGGAGACGGGACGATCACGTGGGCGGAACTGGCCGCGGCAGCCGAACTGAGTCTGGCCCCGCTGCTCGTCGAGGCGGCGGGCCGTGAGGCTCGTTGGATGTGTGAGGAGGCGTCCGGGTTCGCAGCGGGGGACTGGCTCCTCGGGTCGGCGCAACCGGCGACCCAACGGGGGGTCGCTCACCTCGACGCCATGCTGGACCGCCGGCTGGCCGGCGAGCCGTTGCAGTACGTCCTGGGTCATTGGCCCTTTCGGGGGCTCGACCTGGCGGTCGACTCCCGAGCGCTCATTCCGCGTCCCGAGACCGAGGGTCTGGTCGATGTGGTGCTGAGTGAGTTGGACCGTGTGGCCCGAGTCGGTGGACCTCAGCTGGTCGCCGATCTGGGAACCGGAACGGGTGCCATCGCCATCGCCGTGGCGACCGAACGCCCTGACGCGCTGGTCTGGGCGGTCGAGCGATCGCCCGGAGCGGTCTCGCTGGCTCGTGCGAACGTGGCGGGCGCCGGCCTGGTCGGTGCGCGTCTTCGCGTGGTCCAGGGCTCATGGTTCGAGCCATTGGACCCGGGGTTGGCGGGCGGCTTTGCCGTGGTGGTGTCGAATCCGCCGTACGTGGCGGTCGGCGACCCGGTCGACGAGGTGACGGGCTGGGAGCCCCCCGAGGCCCTCTGGTCAGGAATCGATGGATTGGACGCCATAGGCGAACTGCTGGCGGAAGTCGGCGATTGGCTGTGCCCGGGCGGCGCGTTCGTGTGCGAACTGGGGGCTGAGCAGGGCGCGGCAGCCCTGGCGCTGGCCGAACGCTCCGGCCTCATCGATCTCGCAGTGCTGGCGGACCTCAGCGGGCGGGATCGGGTCCTGCGAGCTTGCCGTCCGGCCTGAACGACGAGACGAGCTTGGAGGACAGGTCGCCGTCGAGGGCGCCGTGACTGAAGGTCGCCAGGACGAACGTCTGGCCGTCGAGCACGATCACCCGCGCCCTCATTCGTCCGCTGTCCAGTCGTGACGTGCCACCGGTGAAGTCGGCGTCCACGACAACCTGGGCCCCATAGGACACCGACTTGACCGCCGTCACCGTTGGGTCGGCCAGGTCGACTCCGGGGAGGGAGGCCTCCACGGTCGCCTCGATCTGCTCGGCGTCCAGGCTGATCTCCGGTCCGGAGGCGGCGACGATGGTCGCCGTGACCCCCCTGGCCTGCGCGCCGCGCCGTGACTCGTCGATCCCGTCGACGCCCCGAACGACGATCCAGTCGTTGTCCACCGAGGCGACCACGCGCTGCAGGTTGCCACCGGGACCAGGAACTCGATCGCGGATCGAGTTCTGCGGCATGACGACGGAGAAGGTGCGGAGATCGGTCACGGTGCGCCACTCGCCGCTCCGTACGGGGTCGAGTCCGGGACGGTGGAGCAACGCAGGTCCGAAGCCGACCCAGAGATAGTTCACCGCGCCGAGGATCACGACGACGGTGAGAAGCACGAGGCCGGGCGGAACCCATCGTCGTTCGTTCTCGGTGTCGCGAACCGGTTGGGCGTACAGCGCCTCGGCGAAGGCCTCGGTCGAGTTGTTGGCGCCGGTGGCCAGCGTTCGCGTGCAGATACGACAGCGAGTGACCTCGGGCGGGTTCTTGGCCCCGCAGGTGCCGCAGGTCTGCTTCTTGGTGAGGGTCGGCATGCTCGTCTCCACGACGCCCGAACTGGACGATCGTTGTCCCATCGGCAGGTTCGACGCAGGCATGAACATTCCATCCGGCGACGCGTCCACCGAAGCGTCGACGTCGAAGCCCCGGCCGGTAGCATCAGGGCGTCGACCGAGGGGGCAGGCATGAGTGGGTTCAAGAAGCCATGAGTGTGTTCAAGAAGCATGGGGGAGACGACGTGGACTGGCTGGCCGACGTCGAGTTCTTCGAGGGCTTCACCCATGAGCAGCTGACCCGGGTCGCCGCACTGTCCTCGCGTGTCGAGGTGTCGGCCGGAGCCGTGGTGATCGATCAGGGCGATCCGGGAACGGAGTGCTTCGTCCTGGTGTCCGGCCGAGCGAGCGTGTATGTGGGGAGCGAGCACGTCGCGACGCTGTCCGGTGGATCGATGGTGGGCGAGATGGCACTTGTCGACCATCGTCCCAGGAATGCCAGCGTCGTAGCCGACGAGCCGCTGGAGTTGCTCCGCTTCGACGCCAAGCAGTTCAAACTCCTGCTCGACGAGATGCCCAAGGCGTCCGAACGGGTGATGACCCTGCTCACCGCCCGGCTCAAGCGAACCCTCTGATCGGTCCGCCCGTGTCTCTCAGATGGCGAGGGATCCGTCGGCCGAACGGACGGCCGCCACGCCCACGACATCCTCGAGTTCCAGCGACGCCATGACCACGTCGTCGTCGATGGTGCCCCAGCAGCGGGCGCCGTCGGGAGTTCGAAGCGCTGCGTGGGCCCGTGCACGACTCCCATCGCGCTCGTACATGACGGTCCAGGTCTCGACGGTCGCTGATCCTCGGTAGTCGTCGACCACCGTGACGGCGGGGCCGGCCGAGTCGATGGCGAACTGGGGAGTGAGGTGGCGGAAGCCGCCCGCAGCCGGCTCAGTGGAGTACACGCCGAAGGCATGCTTCTGGATGATCCCGCCGTTGGCTGTGATCAGCCCGGTGGATCCGGGGTCGGAGCGCAGAACGTCGACCATGGTGGCCAGGGCGTGGCCGACCGGGTTGTTCCAGGGGCCGCCGGCGAAGCAGAGACCGCCGCCGACCGTGAGCTGTCGACCCGTGTCGATCCCGAGTTCGGCGCAGGCGATCTCCACCGCTGACGGGAAGCAGGAGTACACGTCGAGATGGGTGACCTGCGACGCGGAGAGGCCGGCCAGTTCCAGCGCAGCGCCCCCGGCCACTCGCATGGCCGCCGAGGAGACGAAGTCGGTCCGTTCGGACATCAGTCGATCCGACCCGTCGGTCCCGGACCAGATGAACACCCACCGATCGCGTGCGATGCCCGCCGCGTCGGCGGTCGCCGCGTTGGTGATGATGACGGCTGAGGCGGCGTCGAGGTCCGGATTGGAGACCATGTGCTTGGTGTACGGGAAGCCGATCATCCGGTTGGTCGGCGTGACCGTGCGGATCTCCTCCGCTCGGTGGGCGACCCGGTCCAGGGCATGGGGGTTGGTGGCGGCAACTGCGCTGAACCCCTCCCACAGTTCGGCGATGAACCGGCTGTGTTCCTCGGCTGAGCGGCCGGCCTGGTGGCGCAGGGCGTTCTCGAAGAGTGGGTAGCACTGGGTCGGCATGAAGATCCCGTGGGCGATCTCCGCCGGGTGACCCATGTCCAGCTTCTGGGCGTCGCCCCAGGTCGGCTGCGCCCCGTCGTCTTGGATTGTCCAGTCCGGTCTGATGCCTGCCTTGCGGTCGGCGCTGCGGGTCCGGTACGACTCGGCCCCGCAGACCACGGCGATGTCCGCGTCGCCGTCGGCGATGGCAGCCGCGGCGCGGGTGACCAGGCGTTGGGGGCTGTTGCCGCCCATGGCCGGGTACCACCGCATCTTGGGTGTGGCCCCGAGCTCGGCGGAGATGAGCGCCGCCGGGTCGGAGTAGCGCCAGGACACCACGGGTACGACGCCGACGATGTCTGCTCGGGCCACCAGGCCGCCCACGCCTGAGTCCACCTCGGCTCGCCGGACCGCCTGAGCGGCGAGCGCGGTCGGTTCGGTGCCGCCTGCGGCGTCGAGGAACTGCGCGGCCCCGACGATCACGGGGGTCCGGGGGTCGATGCCGGGGGGAAGGGCCATCTGATCACCATAAGCCGCGTTCCGCAGCGCCTGAACCGACCGCCGAGCCCCCTGGGCCGGACGCCTAGAGTGACCCCATGGCCCGCATTGCGTTCGGCGCAGATCACGCCGGCGTGCGGCTGAAGGGCACACTCGTCGATCATGCTCGAGCCAAGGGGCTGGAGGTCCTGGACCTCGGCACGGACTCGACCGACCGGGTCGACTATCCCGACTACGGCGCCGCGGTCGGCCGGGCGGTCGCCAGCGGCGCCGCTGACCTCGGTGTGCTCGTGTGCGGGTCGGGCATCGGCATCGCCATCGCCGCGAACAAGGTGAGCGGCATTCGTGCAGCAACCGTGCACGACGTGACGTCGGCCCGCATGTCCCGTGCTCACAACGACGCCAACGTCATGGCGGTCGGTGAACGGTTCATCGGGGACCAGGTGGCCCTCGACTCGTTCGACGCGTTCGTGTCCACCGACTTCGAAGGTGGGCGTCATGCCGACCGAGTCGCCAAGCTGAACGCACTCGACGATCCATCCGTCTGATCGCGCATCCGAGCGATCGCTCACCAACCAACCCCACCTCCCCGAGGAGATTCCATGCCCTGGCCCATCGACCACGACGCCGAGATCTTCGACCTCATCGATGCCGAGGTCGAGCGCCAGCGAACGGGGTTGCAGTTGATCGCCAGCGAGAACTTCACGTCGCCAGCGGTCATGTCCGCCGTCGGTTCGGCCCTGACCAACAAGTACTCCGAGGGGTACCCCGGCAAGCGCTACTACGGCGGGAACCAGATCGTGGACGAGGTGGAAGACCTGGCTCGGCACCGGGTGTGCACCCTGTTCGGCGCCGACCACGCGAACGTCCAGCCCCACTCGGGCGCCAACGCCAACCTCGGGGTCTACCTGGCCCTGCTCGAGGCGGGGGACACGGTGCTCGGGATGAGTCTCGATCACGGCGGGCACCTGACCCACGGCAGCCCGGTGAACATCTCGGGCCGGTTCTACAACTTCGTCAGTTACCAGGTCACCCCGTCCGATGAGCGCATCGACATGGATCAACTCCGGGATCTGGCGAGAACCCATCGGCCGAAGATGATCGTGGCCGGCGCCACGGCCTACTCCCGCATCATCGATCCCGAACCCTTCCGGGCCATCGCGGATGAGGTGGGCGCGCTGCTGCTCTTCGATGCAGCGCACATAGCGGGACTCATCGCCGGTGGGGCCCACCCGAATCCGGTGCCGTTCGCCGACGTCGTCACCTTCACGACCCACAAGACCCTTCGAGGCCCCCGCGGCGGTTGCATCCTGAGTCGGGCCGAGCACGCCGCGGCGATCGACAAGGCCATTTTCCCCGGGCTCCAGGGCGGACCGCTCGAGCATGTGATCGCCGGCAAGGCGGTGGCGTTCCGTGAGGCATCACACCCGTCGTTCACCAAGTACGCGAATCAGATCGTGGCCAATGCCCAGGCGCTGGCGGCGGCGCTCTCCGCCGAGGGATTCCGGCTGGTGTCGGGTGGCACGGACAACCACCTCCTCTTGGTCGACCTTCGTCCGTTCGATGCCGACCTCACCGGCAAGGAAGCCCAGGCCGTGCTGGATGAGGCGGGCATCACCTTGAACAAGAACACGGTTCCGAACGATCCGAGGTCGCCGTTCGTGACGTCGGGGGTGAGGATCGGAACCCCCAGTGTGACCACACAGGGGATGAACGAGGTGCAGATGCCGGTCATAGCGGGCTTCATCGCCAGGACGCTTCGTCATCGCGCCGACCCGGTGGCCGTCGCCGCAGTGAAATCCGAGGTCGCAGCGCTCTGTGCCGAGTTCCCGGCCTACCCCACACCGTGAGTCGACCGTGCGGCTGACTGATCCTCGGGGGTCCCGGCGTGGCGCCTAGCCTGGGCGCGGCGTGACACCCTGGGCAGCCTTGGCCGTGGTGGCGGCGGCGAGTTTCGCCGTGACCTGCGGGACGATTCCGATCGTGATCTGGTGGGCCCGGCGACGCGGTGCGATCGTCCAGCCAGGCGACCGCAGCGTCCACGAGGCGCCGACACCCACCCTCGGAGGGGCCGCCATGATGGCGGGACTGGTGGCCGGACTGGCCGTGGCGTCCCTGCTCGGTGGGCTCTCGGCAGTGTTCGACAGTCCGACCAACGTGATCGGCGTGCTGGTGGCGGCGGCCATCATGTTCTCGACCGGCTTCATCGACGACCTGAAGGACGTGTCGGCCCCCGCCAAGGTGGCCGGCATGGTGTTGTCCGGGTCGGTGCTCACGCTCGCTGGGTTGACCATCGTCAACGTTCCGATCCCGTTCGTGGGCTTCACGGTTCTCGCTCCGGACATGGCGGCGCTGGTGTCGGTGCTCTGGGTCATCGTAATGGCCAACGCCATCAACCTCATCGACGGCCTCGACGGGTTGGCGGCGGGGACCACTGCCATTGCCGCCGGCGCTTTCTTGGTCTACGGCATCAAGCTCCAACGTGTCGGAGCGCTCGAACCGGGGAACATCGGACCGTTGCTGGCCGTGATCGTGGTGGGCGTCTGCCTGGGTTTCCTACCGTGGAACCTGCACCCCGCCAAGATCTTCATGGGAGACTCGGGAGCCCTGCTCCTCGGACTGCTCATGGCCAGCTCGACCATCGCCGTTGGCGGCCAGAGCGACGACTCGTTCACGGGACAGAGCTGGTTCTTCTTCGCTCCGCTGGTGATCCCGTTGGTCATCCTGGGCATTCCCATCCTGGACATGGTGTTCGCCGTTCTGCGTCGGGCCACCCGCCGACAGGGTCTGGCCACCGCAGACAAAGATCACCTGCACCATCGTCTGCTCCGCCTCGGGCACGGTCAGCGACGATCGGTGGCGATCCTCTGGGGGTTCACCTTCCTGCTGTCGGCTTTCGTGCTGATCCCGGTGGTCACCCGCCGTGGTACCGGGATCCTGCCGGTCGCGCTGGCCGCGGTGGCGCTGCTGCTGATCACCATGCTCTGGCCGCGCCTGGATGGTCGCCGGTCGGCCGAGGCGGACGCGGAGGCGGAGTCGTCATCTGGTGTCGACGCCGCTCCGCAGGACTCGTCCGGTGAGCTGTCCATTCCCGACCCCGTCTCGCACGATCTCGGCGCCCGCCAGCCAGACCGAACGGATCCCGATCGGGTCGGCCACCAGACGTGACGTGTCGGCCGGCAGGTCGGCCACCATGTGCACCGGTCCGGCGTCGATCGTGGCCGGATCGAACAGGACCAGGTCGGCCACGGCGCCCTGCACGACCTGTCCTCGATCGTGGAGTCCGAACAGCTCGGCCGGACGGCCCGTCATGTGATGGACCGCTCGTTCCATGGTGGTGAGTCGTCGACCGCGGATGCAATCAGCCAGCCACACCGTCGGGTAGGGCGCGCCGCACATCCGGTCGAGGTGCGCACCGGCGTCCGAGCCGCCGATCATGACCGACGGGTGCTCCCAGACTTCGGCCCGCAGCGCCCAGGACGCGTCGTCGTTGTCGGTCGGGCTGGGCCACAGCACGGTGCGCAACTCATCGGCGACGATCACGTCGAGGAGGGCGTCGAAGGGGCGGACTCCCCGCTCGGCGGCCAGATCGCCCACTCGTGCTCCGGACAGCGATCGGTCGGCGAAGGTGTCACCGATCACGTAGCCGTCCCAGCCGGTCAGGCGGGCGAACACTCCGGCTTCGGGTGATGCCGCCCGTTCCTCCATCCAGCGGCGCACCGCCGGGTCCCGCAGGCAGGCCAGTCGGGCCACCGGGGGAAGGCCGAGGATCTGCCCCCAGTCCGGGAGCATGTTCAGCGCGCAGTAGGTGCTGAAGCTCATGTTCATGCCCACCAGGATCGGCATGGTGAGGGCTACGACGTGAGCGCCAGCGGCCCGACAGCGGTCCATGGCGGCCAACTGGTTCGCCACCCGTTCCGGCGCCGCGGCATCGACGGTGAGCACGTTCCAGTTGAGGGGCCGCCCCGCCGCAGTGGCGAAGGCGATCATGAACTCGATCTCCGCGTCGTCGAAGCCGTCCAGACAGCCGTCCGACGCGAACTCGAGTTGGGTGCCCGGGTGTTGGCCCACCGCCACGGCCAGGGCGAGGAGCTCGTCGGTCTCCGCCCAGCGGGACGCAACCGGTTGCCCGTCGCCGTCGGAATGGGTTCGCGACAGCGTGGTGGAGAACCCCAGGCCGCCGGCGTCGAGTGACTGGTGCAGCAGCGCGACCATGGCGTCGATCTGCTCGGGCGTGGCGGCGGATCCCACCGATGACGGCCCCATGACCTGTCGGCGCAGGGCGCAGTGCCCGACCATGAACGCCGCGTTGACACCCAGACCTCCGTCGAACATGGCCAGGTAGTCCTCGAACGACTCCCACTCCCACTCGCCGCCGGCTTCCAGCGCAGGCAGCGGCATCCCTTCGACCTTGGCCATCATGCGCCGGAGGTAGTCGCCGTCGCCGGGGAGGAGCGGAGCGAGGGTGAAGCCGCAGTTGCCCGAGATCACGGTCGTGACTCCGTGGGCGTTCGACGGCGTGGCGTCCGGGTCCCAGAGCAGTTGTGCGTCGTAGTGGGTGTGGGGGTCGATGAAGCCCGGGCACAAGACCAGACCCGTGCCGTCGATCACGGTCGACGCAGGGTGATCCGCCGCAGCATCGACTGTCGTGACGCGTCCGTCTGCCCACGCCACGTTGGTGGTTCGGGCCGGCGATCCGGTCCCGTCCACCAGGCTCACATCGGTTACCAGCACATCGTCCATCGCGGAGTTGTTCCTCTCGGCTACGTTTCTGACACTCTGTCAGAAAGATACGGAACCAGTGGCGACGTCGCTGCGCCGGGGTCGGTCCACTCGTTGGGTCGAAGGCGTGCGTCGGAATCATCGGGACCGACCAAAGGGGGAACTCGGTGAAGAAGCGCTCGGTACTGATCGTCGGCCTGACGGCCACTCTCCTCATGTCCGCATGTGGGGCCAATGACAGCGGAGGCGGTGACGAGGAATCCACTGACGTGACCACCACCACCACCGCACCGGCCGGCGACGCCAAGGTGATGTTCGGCGACCTCGACTCGCCGTGTGGCAAGGACATCGACGGCACCACGGTCACGGTCAAGGCCGACCAGGCCGGCGGGAGCCCCGATGCGCTCCGGATCGGCATCGCCAACGAGCGGGCCTCGACCATCCGGCCCGGCCTCCTGCAGGAGATGTACGACGCCGGCACGGCCTTCGTGCAGTGGTGTAACGCACAGGGTGGTATCGGCGGCCTGCCCCTCGAAGCCGTTGACCTGGACGGCAAGTTGCTCCAGGTGGAGCAGGCCATGGCCACGGCCTGTACCGGCACGTTCGCGCTGGTGGGCGGGGGCTGGGTGCAGGACAACCTCATGTACTCGGGCAAGGACGGCTCGGACTTCCACAAGTGCAAGCTCATCGCCTTCCCCGGTTTTGCCGTGTCCACCGACGTCGCCGAGGGAAACGGGATCCTCCAACCGATCCCGAACCCGGCGTACATCAAGCCGTCCAACTGGATCGTGCAGCTGGTGAAGCTGTTTCCGGAAGAGATGAAGAAGACCACGGTGGTGTGGGGAAACATCCCCTCGCTGAAGGCCAACAAGGATCAGATCTACGGCGTCGGCAAGACGGTGGCGGGTTTCGGTGCGGTGGACGGGGTCTCCTACGACGGCATCGGTCAGCCCGACTGGAGCCTGGTGGCCCAGCAGGTGAAGGACACCGGTGCCACCGCAGTGAGTTTCGTGGGTGAACCCCAGAACCTGTCCAAGCTGAGTCAGGCGCTCAAGGCGCAGGACTACACCGGTCCGATCTTCGCTGATGCCAACCAGTACGACCAGATCCTCATCGACACGTCGGGTCCCGAGGCCGTCGAGGGTGTCATCACCCGCCAGGCGTTCCACCCGTTCGAGGAGGCAGACAAGTGGCCCGGGATCGAGGCGTTCGACAAGATGATGGAGACCTACAACCCGACCGGGAAGGTCGCTGCGTTGTCGCTGCAGGCGACCTCGGCGTTCCTGTTGTTCGCCACCGCCGCACGTGACTGCGCCAAGGGGTCCGGCGGCGAGATCTCGCGGGACTGTGTCATGAAGGCGGGCTTCGCCATCAAGGACTGGACCGCCGGCGGGTTGCACGCGGCGACCCAGCCCTCGTCCAAGAAGCCAGGCGAGTGTGCGTTGTTGCTCCAGGTCCAGGGAGGCAAATACGTCCGGCTCGATCCCGAGCTCGACGACCCGGACGCGGTGGACGGCTTCTTCTGCTCGCCGGTTGCGGAAATCACGGGCGACCTCGGCACGGGCAACATCGACCCGACCCGCGCCTACTGACGCAGCCTTCGTCCACATGGACAAATTCCTGACCTTCACCGTCACCGGCGTCAGCGTCGCAGCGGTCTACGCCATCGCGGCCTGCGGGCTGGTCGTCACGTACACGACTTCGGGCATCTTCAACTTCGCCCACGGCGCCGTCGGCATGATGGCCGCGTTCACCTACTGGCAGTTCCACACGGCGTGGGGCTGGGACACCTCGTGGTCGCTGATCATGGTGGTCCTGGTGGTTGCCCCATTGTTCGGGGTGGTGATCGAGCGGGTGGTCATGAGGGGCCTCCAGGGCGCTTCGGAGGCCGTGAAGGTGGTGGTGACGGTCAGCTTGCTGTTGGCGCTTCTGGGACTGGGCAACGTGCTGTGGCCCAGCGGTGTGGGTCGGTTCAACCAGGAGTTCTTCGCCGGGAGCACGGTGCGAATCGCCGGGGTGAACGTCAGCTATCACCGTCTCATCATCCTGGGGACAGCGCTGGCGGTGGCGGTCCTGCTCCGGATCCTGCTCTACCGGACCCGTGCCGGGATCGCCATGCGTGCCGTGGTCGACGACCGGGCGCTCGTGCAGCTGAACGGTGGCCGTCCGTACCGGTCGGCCATGATCGCCTGGGCCATCGGCTCCGGTCTGGCCGCCATCTCGGGGATCTTCGTGTCGCCGGCATTCGGCCTGAAGCAGTTGGACCTGACGTTGTTGGTGGTCAATGCGTTCGCAGCGGCCGTGGTGGGCCGCCTGAGAAGCCTTCCCATGGCCTTCGTCGGCGCCATGATCCTGGGGCTCACCGAGGCATATGCCACCGGCTACCTGGCTGGCGGTCGGGTCATCTGGGGCTTCGAGTTGGACAACATCCGCTTCGCCATCTCGCCGCTGCTGTTGTTCACCATGATGATCCTGCAACCACAGGCCCGTCTGCGGGCCGGAGGGATCCAGCGGGTTCGTGAACACTGGCCGGTGCCCAGCATGCGCGCCGGTGTGGTGGGGAGCCTGGCGGTCGTGGTGGTAACGATCGGGATCACGGAGCTGGTGAACGCCGACACCGACCTGATCAGCGCCACACCGGCCTTCTTCTTCGCCTTGGTGGCGCTCTCCCTCGTCCCGTTGACGGGCTGGTCGGGGCAGGTCTCGCTGGCGCAACTGAGCTTCGCCGGTATCGGCGGCGTCGTCATGGCGTCGGTCGGGGCCGACGCCACGCCGCTCGGGATAGTGCTCGCCGTGGTGGTCTGTGCGGTGGTGGGGGGACTGGTCGCCCTGCCGGCGTTGCGCCTCACCGGCATCTACCTGGCGCTCGGTACCGCGGCGTTCGCCCTGGTCATGTCCCGGGTCGTGCTCAATCAACCCAAGATCATGCCCGGAGGCACCCGCCAGGTCCCGCCGTTGGACCTCGGGGTCACGGTGATCGACACGAACCAGAAGCAGGTGGTGCTCCTGGCTGCGGCGATCGGTGTCGTGGGGATCGGACTGGTGGCGCTGCGGCGCAGCGCGTTCGGTCGACGACTGTCCGCCATGAAGGACAGTCCGGTGGCCTGTGCGACGCTCGGCCTGGACCTCACTCGGACCAAGATCCAGGTGTTCGCCCTCTCGGCGGCCATCGCCGGTCTGGCTGGTGCGCTGTGGAGTCGGACGATCCAGACATCCAACTTCGAGCTGGTCGAGTCGATGTCGTTGACCATGCTCGCCGTCGTCGGGGGGATCGGGGCCGTCAGCGGCGCCATCTTCGGCGGGTTCCTGTTCGGTGGCTTCGCCACCATCTTCCCGACGGTTTTCGCAACGAATGTCATCGGGGTCTTCACATATCTGCAGATCAAGGTCACCGACCTCACCCAGATCCTGCCGGGGTTCGCCGGGATCAGCCTGGGACGCAATCCGAACGGGGCGATCAGTCAGATCGCCGAGGCCTATGGCGCAGTGTCCCGGTCCAGGGCCGCCATCTCGGCGGCCGTGGCCGTGCCTGCGTTGATCTGGTGGCTGGCCTGGACCGACGTCATCGGCAACTGGACGTTCATCGGGGGGATCCTGGTGTTCACTCTCGGAGTGCTGCCGTTGATCCCGCTCATGGGCTCGGACTCCCGTGGTCTGGCGGGAGGTGTCGTCGGCGCCGTCGGGGTGGCATTCGCGCTGGCGATCGACTGGGGCACGGTGTTCACCTCGAACGGCATGCGGATGGTGATCCAGGTCCTCCTGGCGGTGCTCGTGGCGCGGGCGGTCGAGAGGGTGGTCGGGGCCCAGCTCCGGCCGGATCCCGAGCCCTCCCCGGATCTGATCGGTCTCGATCGGGCCTTCACGCAGTCGGAGATCTCCGACGCGGAGCGGGCGCTCGGGTTACGGGAACAGGATCTTCGTGTCCCTGCTTGAGACCCGAGGGCTGACCGTGCGATTCGGTGGCAACCTGGCGGTGTCCCACGTGGACCTCGATGTTCACGCCGGCGTGGTCCACGGCCTCATCGGTCCGAACGGCGCAGGCAAGACGACCACGTTCAACATGATCTCGGGGGTTCAGTCACCCACGTCCGGGCATGTGCGGCTGGACGACCGGGATGTCACCCGCATGAACGCGCATCGCCGGGCCCGCCTGGGAATCGGACGGACCTTCCAGCGACTCGAGGTGTTCTCCTCCATGACCGCTCGCGAGAACGTCCTGGTCGGTGCCGAGATCCGGTCCGGGTGGGCCCGATCCGATGGGCGGGCTCAGGTGCTCGCTGATCGAGCGGATCTGTCGCTGGGCGACGAGGTCGATCTGATCCTGGATCGGGTTGGTTTGAGCGCGGTGGCCGACACCCGCGTCGGTCAGCTGTCGACCGGCCAGGCGCGACTGGTCGAGCTCGGTCGCGCCCTGGCCATTCGTCCCAGAGTGCTGCTGCTGGATGAGCCGGCATCCGGGCTGGACGATGCCGAGACCGAGGCCTTCGGTCGACTGCTGATTGATCTGGCCGGCGCGGGCCTGGCGGTGCTGCTCGTGGAGCACGACGTCTCGCTCGTGATGGCGACGTGCGCACACGTCACGGTGCTGGACTACGGCCAAGTGATCGCCAGCGGAACCGGCGCCCAGATTCGCGCCGACCGTGCCGTGCAGGCCGCGTACCTCGGTGCCGAGGCCGCCTCATGAACGGTCCGTCCGTCCCCGCTCCGAACGCCGCAACCGCCGATCGCCGCCCGCTGGCCCCTGCCCCGGTTCCGTTGCTGGAACTGTCCGGGATCCACGCGGCCTACGACGGGATCGAAGCCCTGCGCGGCGTCGATCTGGTGGTGATGGCCGGCTCGGTCGTGGCGTTGCTCGGCCCCAACGGCGCCGGCAAGTCCACCACCCTGGCAGTGGCATGCGGGCTGCTGGCTCCCACATCCGGTGAGGTGCTGCTGACCGGGAGGAACGTCGTCGGGGTCGCCCCCGAGGACCTGGTGCGCTGCGGGGTCGTGGCCATCCCCGAGGGTCGGGGGATCTTCCCGAACCTGACGGTCCGGGAGAATCTGCGGATGGCCACCTACGCAGGCCACCCGTTGGCGCAGATCGAGGCCGAGACCTACGAGCGCTTCCCTCGGTTGGGGGAGCGGCGCAAGCAGTTGGCCGGGACCCTGTCGGGTGGCGAGCAGCAGATGCTGGCCATGGCCCGCGGCTTGACGGGTGATCCCAGCCTGCTGCTGCTCGACGAACTGTCCATGGGTCTGGCCCCGTTGGTGGTGGAGGAGCTGTACGGGCTGGTGGCGCAGATTGCCTCGACCGGAGTCTCGGTGCTGGTCGTCGAGCAGTTCGCTCGAACGGTGCTGGGCGTGGCCGACATCGCTGCGGTGATGGTTCACGGGCGGATCCGGGCTGTCGGCCCGCCGGAGCAGATCGAGGACAACCTCTCGGCCGCCTACCTCGGTGGCTGACAAGATGCAGGATCGAACAGGAGATGAATTGTGGATGATGCCGCGCCAGAGCCGATGTTGCCCGAGTCGGGTGGTGGCACCGCGCCCGGGGGAGAGCCGATGAGCAACGGTCGGACTGCCTCGCCGTCGGGCGAAGGAGATCGTGGGGCCGCCTTCGCCGCCGAGGTCGACGCGCTCAAGCTCAAGGGATCCGGCGCCGGGAATGAGCGCCTGCTGTTGGCACTCGGCGTGCTGGGTCTCATCGGAGGTCTGACGCTGACGATCCTCGGCGGCATCCAGGTCAGCAACAACACCGCTCCAGCAGACCAGCGCGCCTTCATGGCGACCGGGTCGTTCCTCGGGATCGCTCTCCTGATCGGCGGAGCCGCGGTCTTCATCCGGTATTCGATCGCCCGTTACCTCCGCTTCTGGTTGATCCGCCTGGTGCACGAGTCGCGGACGAACACCGATCGCATCGTCGAAGCGATCGAACGTAACGGCCGCTGATCGCCAGGCGGTAGCGGCCTGTCGGACCGAACGATTTGCCCGCCATTACGGACCTTCCCTAGATTGAGAACGGTTTCACAAGCGCAACGACGCGTCTCGACTCCACCGGATCCCACCACCGTGACCACGCCCGCACCGACGCCGCAGATGATGGCCCAGACCCACGGCTCCTTCGAGCTGGTGGTCAGCCCATTGCTCCTCGCGCTCCTCGGTCTGTGGCTGGATCGGTCGGTGTTCGGCACCGCTCCCGTGCTCACCATCGTCTTCGCAATCCTGGGGCTGGTCGGTGCCCTGATCAAGATCTTCTACACCTACCGGCTCAAGATGGCCGAGCACGCCGGCGCCGGCGTCTGGAACGGCCCGGCCCGTGCGGCCGCCACCGAAGCCCAATCGACGCAAGCCCAGTCGACTGAGGCGGGAAACGCCTGATGGCTGCGACCACGAACAATGCCTTGAACCAACGGCTCGAGGGTCCGGCCCCGGCCATGGAGATCGCCGTCGATCTGGCCAAGCGTTCACTGTGGGTCCTTCCCGTCGTCGTCGGATTCGGGTACGCAGGCTGGCGGGGCGACGGCGCCTGGTCGGCGGCCTACGCACTGGGCATCGTTGCGGTGAACTTCCTGCTGGCCGCATGGTTGCTCCAGGTGACCGGACGGATCAGCTTCGCGGCCATGGCCGGCGGCGCCATGTTCGGGTTCCTCCTTCGACTCGGACTCATCTTCGTGGCGGTCCTGCTGGTCAAGGACGCCAGTTGGATGTCCCTCGTCCCGCTCGGGTTGACGTTGATCGTCACCCACCTCGGCCTGCTGTTCTGGGAGCTCCGCTACGTGTCGGGGTCGCTCGCCTATCCGGGCCTCAAGCCCACCAAGAAGTCCGTCCCCGACTCGCCAGAGTTGGCGGCCTGACCCTCGTGGTCACGACCCCCCAGGAGACACTGTGTTCGCAGAGCTGAAGTTCCCCGGAATCGAGCAGTTGGTCATCTGGCCCAACTGGTTCGGCGACGGTCAGTTCTATGCGTTCAACAAGGTCGCCTTCCTGTCGTTTCTGGCCATGGCCATCCCCGTCGGACTCTTCCTGATCGCCGGCGCCCGCTCCAAGAAGTCCCTGGTGCCGGCCGGCCCCCAGAACCTGGCGGAGATGTCCGTCGAGTTCGTGGAGAAGCAGGTCATCATGCAGGCCATCGGCCCGGACGGCCTGCGCTACCTGCCGCTGTTGTTGTCCATGTTCCTGTTCGTCTTCATCGGGAACCTCTTCGGCATCATGCCGACTGCGCACTTCGGGGCCAACGCCCGCATGGCCAACCCCATCATGCTGGCGCTGATCTCCTGGGTGGTGTTCATCGGCGTCGGGTTGAAGCACCACGGCCTGCGCTACTTCAAGATGGCCCTGTTCCCGCCGGGGGTGCCCTGGTTGCTCTATTTCCTGGTGACGCCCATCGAGTTGATCTCGACCTTCCTGGTCCGGCCCTTCTCGCTGGCCGTCCGGCTCTTCGCCAACAGCCTGGCCGGGCACATCCTGTTGGTCACCTTCGCCGTGCTGTCCGCCACCTTGTGGACAGCCAGCGCGTTGGCCGCGGCGCTGCCGTTCGCCTTCTTCATGCTGGTCGCCTTCACCGGCTTCGAATTGATGGTCGCCTTCCTGCAGGCATACATCTTCTCGCTACTCACCGCCGTCTACATCGGCGGGGCGCTCCACCCGGAACACTGATCACCCAGTCGCAGTACCAGTCGGCGGTCCGCACCGCCGGCGGGAGAATCTCAACAGCACAGGACCGGCGGATCCGCCACCGGCCCGATCACAGGAGAGACACACCATGAGCACCCTCGCAACCCTCGCCCAGGCGGCGACTGAGGCCACCAACTTCACGGCCGACGAGGCCAAGAGCATCGCCGGCGCTTCGGGCGCCGGCATGGCCTACGGTCTCGCCGCCATCGGCCCCGGCATCGGCATCGGGTACCTGGTCGGCCAGGCCGTTCAGGCCATGGCCCGCCAGCCCGAGTCCGCCGGTCAGGTCCAGACCACCATGTTCCTCGGCATCGCCTTCACCGAGGCCTTGGCCCTCATCGGCTTCGTGGTCTTCATCCTCCTCAAGTTCGTCTGATCCCAGCCGGACCGTCGCAACCGCCGATCTCGTAGGAGACCTCCATGTTGGCAACCCTGTTCGCCGCCGCAGGCGAAGGGAGCAAAGAAGTCATCAACCCGGTGCTGCCGGAGCTCTCGGAGCTCTTCTGGGGCACGGTGTTCTTCTTCACGCTCCTGATCCTGATGTGGGCCGTCTGTCTGCCACCGATCAAAAAGGCCATGCGCCAGCGCGTCGAGCAGGTGCAAGGAGACCTCGAGGCCGCCGAGCGGGCCAAGATCGAGGCCGAACAGGTCCGCCGGGACTACGACGCCACGCTGGCCGAGGCGCGGCGTGAAGCCACTCGCATCATCGACGAGGCGCGACAGGCCGGCGAAGCCGTTCGGGTTCGACTGGTCGGCGCGGCCGACTCTGAGGTGGCCACCGAACGCCAAGGCGCCATGGCCGACATCGAGGCCGGGCGGCAATCCGCACTGGTCCAGTTGCGGGGCTCCGTCGGCGAGCTCGCCGTTGCCGCAGCGTCCAAGGTCGTCCAAAAGGACCTGTCCACCACCGCCCATCAGGCCGTCGTCGACGCTCACGTCGACGATGCCGGCGGATTGTCGTAGGAGTCACCGTGTTCTCATCATTTCTCTTGGCCGCAGTAGAAGGGGAGCCCAACGGCAAGTGGCTGCCCCACGACATCAACGAGGTCATCTGGGGAACCATTGCCTTCCTGATCGTCTTCGGTGTGATCATCTGGAAGGCCGGGCCGACCATCTCCAAGGGCTTCGCCGCCCGTCCCGAGCGGATCTCGGGCGAGTTGTCGACGGCCGCTGAGACCCGGGCCCAAGCCGAGGCCGAACGCGATCGAATCAAGGCGGCGCTGGCCGACTCCGACGCCGAGGCCGGACGAATAGTGGCCGAGGCCCGCACCCAGGCCGAGGCCCTCCGAATCGACATCGAAGCCCGCGCCGTCATCGAAGCCGACGCCGTTCGGGCCAGGGTCGGTGCCGATGTGGCGTCCGCACAACGCCAGGCCACCAACGACCTGTCAGGCGAGGTCAGCCGACTGGCGTACGGCGCGGCCGAGAAGGTCGTGGCGGCCAGCCTCGACGACGACACCCACCAGCACCTGATCGAGGCGTACATCGCCCAGGTCGGCACGGCGAACTGAGGCCGGCGACATGACCGAAATCTCCACCCGCACCCAGGCCTACGCCGAGGCGTTCCTGTTGATCGCCCGGGCCGAGGGCACCATTCACGAGGTCGAGGACGAGCTGTTCCGCTTCGGCCGCACCCTCGAAGGCAACAGCGAACTGCTCGACGTGCTCTCCGATCCCCACATCCCGGCGGCGCGCCGCCAGCAGATCGTCGAGGACCTCCTCGATGGCCGGGCCACCTCGACCACCGTGGCGTTGGTCTCGGCCGCCGTTGCAGCCGGACGGGGGCACGACCTGCCCAAGATCATCACCGATCTGGCCGACCGGGCCCGCGACGCCAGCGGCGTGCTCGTGGCGGAGGTTCGCTCCGCCGTTGCGCTGTCCGAGGACCAGCAGGCCCGCCTGGCAGCGGCCATCTCCGCCCAGACCAAGCGTGACGTCACCCTCCGTACCATCATCGATCCGACCGTCGTCGGCGGCGTCGTGACCCAGATCGGTGACTCCGTCATCGACGGGAGCGTCCGTACCCGTCTGACCCAACTCCGCGACGCTCTCTGAGCGCCGTCCCCCCGAGGAACTGACATGGCTGAACTGACCATCAACACCGCGGACATCACCGCAGCGATCCGCAAGAACCTGGACGGGTTCTCTCCGGACGTCACCCTGACGCAGGTGGGCCGCGTGCTCGAAGTGGGCGACGGCATCGCCCGCATCTCGGGACTTCCCGACGCGGGAGTCAACGAACTGCTCGAGTTCGAGTCGGGCGTACTCGGCCTGGCCCTCAACCTCGATGAGGAGTCGATCGGTTGCGTGGTGCTCGGTGAGGTCGACTCCATCGAGGAGGGTCAGGCGGTCAAGGCGACCGGCGAGATCCTCGATATCCCTGTAGGCGACGGGATGCTGGGTCGCGTGGTCAACGCCCTCGGCGAGCCGATCGACGGCAAGGGCCCGCTGGTCGGCGTGGAGCGTCGACGCATGGAGATCCAGGCGCCCGGCATCATGGGCCGCAAGCCGGTCCACGAACCCATGCAGACCGGGATCAAGGCCATCGACAGCCTCATCCCGATCGGTCGGGGCCAGCGAGAGCTGATCATCGGCGACCGCAAGACGGGCAAGACCACCGTCGCCATCGACGCCATCCTCAACCAGAAGGGTCTGGGGGTGAACTGCATCTACGTGGCCATCGGTCAGAAGGCCTCGACCGTGGCGCAGATCGTGGCCCGCCTCGAGGCTGCCGGCGCCATGGAGTACACGGTCGTGGTGGTGGCGCCCGCTTCTGACCCGGCGCCCTTCAAGTACCTGGCGCCCTACGCCGGCTGTGCCATGGGCCAGCACTGGATGGAGAACGGCGGCCACGCCCTGGCCATCTACGACGATCTGTCCAAGCAGGCCGAGGCCTACCGTCAGATGTCCCTGCTCCTGCGTCGCCCGCCAGGTCGCGAGGCATATCCCGGCGACGTGTTCTACCTGCACTCTCGTCTCCTCGAGCGTGCGGCCAAGCTCAGCGACGCTCGCGGTGCTGGCTCGTTGACGGCACTCCCGGTCATCGAGACCAAGGCCGGCGACGTGTCGGCCTACATCCCGACCAACGTGATCTCCATCACCGACGGTCAGATCTTCCTGCAGGACGACCTGTTCAAGTCTGGTGTACGCCCCGCCATCGACGTGGGGATCTCGGTGTCCCGCGTGGGTTCGGCCGCCCAGATCAAGGCCATGAAGACTGCGGTCGGCACGCTGAAATCTGACCTGCAGCAGTTCCGTGAACTCGAGGCCTTCGCCGCCTTCGGTTCCGACCTCGACGCGGTCTCCAAGGCGCAGCTCGAGCGTGGTTACCGGCTGACCGAATTGCTCAAGCAGGGCATCGGCGCGCCGGTCCCCGTCCAGGAGCAGGTCGTGGTGCTCTTTGCCGGCACCCGGGGCTACCTCGATGGCATCGCCGTGGCCGACGTGGGCCGGTACGAGGCCGAGTTGGTCGAGTGGTTCCGTGGGCGTCACGGCGACCTGCTGTCGTCGATCGTGGCGAACGGCACCGTGGACGCCGACGAGCTGGACACCGCGATCAAGGCGTTCACCGCACAGTTCGTGACTGACGCCTCCACCGGCGGCACCCCGGATGACGGCGACGGCGGTGCGGCTTCGGTCGATACGGTCGAGGCCGCGAACCACCTGCCCGAGGACGAGACGTCCCGGGACGACGACACCGAAGGGAAGCCGCGCTGACATGCCGGGGGCACAGGAACGGGCTCTGCGCCGCCGGATCGGCAGCGTACAGAACACCAAGAAGATCACGCGGGCCATGGAGCTGATCGCCGCCACCCGCGTGGTCAAGGCCCAGCAGGCGGCCCGTGACGCCCGTCCCTACTCCGAGCGGATCACCGAGGTGATCCGGGACCTGGCGTCCGGCGGCTCCGCCACCTCGCACCCGCTGCTGCGCTCGACCACCGGTGAGGGGAGAGTCGGGATCGTTGTCCTCAGTTCCGACCGGGGCCTGGCCGGTGCGTACAACAGTTCGGTGATCCGGGCCGCAGAGCGCGAGATCGCCGCGGCCCGTTCCGCCGGTCGCGGGTACGCGCTGGTCACCATCGGCCGCAAGGCCGAGGGGTACTTCAGGTTCCGCAACTATGACATCGCTGCCTCGTTCGTGGGTTTCACCGAGAAGCCCACCTACGAGATCGCCCGTGGGATCGCCGCAACGGTTGTCGGGCTGTTGGAAGGCGATGTCGACCGGATCGAGCTGGTCTATACCCGCTTCATCTCCATGGGCAGCCAGGAGGTGACGGTGCGCCGCTTCCTGCCGCTCAAGACCGGTCGGGACGGACCGACCTCGGCGCCGTCCGGCCCCACCGCGGCCTTCGAGTTCGAGCCGTCACCGGTGGCGGTGCTCGAGGCATTGTTGCCTCGTTACGTCGAGTCCCGCCTCTTCGCCGCGCTTCTGGAAGGCGCGGCGTCGGAGCTGTCCGCCCGCCAGCGGGCCATGAAGGCAGCCACCGACAATGCCCAGGAACTGATCATCAAGCTCAGCCGCAAGATGAACCAGGCCCGCCAAGACGCCATCACCACCGAGATCATGGAGATCATCAGTGGCGCCGAAGCCCTCGGCGACGACAAGGGTAACGACGAGGACCTCCTGCTCGACCGGATGACCTCTGACCCGTTTCCCCACGCACTCTCCCGCCCTCATCCCCACGCTGCGCGCTGACGCACCACTTCGAAGTACAGGAGCACCGTCATGACCATGACCGAACGCACACTCAAGGATGGCCGGATCGTCGCCATCGCCGGACCCGTCGTCGACGTGGAGTTCCCGCCGGACAGCTTGCCGGAGATCAACACGGCGTTGTCGTTCGAGATCCGTCTCGGCGGCGAGACCATCGAGGTGATGGCCGAGGTCGCTCAGCAGATCGGCGACGGACGCGTCCGGGCGATCTCACTCAAGCCGACCGACGGTCTGGTACGCGGCACGCCAGTGGTCAACACCGGCCACGGCATCCGGGTCCCGGTCGGAGACGCCACGCTCGGTCACGTGTTCAACGTGATCGGCCAGCCGCTCGACGTCGACGAGGTGTCCGCCGACACGTACTGGGACATCCATCGTGCCGCCCCGGCCTTCGACACGCTCGAGTCCTCCTCCCAGATGTTCGAGACGGGTATCAAGGTCATCGATCTGCTCACGCC